>Ga0208490_101180_pt1 | contig 10649 bp, 9 predicted proteins | sample SubbioAug_CSWold_FD_184818 | JGI IMG/M metagenome (GOLD analysis project Ga0208490, IMG submission 184818) | Serpentinite rock and fluid subsurface biosphere microbial communities from McLaughlin Reserve, California, USA - CR11Aug_CSWold (SPAdes) | ecosystem: Environmental > Terrestrial > Deep...
GAAAGTTGCTTTGCATGGAATAGTGGCTAGCATGTGTCTGGTAAATGGGATATATTAACTATTGTATATCTCTGTGGGGATATGCGGAATATAAGATTTTAAGCATTAATTTAAAACAGGGAAATCACAGCAATAATTATAGCTATACCTACTCCGCCAAACAAGAGCGATACTTTTAGATTTACTTTTTTAATTTCTTTTAGCAATGCCTCAATTTCCAAGTTGTTTAATCTTTCAATAATCACCTCAGCCTTTTTTTCAAATGCATCCTGCTGGGCTTTATTAACATCCAATGCTTTAGAAAAATTAGAAACAAATTCGCTATATTTCTCTTCAATATCTGCTTTTTGTTTTTCAACTATCTGTAGATGTTTCTGTATCATATCTTCACTTTGATTATTCAAATTCTCATTAACCTTCGCAATTTCCGCAAAAAACTGTTCATAACGTGAGTTAAATGACTCGTTTGTGGATTTTAATTGCTCATACATATTAATTAAGATATTACATAGTTGACCTGACTCATTTATATTAGATTTAAATTTTTCAATTTCTTTCATTAATTCCTCAATGTCACTATACATTTTTTAACCTCCGAATAACAAATTTAGTCTTTTTGCCATTACACCAAAATATATTAAGTCCTTTTGATTTTGTCTAAAAATCATGTCAAAGAATGTTGGAAAGTCACTGTTGATCTTTTCGACATATTTACATAGATCATTAAATAGGAGAAACTTATTGTTATCTGATACTTTTTCGTACATGGTCGAAATCGCCTCCAAAAAGTCAATGTACGAATCGGTATCAATTATTTCAAAAATTCTCATAATTCTAGATACATCAAATTCATCATCACAAATAAGACTATATATAAATAAGAAGAAATCTAACTTCACATTATGATTGTCTTGATTTATTCTTTGAATATTTGAAACGGTTTTGTAGTCTAAACCTGCAATTATTGTTTCAGCAATATTCTTAAATGAGAGGTTTACATATTTTGCTTCATCCTGACTTATTTCAAGCATCGATAATGAGAAATATGCTGCCAGCCTATTGTGTATCTCTTTCCGACCGATAATTTCTTTGTCGGTCTTGTAAGCTTCAAAAAACGAAAGCATATCTAAAAATTGTTCTTTGTGGTGGTAAATAAAATGATTGTAGTACCATTCAATATATATATTTAAAATTTCTTCAATAGACTTTGCATGACCTACTAGTGAAATGCTTTTTTTGTTTCCCCCTAATAAATACAGATAGTTTTTTGTTTTTTCTTTAATTTCTTCAAATGTCTGATTTTCCCTCTTTATGGCAATTAACATTTTAATTGTTCCCTTGCTTCTATCAATGTCACAAAAGCTCCAGTTATTCACAAATCCAATGGCAAAGTGAATAAACAAACACTTTTTTATCTTATCAATATTCTTTAAATTAAAATCAATTTCCCTATGGTCATCTATTTCCTTGACAGTGTTATAGGTGTCGACTAATAAAGAAATAAACTCTTCTTGAGATTCAATGTTGCCAATAATTTTTTTATAAGTATCAATATAATCGTTGGCTATCTGTTCTTGCTGTATTATTTTAATAATTTCAGCTGTTTCGTTATTTCGATGTAATAGTCTTTCTATAACATTTCTTGAATTACACTTAAGATAGACAACTAATGAAGACGCTGGTTCACCATTTCGCCCTGCTCGTCCAATCTCCTGAACGAATTCAGCCTTTGAAATCGGTAATCCAAAATGTAATACATTATGAACATCTGATAAGTTAATACCTATACCAAGTTCATCACTTGCTAATAAAATACTACACTTATCTTCTGCAAACGAACGGTAAGCTGCCCTATCATTTTTGTGATAAACTGCTGCTTCATATTTTATATCATCTAATGAATTAAATAGCATTTTGGATGCATTCTCATTCTTAGTGAAAACTAATGTTTTCTGTCCTTTTACTAAACTTTTTTTCAAGAAGTTTACTGATTTTTCTATCATTTCAGAAACATCTTCACAAGACATAAAACTAAACTTTATAGTGTCTTTCTCAAGTTTTACCGGAGATATAATGTTTTCATCATTTTTTATTTGGAGCTGATTCTTAATGTCCTTAATTACAGAATAATTAGCTGTTGCTGTAAAGCACTTATAATAAGTCCGATCAAGATAATGATTCAAATATGTAGAAAGCATTAAGTATTCTGGTCTAAAATCGTGGCTCCAATTTGAAATACAGTGCACCTCATCTAAGACAAGATTTGCAATTTTTTTATTTGTATTTAAACTAATAAATTCCTTTAATAAGTCTCTGTTTTGAAAAATTTCCGGTGTTAAATAATATATTTTGTGCTGAGGTACAAAGTTCTTAAAATCTTCATCTTTACCGTATTCCAAATGTTTAACATCATCAAATTTATGAAATTTCACTAAATTTCTTATTTGGTCTTTTATCAACAACTCTGTAGGGGATATAACAAAAGACACTCCTGGCTGTAAAATGGCACATAGGTAAAAAATTAAAGACTTTCCAGAACCGGTTGGCATTATACAAACAGTATGTGCCTGGGTGTTTAACATCTCTTTTAATACTTCAAATTGACCTGCATTAAATGATTTGTATTCAGATATTTCTTCTAAAATATATTCTAAATCTGGCTTTGACTCATCTGTAATATGATAAATTAGTTTTTTTGCATACCATATCATTCTATTGTTACGGCTGCCACTATATTCCAAAATGTTAATATCACTATTACTTCTATTCAAACTAATTGTTAGCTTAGAATTGCGCTGGTATTTTAATAGTTTCGGTTCTTTGACTCTGCATAACCGGCTGATAAGTGCAACATACTTATTTAAGCATTTATAAGCAATAGTTATCTCTTCATCATCGCCGTCATAATCAAATGACAATACAGTGTCCTGCAAGTAATTATTCTTAACCATTAGAAGAATTATTATCATTAGTCGATATATTCTACGGTAATCGATTTCATATGTGCTTTGTTTTTCAAGTTGTTTAACTATTAGAGGTTTATGATTCTTTTCATCTATGTTTGAATTGCGTTGTAAATAATTAAAAATTACTGCATAAATACTTTCATGTTTTTCACTACATTCTTTTACTTCATGTAAGCCTTGAATAATAAAGCCTTTATCCTCATTGCCAACACCACATGGAATAAAAATGCCGTGAGGAAGTATATTTTCTTCTGTTTTTCTATGTGCTTGATTAATTTCTTCGTCAATACTAGATTCATCTTCTGGAGAATTCTCTGCGAGGTATCTATTCCAAGCTTCAATCACTGAGTTATCAATACAAAATAGCCAAGTGTCAGCAATCCACTCAGCTGTTTTTTTGTCATAACCGGACTTGTTCATGATGTCACTAGCTAAACGTTCCTTTAAAAATTCATCTCTAATTTCTGTTTCTAGGATTTTTGAAACAACACCACAATCAATGGCCGTCATCAGTTGATATACTTTGGCTCTATCGTTAAAAAAGCAATCGCTTAACAGTCCATTTAAAAGTTTGCGATTTTTTATATTTAATATATAAGCTCTATCCGTTATTTCTTTCTGGATCATCAACGTTTGATTTTCCATTTTCGTCCTCCATTATAGCTGCATCACCACATTGCTCCGGTTTATTCTCTTTATATAGTTCTATCGGGATTTTATTTAATTCGTTATCATTTGAGTTGGTTGCATTACCCTCAATGGACTTTAAAACGTCTTCAATTGCTTGTGAGTTATATATTATTGAAATTGAAACGTCATCGCCGCTACCATCAGTGGTTAATCTTTGTAGAAACTCTTTCAAATCATTTTTCGCTTCTTCTGCCGGCAATTCGAGATATGATTCAAAAATAGTTTTACAAAAATCAAAATAATAAGTCTCGTTAGAAAATGAATTTCTTACTCCGTCTGTGGATACTGCTAACGCTACCTGTGGCTCATCTAACCAAAAATGTCTAAAGTTTTGCACAGCAGCCTTATCGCATAATGAAGTTGTAATATTAAATTGCAATCGAGTATCACTTGGAACGTGATTACTTATCACGCCGTTTTTATCCAAAACTGCACAATCTCCGTCCCCAATCTGTATTCCAAAACAATATTTATTTGTTAGAACTGCCGCTATCAAAGTTGAGCCGTAAGCCACCTCAATATCATTCTCAACTGCTTTACTGTTATTATCTGACAGTTTGTTTAATTCTTCTTCAGTAAACGGGAAATTGCCATTATGCTGATTAACAGCATTATTCCAATTTAATATAATATTTTTTTCCAACTGTAATAACAAACTTTCTTTTTTCCTAGAAAAATTCTTCTCAAACTTCATAAACTCATTAATTGCCTCAATAGCAACATTGGTCGCGATTTTAGAACCCTCATCGCTTCTAAAATGCTTCTCACCACCGTGACCATCACAGACAACAATGATACCGTACTCATTTGAGCAAAAATGACCTGAGTAATCTTGGCATACAGTATTAGTCTTAATATGACTACTGCCAATTACCGAAATGTTATCTCCTTTAAAATATTTCAATTTTACCCCTCCATTAGTTTTGAGAGGAATTAATTCCAATCGTCATATTGTGAATCTATCAGAGTATCGTTAAAGTCAACTATTTGCTGGTTAAAATCACTTTGTTTAGTCTGTACTTCACCGTCAATAGGGGCATTACTGCTTTTGCTACCTATTTTTGAAGCTGTAACACTTACAAAACGGATTAATTTCTTTAACGCCTCCGGTGTATGGACTATTAAAACACTCTCTAGATTACCAGTAAACTCAGCCAGCATATCCTTGTCCGCATCATCTCCTATTGCAACAGCTGCTTTAAGTGAAGCTTTAAACCAATTATTGTTTTTCAAGTCAGCTAATGCCTTCTTATATTCATCAGTTGGCTGACCATCTGACATTAAGAAAATAGCTGGAGCATAGGAGCCAGCAGCATCTGTCATGAAGCCACCGTTACGAGCCAGTTTTTCATTTAATAGCTTAAATGCTTGTCCAATATCAGTAGTGCCATCAACATTAATACCATTCCACTGAAAATCCTTAGCATCAATTGCAGATTGGTACATCCATTGTGCGCCACTTGAAAAAGTCAACACAGCTATTTTTATATTAGCATCTGCACTATCTTCAGCAATTTTCTGAATTTCAGGAATAACCTCCCGCACTGCAACATTCACCGCCCCAATTTTCGAACCAGACATACTATAAGATTTGTCAATAATAAAGAATAACACCATCGTTCTTTTTGATATACCTTCAACTTTATCATATTTACCCATTTAATAATCCTCCTGGTTAGTTTATTATAGCTTTTTTGGTTCCAAAGCTAATCGTAACATCTTTTAGAATTGGCATAACTTCATTCTGTTTAACCGTTTTTTCATCATCATTGGGGAATTTTACTAGCCATAATTTTTCAGAAATATTTCTAATTCCCCATAAATTAGGGTTACTTTTATTTTGGACAACGGTTCCAACAATTTTTAAGTAATCGCCATCTTCTGTATGCCATTCGGTTATATTTTTAGTTGGGGCTAACGCTATTTCAAAATCTCTATAGCTTAGTAAGAGCGGCTTGATAATTTTATTTTTACATTCGCAACAATCGATTATCTCATTTTGTGCGAGACTTACAAAGTTTTCCTCACCACATTTTGGACAAGGCAAGATATCATCTTTTAACCTTAAGAATATTTTTTTCCACTCTGCTTCCATTAAACGCTGACTTATGTTATTTATTCCATCGCCAAAGGAACGGACAAAAGCATTTTGCAAATATTGTGGAAATAGTGGCCATAAATTTATAACATTATTATGGATTCCCCTAACTGGACGGTTACTTGAATCCTTTGGGTCACATACAAATACCGGCTCACTTGCGTAAAATTTCTTTTCTGCTTCATCCGTTAAGCACGGACAGCCTGCAACCTTTGCACCTTCTAGTGGGTGAGAAATATAAATCAACATAAATAGCACAACAGCTAATGAGAATAAATCTGTATCTAAATTCGGTTTTGTTTTGCCAAGCACAACTTCAGGAGCCATATATCTGCTTTTTCCACCAACACCTAAGCTTTCTCCGTATGGAGCAACGTTATCATTATCACAAATTAATATATCCCCATTGTCGGGATTGACAAAAAAGTTACCATCATTCAAATCTTGGTAGCTGTAACCTTTTCTATGCAATGATTGAAAGGCGTTGACCATATTCAATGTTGCGTCTATCACAGCATTAGTGCTTTTGAATCTAACAACCGCATTTAAAAAGTGAGCAAAATTTTTATACTCTGCCGTTCTTATTTTCATTATGTATCCAAAACTGCTGTTTTGAATATCAGTAACTGCCAATGGCCATAAGAATTCTTTTGCAGGGCTTCCCATTGTAGCATTTTTACTTAAGTTGTTGTAAAACTTATTTGGGTTTTTAATCAATTTAGGAAAATACCATTTAAGTGCATATTCCTTGTCATTATACTTTACTTTATAAACTATGCCTTGCCCGCCTTCGCCAAGCTTACTAACAACAGTAAGTTCTCCGCCATTTGTTAATTTAATTTTTTGACCATGTTTAAATTCTTCCATCAAATTGATTTCCTTTCTTTAAGGTTTTAACATATTAATAACTGCAAATGCAATATTGCCATCCGGTAACATTATTGTATGTGTTGCATTCCCGAACTGCAGGCTAATTCCATTAGCATATGGCATTACAGCTGAAATAGCATTAATATTCTTATCAAAGCCATGTTTTTTTGCTACGAATAATATTCTTTTACTTGTAATATACAAAATTCCCCTTGTTTGTTCTTGGACATCTTCTCTAATTGGAATACCTTGCCGGCTGCCCGTTCTATAACTCACACCTTTCATTACTCTGAAGCTCCAACCGGAAATCCCACCGGTATAGCCTGTAATCATGTTTTTTTCTGTAATCATAATCGCCTTTTCAATATAATGAACGTGCTCTCCTGCTGAAAGAAAAACAGTATTAGTATTTATTTGAGGCAATTGACCATTTTTAACGGATTCTACTGCTACAGTCGGTAATATTGATGGAATATATGAGATTTCTGACTGAGTAGGCTGCTGTTGAAGATACTTATTTTTAAAATTATCCCAAAACCCCATAAATCCTCCCTTAAACAATTGCTTTACTATTGTAATCGTTTAAAAAAACTACATAGTTTGGATCTGCTAAGTTATTATACTTATTAAGTTTATCTTTTTCTGCATTAAATTCTTTTAGACCTTGTTTGTATTTAGCATTATCGTTTGCAATCTCTTCGTCTAAACAGGCATTAATAATATCAATTAAAACTCTATCTATTGAATAAACATTTTCAGACTTACTCTTAATGACTTGTTCGATTTTTTCTGTAGACTTTACATCGGATATTTTCTTTAATAAAGCAATGATTCTATTTTCAACTACTTTACCTTCAGATTGAACTGTTTTAATTTGCTTATCTACTGCAACTGTATAATCTTTATACGCGGAATCGTTGGTAAATTCCCCTTTCTCTTTTTCAATTAATGTAGCCTGACAACCTTTAAAATCAAAGCCATTCTTTGTTAAATTGTTTTTTAAGTAATAGAGAATATCTACTCTAATTTTTGCCTCTTCGATTTGTTGCTTCACAACAGCATCGTTGCTATTTTTCATTATTTCTTCTTCTGAAGGGCAATTTTTTATAAGTTCATCAATAAATTCAAGGAAATCAATTATTAAAATTTCGTCAATTATCTTTTTAATACTTGTTTTATATCCATTATATTCAGATGGCAGACGTTGAATTAGATTCTGCACATCTTTAATATTTTGGTCAACCTCTTTAATTAATTTAGGTATTTTTGGCAATTGAGATAAGATTTCTGTAATAAAAGGAACATGTATTTGGTGAAATAAATGACCTTTGATAGGAAATTGTAATGCAAGCGGTGTTTGTCCTTGCTTTATCGGAACCCCATCAACCGGTGGGTCTATTATATTTCCACATATAGCATCATCGATGTTAGTATGAATCCAATAACCTAAACTTTGAACCCTAAAAATTTTTACTGGCTCTCTTAAATATTTATTCCATTCACTTCCTGGTAATTTCGGATCATCTACAACTCCATTTTTATCAACTATATCAGTAATAAAATATTTATAGATCTCACCATAGTAAAATTTTTCTTCAATTTTTAGAACCTTTAAAGCACCGTATCTCCAATTGTACAATACATCACCAATATTTACCATATATGACACATCCCTTTCCAATTTATTTACTTTTGGTTCTATAAAAACTTCATACACTTAACTAGCAAGTATGTTTGTATATTCTAGTCTTATATTTTATAGGACTATTTTCCTATTTATTACTTTTTCGATAAAAATTTTGGAAATCCTGCATTGGTAAAAGTTGTTTTTATCGACAATATTCTGCTTTAATTGTCGAGATATGCTAAATAAAAAGCTATGAATTTTTAAAGATTCATGACTAGTTAGTTTATTATGTTAGTTACATATTAAGTTGCCTGGAGTTATGCTATTAGTTTCCGTATCTACTAATACTCGTTTCATCTTTCCTCCAGTTTCACTATTTCATAAGTGTGCCATACACCCATTTATTCATAAAATCCCAATCCTTCACAGTTCCATCGTTATTTAATATTCCTAAAAAGACACCATCACTTTTTCCTACCTGCCATATTGCCATGGCTGAGTTGATTTTGTCTGAAATTTATTTTGTTTAATGTAATCAAAAAAAATTTCTTTTCCTGCACCATATTTTTCTGCAACATAGGCAACTAAATATATATCTATACAACTGGCCCCAAAGTCTGATGGTTTACCGCTTAAAATATGCTCTCGAATAATCGCCTTCCATTATGATGGCTGGGAATTGTATATGATAATCTAAAAGTACCCCAGCGTAATCATTGAAAATTCCCCCACTTTAACCGATAATCCTACATAGATAGAAAAATTCTATAGATGTGGGGAGCCGGGGAGATGATCAGCTTGAAGCAAAAGCAAATTATCATACTAATGCATTACAGGGAGGGAAAATCTCAGAGAGAAATACAAAAGATTACAGGGGTGGACCGGAAAACTATCCGGAAATATATTAAAAACTATGAAAAACAAAGAGAGGGGCTGGAGCTTAAGGGTACTTTAGTCGAATCAGGAGAGTTAATAGAATCTATTGTAGAGGCACCGAAATATACTGTAGGAGTGAGGCCAAAGCGAAAGCTTACAGAAAAAATTGAGCGAAAGATAAAAGATTATTTAGATGAAAATGAAGAAAAGCGGAAGAAAGGACGACATAAACAACTAAAGAAGCCGATGGATATTTTTGAAGCACTAGAAGCAGAAGATTTCGACATTAGTTACAGCACAGTGCTTAGGGTAGTGCGTACCATAGAGCAGAAGTCAAAAGAAGCATTTATCAAGGAAGTTTATGCACTGGGTGATATCTGTGAATTCGATTGGGGAGAAGTGAAAATTACCATTGGTGGAAGACCACGTGTACTCCAGATGGCTGTATTTACCTCTGCTTATGGCAACTATCGCTATGCCTACCTTTTTACCAAGCAAAAGACAGAGTGCTATCAGGAAGCACATGCCCGATTCTTTGATCATATTGGTGGAATTTATCAGACGATGGTGTATGACAATATGAAAGTAGCTGTCAAAAGTTTTGTTGGGACAGAGAAAGAGCCTACTGAAAGACTCCTGCAGTTGTCATTATACTATGGGTTTGGATTTCGGTTTTGCAATATCCGTCGTGGTAACGAAAAGGGTCATGTAGAGCGCAGTGTAGAGGTCGTCCGACGAAAAGCTTTCGCCTTTAAAGATGAATTTGAAACACTAGAAGAGGCTAACCAGTATCTGCTAGAGGTCTGTAAAAAAAGGAATGAAAAGCCCCGGAGTGAGCAGCAAGGACAATCCGCTAGTGAGCTCCTAGAATGTGAGCGGGAATACCTTCTTCCCCGGGTGCCAATGTTTGACGCTGCCCGAATCGTATACCCTCGGGTAGACAAATACTCCACTATTGTGGTAGACCAAAACCATTATTCCGCGCCAGACCACCTGGTAGGCCAGAAAATCATGGCAAAAGTATATTCCGATCGGGTTGAATGCTTCCATCAGGAGTCAAAGATTGCCCAGCATCCACGGCTCACCGGCTGTCATGAATGGAGCCTAAAGCTTGAGCATTACTTAAATACCTTAAAGAAAAAGCCTGGTGCATTAGCCAATAGCGTGGCATTGCAACAGGCAACAGAAAAAATTAAAAATATCTACGAAAACTATTATACCAAGAAAGAAAAACATTTCATAGAGCTAATGCAATTTATTCGGGACGAAGCGCCCTTGGAAAAAGTAGAAGAAATTATCAAGGAACTTGTGAAGATTCATCCAAGCCACGTAAGTACTGACAAAATTAAAGTACTATACGCTAAAAATCAGGAAATAGTATCTTCACCAATAACCATGTCGCTAGAAGCGCAAGAGATAGTTAATCATGCAAGACAGCATTTAAAAGAATACGACAATCTATTTCAAACCTATACCGTAACATCAAAGGAGGCTAGTTAATGAGCAAAACCCCAGGCGCAGC
>Ga0208490_101182_pt1 | contig 10632 bp, 9 predicted proteins | sample SubbioAug_CSWold_FD_184818 | JGI IMG/M metagenome (GOLD analysis project Ga0208490, IMG submission 184818) | Serpentinite rock and fluid subsurface biosphere microbial communities from McLaughlin Reserve, California, USA - CR11Aug_CSWold (SPAdes) | ecosystem: Environmental > Terrestrial > Deep...
GGAGATGGCGGCCGAGGAGCACGACCGGGCGGCGCTGCTGCAGTCGCGCTTCCACGCGGCCGTGTACCGGGCCCCGGTGGGGGTGGCGGTGTTCGATCTCGACGGGAAGGTCGAGGTCGTCAACGACCCCGTCTACGACCTGCTCGGCATCGCTCCCGGGACCGCCTCGGACCGGGTCCTCGACTACTTCCTGCCGGAGGACCTCGATCGGGTGGGCGGGTACATCCGGCAGCTGGCTCGAGGTGAGATCGAGCGCGCCGAGGACGACTTCCAGGTGCGGGCACCGGGCGACGGTCCCCTCCGGTGGGTGCGGGTCTCGAGCTCGTCGATCCTCGGCCCCGACGGGTCGCCGGTGGCGATCGTGGCCCACGTGCAGGACATCGAGGCCGAACGGGCGGCCCAGGAGGCGCTGCGCTCGCGCACCCGCTGGTTCTCCTCGATCGTCGAGCGGTCGTCGGATCTGATCCTGCTCTTCGACGAGTCGGGGATGGTCACGTGGGCCAGCCCATCGATCAAGGAGATCGTGGGGGTCGGTCCCGAGGAGGTGCTCGGGCACCCCGTCCGGCGGTTCGTGGTGCGAGAGGACCGTCCCATCGTCATGGATGCCATGGCCACCGCGGCGAGGACCGGATCGGCGAGGGTCGAGTTCCGGGTCTTCACGCTCCACGGTGACGAGCGCTGGCTCGAGACGACGGTGTCCAACCTGCTCGACGACCCCGACGTGGCCGCCATGATCACCATCTCCCGGGACGTCACCGAGCGCCACCACGCCACCCAGCGCCTCGCCCACCAGGCCGCCCACGACCCGCTGACCGGCCTCCTCAACCGAGGCGAGCTCCAGGTCCAGATGGTCCGTGCCCTCGGCGGGCTCGACACCGAGCCGGTGGCGCTGGCCTTCCTCGACCTCGACGGCTTCAAGGCCGTCAACGACGAGCACGGCCACCTCGTCGGCGACGAGCTCCTGAAGACGGTGGCGAGGTGCCTCGAGGGCGAGGTGCGAAGCGGCGACCTCCTGGCCCGGCCCGGCGGCGACGAGTTCGCCGTCATCCTCCGGGGCAGCCTCCCGGTCGCGCTCGAGGTCGCCGAGCGGATCCGGCTCCGCTTGCGAGAGCCGATGCGGCTCGACCGCGTGGACGACCTGATCCGGATCAGCGCCTCGATCGGGGTGGCGGTGGCGCACCCCGGCGACACCGTGACGTCGTTGCTCCACGCCGCCGACCTCGCCCTGTACGAGGCCAAGCGCCGCGGCCGCGATCGGGTGGAGGTCTCCACCCGATCGGTGCAGCAGGCAGGTCGGGAGGTCGACGACCTCCTCGACGACGTGGCTCGGGGCGGCGACCTGTCGTCGGGAGGGCGCTGGTCAGCCGAGGTGGTCTCGGAGGAACCCGACGGTCCGGTCCCAGGCTGACCGGGACGCCTCGGGGTCGTGCACCTCGGGCCGGGTGTCGTTGAAGAAGGCGTGGTCGCAGCCGGCATGGATCACGATCTCCACGTCCTTGCCGCGCTCGCGGAGGTCGGCCTCGAGCGCACGGGCCGCGTCGGGGGAGAAGAACCCGTCCTTCTCGGCGTAGTGGCCGAGCACGGCGGCATCGAGCGCGTCCCAGTCGGGCTGGGCGTCGGGCCAGGGGATCAGCCCGTACCAGGGCACGCAGGCCTTGATCTTGTCGGGGCGCTGCGTGGCCGCCACGAGGGCCAGGCCGCCGCCCATGCAGAACCCGGTCACCCCGACGCGCTCGGAGCCGGCCCGGCGGGCCACCTCGTCGACCGCGCCGCTCAGGTCCTTGGCCGCCTGGGCCATGTTGAGCGCCATCATCAGCTTGCCGGCCTCGTCGGGCTCGGTGGTCTGCTCGCCGTGGTAGAGGTCCGGCGCGAGGGCGACGAACCCTTCGGCAGCGAAGCGGTCGCACACGTCCTCGATGTGGGGGACGAGGCCCCACCACTCCTGGATCACGACCACCGGGATGCCGGTGCCGCCCTCAGGGGTGGCCACGTAGCCCGAGGCGGTGCCGCCGTTCGACGCGAACTCGATGATCTCTCCCATGGGAGAGGAACCTAGATCAGGCCAGGGCGTCGATGGCGGCCTGGACGGCGAGCACCCGGCGGGCCTCGTCGACGTGGAGGTTCTCGATCATCCGGCCGTCGACGGTGACGACGCCGCGCCCCTCGGCCTCGGCCTCCTCGAAGGCGGCGATGATCCGCCCGGCCAGCTCCACCTCGTCGGCTGACGGGGCGAACGCTGCGTTGCAGGGCTCCACCTGGCTCGGGTGGATGAGGGTCTTGCCGTCGAAGCCCATCTCCCGGCCCTGGCGGCACTCGGCCAGGAAGCCGTCGGGATCCTTGATGTCGTTGTAGACGCCGTCGAGGATCACCTTGCCGGTGGCCCGGGCGGCCAGCAGCGACAGGGCCAGGCTGGGGAGCAGCGGGTGGCGGCTCGGCACGCGGACGCCGTGCAGCTCCTTGATGAGGTCGTTCGTGCCCATCACGAGGACGGTGAGCCGCTCGGAGGCGGCGCAGATCTCCTCGGCGTGGAGCATGGCCACCGGGGTCTCGAGCATCGCCCAGACCTTCGTGTGGTCGGGCGCGCCAGCAGCCTCGAGGCCGGACTCGATCTGGTGGACCTCGGCCGCGCTGTTCACCTTGGGCACGACCACTGCGGCCGGGCCGGCCTGGGCGATGGCCCGCAGGTCGTCGTCGTGCCAGGGGGTGCCGATGCCGTTGGCCCTGATCGTGAGCTCGCGACCTCCATAGGCGCCGGACTGCACGGCGGCGCAGACCCGCTCGCGCGCCTCGGGCTTGGCGTCGGGGGCGACCGCGTCCTCGAGGTCGAGGATGAGCGCGTCGGCCGGGATGGTCTGGGCCTTCTCGAGCGCCCGCTCGTTGGCGCCCGGCATGTAGAGGACAGAGCGCCGGGGTCGGTAGGTCTCCTCAGCCACCATCAGCCCTCGGCCTTGGCGTCGAGCCCGTAGGCGGCGGCCAGCTCCGGGTCCCGGGCGGCGAGGCGCTCGGCCAGCTCCAGCATGACCTTGCACTGCTTCACCGAGGCGTCGTCCTCCATCTTCCCGTGGAGCATGACGGCGCCGGTGCCGTCGCCCATGGCCTCCACCACCTCCTTGGCGTGGGCCACGTCGGCCGGGTCGGGGGAGAACACCCGCTTGGCGATGTCGATCTGCACCGGGTGGAGGCTCCACGCCCCGACGCAGCCGAGCAGGTACGCGTTGCGGAACTGGTCCTCGCAGGCGACCGTGTCCTTGATGTCGCCGAAGGGGCCGTAGTAGGCGAAGATCCCGTTGCTGGCGCAGGCGTCGACCATGCGGGCCACCGTGTAGTGCCAGAGGTCCTGCTGGTAGACGGTCCGGTCGCTCTCGATGTCTCCGTCGATGGGGTCCTGGCGCACCAGGTAGCCAGGGTGGCCGCCGCCGACGCGGGTGGTCTTCATCCGGCGGTTGGCGGCCAGGTCGGCTGGGCCGAGCGAGAGGCCCTGCATGCGGGGGGAGGCGGCGCAGATCTCCTCCACGTTGGCCACGCCGCGGGCGGTCTCGAGGATGGCGTGGACGAGGATCGGGCGGTCGAGGCCGGCCTTGGCCTCGAGCTGGGCGAGGAGCCGGTCCACGTAGTGGATGTCCTCGGGTCCCTCCACCTTCGGGATCATGATCACGTCGAGCTTGTCGCCGATCTCGGTGACCGCGGCGACCATGTCGTCGAGGTGCCAGGGCGAGTCGAGGGCGTTGACGCGGGTCCACAGCTGGGTCTCGTTCGGCTCCCAGGCCTTCCCGACCTCGATGAGCCCAGCGCGGGCCGCCTCCTTGTCGCTGGCCGGCACACCGTCCTCGAGGTTGGCCAGCAGCACGTCGACCGTCGGTGCGATGTCCGGGACCTTCGCCACCATCTTCGGGTTGGACGGCGGGAAGAAGTGGATCACCCGGGAGGGCCGGGACGGGATCTCGCGCACCGGGTCGGGGGCGCCGACGGCGAGCGGGCGGAAGAAGTCCTTGGGGGAGCGCATCGCGGGTCCTCTCGTTCGGGGGGTCAGGACTTGGCGTCGGCGACCAGGCGGCGGGCGATGACCCTGAGGCAGAGGAGCTCGTCGGCGCCCTCGAAGATCGACAGCACCCGGGCGTCGACGAAGTAGCGGCTCACGTCGTACTCCTCGGCGTAGCCCATGCCGCCGTGGATCTGCATCGCCTCCCGGGTCACCCACTCCGCAGCCCTGCACACGTAGGCCTTGACCTGCGCCGCCTCGAGCCGGCCCTCGCCCTTCGCCATCTGACGGGCCACGGCGTAGGACGCCTGGCGGCAGGCCTGGATCGTCACGGCCATGCGGGCCAGCTTCACCTGTGTGAGCTGGAAGTCGCCGATCGGCTGGCCGAACGCATGGCGGTCCTCGGCGTACTGCTTCGCCGCCTCGTAGGCCGCCTGCATCACGCCGACGGCGCGGGCGGCGGTCTGGAGACGGCCGTTCTCGAAGCCGGCCATCTGCAGGTAGAAGCCCTGGCCGAGGCCGTCCTCGCCGCCCACGAGGTTCTCGTCGGCCACGAACCAGGAGTCGAAGGCGATCTCGTAGGAGTGCATGCCGCGGTAGCCGATCGTGTCGATCGGGCGACCCTCCATCCGGCCGCCCCCGGGGGCGCCGCCGTCGGCCCCGGCCTCCTGCTCGAGGACGAAGCCGTGGCCCTCGCCGCGGGCCTTGGGCACCACGAACATCGACAGGCCACGGTGGCCGGCCGAGCGGTCGGAGTCGGTGCGGGCCAGGAGCATGAGGACGTCGGCGCGGGCCCCGAAGGTGCACCAGGTCTTCACGCCGTTGATGAGCCATCCGCCGTCGGTCTTGGCGGCGGTGACCTTGATGCCGGCCACGTCGGAGCCGTAGTCGGGCTCGGTGACCGCGACCGCGTTCATCACCTCGGCGGTGGCCAGCTGGGGCAGCCACTGGTGCTTCTGCTCCTCGGTGCCCCCCTTCACGAGCGCCCTGGTCAGGATCTCGGGGCGGGTGATGAGCGAGCCGCCGGCGCCGAGCGAGCCCCGCGAGAGCTCCTCGGTGGCCACCACCATGCCGATGTACTCGGACTCGCCGCCGCTTCCGTAGCCGCCGTACTCCTCCGGGATCGACAGGCCGAAGGCGCCCATCTCGGCCAGGCCGCTGATGATGTCCTCGGGGATGTCGGCGTTCTCCCGGTGGATGTGCTCGGCGATCGGCTTCAGCTTCTCCTCGGCGAAGCGGCGGAAGGCGTCCTGCACCATCTCGAAGTCCTGGTCGAGGTGGCGGGGCCCCTCCTGGCCGGCCAGCCCGGCGAGGAACTCGGGGGAGCGGTACGCGGCGCAGAAGTCGCGGGTCGGTTCGAGCACGCCGCGCTCCACCCCCCAGGTGGCCTCCCGCCCGAACAGGCGGCTGGCCAGCTCGCCTACGGCGTCGGCGATGAAGGCACAGGCGATGGCCGCCTCGGTCTCCCCGTGCGAGCCGTAGTCGAGCATCGCTCGGGCGGTCTCCACCGCCGCGCTGGTGTGGGCGAGGTCGTAGCCGAGCAGCTGGTCCTCGTCCGGGCCACCGCCGGCGGCCAAGGCCTTCGTGCCGGCCGCCACGACCTCAGCAGCGAGGTCGACGACGGCAGAGGCAGCGGTGAGATCAGGCGCGGTCATGGCCCGGAGGTTAGTGACGGGCCTGTTTCGCCACGGAATCGGCGCGGGCGCTCCTCCCGGGCGTTGGCCCGCGGTGGCCGGGCCCCCGTAGGTTCTCCGGCGATGACCACGCACGACCGTCCCTTCGGCCGCCACCTCGAGGACTTCACGCCCGGCGACGTGTACAAGCACTGGCCCGGCAAGACGATCACCGAGTACGACGACCACCTGTTCTGCATGATCACGATGAACCACCACCCGCTCCACACCAACGAGTGGTTCGCCGAGAACGAGACCGTGCAGAAGAAGAACGTCGTCGTCGGCAACCTCGTCTACTCCCTCGTGCTCGGCATGAGCGTCCCCGACGTGAGCGGCGCCGCCATCGCCAACCTGGAGATCGAGTCGCTCCGGCACTCGAAGCCCACCTTCCACGGCGACACGATCTACGCCGTCACGAAGGTGCTCGACGTGAAGGAGACCTCGAAGGGCGATCGCGGGATCGTCACCGTCGAGACCAAGGGCATCAACCAGCGGGGCGAAGAGGTCTGCTACTTCAAGCGCAAGCTCATGGTGTGGAAGCGCGAGCACGCACCGCAGCGCCAGTTCCCGTACGACGACGGCTCCGTCTTCGCCGAGGAGTGACCCGGGTGCGCCGCCTCCGCCTGGGTCGAGGGTTCAGGAGGCGCGACGTTGCCGATCGATGACGTCGCGGCCCGGGGCTTCGAGGCGGCGGCGGCCGCGTACGAGGCCGCCCGACCCGGCTACCCCGACGAGGCGCTGGCGCTGCTGCGGGACGAGGTCGGGATCCGTCCCGGGTGCCGGGTGCTCGACGTGGCCGCCGGCACCGGAAAGCTGACCCGGCGCCTCGTCGAGCTCGAGGCCGACCTCGTGGCGGTCGAGCCCGTGACCGCGATGCGCACGCAGCTCGAGGCCGTCCTCCCGGACGTCGAGGTCCTCGACGGCATGGGGGAGGCGATCCCCGTGCCCGACGCCAGCGTCGAGGTGGTGACGGTGGCCCAGGCCTTCCACTGGTTCGACGCCCCCGCTGCGCTCGAGGAGATCGCCCGGGTCCTCCGACCGGGCGGGCGCCTCGCGCTGCTCTGGAACGAGCGGGACGAGCGGGTGGCCTGGGTCGCCGAGATGAGCCGCACCATCCACTGGCACGAGCGCACCGTGTCCCGGTACCAGCACATGGACTGGGCGGGGATCGTCGCGGCGGCCGGTCGGTTCACGCCGCTGCAGGAGCGGACGGTCGAGTGGGTCCAGCCGATGACGCGCGAGCTCTTGGCCGACCGCGTCCGCTCGATCAGCTACATCGCGACGATGCCGACGGCGCCCCGGGAGCGCCTCGCCGCCGAGGTCGTGAACCTCGTAGCCCGCAAGCAGGAGCCCTTCCCGCTTCCGTACGTCTGCCGCGTCCAGTGGGCGGCCCTCGCCTGAGCTCCGCGGGCGGCCACGACCTCCTCGGGTGGTGGGAGGCGCGCCGGCGCGACCTGCCGTGGCGCCAGACGCGCGACCCGTGGGCGGTCCTGCTCTGCGAGGTGATGGCCCAGCAGACCCAGGTCGCCCGGGTGGCGGAGCGCTGGCCGCGGCTGCTCGAGCGGTACCCCACGCCGGCTGCCATGGCCGCGGCCGGGCCGGACGACGTCGTGCGGGCCTGGTCCGGGCTCGGGTACAACCGCCGGGCGCTCAACCTGCACCGCTGCGCCGTCGCGGTCGTCGAGCACCACGACGGTGCCCTCCCTGGCGACCTCGACGCCCTGCTGGCGCTGCCCGGGATCGGGCCCTACACGGCTCGGGCGGTGCTGGCCTTCGCCTTCGAGGCTGACGCCGCCATCGTCGACACCAACACCGCCCGCGTGCTCGCCCGGTGGGCCGGCCGGCGCCTCACGGCCAGGGAGGCACAGGTGGCGGCCGACTCGGCGCTCCCCCCGGGCCAGGCGTGGGCCTGGAACCAGGCCATGCTCGACCTCGGGGCCGGGGTGTGCGTCCGGCGGGCCCCGCGCTGCGAGGAGTGCCCGGTCCGAGCCCGCTGCGGGTGGTGGTCCTCCGGTCGGCCGGAGCCCGATCCGGCCGACGGCTCCGCCGGGGTGGGCGGCGCACAGCCCGCGTTCGCGGGGAGCGACCGGGAGGGACGGGGCCGCCTGGTGGAGGCGCTGCGCCGTGGCCCGGTGCCATCGACGGCCCTCCCCGAGGTCATGGGCTGGCCGGACGAGCCCGCCCGAGCCGTCGCCGTGGCCGCCCGGGTCGTCGCCGACGGCCTCGCCGTGGAGGTCGACGGCGCGCTGCGGCTGCCCGGCCGACCCTCCGGTCCGGCCCCGCAACTCGCTGGGTGAGGCCGGTGCGGGCTGGGAGGATGCCGGCCATGGACGCTGCGACGCCCGACATCGAGGTGCGAGCCTGCACCCCTGCCGACCACGACGCCGTCATCCGCATGTGGCGCGAGGTCCAGTGGATCGACGACAGCGACCGGATGGCTGACGCGCTGCGCGGCTTCCTGGGGTACGGCGACGCTCGGGTGGCGGTCCTCGACGGAGAGGCCGAGGCGCTCGCCCACCGGACGCCGGGCACGATCCGCTACGAGGACGCCGACCTGCCCCTCTCCGCCGTCACCGCGGTCACGACCAGCCCGATCGGGCGCAACCTCGGTCTGGCCACCCGCCTGACCGCGGCTGCGGTGGCCGCCGCCGCCGAGGAGGGAGCCGCCGTCGCCGCCCTCGGCATGTTCGAGCAGGGCTTCTACGACCGGGTCGGGTTCGGCTCGTTCGGCTACACCCTCCAGCTGGTGTTCGACCCGGGTCACCTGCGCGTCGAGGTCCCGAGCGCTCGGCCGGTGCGCGTCGGACGAGAGGACTGGCAGGAGGTGGCCGCGCTGCTCGCCCGCAGCCACCGCACCCACGGCGGCGTGCGGCTCGACCCACCCGAGGCGGCTCGGGCCGAGCTCGGCTGGATGGACGACCCGTACCTGGGTCTCGGCTTCCGGGCCGCCGACGGCCGGCTCCGAGCCGCGATGGTCGGCACCAACAGCGGCGAGTACGGGCCCTACCGGATCGCGGCCATCGCCTACGAGACGATGGACGACCTCCGCGACCTGCTCGGGCTGCTCCGCTCCCTCAGCGCGCAGATCCACCGCGTCGCGCTGGTCGAACCGGCCGGCGTGCAGGTCCAGGACCTGCTCGACCGGCCTCTCCGGGGCAGCGAGCTGCTCGACCTCGATCGACAGCCTCCCCACACGCTGATGGCCTGGGCCCAGCTGCGCATCCTGGACCTCGACGCCTGCGTGGCGGCCCGGCACTGGCCTGGACCGCCGGTGTCCTTCGACCTCACGCTCCACGACCCGATCACCGGCGCTGGGCACGCGTGGCCCGGCCTGGGCGGCGACCACTCGATCACGATCGGGGATACCTCCACGGTCGTGCCCGGCCACCGCGGCGGGCTGCCGGTCCTGCGGGCCGGTGTCGGCGCGCTCTCCCGCCTGTGGTTCGGCGTCCGCCCGGCCACCGGGCTCGCCCTCACCGACGACCTCGAGGGTCCGCCCGAGCTGCTCGCCGCACTCGACCGCGCGCTGCTGCTGCCGCCTCCGGTCACGGGCCTCGCGTTCTGAGCGGCCGGTCGCCCGGCCCCCTGTGGGGGGTCAGCTACTCGGCGAGGAAGTCGAGGATCAGCCCGTTCACGACCTCGGGGCGTTCGAGGTGCAGGAAGTGCCCCGCGTCGTCGACGACCTCCATCCGGGAGCCGGCCCCGGTCAGGAGGCCCCGGGCCGCCTCGGCCACCTCGATGCCCATGCAGCCGTCGGTGCGGCCGTGGAGGTAGAGCGTCGGTTGCGGCGGCACCTCGTTGCCGGCCTGCTGCACCGGCTCGAGCGCCGGATCCACCCCCACCCCGCCGAGCGTGGCCCGGTAGTAGCCGAGCGCCGCCTGCAGGTTGGCCGGGTCGCGGAGCGAGTCCTTCACCCGAGGCAGGTCCTCCGACGCGTCGTAGCCGGGGGACCAGTCCTCCCACAGGCCGTCGAGGTAGGCCAGGTCGTCCATCCCCACGACGACGTCGGCGAGCGGGTGCTGGAAGAAGAACATGTACCAGCTGCGCTTGAGCTGGGCGTAGGTCATGAAGCCGCTGGCGACCGCGCCGGCCGGCGGCACGGCCATCGCCACGACCCGTCGCCACCGGTCGGGCTCGTGGCTGGCTGCCACGTAGGTGGCCATCGCACCCCAGTCGTGCCCCACGATCACGGCGTCCTCTCCGCCGCCCAGCGCCTCGTGGAGCGCGCACGCGTCGAGCCCCAGGGCGGCCGTCTGGTAGCGACCGTCGGCCGGCACCGCCGACGGCGCGTAGCCTCGCAGGAAGGGGGCGACGGCTCGGTACCCCGCGTCGGCGAGGGAGGGCATCAGGTGGCGCCACGTCCAGGCCGAGTCCGGGAACCCGTGCAGGCAGAGGGCCAAGGGACCCTCCCCGAGCTCGAGGTGGGTGAGCTCGACGTCGTTCACGGTGGTGGTCTGCTGGCGGGGCTCCATGGCGCCGCAACCTAACCCCGGTCGGCCAGCCAGGCGTCAGCGCTCGGTGCGACGCCTGTCACACGACGGACACCCCGCCGCCACGGTGGGTAACCTTCCGGCAACCAGGGGAGATCGGGGGGAGGGGTCCTGCTCAACGTCAGCTTCTACGGCGTCCGTGGTTCGACCCCGTGCCCATGCGAGGCGAACCGGCGCTACGGAGGCAACACCTCCTGCGTCGCCCTCGAGTCGCCGGGGCACGCACCGATCGTCCTCGACCTCGGCACCGGGTTGCGCTTCTGGGGGGAGACGCTCGACCCGAGCGTGCCCTTCGTCGGCTCCGCGCTCGTCACCCACATCCACTGGGACCACGTGCAGGGCCTTCCGTTCTTCACGCCCATCCTGCGCGACGGCGCCGAGTTCGACGTGTACGGCCCGCCGCAGGACGAGCACGCCACCCTCCACGACGCGGTCAACGACCTGATGCGACCGCCGTTCTTCCCGGTCCGCACGGTCGACCTCCTCGGCG
>Ga0208490_101183_pt1 | contig 10612 bp, 9 predicted proteins | sample SubbioAug_CSWold_FD_184818 | JGI IMG/M metagenome (GOLD analysis project Ga0208490, IMG submission 184818) | Serpentinite rock and fluid subsurface biosphere microbial communities from McLaughlin Reserve, California, USA - CR11Aug_CSWold (SPAdes) | ecosystem: Environmental > Terrestrial > Deep...
CCCCCGCTTCTCTTTAGACCAGGATGGACATCGTGAGCGCTTCGTTGAACATCACCTCCGCCGTCGTGGATCCGGCGCTGCTCGACCTGCCGTGGAACCTGCCGCTTGACACGTGGCCCGACGACGCGATCGCATCCCTGCCGAAGGGCATCTCCCGCCACCTCGTGCGTTTCGTGCATTTGAGCGGCTACGTCGTGGCCATCAAGGAGACGACGGAAGAGATGGCACGGCGCGAGTACGACATGCTGCGCACGCTGCAGCGTCTCGACGTGCCCTGTGTCGAACCGGTCGCCGTCATCACCGGCCGCGAGTCCGACGACGGCGACCCGCTCATGCCCGTGCTCGTCACGAGGCACCTGCGCTTCTCGTTGCCGTACCGCGCGCTCTACTCGCAGACACTGCGCCCTTCCACCGCGACCCGCCTCGTCGATGCCCTCGCCGTTCTGCTCGTGCGGCTGCACCTCGCCGGCTTCTTCTGGGGCGACGTGTCGCTGTCGAACACGCTGTTCCGCCGTGACGCCGGAGCTTTCGCCGCCTACCTCGTCGACGCCGAGACCGGGCAACTCTACGAGGGGGGTCTGTCGAACGGGCAGCGCGAGAACGACCTTGAGATCGGCCGAGTCAACATCGCGGGCGAGCTGCTCGACCTGGAGGCAGGCGGCCGCCTCGACGAAAACATCGACGCGATCGACGTGTCGAACGGCATCGTCGATGCCTACCGCTCGCTGTGGAGCGAACTGACCGGCTGGGAGGCCTTCGACAAGACGGAGCGCTGGCGCATCACCCAGCGCGTCGAGCGCCTCAACGACCTCGGCTTCGACATCGAAGAACTCGCCATCACGACGGCGGGCGACTCCACGCAGGTGCGCATCAAGCCCAAGGTCGTGGATGCGGGCCACCATTCCCGCCGGCTGCTTCGCCTCACCGGCATCGACGCCGGCGAGAACCAGGCGCGTCGCCTATTGAACGACCTCGACTCGTACTCGGCCGCCACGTACCCGGGCGCCGATGTCGACGAGGAGCAGGTCGCCCACGAGTGGTTGAGCCGCGTCTTCGAGCCGGTGATCCGTGCGATTCCCCGCGACCTGCGCGGCAAGCTCGAAGAGCCCGAAGTCTTTCACCAGTTGCTCGAGCACCGCTGGTTCCTGTCGCAGAACGAGTCGCGCGCCATCTCGCTCGCCGAAGCACTAAGCTCGTACATCGACACCGTGCTCCGCCACCGGCGCGACGAGGCGACGGTCATCGCGCCGACCACCGAGTCGATCGGCGTGCCCACGCTCGACACGGCCGCGATGCCCGTCATCGAGGATGCGGATGCCGGGGCGCCCGGAAGCTGGCGCGACAAGGTCTAACCAGCCCCGGGCATCCCGTGTCGTGGCGGGCGCTGCGTTGCGGTGTGCGGCGTTCGAGAGACCGGTTCGCGTGCGCAACAGTGCGTGACGAGTCGCCCGTGGCGACGTCGCGCCAGGCTGCGGGAAGTCGGCTGTCACGCGGTGTCCGCGAGGTCAGCTCGGAGGGTCGACACGCCGCAACGCCGGGCGAGAATACGGCGCGCCGGGAGATGCGGCTGACCTGGCGGACACTCTCGGCGGCGCGGGGCGGGATCCGACGAGGCGCGCGGGCGGGGCGCGCCCGTGCACGACACGGAGCGAACGGTCGCGCGTGGCTACGTCGCGCAGCACAACCGACCACCCGCGTCCGTTCACGGGTGAGAACGCACGTGTTGGGGGCGACCGCCGCCGCGGCGCGCTACAGGTTCTTGACGGCGCCGAGCACCTTGGTGAGCGACTCTTTGGCGTCGCCGAACAGCAGCGTCGCCTTCGGGTCGAACAGCAGGTCGTTCTCGATGCCGGCGAACCCCGGACGCATGGAACGCTTCAGGAAGACCACCTGTCGCGCGTCCTGCACGTCGAGGATCGGCATGCCGTAGATCGGCGAGCCGGGTGTCGTCTTCGCGGCCGGGTTCACGACATCGTTGGCCCCGACGACGAGCGCGACGTCGGCGGTCTTGAACTGCGGGTTCACCTCGTCCATCTCGGCGAGCGCCTCATACGGCACGTTCGCCTCGGCCAAGAGCACGTTCATGTGCCCCGGCATGCGGCCGGCGACGGGGTGGATGCCGAACACGACCTCGATGCCCTTCGCTTCGAGCGTCTGCGCGAGCTCGGCCATCGTGTGCTGAGCCTGGGCGACGGCGAGTCCGTACCCGGGCACCACGACCACCCGGTTGGCGTAGCCGAGCAGGATCGCGACGTCGTCGGCGCTGGAAGAACGCACCGGCCGGTCGCTGGTCGCGGTCGACCCGGCGCTGGAGGCGCCGCGGAACGCCCCGAACAGGATGCCCGTGACGCTTCTGCCCATCGCCTTCGCCATCTCGCGGGTCAGGATCGACCCGGAGGCACCGACCAGGGTGCCTGCGACGAGCAGCAGTGTGTTGTTCAGCACGAGACCGGACGCCGCGACCGCGAGCCCGGTGCCGGCGTTCAGCAGCGAGATGACGATCGGCACGTCGGCGCCACCGACCGGGAGGACGAGCAGGATGCCGAGCACCGAGCCGACGGCGAGGCCGGCGACGGCGGCGGTCCACTTCAGCCCGCCGAGCCCGACGCTGGCAAGCCAGGCCTCGGGCAGCACGATGATCGCTGCGGCGGCGAGGCCGACAACCGCGAGCACGACGATGACGGCCGCGTGACCGGTGAACACGATCGGGCGGGTCGGCATCAGCTCTTGCAGCTTGAGGAAGGTGATGACCGAGCCCGAGAACGCGATCGAGCCGACGAGCACCGTGAAGGCGACGGCGAGATACGCGCCGAACGAGACAGAGTGCTCGAGCTCGAGCAGCGCGACGAGTGCGGCAGCGCCACCGCCGACGCCGTTGAACAGGGCGACGAGCTGCGGCATCTGCGTCATCTTGACCATGCGCGAGGCGGGCACGGCGATGATCGTGCCGACCGCGATCACGCCGAGGATCAGCGCGAGGTTGTCGAGCTCGGTCGAGAGAAACACGACGACCATGGCGATGACGGCGCCGAGCGCGCCGATGAGATTGCCGCGGCGCGCCGTGCGCGGGCTGCCGAGGCCCTTGAGCGCCAGGATGAAGCAGACCGCGGCGACCAGGTAGAGGAAGGCCGTCCATTCGGGGGTGAGCACGGCCATCAGGCGTCGCTCCCCTCGCGAGCGGCCGGGGCGGAGCCGCGGCCGCGGAACATTTCGAGCATCCGGTCGGTGACGACGAAGCCACCGACCAGGTTGATCGTCGCCATGAGCACGGCGATCAGCGCGATGACGAGGGTGAGCGGGTCATCGGCGGCGCCCGCGACGATGACCGCGCCGACGAGGATGATGCCGTGGATCGCGTTTGCGCCCGACATCAGCGGCGTGTGCAGGGTGCTCGACACTTTCGACACGACCTCGAAGCCGATGAAGACGGCGAGGACGAAGAAGGTGAGCAGGGTGATGGCCTCCATCAGCGGGCTCCGTTCAGCTCGGCGACCGCCTGCGCGGTCGGCTCGTGACGGACGGCGCCGTCGTGGGTGAGGCACGCCCCGGCGACGACCTCGTCGTCGAAGTCGGGCGTGAGTGCGCCGTCGACCGTCATCAGGCCGATCAGCTGGGCGATGTTTTGGGCGAGCAGGCGGGAGGCGTCGAACGCCATGGTCGACGCCGCGTCCTTCATGCCGACGAGGGTGATCGCGCCGCCGTCGACGGCGATCGCCGTGTCCACGCCGGCGATCGAACCCTCGACGTTGCCGCCCGATTCGGCGGCGAGGTCGACGATGACGCTGCCGGGCGTCATGCCGGTGAGCATGTCGGCGGTGATGAGGCGCGGTGCGGGCCGGCCGGGGATCGCCGCCGTCGTGATGATGATGTCGGCCGCCTGCACGTGCGGGCTCAGCAGTTCGCGCTGGCGGGCCGCGCGGTCGGCGGCGAGTTCCTTCGCATAGCCGCCGGCCGCATCCGCGTTCTCGTCGAGGTCGAGGTGGATGAACGTGCCGCCCATCGAGCGCACCTCATCGGCGGATGCGCTGCGCACGTCGTATGCCGACACCTTCGCCCCGAGGCGCTTCGCCGTCGCGATCGCCTGCAGGCCGGCGACACCGGCGCCGAGCACGAGCACCTTTGCCGGGGGGATCGTGCCGGCCGCTGTCATGTAGAGCGGCAGGAAGCGCGGGAAGCGCGTGGCGGCCTCGAGTACGCAGCGGTAGCCGGCGATGAGCGCCTGCGAGGTGAGCGCGTCCATCGACTGGGCGCGCGAGATGCGCGGCACGAGCTCGAGCGCGAACGCCGTCACGCCGCGGTCGGCGAGCGCCGCGACAGCCTCCAGCTCGCCGGCGGGCGCCGCGAAACCGACCGCCACCGCGCCGGGCGTCAGCGCGGCAATGGTGGCGGGGTCGAGGGGCCGCACGTGGGCGAGCACGTCGGCCGCGCCGAGGTCGACCGCGTCAGCGAGGATCGCGCCGGCGGCGGCGTACGCCTGGTCGGGGTAGCCGGACGCGGCACCCGCGTCTCGCTCGACGACGACCTGGTACCCCTCCCGCACGTAGGTCGCGACGGTCGCGGGGGTCGCGGCGACGCGCCGCTCCCCCTCGATCGGCTCGCGCCGGATGGCAATCTGCATGGGTCACCACTCACCTTTGAGTCGACGAACACGGCACCGGGTCAGTGCGAATCTACCGCGGCATACGGAGGCGATCGGGGACCGCCGCTACCACCCAGCGGCGGACCCCGATCGGATCTGGCGTGACGCTCCTACGCGAGAATCGTCAGCGGATTTTCGATGCGCGCCTGGAACGCGGCGAGCCAGCGTGCGGCGAGCGCCCCATCCCACGCGCGGTGGTCGGCCGAGAGGGTGACCGCCATCACGGTGCCCACCTCGAGCGCACCGTCGACGACGACCGGCGCCTGCCGGGCCGCCCCCACCGCGAGGATTCCCGCCTGGGGCGGGTTGATGATCGCGCTGAACGACCGCGTGCCGAACATGCCGAGGTTCGACACCGAGAAGCTGCCGCCCACCATCTCGTCGGGCTTCAGGCCACCCTCACGCGCGCGCGTGGCGAGGTCGGCGATCGACCGGCCGAGCGCGCTGACGCTGAGCGCTTCGGCCCCGCGCACGACCGGCACGACGAGCCCGTCGTCGAGCGACACCGCGATGCCGATGTCGACGGTGGCGTGCCGCACCATTCCCTCGTCGCTCCAGGTGCGGTTCGCCTCGGGTACGTCGAGGAACGCCCCGGCGACCGCCTTCACGACGAGGTCGTTGACGCTGATCTTCGACGCGGCGCCCTCGTTTATGCGCTTGCGCAGCTCGAGCAGGGCGTCGACGCGGCACTCGGCCTCGAGGTAGAAGTGCGGAACCTGGTTCTTGCTCTCCGTGAGCCGCCGCGCGATCGTCGCCCGCATGCGGCTGTGCGGAACCAGCTCGGCGCCCTCGGGCACCGCGGCGGCCGCGCCACTCGCGGTCGACGCCGACGAGGCGGGCGCGGATGCGCGGGGCGCGTCGCTCGCGCCCGTCGCGGCTGCGGGCTGGCCGCCCCCGCTGGGGATGAGCGCCTCGAGGTCTTTGCGCACGATGCGGCCGTCGGGGCCGGAGCCCTGAACGCCGTCGAGGCTGATGCCCTTCTCTCGGGCGAGCCGCCGCACGAGGGGGCTGATGAACTGGCGTCCACCGCTGGAGGCTGACGCCGGGGCGCTCGGCACCTCGGCGGGGGCGCTCGGAGCATCCGGGGTCGCGGGCGCGCTCGCGGCCGGTGCCGACGGCGCCGGAGCCGCGGGGGCCTCGTCGATCGTCGGGGTTTCGCCCGCCTCGCCGACGACCGCGATCGGTGCACCGACGTCGACCGAGTCACCCTCGGCGACGACCAGCTCGAGGACAGTGCCGGCCGTCTCGGCCGTGTACTCGACGACGGCCTTCTCGGTCTCGATCTCGGCGAACGGCTGGCCCACCTCGATGGTGTCGCCGGGGGCGACGAGCCACTTCTGCACGGCGGCCTCGGTGACGTTCGCGAGCACCTCCGGCATGCGAATGGTGGTCGACATCAGCGCGCTCCCCCCGCGTGGCGCCGCACACTCTCGAGGCCGGCGGCGACCTCTTCCGTGCGCGCGATGGCGGCCCGCTCGAGCACCTTCGAGATCGATGGTGACGACTCCGCGCCAGTGACGCGCTGCACGGGCTGGTCGAGCCAGTCGAACAGGCGCCGCTGGATTTCGTCGGCGAGCCAGCCGCCGTACGACGTGCCGACCGCACCCTGCTCGACGATGAGCACCGCGTTGGTCTTCTTCACGCTCGCCTCGATCGTCTCCCAGTCGAGGGATGCGCGGTCGAGCCAGCGCAGGTCGATCAACTCGCCGTCGATGCCGGTTTGCTCGATCGCCTCGAGGCTGTGCTTCACCATCGACAGGTAGCTGATGACGGTGACCTCGCTGCCCTCGCGGCGCACGGCCGCCTTCCCCGGCGGGATGATGTAGTCCATGTCACCGTCGATGACGGTGTCTGTCGAGCCGTACAGATCGACGTGCTCGATGACGAGCACCGGGTCCTCTAGAGCGAGCGCGGCGTTCATCAGGCCGACGTAGTCTTCGGCGCACGACGGCGCCACGATGCGCCAGCCGGGGCTGGTGGCGAAGATGCCCGCCGGGTCCATGAGGTGCTGCGAGCCATAGCCCGAGCCCATCGCAACCTTGGTGCGCAAGACGAGCGGCACGGGGTTATCGCCGCCGAACATGTGGCGCGCCTTGCCGATCTGGTTGAACACCTGGTCGGCGGCGACCCACATGAAGTCGGGGTACATGAACTCGATGACGGGGCGGTAGCGTCCGTCGAGCGCGAGGCCGCCCCCGAGTCCGGCGAACGCGTTCTCGCTGATCGGGGTGCCGAGCGTGCGGTCGGGAAATGCCGTCGACAGGCCCTTCGTGGCTCCGTTGGTGCCGCCCTTCAGGCGGTGGATGTCTTCACCGAGCACGATGATCCGCTCGTCGGCACCCATGCGGTGCTCCATGACGCCGGCGACGGCATCGACGAATTTGACGTCCTTGCGCGGGCGGGTGTCGGCGGTCGGTTCGAGCGCGGTGAGCGCGTCGAGCTCGCTGCCGTCGCCACGCACGCCGACGTTGACGAACGCGGGGTCGGGCCAGAGCTCGGGGCGGATGCGGCGGCGACCCTCCTTCTCGGCGTCGGCCTCCAGCAGTTCGGCGGTGGCCGCATCCATCGCCGCGATGGCCTGCTGGCGCACCTGCTCGACGCCGGCCTCGTCGATGAGGCCGAGCTTCTGCATCTCGTCGGCGACCTTGATCAGCGGGTCGCGCTTCTTCCACTCCTCCTCTTCCTCTTTCGTGCGGTAGCCGAAGGCGCTGCCCGGGTACGGCCCGTTCTGGTGGAAGAAGCGATAGACCTCGGCCTCGATGACGACGGGGCCGTTGCCGGCCCGCATGTGGGCGGCGGCCTCCTCCATCGCGAGGTGCACGGCGAGCGGGTCCATGCCGTCGACGCGCCACGAGGGGATGCCGAAGCCCTGGCCGCGCACCGACAGTCGGGTGTCGGCGACCGACTCCTCGATGTGCGTGGCGACCGCGTAGAGGTTGTTCTCGACGAAGAACGCGACGGGCAGCTTCCACGCCGCGGCGAGGTTCATCGACTCGAGTACCGAGCCGATCTGGGCCGCGCCGTCGCCGAAGTAGTTGATCGTGAGGTCGTCGGTGCCCGAGCGCTTCTGCGCCCACGCGTTACCGGTCGCCATGGGCGCGCCGCCGCCGACGATGGCGTTCGTGCCGAGGGCGCCGGCTTCGAACCACTGCAGGTGCATCGAGCCGCCGCGACCGCGACAGTAACCCTGGGCGAGCCCGAGAATCTCGGCCAGAGTCTTTTGCAGAACCTCCTGGATGCGCGGGGTCACCAGCTCGGACGGGTTCAGCCCGTCGGGCGCGACGTGGGTGAGCGCCTTGGCGAGGAACTGGTGGTGGCCTCGGTGCGAACCGTTGACGGCATCGGTCGAGCGCAGGCCGACGATGGAGCCGACCGCGCCACCCTCCTGGCCAATCGAGGAGTGCGCAGGGCCGTGCACGAGTCCTTCACCGGCGAGCTCAAGCACGCGCTCTTCGAAGGCGCGGATGAGGTGCAGCTGCCCGAGCATCGTCTGCAGCAGGCCGGGGTCGGCCTTCTTCCAGTCGGCGGCTGTGGTCGAGAGCTCGACCCAGTCAATTCCGGTTTCCAAACGACGTCGTTTCGGCATGGCCGCTCCTTCGTTGGCGCGTACCGAGCATCGTGCGATGCGCGGTGAGGACACAGTACCCACGATTGCATCCAATCTCAACGGTTTTTCGCCGAAGGGGTGGCTGAAGGCGCGCAATTGTGGCTATATTGCATGCACTGGCAATGACGACGGATACGGGAGGCACGATGGCAACGGGAATTCCCGGACTGCGCGGAACCGACCACATCGGCTTCACCGTTCCGAACCTCGACGAGGCACACGACTTCTTCGTCAACGTCATCGGCTGCGAGTACGTTTACTCGCTCGGGCCGTACGTCTCGGACACCGACTGGATGCAGACGAACCTCAACGTGCATCCGCGCACCACCATTCGCGAGCTGCGGTTCTACCGCTGCGGGTTCGGCACCAACTTCGAAATCTTCGAGTACGACGCCGCCGATGGTCAGGCCCCCCAGCCGCGCAACAGCGACATCGGCGGGCACCACCTCGCCTTCTATGTCGACGACTTCGGGGCAGCGCTCGAGTACCTGCGTTCCCACGGGGTACGCATTCTCGGCGAGCCGACCACCAGCAAGAACGCCAGTGAGGGGCAACGCTGGGTCTACTTTCTCAGCCCCTGGGGCATGCAGTTCGAACTGGTGAGCTTCCCCGAGGGAAAGGCCTACGAGAAGACGGCGACCGTGCGCCTCTGGGATGCCCGGGAGCCCGGCCGATGAGCGACGCCGCCCGAGCGAGCACACCGCAGACGCGCGACGGAAACACGAGCGCTCGCGTCGCCGATGCGATCCGCGAGGCGATCCTCGACGGCACGTACCCGCCGGGATCGCGCCTGCGACAGGAGGAGATCGCCGCCCGTTTCGGCGCGAGCCGGGTACCCGTGCGCGAGGCACTCAAGATCCTCGAGGCTGACGGCCTCGTCACCCTCGTCGCGAATACCGGCGCTTGGGTGTCGCGCCTCACGCTCGCCGAGTGCGAAGAGGTGTACCAGACGCGTGAACGCGTCGAGCCGCTGCTACTGCGCATGTCGGCCCCCAACCTCGAGCCCGCCGCCATCGACCGACTCGAGGTGCTCGCGACCCGCATGGCCGAGACGGACGACGTCGAAGAGTTCCTGCGCCTCGACCGCGAGTTTCACGCCGCGACGTACGCCGGCGCCGAGACCCTCGTGCTCGGCGACCTCGTCACCCGGCTCTGGGGGGCGACCCAGCCGTACCGCCGCGCCTACACCCTGCTCATCGACGCCCACCGGCAACGGATCGTGCACGACGAGCACCACATGATCGTCACCGCCCTGCGCGAGAACGACCTCGAAAGTGCCGAACGCACCGTCGAGAGCCACATCCGGCGCACCCGCCGGCTTCTCGCTGCGCATCCGGAGATCTTCACGACGGATCGCGTCGTTCTCCCGGACTCGACACCCACCAGCCAACTCGAAAGGTGATCATGACCACGCTCGGATTCTTGGGGCTCGGCAACATGGGCCAGGCCATCGCCGGTCGGCTCGTCGCCGCCGGCTACGACGTCATCGTGTGGAACCGCAGCTCCGGCGCGGCCGACGAGCTCGTCGCCGCCGGTGCACGGCTCGCCACGGATGCTCGTGAGGCGCTCGCCGCGCCCGTCTCGTTCTCGATGCTGGCCGACGACGCAGCGGCGGAAGCCGTGCTGTCGGAAGCGAACCTTGCCGGCGACGGTGAGGGGCGCATCCACGTGAATATGGCGTCGATCAGCGCGGCGGCGGCCGACCGCATCCAGGCGGTCGCCGAGGCCGCGGGCGTCGGCTACGTGTCGTGCCCCGTGCTCGGACGCCCGAACGTCGCCGCGGAAGGCAAGCTCAACCTGCTTGTCGCCGGCGCCCCCGAGCTGTGCGACGCGGTCGCCCCCTACCTCGAGCACTGCGGCGTGAAGCAGTGGCGATTCGGCGACACACCCCGCCAGGCGAACGCCGTCAAGGTCGCGATGAACTTCACGATCCTGCACGCCCTGCAGGCGATGGCGGAGTCGATCACCCTCGTCGAGGCGCACGGCGTCGACGCGAGCGACTTCATCGAGTTGATGTCGAACAGCCTGTTCGCCGGCCCCGTGTACGCCGGCTACGGCTCGATGATCGCCGAGCGGCGGTACAGCCCTCCCGGCTTCCGCATGCCGCTCGGCCTCAAAGACTTGGGGCTCGCCGAAGACCTCGCGTCGGAGAAGGCCGTTGAGTTGCCGACAGCCTCGATTCTGCGTGACCGGTTCGAGCGCGCGCTCGCCGACGCGGAGCTCGCCGAGCTCGACTGGTCGGCGGTCGCCGAAGTGACCCGTCGGCGCTAGTACTACAGTCGCGTTTATTTCGCGTGGTGCGGCGCGTTAGCGTCGTTGTAGGTGATGATCGTGTTAACCCTTGGCGGTGGGTGACGATATTGCTG
>Ga0208490_101184_pt1 | contig 10598 bp, 9 predicted proteins | sample SubbioAug_CSWold_FD_184818 | JGI IMG/M metagenome (GOLD analysis project Ga0208490, IMG submission 184818) | Serpentinite rock and fluid subsurface biosphere microbial communities from McLaughlin Reserve, California, USA - CR11Aug_CSWold (SPAdes) | ecosystem: Environmental > Terrestrial > Deep...
CCCGCCTGCTTGGTCGCGAGGACCTGCCGCAGGCGGCGGTCACTGAAGGCGCGGTTGCCGACGAAGGAGATCCGCTCGTTCTCCACCACGCGGCCTTCGCTGATCTCGAACACCAGATCGACGCGGTTCTCCGACCGGCGGATGATCTTGGGCGTGACGCTGGCGGCCAGACGGCCCGAGACGCGATAGGCCTCGGCGATGGCGGCGGCGTCCGATTCCGCCATGCTGGGCGAATAGACCCGGCGGGACTGGCTCTGGATCAGTTCGGCCAGACGCTCGTCCTTGAGCCGGCGGTTCCCCTCGAAGCTGATGACGTTGACGATCGGATATTCCCGGACCCGGATCACCAGGGTCGAACCCTGCGGCACCAGTTCCACGGTCTCGAACAGGCCGGAGTTGGCGATGCGCTGATAGGCATCGTTCAGCGCCGCGGCCGAGACCTGCTCGCCGCGGCTGATTCCGGCATAGTTCAGGATGGTCGTGGCATCGACCCGCTCGTTCCCCTCGATCACCACGTTCGAAAAGGAAAAGACCTGGGCATAGGCCGGGCTGAGGAACGGCACGGAAGCCGTTGCACCGCCGATGAAAAGCGCCGTTGCCAGCAAACGCGCCCGCGCCCTTGCCCCGGACGACCGCTCATTGGTCTTGCGATCGGTCATCAGCATCATGGGTCCTCGCCGTCTTTATGGTTTCCGGATTGACTACCGGGAAAGCCTTGCCTTGTCAAAAGCCTGCGCCCGATCCCGACAACTTTCCCACATCTTGTGGTCTCGCTGCCAGCCCGCCGAGGTCAGCCAATTCCGGCCGGTCTCAGACGCAAAGCAGGTCGCGCGAAAGGGCGAAAAGCATGATCGCAATCACGATGGTCAGCCCGACCATCATCATCGCGCGAAGCGCCCGATCCGGCGGCGGGCGGCGCATGACCGCCTCATAGGCGTAAAAGACCAGATGCCCCCCGTCGAGGACCGGGATCGGGAACAGATTCAGGATGCCCACCCCCAGCGACATCACCGCAAGCATCAGCAGGAAGCTCTCTCCCCCGATCCGCGCGGCATCGCCCATGCTTTCGGCCATGCCGATCGGCCCGGCAAGGTTGCAGCTGGTGATCTGCCCCGAGATGATGTTCCACAGGCCCGAGAACGTGGCACTCACCATCCCCGCCATCTGCGACCCGGCAAGGCTCACCGCCTCCAGCGGCCCGACGTTGCGGGTGGCAAGCTCGAAGGCCAGACCCGCGAAGATCCCGATCTGGTAGCGGTCGACAAGCTGGCCGCCCTCGTCCTCGGTCGTGCGCAGACGCGGGGTGAGGGTCAGCTCGAAGGTCTCGCCCTTGCGCCAGACAGTCAACGGCAACGGCCGCCCCTCGCTTTGCTGGACGATCTCGCGCAGCTGAAGGAAGGTGGTGATCTCCTTGCCGTCCATGGACAGGATGACGTCGCCCTCCTGCAGCCCCGCCGCAATCGCGGCCGAGCGGATGACCACGGTGCCCACGATCGGCGCATGGAGATGCGGACCCTCGACCTCCAGCACCTGATCGCCGCGGCGCACGCTGTAGGTCATTACCCGCTGCACCGGCAGATCGCGCATCGCTGCGCCGAAGGCCCGGGCGTCAGGGGTCTCGCGCCCCTCGATGGCCAGGATCACGTCGCCCACCTGCAACGAGGGGCCATCAAACGGATAGGCGCGGACCTCTCCCACGGTCGGCTCCTCCCGCGGGACACCGAAGGCCACGGCCATGCCGACCAGCAGCAGCAGCGTCAGGATGAAATTGGCCACCGGCCCGGCCGCGACCGTCGCCGTCCGCGCCCAGAGCGGCGCGCCCGCCATCGTATGCCGCCGCTCCCGCGCCGAAAGCCCCGCCACATCGCCCTGCCGGACCGAACTGGCATCGGCATCGCCAAGGAACTTCACATAGCCGCCGAAGGGGATCGCCGCGACCTGCCACTGCGTCCCCCGCCGGTCCCGGCGACTGAAGAGGACCGGGCCGAAGCCAAGCGAGAAGACCTCGGCATGGATGCCGGACCAGCGGCCGATGATGTAGTGCCCGTATTCGTGGACGAAGACGATCACCGACAGCGCGAGGATGAAGAAGAACACCGTCCAGGCCGTGCCGCCGATCGCGAGGCCAAGGGTTGCCAGAAGGTCCATGTCTCAGCGCTCTCCTGCGATACGGCGCGCCTGTTCGCCCGCCCTTACCCGTGCCAGATGGTCCATCGCCAGCACATCCTCAAGGCTGCCGGGAAGATTTCCCGCGCCCAGCTCACCATCCAGCACGGTCAACGTGTCCTCGACCACCCCCGCCATCCGCATGAAGCCGATGCGGCCGTCAAGGAACCAGTCCAGCGCCACTTCCTTGGCCGCGTTGAACGCCGCCCCGGCCAGCCCCCGCCGCGCCATCACCTCGCGCGCAAGACGCAGCGCCGGGTAGCGGTCAAGGTCCGGGGCGCGGAAGGTCAGGTTCGCGACCCGAGCGAGGTCCAGCCGCTCGACCGGCAGATGGGCACGGTCGGGCCAGTGCAGCGCATAGCCGATGGAATGGCGCATGTCGGGCGCGCCCATATGCGCCATGATCGCCCCGTCGTGGAACCCGACCATCGAATGGATCAGACTTTCGGGATGGATGATCACCTCGACCTGCTCGGGCGCGATCCCAAAGAATTCGCGGGTCTCGATCACTTCCAGCGCCTTGTTGAACATGCTGGCCGAATCGATGGTGATCCGTTTCCCCATCGCCCAGTTCGGATGCGCCAGCGCCTCCGTGACCGTGGCATGGGCCAGCCGCTCCAGCGGCCAGTCGCGCAGCGCGCCCCCACTGGCGGTCAGGATAATCCGCTCCACCGCCGCGACATCCTCGCCGGCCAGAGCCTGGAAGATCGCCGAATGTTCGCTGTCGACCGGCAGGATCCGCGCGCCATGCCGGGCGGCCTCGGCCATCAGAAGCTGCCCCGCCGTGACCAGAGATTCCTTGTTGGCCAGCGCCAGCGAGCTGCCATGGCGCAGCGCCCGGAACCCCGGCACCAGCCCCGCCGCGCCGACGATCGCGCTCATCACCCAGTCGACCGGGCGGTCCGCGGCCTCGGCAATCGCCTGCGCCCCCGCCGCCACCTCGACCCCCGAGCCCGCCAGCCGCTCGCGCAGCTCCTCCAGCCCGGCCGGATCGGCGCAGACCGCCACCTCGGCCCGCAGCTCCCGCGCCACCTCGGCCAGTCCGGCAAGATTGCGCCCGCCCGTGACCGCCACCACCCGGTAGGCCCCCGGCGCCGCCCGGCGCAGCAGATCCACCGTCTGCGCGCCGATCGATCCCGTCACTCCGAAAATCGAGACGCTGCGCATCAGCCGGCCATCGCCCCCGGCAACGGCAGCTCCAGCACCAGCCCCAGCAGCATCAGCGCCACGATGGCCACGATCAGCGCGTCGAACCGGTCCAGCACCCCGCCATGGCCGGGAATCAGCGAGGAGGCGTCCTTCACCCCGCAGCGCCGCTTGATCCAGCTTTCCCAGATGTCGCCCATCTGCCCCGCCAGCGCGATCACCGCCGAAAGCACCACCAGCAGCGGCCCGCCATAGCCCGCCAGCCAGAAGCCCAGGCCCACGCCCGCCGCGCCGACCCAGCCCGCGACCGTGCCGCTCCAGGTCTTCTTCGGGCTGATCTTCGGCCAGAACTTCGGCCCGCCAAGGATCCGGCCGACGAAATAGCCAAGCACGTCCGAGGCCACGACGATCAGCACCAGCCACAGGATCACCGGCGTCCCCGCCGTCATCCGCAGATCGACCAGCCCGTAGCCCGCCACCATGATCGCCACGGAATACAGGCTCGACAGCCGCCGGTCGCGCCGGTCGGTCAGCGCGATCGCCAAGGCCGGGACCAGCAGGAAGGCCGTCGCGAAGGGATCGGCGATGAACAGCGCCGCCCCCAGACAGGCCGAGGCCAGCGCCGCCAGGCCAAGAGGCGTGTTGTGATGATCCGGCGCCGTCATCGTCGCCAGCTCCCAGACCATCGCCCCGGTCAGCAGCACGACCAGCACGGCAAAGGACGGCCCGCCCAGCCAGATTTCCGCCCCGCCCACCGCGACCAGCACCACGGCCGACAGGATGCGCTTGCGCAGATCCTCCCAGCGCCCGACCGGCCGTCCCGGCGGGATCGAGGTCGCGACCTCCTGCTCCTCGCTCATCGCACCACCCCCCCGAACCGCCGCTCCCGGTTGCCGAAACGGGCGACGATGCCGGACAGTTCCTCGGCGGTGAAATCCGGCCAGAGCGTGCCGGTGAATTCGTATTCGGCATAGGCCGCCTGCCAGGGCAGGAAGTTCGAGGTCCGCGTCTCGCCGCTGGTGCGGATCACCAGATCCGGATCGGGCAGTCCGCCCGTATCCAGCCGACCGGCAAAGGCGCCCTCGGTCAGCGCCCCCGGATCCAGAATGCCCGCCGCCACATCCTCGGCGATCTTCTTCACCGCGCGCAGGATCTCGTCCCGGCCGCCGTAATTCACCGCGACCGTCAGGTTCAGCCGCTGGCAATCGGCCGTCCGCGCCTCGATCCCGGCCATGAGCCGTTGCAGCTTGGGGTCCAGCCGACTCCGGTCGCCGATAAAGCGCATTCGTACCCCGGACTTGGCCAGCCGGTCGGCCTCACGCTCGATATAGCGGGCGAAGATCGCCATCAGGCCCAGCACTTCCTCGGTCGACCGCTTCCAGTTCTCGGTCGAGAAGGCATAAAGCGTCAGCCATTTGATCCCGAGGTCCGGCGCGGCCTTCACGATGTCGCGCACCCGTTCGGCGCCGCGGCGGTGGCCGACCAGACGCGGCCAGCCCCGGTTGGTGGCCCAGCGGCCGTTCCCGTCCATGATGATCGCCAGATGGTTGACGGGCCGAAGGCCTGCCTCGCTCGCCAGATCCTTCGACACGCGCCCGCCCCCGTCAGACCTGCATGATCTCGGCCTGCTTGACCTCCAGCGCCTTGTCGACGGCGGCGATGGCCTTGTCCGTGATCTCCTGCACCTCGTCGGCCCACATCTTCTGATCGTCCTCGCTCATCCCGGCGGCCTTGGCCTTCTTGATCTGATCCATCCCGTCGCGGCGGACGTTGCGGATCGCGATCTTGGCATTCTCGGCATAGCCGGCCGCGACCTTGGACAGCTGCTTGCGGCGTTCCTCGTTCAGCTCGGGGATCGGCAGGCGGATCAGCGGGCCGTCGGTGACCGGGTTGATGCCGATGCCCGACTCGCGGATCGCCTTCTCGACCTTGCCGACCATCGCCTTGTCCCAGACGTTGATCACGACCATCCGCGGCTCGGGCACGTTCACCGTGCCAAGCTGGTTGATCGGGGTCATCTGGCCGTAGGCCTCCACCTGGATCGGATCGACGATCGAAGCCGAGGCACGCCCCGTCCGCAGCGAGGCGAATTCATGCTTCAGCGCCGTCATCGCGCCATCCATCCGGCGCTGCAGGTCGTCGGTGTCGATCTCGATCTCTTCATGAGCCATGGGTCATGTCCTTCGTTCCGCGCCGGGACCGCCCGGCGATTTCCGGCTCTATAGCAGAGCGATGTGCCGGGGGTATAGACCTAAGCGCCCCGCCCGGTCGCCCGACATGGTGAATGCGGCGGTGGGCCTCTCGGCGCCAGACGGAAGGCAGACGGATGCCAGACAGATGCCCGACGCTTCATCTTCCGTTAAGGAACCGGATTAACCCGGCGTTCGCGGGCCCTCAGCCCTGAACCCGGGTATAGGTCCCCTCACCGGCCAGAATCCCCCGGAACCCCCCCGGTTCGTCCAGCGAGAAGACGATGATCGGCAGGTCGTTGTCCCGGGCCAGCGCGATGGCGGTCGCGTCCATTACGCCCAGATGCTTCTCCAGCACCTCGTCATAGGTGACATGGTCGTAACGCTTTGCATCCCCGTGCTTTTTCGGGTCCTTGTCATAGACCCCATCCACCTTGGTGCCCTTGAAGATCGCCTGACAGGCCATCTCGCTGGCGCGCAGCGTCGCGGCGGTGTCGGTGGTGAAATAGGGGTTCCCGGTCCCGGCGGCGAAGATGCAGACCCGCTTCTTCTCCAGATGCCGGACCGCGCGGCGGCGGATATAGGGCTCGCAGACCTGGTCCATCGGTATGGCACTGATAACGCGGGTAAAAACGCCAATGGACTCCAGCGCCGACTGCATCGCCAGCGCGTTCATCACCGTCGCCAGCATCCCCATGTAATCGGCCGTCGTCCGCTCCATCCCCTGGGCGCTGCCCTGCAACCCCCTGAAAATGTTGCCTCCCCCGATCACCATGCAGATCTCGACCCCAAGGTCGCGAACCGACTTCACCTCCTGGGCGATCCGCTGCACGGTCGGCGGGTGCAGGCCATAGCCCTGGTCGCCCATCAGCGCCTCGCCCGAGATCTTCAGCATCACGCGGCTGTATTTGACCGCTGCCCCGGCTGTTTCGGACATGGCACCCTCTGCATTTCGTTTTGTGTTTGGACTGCGGCGCAAAATGTCGCAAAACCGCGGCGGGTTCAACCGGGGTTTCTGGTGCAGACAGGCAGCATTTCGCGCGAGGCACCGGTCCTGATCGCCGGGCCCACCGCCAGCGGCAAATCCGCCCTCGCGATGGAGCTTGCGGCGCGCGACGGGCGGCTGATCGTCAACGCCGACGCCCTGCAAGTCTATGAAAACTGGCGCATCCTGACCGCCCGCCCCAGCGCGGAGGACGAGGAAGCCCTGCCCCATGCGCTTTACGGTCATATCGGGCGCGACCAGCCCTATTCCGTCGGCCACTGGCTGCGCGAGGTCGCACCGCTGCTGGATCGGCCGGTGGTCATCGTGGGCGGAACCGGATTGAATTTCAACGCCTTGACCAGGGGCCTGGCCGAAATCCCGGACGTCCCGACCGTAATCCGCGCCGAGGCCGACGCCCGCATCGCGGCAGAGGGGCGCGCGGCCCTTCTGGCCGAGCTCGACCCCGCCACCGTTGGCCGGATCGACCCCCTCAACCCCGTCCGCGTCCAGCGCGCCTGGGAGGTCTGGCGCGCCACCGGCCGGGGCCTTGCCGCCTGGCAGGACGAGACACCGCCGCCGCTGCTGCCGCTTTCCAAGGCCGAGGCGCTGGTGCTGGAGCCCGATGTTCCCTGGCTGAACGCCCGGATCGACCGGCGTTTTCAGCAGATGCTGACCGAAGGCGCGCTGGAGGAAGCCCGGGCAAACGTTCCGGGCTGGGACCCCCGCCGCCCCTCGGCCAAAGCCATCGGCGGACCGGAACTGATCGCGCATCTGAAGGGGGAGATGTCGCTGGAGGAGGCCACCGAGGCCGCCACCCTTGCCAGTCGGCAATATGCCAAACGGCAAAGGACCTGGTTCAGATCGAACATGAAGGCCTGGAGACGGATTTCCCTGCCATAACCGCGCATTGCGGCGCGACCTTCAGACGAATTTCCGCTTGTCCACAGGGTTATGCACAGGATAATCTGATTTCGGTGGACAAGTCGGCCCAAGGCCGCCGAATTCCGCTTGGGCGGCGGCGGCCTTGCTGCTTAACTGGCCCTGCAACCCTCAGTCACGGGACCCGAGCGCGATGAACAAGCCGGCGCCGATATCCTCTTATCGCCTTGTCGCCATCCCCCGCCTCTCTGCCGGCGGCCGCTGGCGGGTCGAGGCGATGCGCTCGCTCTCCGAACCCTGCCTGTTGTGGTTCACCAAGGGCCAGGGCAGGATCACCATCGCCGGGGTGACCCGGGGCTACACCGCGCACAATGCGATCTTCATCCCTCCCGGCGTGATGCACGGCTTTGAGGCTGGACCGCAAGTATTTGGCACGGCTGTCTTTTTCGGGCGGGACTGCGATCTGGTCCTGCCGAAGACCCCGCTGCATCTGCGCATCCGCGAGGTCCATGCCCAGCAGGAACTGAACATCCTGCTTGATTCGATCCAGCGCGAACTGGAAAGCGACGTCCCGGCGCATGACCGGGCCAGCCAGCACTACATGGGCCTCCTTGGCGTCTGGCTGGAGCGTCAGGCGAAGAAGGCCGAACCGGGCGAGGCGCCGAAACCCGATGCCACCCGGCGGCTGGTCGCGCGCTATACCGCCTTGCTGGAACGCAATTTCCGCACGGGAATGAACGTCGCCGACTTCGCCGCCGCGCTGGGGGTGACGCCGACGCATCTGACCCGGTGCTGCAACACGACCTCGGGCCGCCCGGCCAGCGCGCTCTTGCAGGACCGCCGCCTGTTCGAGGCCCGGAAACTCCTGTCGGAAACCCAGATTCCGGTCGGCCGCATCGCCGAACAGCTGGGCTTCAACTCGGCCGCCTATTTCACCCGCGCCTTCCAGCATCTGACCGGCAAGTCGCCCTCGGCCTTCCGCCGCGGGCTCTGACCACAATCGCCGGATGAGCTGGGGCGTTTTCGACAGACTCATGTCGCATCTGTTACATGAAGCGGCGAAAGCAGTCGTTGACGTGGGGCCGAAAAAGTTGCGCAATGGACCTTGGGGAAGCACGGAGACGTGGCTGGCCGGATGCGATCGGGATCGTGACCGGATCAAGCGGCTGACGGTTTCGGGCGACCGGAAACAAGAACGATAAAAGATCGTAAATGCCTGTCAGGGAGACCAAGATGACCAATACGACCGAAGCCGCCCGGCTGCACCCGGCGGCCAGGATGCATGCCGACGAATACGCTGCGGGCAAGCTCAGCCGGCGTGAGTTCCTGAGCCGCTCGACCGCGCTTGGCGTGTCGGCCGCCGCTGCCTATGGCCTCATCGGCCTGCCCGCCCCCGCCCAGGCCCAGGAGGCCAAGGTCGGCGGCATCATCCGCTGCGCGATGGAGGTGAAGGGCACCAAGGACCCGCGCACCGCCGACTGGCCGCAGATCTCGAACATCTACCGCGGCTGGCTGGAATATCTGATCCAGTACAACTCCGACGGCACGTTCGAAGGGCGCCTGCTGGAAAGCTGGGAGGCCAACGAGGACGCGACGCAGTACACGCTGAAGGTCCGTCAGGGCGTCAAGTGGAACAACGGCGACGACTTCACCGCCGATGACGTGGTCCGCAACATCGCCCGCTGGGCCGATGGCACGGTCGAGGGCAACTCGACCTCGAGCCGCTTCCTCGCCCTGGCCGACGAGACCACCAAGCAGCTGCGCGACGGCGCCGTGGTCAAGGTCGACGACTTCACCGTCCAGCTGAACCTGGCCGCCTCGGACGTGGCGATCGTGCCGAACCTGGCCGACTATCCCTGCGCGGTGGTCCATTCCAGCTATGTCGACGGATCGGACCCGGCAAGCAACCCGATCGGCACCGGCCCCTACATCCCGCAGGAAGTCTCGGTCGGCCAGAAGGCGATCCTGGTCCGCGCGCCGAACCACAACTGGTGGGGCGGCACCGCGCCGCTGGATGAGATCCACTACATCGACTTCGGCACCGATCCCTCGACCATGGTGAACCTCGCCGCCGCCGACCAGATCGACTGCAACTACGAGACCACCGGCGACTTCATCGAACAGATGGATGCGCTTGGCTGGAAGAAGCTGGAAGTCGTCACCGCCGCGACGATCGTGGTGCGGATGAACTCGGCCACCTCGGACCTCTACAAGGACAAGTCGGTGCGTCAGGCGATCCAGCTTGCGGTCGATCCGGCCGTGGTTCTGGAACTGGGCTACAACAACCTTGGCACCACGGCGGAAAACCACCACGCCTGCCCGGTCCACCCGGAATATGCCGAGCTGCCGCCCCAGGTCATCAATCCGGCGAACCTGAAGCCCGCGCTGGAAGCCGCCGGTCTTGCGGACGCCGAATTCGAGGTGATCTCGCTGGACGACGGCTTTGAAGCCGCGACCACCGCTGCCGTTGTGGCGCAGCTGAAGGACGCGGGCATGAACGTGAAGCACACGGTCATGCCGGGCTCGACCTTCTGGAACGACTGGCAGAAGTATCCGTTCAGCTCGACCACCTGGAACCACCGCCCGCTTGCGGTGCAGAACATGTCGCTGGCCTATACTTCGACCGGGTCCTGGAACGAGACCGGCATGTCGAACCCCGAGTTCGATGCCGCCATGGTCCAGGCCCTGGCGCTGGCCGATGCCGACGCCCGGCGCGAGGTGACGGCCAAGCTGGAAGCGATCCTGCAGGACGAGGGCTATATCATCCAGCCCTACTGGCGGTCGCTCTTCGCGCATGTGAAGGAAGGCTTCATCGTCGAGCGGCACCCGTCGAACGACCACCTGCACTACAAGTGGTCGCTTGCCTGACCCCGTGACCGGCCGGGCGCGTTCCGCGTGCCCGGCCTTCCGGCTCATCCCAGCCTGCCGTGTCCCTACGGCAGATCGCCTTGCCCGCAGGGAGCAGAGGTAGTCTCATGCTGATTTTCGTGGCACGCCGCCTGGGGCTCATGCTTCTGACGGCTTTCGTGCTGACCTTCGTCGTCTTCTACCTCACCAATCTGCCGCCCAACCTCGAGAAGCTGGCCCGCAGCGAAGGCTCGGTCCGCATGTCGGACGAGGCTGTCGCGGGCTGGATTGAACAGAACGGTCATGGCGGGTCGGTCTTCCTGCGCTATGGCCAATGGCTTGGCGTGGTTCCGGGCTGGACCCGGGTAGACGACAAGGGCGTCGCC
>Ga0208490_101185_pt1 | contig 10589 bp, 7 predicted proteins | sample SubbioAug_CSWold_FD_184818 | JGI IMG/M metagenome (GOLD analysis project Ga0208490, IMG submission 184818) | Serpentinite rock and fluid subsurface biosphere microbial communities from McLaughlin Reserve, California, USA - CR11Aug_CSWold (SPAdes) | ecosystem: Environmental > Terrestrial > Deep...
CGGCGGGCTCCGAGGCAGCCTCGGCCGCCGGCTCGGCGGCCTCGGCGCTGCCGATGCCGAGCTGGGCCCGGATCTGGGCCAGGCGGGCCTGGGCCTCGGTGTTGGCCGCTGCCTGCTCGACCTCGAGCATGCGGGACTCCACCGAGGACTCCTGCAGCTCGGCCGCGCCCTTGGCCTGGGCGTAGCGGGCCTCGATCTTGTCCCGCACCTCGTCGAAGGTGGGCACGTCCTGGCCGACCGTCTCCGAGAGCGAGGCCATGGCCCGGTTGACCTGCTCCTGCATCTTGGCCTGGTCGAGCTGGGACAGGAGCTTCTGGCGGTCGGAGAGCTTCTTCTGCAGCTGCGATGCGTTCTGCTGCACGGCGGCCTTGGCCTGGTCCGACGCCTGGGCGGCCTGCATGGCCAGCTCCTTGAGGCTCTCCACCTCGTGCTCGAGCGCGATGAGGCGGTTGGCGAAGGACTCGGCGGCGGCCGTGTACTCGGCCACCTTGGCGGCGTCGCCCGACTTCTGGGCCTCGTCCGCCATCATCACGGCTTGGCGGGCGTTGTTGGAGACCTTCTCGAGGTCGCCCATCGACCGCTCGAGGCGCATCTCGGTCTGCTTCTGGTTGGCGATGACCATGGCCGCCTGCTCCTTGAGGCGGCGGTGCTGGTCCTGCGCTTCGGTGATCGCCTGCTCGAGCTGGACCTTCGGGTCGGCCTTCTCGCTGAAGCTCATGTTCAGCTTGGCGCCGAGGTACTTCCAGAACCGACGGAGTGCACGCAACATGGCGGCGAGCCTAACCGTGGTCCGGCTCGAGCGCGCCCGGCCCGCCCGGTCAGCGGCGCAGGCCCCCTGGCACCCACCGGCGGATGCGGTCGACCATGACCGACGCCTCCGGGACCCGCATCGTGGAGGTGATGGCCAGGTAGGTGACCGCGGCCGGGCCGAGGACGACGACGGCGGCGAGGAGCCGCGGCAGGTCGTCGGTCACCGAGCGGATCCCGGCGGCCAGGATCCCCGCCGCGAGGGCGGCGAGGAGGCACCAGCGCTCGCTGCTGCGCTGCTTCGGGAACCGCCCGATCCGCCACTCGAGCGCTCCCCGCAGGATCCGGTACTCGACCCACGAGGAGATGGCGGCGCCGAGGGCGAGCCCGACGACGCCGAGGCGCGGCGGGCCGTCCTCGAGCAGGCGCAGCGCCTCCGGGAGCGGCGAGAACCCCAGGTCCCCGTCCCGTTCGACCGACGAGCCGACGATGGCCCAGCGGTCGAGCGGGAACATCAGCGCGGCGCCGATCAGCGCAGCGAGCGCCACCCGGAAGACGGCGATGCGGGCCACGAGCCGGGTCCGGTCCAGGGCGTACAGGCCGTTCTGCAGCAGCCGGGAGCGCGTCGTCCCGAGCAGGCCGAGGGCGAAGGCGGCCAGCACGAACCAGACCAGTCGCGTGTCGGCGGGGTCGAACTGGCCCCGCTCGAGGAGCGCCCCGACCACGACGTCGCCGGCCAGCACGTAGATGGCGACGGTCGGTGCCACGTAGAAGGTGACCCGCTCCATCCCCGTCAACAGCCGCTCGCGGATGCGGGCCCGCCCGGTCGCCCCCAGCCGGGCCAGCTCGGGGAGCTCGGCGGCGGCGACGGCCATGCCGAAGAGGCTGATCGGGAGCAGGTAGAGCACCTGGGCGTAGGTGATCGCCGCGACGGCGCCGACAGCCAGGAGGCTGGCCAGGATCAGGTCGACGTAGGTGAGGAGCTGCACGACGCCCCGGCCGACCACCACCGGGGTGAAGCGCCGGATGACGTTGCGGACCTCCTCGGAGCGGTGGTCGAGCGACAGGCGCACGCCCCGCACCAGCCGGCGCACGGCCGGCAGCTGCACCCCGAGCTGCAGCATGCCGCCGACCAGCACGCCCCAGGCGAGGGCGGTGGCGATGCCGGTGCGGCTGGCCCCGAGCAGCCCCGCGGTCACCACGATCGCGATCTGGGCTGCGTTCCACAGGACCGGCGCCACGTAGGAGAGGAAGAACTGCCGGTGGCTGTTGAGGATCCCGAGGCACCAGGCGGAGAGCACGAGGAACCCGATGCCGGGGAACATGATCCGCAGCAGGTCCACGGCGAGGTCGAGCCGCTCGCCCTCGAAGCCCGGGGTGAGGACGACGGTGATGGGACGGGCGAAGACGACCCCCACCACGACGAGCACGCCGGTCAGGGCGCAGAGCAGCCCGGCCACCGCGCCGGCCACCCGGCCCGCCTCCCGGCGGTCCTCGTCGAGCAGCTTGGCGTAGACGGGGATGAACGACGCCGACAGCACGCCCTCGCCGAGCAGGTTCTGCAGCAGGTTCGGGATGCGCAGCGCGGCCTTGAAGGCGTCGGCTGCCGCCCCCGCCCCGAGGTAGCCGGCGATGGCGACCTCGCGCACGAGGCCGGCGATGCGCGACAGCAGGATGCCGGCGGCCACCAGCAACGACCCGCGGCGGGAGTCGGCCGGTTCCGGCCGGGGCTCGTCGCTGGCCTCGCCCTCCCACGTGGGAGGGACCTCGGTCACGCCGGTCCCGCCACCGCCGAACCCGGGTCCTCACCGGGCCGGTTGCCGCTCGTCTCCTCGATGGCCTGTCGCAGCGCCTCCATCTCGTCGACCATGTGGTCGACGTCCCGGCCGAGGCCCCGCAGGTCCGCCGCGTCGTGGGCCTGCACCGACAGCTCGATGGTGCGGGCGGCCGCCTCGTCGAGCCGGGCGTTGAGGAGCCGGAGCCGGCTGTCGGCGTCGACGATCACCCGCTCGAGGCGCTCGACCGTGGCCAGCTGCGCCTGGAGCGCCTCCATCGTGCGCTCCAGCGCCCCGCCGGCCGCCCACGGCTGATCGGCGTTGGCCTGGGTGACGGCGATCTCGCGGCGGATGGCGTCGGGATCGACCCGCTTGCGGGCGTCGACGAGGTCGTGGCCCCGCCGGGCGATCCGCCAGACCTCCCGCACGCCGGTGTCGACCCGGGCCTCGATCTCCTGGAGCCGCTCGTGGAGCGGCCCCTGCCGAGACCGGTGCACCGCGTCACGGAAGCGGCGCTGTGCGCTGAGCGCGTCCTGCACGTAGTGGCGCCACGGCTCGCCGACCGTGAACGGGTCGATGCGCTCCTCGGTGGTCCCGCGGGGGATGGCCAGCCCGATGCGGGCGCCGTAGGCGAGCGCGGCGCCGACGACGGCCGCGAGGATGCCCCCGCCGGTCAGGATGCCGAGGCCGGCGCCCGCGCCCAGGGCGAGGATCCCCGTCGGCGACGTGAAGGCGCGCGCCACCGGTGGCGTGAAGAACCGATCCCGCAGCGACAGCGCCATGGGCGTGAGGCTACGGCAGCGCGCCCCGGGCCCGGGGCGACCAGGCTCGGCGACCTAGAAGTTGGAGACCACCGCCACCAGCACCTTGGTGATGCTGCGCGGGTCGCTGGAGTCGTAGAGGGCGGCCTGGCTGGCCTCGGCGATCCGGCGCAGCGTGTTGAGGTCGGCGCCCTCGCCGTAGGAGATGGGGAACACACGCACCGGACGGGTCTGCTGGCCCTCGGTGCCGGCGGAGAGCCGGTCGAGCAGCTCGTCGAGCTGGTCCCGGTCGTCGCTCGTCTCGCCGTCGTCGTTCATGCCGTCGGAGAGCAGCACCACGGCGTTGATGCGGGTCGGGTCGAAGGAGTCGAGGAGCTCCTCGTAGGCGGCCTGGGTGGCGGTGTACAGGGGCGTCCCGTTCAGGGGCACGAGGCCGCGGATGCGGGTGGCCAGCTGCTCGCGCACGTCGCCGACCCGCCCGGGCTCCACCAGCGGGACGTGCTCGGCCGTCTCGTCGTCGCCGAGCCCGGTGGTGAAGATCCACAGCCCGATCTCGTCGTCGTCGTTGAAGTCGGCCAGCGCGGCGATGGTGGCCTCCTTGGCCAGGTCGAGCTTCGTCTTGCCCGTCTGGGGGTCGGCGATGTCGCCCATCGAGCCGGACACGTCCATGAGCAGCAGCACGCGGGCCGGCTTGCGCTGGTCCTCCCAGTCGTCGAGGAGCTGGGACAGCACGGCCGGGCTCGGGACCTCGAGCAGCGTCTCGGGCTGGTTCGGGTCGACGCCGTACTCGGCGCTGATCGGCTCGCCGATGGCGACGTCGAGGTTGCCGGGGCGGAACCCGAACTCGAGCACCTTCTCCTGGTTCTCCGGCAGCTGCACGAACTCGACGAACGCGGCGGCCGCCTCGGCCTGCGCCTCGTCCACCCAGGGGGCATCGAGGACGTAGAGGGGGTTGTCCGAGTAGACGGTCCCCTCCTCCGGGTAGATCGCCACGAGCGGCACCCGCGGCGGACGGGGCTCCTCGCCCTCCTCCAGCACACCGTCGGGGTCGCCGCGGTTGTAGTCGATGACCGACTTCTCCTCGACGGCCACCGCCGACACGTACCCGAACGGGTTGCCCCGCTGGTCGGCCCGGAACCAGTTGTTGAGGAACGTCATCGTGATGTCGCCGTAGTGGACGACGGCGGACTCCACGCCCCGGGCGAACTCCGCCGTGCTCGGCTTGCGCAGGTCCTCGATGGAGAGGTCGGTCGTCTTGCCGTTGGCGGCGTAGGCCTGGGCGACGAGCGCCGACAGCCCGCTGGTGGAGAAGTTCGGGTTGGTCTTGCCGAGGCGGAACTGCCCCCACTCCGGGTGGCCGTAGGTGCTCCAGCCGCCCTCGTCCCGGGCGAGGGCCAGGATGTCGGCGAAGCCGATCGGCTCGTCGGGCCAGCCGAGGGCGGCCGCCATGGGTTCGGGCATGGCGATCACGAGCGGGGTCAGCATGAACGACGTGAAGTCCCCGGTCATCGGGTCCTCACCCTTGTCGGCGAGGCGCTGGTTGAGCACCGCCCCCCAGCTCGACGCGGCCGGCGACCAGATCACCGGTCGGGGACCTTCGGTGCCCTCGTCCCAGCCGTCGGCCAGGAGCTGCGCCGCGCCACCGGACGCCTTCGACTGGACCCGGGCGAACGCGCACTCGCCGTCGACCTCGGCGCGGTCGCTGTCGTTGAAGTCCCGGGCCAGCTCCGTGAGGAGCTGGATCTTCTCGGACGAGACGGACAGATCGACGACGATGCAGTCCCCGGGGTCGTCGCCGGCGTTGCCGCCGCTCCCGTCACCCGGGGCGGCGTCGTCATCGTCGCCGGTCGACACCTCGACGCAAGCCGCGGCCAGCAGCGCGAGGACAAGGAGCGCGACGAGCGCGGCGACGGGGCGCGAACGGGTCATCGGGTCACATCCTTCCAGAGGCCGTGCAGGGCGCCCATGACGCCCCGGCCGAGCAGCGGGCTCGGGTCGCCGGCGGCGGCCCGCCAGCCCGAGTCGACCAGCGCCGCTCGCAGGTCGTCGGCGAGGTCATCTGACGTGCCCCCGCCCACGGATACGAGGACGGCGTCGACAGGGACGGCCGGCTCGACGTCGAGCACCTCCACCTCGGGCCGCTCGACGGCCTCGTGGCGGAGCACCCCGCCGGCGTCGTAGGTGCCCCGCCGGCGCACGAGCGTCACGAGGAGGTCCCGGTCGCCGGTGCCGGAGGCCTCGGTCAGGCGAGCCAGCCAGGTGTCGAAGCCGGCGAAGTCGTTGGCCGCGAACTCCGGGCCGTCGAAGTAGCCCACCGCCAGCGATGCCAGCACCGCCAGGCCGGTGGCGGTGTCGGCGTCGGGCAGCCCGGTGCGGACGTTGCCCCAGGACGACAGGCCGCCGAGCGCATCCCATGGCTGCCCGGCGGCGTCCCCGAGGCAGCGCCAGATCGGGGTGGAGCCGCAGTGGTCCACGAGGATCGGAGCCCGGGTCTCGATCGTGGCCACCACCACCTCGGCGGTGGCCAGCCGCTCGACCGCGCCCAGCGCCTCGGGCTCGGCCACCCGGGCCGTGGTCAGCTCCGCCCACGCCGAGGAGGTCACCCAGGCGTCGACGTCCAGCTCCTCCTCGACGAATGCTCGGCTCACCTCGTCGGAGTCGAGCACCTCCACGGTGACGTCCTCCAGCGTGCGGCAGGCGGCGGCCAGGTCAGGGTCGCAGGCCACGGTGAGCACCCCGCCCCCCGGGCCGTCCCCGCCGTCGTCGTCGTCGGTCCAGGCGGCCCGGACCGCGATCGCGACGAGCACGATGGCGATCGCCCCCATGACCGCCAGCACCCGCTTCGCCATGCCGGCCACGCTACCGACCCGCCCGGAGCCGCTCGCGCCCGCCCCACCCCTCACCCGCTTCTTGTGTCGATCAGGCGCGAAGACCGCGACTGGTTCACGCAAGAAGGTGGAGGGGCTGGGTCGGGGTCTGTTCTTGCGTGGATGAGGCGCGAAGACCGCGACTGGTTCACGCAAGAAGGCGTAACGGGGGTGTCAGCGGCGGGGGGTGGTGACGGGGCCCTGCCCGGGCATGGGGATGTCGTCAGCGACCAGGGTGGTGAGCTGCTCGTCGGTGGGGTGCTCGACGCCGGCCAGGCGGGTGGCGTGGGTGGCGACTGCGTGCTCGAAGAGGTTCCGGGCGGTGCGGCCGTTGCCGAAGCCCCGGTCCCGCGGCACGGCGTCGAGCCAGATCCGGGCTCGGGCTCGGGCACCGGGATCGAGGTGGTAGCCGGCCTTGCCGCCCGTCAGGTCGATGATGCGGAGCAGCTCGTCGGTCGTGTAGTCGGGGAAGTGGATGACCTTGGGGAAGCGGGAGCGAAGACCCGGGTTGGCGGCGATGAGCTCGTCCATCTCGTCGGGGTAGCCGGCCATGATCACGACGATCCGGTCCCTGCGGTCCTCGATCAGCTTCACGATCATGTCGATCGCCTCGCGGCCGAAGTCCCGCTCGCCTCCCCGCACCAGCGAGTAGGCCTCGTCGACGAGGAGCACGCCCTCGTCGGCCTCGTCGAAGCGGGCCGTGACCAACGGCGCCGTCTGCCCGACGTACCCGGCGACGAGACCGGCCCGATCGGTCTCCACCAGGTGGCCCCGCTCGACCACGCCGAGGGTCTGGTAGATCTGGGCGAGGAGGCGGGCCACGGTGGTCTTCCCGGTGCCCGGGTTGCCGGTGAAGATCAGGTGGCGGCTCTGGTCGAGGACGGGCAGGCCCCGCTCGGCCCGGATCCCCTGCACCCGGATGAGGTTGGCGACCAGCTTCACCTCGTGCTTGACGCCGTCGAGCCCGATCAGCTCCTCGAGCTCGGCCAGGAGCTCGTCGAGCGGCCGGGCCGGCTCCTGCTCCTCCGCGGCGACGAGCTCTGCGGGGGCTTCGGTTGGGCGGTCCGCGGCCGGCGACGTCGGCTCGGCCCGGGACGTGCCGGTCACGGGGGAGGGGCCCGCATGGGTTGCGGCGGTCGCCTCGGCCACCGCGTCGAGGAGGACCTGGCGGAACCGCTCGATGCCCTCGAGCTCCGCTCGGGACGTGTGCAGGTCGAGGGCGGCGACCGCGAAGGCGAGGTCGACGGCGGCGTCGTGGTAGGTGCGGGCCCAGGTGCTGCCGTGGCGGGCGTCGGCTGCCACCAGGACCTCGAGGAGCGGGGAGCGGGCGTCGACGAAGCCGCGCTGGGCGGTCACGAGGCCGCTCTCCCGCAGCGCGGCGGGGGTGGCGCCCGCCAGCCGGGTCTCCAGGCGGGGCCCGAACGCCTCCAGGAGCGCCCAGAGCTCGTCGTCGCTCTGCCGCTCGTCGAGGGCGACGAGCGAGCACACCAGGTTGAAGGCCTCGAGGGCGGCATCGTGGTGCCACCGCTCGTCGGTCAGGGCCGACCTCGTGGCGGCACCGGTGGCGAGGCCTGCGCTCACCTCGCCCAGGGCGTGCCCGACCGCATCGACGAACCGCTGCGTCGGAGCGACCAGCGAGTCGTTCACCGCCATCCCGAGGCCTCCATCCGTCCAGCCTGCCACCCCGCCCGGAGAGGGCCGGCGCTCCGGTACGCCAGGGGGTACCGGGCTCGGGTTCGTGCCGGTTCGGCTCCTACACTCGGTCCCATGAGCGCGGACATGATCGCTGACCTCGGCGCGCGCGCCAAGGCATCCAGCCGGGTGCTCGCGTCTGCTTCCACCGAGACCAAGGACGCCGCCCTGCACGCGGCGGCCGACCTGCTGCTCGACCGGCAGGCCGAGATCCTCGAGGCCAACGCCCGTGACGTGACGGCGGCCGAGGAGGCCGGCACCACCGCCACCGTCATCGACCGGCTCCGCCTGACCGAGGCCCGGCTGGAGTCGATGGCCGCCGGCCTCCGCAAGGTGGCCGCCCTGCCCGATCCGGTCGGCGAGGTGGCCGACGGCTGGACCCGTCCCAACGGCCTGCGCGTCCAGCGGGTCCGCGTGCCGCTCGGCGTCGTGGCGATCATCTACGAGAACCGCCCCAACGTCACCAGCGACGCCTTCGGCCTCTGCCTGAAGTCCGGCAACGCCGCCTTCCTGCGGGGCTCCTCCGGGGCCATCCAGTCGAACATCGCGATCGCCGGTGCCCTCCGGGAGGGCCTGGCCAAGGCCGGCCTCCCCGAGGACTGCCTCGTCCTGGTGGAGGACACCAGCTACGAGGCGGCGGTCGAGTTCATGCGGCTCCGCCAGTCCATCGACGTCCTCATCCCCCGGGGCGGGCCGAAGCTCATCCGCTCGATCCTCGACAACGCCACCGTGCCGTACGTCATCGACGGCGACGGCAACTGCCACGTCTACGTCGACGCCTCAGCCGACCTCGAGTCCGCCGCCGAGATCGTCGTAAACGCCAAGACGCAGCGCCCGTCGGTCTGCAACGCGGCTGAGACCCTCCTCGTGCACCGCAACGTGGCGGCCAACTTCCTCACCGAGCTGGCCCCTCGCCTGGAGGGGGTCGAGCTGGTGGGGGACGAGGCCACCCAGGAGATCCTCGGCGACCGGGTCACCGCGCTCGCCTCCGACGAGGACTACGCCACAGAGTTCCTCGACCTGAAGCTCGCCGTGCGCGTCGTCGACACCCTCGACGCCGCCATCGCCCACATCAGCCGCTACGGCAGCGGCCACAGCGAGGCCATCGTCACGACCGACCTCCGAGCCGCCAGCCGCTTCACCCAGGAGGTCGACGCGGCGGCCGTCGTCGTCAACGCCTCCACCCGCTTCGTGGACGGCGAGGAGCTCGGCTTCGGCGCCGAGATCGGCATCTCCACCCAGAAGCTCCACGCCCGCGGCCCCATGGGCCTGCGGGAGCTCACCACCCTCAAGTTCGTCATCCAGGGCGACGGCCAGATCCGCACCTGAGCTCTCGCCGCCCCTACCACCCCTCCCACCCCCTACTACCCCTCGAGCCTGTGCGCGTGGTCGACGCTGGTTGTAGGAATCGAGCACAGGCTCGGGGGTGAGGTCAGCCGGATGCGGCGACGTCGGGGTCGATCAGGGCCCGGACCTCGTCGACCAGAGCGAGCGGGCGCTGCACGTAGCGCTTCCAGGTGAAGCGCAGGAGCGTCCAGCCGAGCAGGATGAGATCGTTCTGCCGGGGAAGGTCGCGCTCGCGCACCTCCGGGAGGAGGTGCACCGCGCCGTCGAGCTCGATGGCGCCCTTCGCCTCGACGTAGGCGAGATCGACCTCCGCTACGAACCGTTCGCCGTCCATCACCCGGTGGTGGAGCACCGGCTCGGGCAGGCCGTGCTCCAGCAGGAGGGCGATGACGAGAAGCTCGAAGTCGCTGTCGCTGATCTCGCTGCGGTGCGCGTGGGCGGCGATGAGCTGACGCAGTGCAGCGACCCCCGGTCGGCCACGTCGAGCGTGGGCGCGCAAGGTCGCCGTGAGGTCCGACCAGGAGGTGTGGCCGTGGCGGCGCCCGTGCTCGACGGCTCGGAGCAGCTGCACCGGTGTGGCGACCCGGCCGAGGTCGAGGATCGTGCGGTCGAACGGAGTCGTCGGGATGCCCTCCCGAACCACCGCCGACGTGCGGGCCAGGTCGGTGCTGGAGTGCACGATCAGGCGGGGCCGGCGGACGCCGGAGCCGCGCTCGATGCTGATCTCCGGCGTGCCCCGCCCGAAGCCGGGGATGCCCAGCAGAGCGGCTGCGCAGGCGTGCGAGGCCATCGCTCTCGGGCCGGCGGCGAGGATCGGCGCGAGCACGCGGGCGGGCCAGGTCAGAGGCAGTCCGGCAAGGCGGTACACCCCCACCTCGGCACGGTCCCAGCGGCCGCTGGCGAGGCGGTGATCGATCTGGCGTCGGGTGCCGCCGGCCTCGGTCACGTCACGCTCGGAGACCAGCCAGTGCTGGGCCGCGAACGTCGGCAGGAGCAGGTCGTCGAGGGTGGGCACGCGTTCCTCCGTGCGGTCGTCGCAACCGGACAGGGGAAGCACCCCCAACCCTAGGGACCGCCCACCTGCCGATCGACCCCCGATCCGCCCCCGAACCTGTGCCGAGGATCGACGCTGGTTGTAGGAATCGAGCACAAGTTCGGGGGTGGGGGAGGGGCTCGGCGAGCCTGTGCGGAGGATCGACGCTGGTTGTAGGAATCGAGCACAGGTTCGGGGGTGGGGCAAAGGATTGACCGGGCGGTCAAGGCGGCCTCTATCCTGCGGAGATGGCTGAGTCCTCGTATCGCTTCGAGTCCGTGCCCGCGGTGCGCGAGTCGCTCCGCAAGGTCGACTACCTCTCCGACGAGGGCATCGCCGGCATCGTCTACCTGGCCGACCGGCTGGG
>Ga0208490_101186_pt1 | contig 10585 bp, 9 predicted proteins | sample SubbioAug_CSWold_FD_184818 | JGI IMG/M metagenome (GOLD analysis project Ga0208490, IMG submission 184818) | Serpentinite rock and fluid subsurface biosphere microbial communities from McLaughlin Reserve, California, USA - CR11Aug_CSWold (SPAdes) | ecosystem: Environmental > Terrestrial > Deep...
GCGCATGTGGTCTTCGACACCCACATCCTGCATCAACAGAAGGGTTCACCCATGTAACCGGCCCCTACCGCCACCAGGACCGATGAAACATCGGGGCTAGTCCACCGACCGCGGCAGGAACGAGGGCGACGGCGCGTCAGCGGCGCGCGATCTCGGCCTCGATGTTGCGGGCCGCGCGCTGCAATGGTGGCAGGAACTCGCGCCGCAACCGCTGGGCGGTCACCCGGCTCGCATGGGCCGAGACGTTCACGGACGCGATCACGGTCCCGTGGCGATCGTGCAGCGGGACGGCCAGCGAGCGCACGCCCATCTCGATCTCCTGGTCGACGAGCGCGAATCCCTGTTCGCGCACCCGCTGGAGCTCGGCGTGCAGGCCGGCGAGCGTGTCGATCGTGCGCTCGGTGAGCCGGCTCGGCACCCACGCCGCCAGCCGCTGCTCGAGCGTCGCCGCGTCCAGCGCGGCCAGCATGACGCGCCCCGTCGACGAACAGGTGGCCGGCAGCCGCGCCCCCACCGTGAGCGCGATCGACATGATCCGGTTCGTCGGCACCCTGGCCACGAGCACCGCGTCGAGTTCGTCGAGCACGGCGATCGACGACGACTCGAAGGTCTCGTTCACGAGGTCGACGACGAACGGGCGCGCGTCGTCCCAGATCGTCTTGGTCGCGAGGTAGCTGCGGCTCAGTTCCAGGATGCGGCTGGTCGGCTCGAACCGCCGCCCATCGGAGCGCAGGTAGCCGAGCGACTCCAGCGTGAGGACCAGGCGACGTGCGGTCGCCCGCGTCAGGCCGGTCTCGTTGGCGACCTCGCTCAGCGTCATGGTCGCTCGCTCGGCCGAGAACGCGCGTAGAACCTGCAACCCGCGCGCAAGCGACTGGACGAAGTCCCGCTCGCGGGCAACCTCGTCCGACCCGTCGTCTTCTGCCATGGTCCGCGTTGCCTCGTCGCGTCGGGAGCGGTGACGCCGCCCTGTCCGTGCGCTGCCTTGACGGCCCGACCGAGCACAACCTACCATGCGGTCGCTAAGCGAACACTTGGTCGCAATGCGCACAACTTCCGGAGGGCGTCGATGACGTCGCGGTATTCCGCTGCGAACCGCTCGGCCCCGTCGGGGGCCCCGCTGGCCCCGCTGCCAGCCCGCGTCGGCTTCGGTGCCACGCTCGCACTCGCCATGGGTATCGGACCGCTCGCGCTGTACGCGCTGTCCGCACTGAGCCCCTTCGTGATCGAGGATCTCGGCCTGACCCGAACACAGTTCGGCTCCCTCGCCACGACCTCGTTCGCGGTCGCCGCCGTCTCGTCCGGCCTGGGGGGACGCGCCATCGACCGCGTCGACGGTCGGCGGGCCCTGTACCTGCTCTTCACGACCTCGGCGATCGCGCTCGCCGCCACGGCCGCCGCGCCGACCTACGTCTGGTTGCTGCTCGCGGTCGCGATCTCGGGCGCGTCGCAGTCGCTGTCGAACCCGGTCACCAATCACCTGATCGCGGCGAACGTCGTGCCGGGACGACGCGGCCTGCTGATGGGGACCAAGCAGTCCGGCGTGCAGATGAGCCAGTTCGTGGCCGGCGCCGCCCTGCCCCCCGTGGCGCTCACCCTTGGCTGGCGCGGGGCCGCGGCGGTCGCCGTGGTCGTCGCCCTGCTCGGCCTGCTGCTCGTACCCGCGACGGTGCCCGCTCGCCAGGTCGACGTGCACGCGCCGCAGGCGGGCGCCGACGCGGTCTCGCAGAAGCTGCCCAGCAGCGTGTGGTGGTTGACCTCCTACGCCTTCCTCATCGGGGCGGCCCTCCAGGCGACCAACGTCTACATGCCGTTGTACGCCTACGAATCGGTCGGGCTCTCGGCCGCGGTGGCGGGCACGACCACCGGGTTGATGGGCGCGATCGGGCTGGCCTCCCGCATCGGCTGGGGGCAGCTCGCCGAGCGCGTCGGCGATCCCCAGCGCCCCCTGACCGCGCTCGCGCTCGGTGCCGCGGGCGGCGTCGTCGCGCTCGCCGCGGCCGGGCCCGGCACCGAGGCGTTGGTGTGGGTCGGCGCCGCGATCCACGGTGCGACCGCCCTCGCGGCCAACGTCGTCGTCATGCTCGGCGTCATCCAGGCCGCTCCGGCCCGTCACGTGGGTCGCGCGACCGGGCTGCTGGCGGTCGGGCTCTACCTGGGCTTCGCCGCCGGACCGCTGGCCTTCGGCGCCCTCGCTGACCGCACGGGCGGCTACCGCCCCGGCTGGCTCGTGCTGGTGTGCGTCTACTTGGTCGCCACCCTGCTCATCCGTGCGTGGGTCCGGCTACGGCCCGATGCGCCGTCAACATCCACCATCGAGAGGTGAACGAATGCTGAGCCGAGAACAGAACGAACGCCTCGTGCAGGTCGGGCCTGGCACGTCCATGGGCGAGTTGCTACGCCGGTACTGGATGCCGGCGCTGCTCGCCGAGGAACTGCCCGAACCCGACTGCCCGCCTGTGCGCGTGAAGCTCCTGGGCGAGGAGTTGATCGCCTTCCGCGACACCAACGGTGACCTGGGCCTGATCGACGAGTTCTGCGCCCACCGGGCCGCGTCGCTGTACTTCGGCCGCAACGAGGAGTGCGGACTGCGCTGTTCCTACCACGGCTGGAAGTTCGACGTCGCGGGCAACTGCGTCGACATGCCCTCCGAGCCCGAGGGCAGTGCCTTCAAGGACAAGATCAAGCTCACCGCCTACACGCTCGAGGAGCGTGGCGGGGTCCTGTGGGCCTACATGGGCCCGCCCGAACTGCGCCCACCTCTGCCCGAGCTCGAGTGGGCGCTGTTGCCCGACTCACATCGGTTCGTCTCGAAGCGGTGGCAGGAGACCAACTGGCTCCAGGCGCTCGAGGGGGGCATCGACTCGAGCCATGTGTCGTTCGCCCACCGGTTCAACATCGACGACGATCCGATGCACGCCGGCACCGCAGGTCTGGAGTACCTCAAGGCGGACACGCGGCCCAAGTTCGAGGTCGCTGAGTCCGACGGCGGGCTGCTGATCGGCGCGCGCCGCAACGTCGACGACGAGCAGTACTACTGGCGGCTCACCCAGTTCATCATGCCCTGGTACACGATCATCCCGCCGTTCGGGACCCACAACCCCATGGGGGCGCACGCGTGGGTGCCGATCGACGACGAGAACTGCTGGACCTGGAGCATCAACTACCACCCCGCCCGGCCGTTGCGCGAGGACGAGGTCGCCTCCATGCGGGCGGGCGAGGGCATCCACGTCGAGTACATCCCCGGCACGTTCCGTCCGGTCGCGAACAAGTCCAACGACTACCTCATCGACCGCGAGGCGCAGCGCAACAAGAAGACGTTCAGCGGCGTGATGGGCATCGCCATGCAGGACGCCTCCCTGCAGGAGTCCATGAAGCCGATCGTCGACCGCAGCAAGGAGCGGCTGGGCACCAGCGACGCGGCCATCATCATGGCCCGGCGGCGGCTGCTGGCCGCGGCCGAACAGGTCGAGAGCGGACAGCACGACGTGCCCGGACTCGAACCCGAGCACCAACGTGTGCGCTCGACCTCGCTGCTGCTGCCCAAGGGCATCGGCTTCCAGGACGGAGCCAGCGACGCGATCGTCGCCGAGCCCGGCACGCAGTTCGTGTCGATCTAAAGCATCGTCAACGGGGACTCATTGGCGCACAACGACATCCGGGCCCGCGCCACCCGACCAAGGGAGAGCGACACATGAAGGACACGAGGCGCAGATATCGGTCGATCCGGTGCCTGGCGGCGGTGGCCGTGCTGGCGCTCGCCGCTACGGCCTGTGGCGGCGAGGGGGACGACCCCGCAGCCGGGGAGACAGCGGACGAGGCGGGCACGCAGGAGCCGGGCGCGGAGGAGCCCGGGGGCGCCGGCGAGGCCACCGGGGACGCCAGCGCGGTCGTGTGCGAGGACATCGGCACGGTGCGCTTCGGGCTGACCAGCAGCGTCAGCGACGCCCCGCTGTTCATCGCCGACGAGCGCGGCTACTTCGACGAGGTCGGCATCGATGCCGAGATGGTCGACTTCGCCTCGGCGGCCCAGATGATCGCCCCGTTGGGCGGCGGACAGCTCGACGTCGGTGCCGGCGCCCCGTCGGCTGGCTTCTACAACGCCCTCTCGCGCGAGTTGAACTTCCGCATCGTCGCCGACAAGGGCTCGATGCCGGAGAACTACGGCTACATGCCACTGCTGGTCCGTGCCGACCTGTACGAGTCCGGTGAGGTGACCGGCCCCGAGGACTTCGCCGGCCTGCGCGTCGCCGAACCCGCCCAGGGCACCGCAACCGCGTCGACGCTCAACACCATCCTGGAGTCGTCCGGTCTCGACTACGGCGACGTGCAGCACGAGTTCCTCGGATTCGCCGAGCACGTCACGGCCTACGAGAACGAAGCGATCGACGCGAGCCTCACCACCGAGCCCAGCGCGACGATCATCGAGGAGCAGGGGCTGGCGGTCCGGCTCGGCACGCCCCCCGACTGGTACGACAACCAGCAGCTGGCGGTCATCCTCTACAGCGAGGACTTCATCGCCCGCGACGACCGCGCCGGCACCTGCACCATGATCGCCTACCTGCGCGGCGTGCGCGACTACGTCGATGCGCTCGACGACGGCCAGATCGACGGTGACTCGGAGGTGGCCCAGATCATCCAGGACCGGACCGGACTGAGTGCGGAACGGCTGGTACAGATCACCCCGAACTGGGTCGACCCGGACGGCCGACTCAACCAGGACAGCCTCGAGACGGACTACGCGTTCTTCGAGGGCGAGGGCCTGCTGGAGGGCGAGGTCGATCTCGGCCAGATCGTCGATCCGTCCTTCGCGGAGGCCGCGGTGGCCGAGCTCGGCGAGTACGAGGGTTGACCCGCGCGACGTCGGGGCGGCCAGGCGGCCGCCCCGACGTCGACGGTCCGCTCGGGAGGAGAGACCCAACATGAGCGAGACGATCCATCGCCCGCCGACATCGGCGGGTCAACCCGACCCGGTCGCGGGGATGGAGAAGAAACCCCGCATGAACCGGCGCACGCAGGAGCGTCTCCTGGCGATCGGCACGCCCCTGGTGTTGCTGGCGCTGTGGGAGCTCGCGGTCGCGACCAACGTCATCGACGCGCGCTTCTTCCCCGCTCCGAGCTCGATCTTCTCGCGGATGTTCGACCTCGCGAGCTCCGGAGAACTGCTCGGGCACACCTTCGTCAGCCTGCGTCGCTTGTTCTTCGGGTTCTGGCTCGGACTGCTCCCCGGGCTGCTGCTCGGCGTGCTCATGGGGTTGTTCCGCCCGATCCGCGCCGCGCTCAGCCCCCTGGTGTCGGGGACCTATCCCATCCCGAAGTCGGCGCTGCTGCCGCTGATCCTGCTCATCTTCGGCCTCGGCGAGGCGTCCAAGATCGTCATGGTGGCGATCGGCGTGTTCTATCCCGTGGTGATGAACACGGCCAGTGGTGTGCTGCAGATCCAGTCGATCTACTACGACGTCGCGGACAACTTCGGCGCCGGACGTGCCCAGGTGTTCCGCACGGTGGCCCTGCCCGGGGCGATGCCGAGCATCATGACCGGCGTCGAACTCGGTGCCGGCTTGGGCTTGATCCTGATCGCAATCGCTGAGATGGTCGGCGCCAGCAGCGGGCTCGGCTACATGATCTGGAACGCGTGGCAGCTCTACTCGGTCGAGACCATGTACGTCGGGCTGCTCGTGATCGCCATCATCGGCTACATCTTGTCGCTGTTCCTGAACGAGGTCTCGCGGCGGCTCATCCCCTGGAGGTCGGACCGGTGACCACGTCGAGAAGGAGCAAGTCCGTGAGCATCCTCGAGCCAGACGGGGCCGCGCAGCCGGCGGCCGCGGCGAGCGGGCCGAGCACCGGGCCGGGCGACGCGGCCCCGGTGAAGATCGAGGTGCGAAACCTCACGAAGCGCTTCGGGGCTCGCGGCGACGGTGTCGTCGCGATCGACGACCTGTCGCTGACGATCCCGGTCGGTGAGTTCTTCAGCATCGTCGGCCCGAGCGGGTGCGGCAAGACGACGTTGTTGCGCATCCTCGCCGGACTCGAGCAGGCGACCAGCGGCGACATCTCGGTGCGCGACCCTGCCGCAGGCCGGCCGGCCAACGCGATGATCTTCCAGGGCGACTCGATCTTCCCGTGGATGTCGGTCTGGGACAATGCCGCATACGGCCTGCGCATGCGTGGCGTTTCCAAGTCCGAGGTCGCCGAGACCGTGGGTCACTACCTGGACAAGACCGGGCTGTCGCGCTTCGCCGACGCCTACCCCCATCAGCTGTCCGGCGGCATGAAGCAGCGCGTCTCGATCGCCCGCGCCTTCGCCAACGACCCCGACGTGCTGCTGATGGACGAACCGTTCTCTGCCCTCGACGAGCAGAACAAGACGCTGCTGCAGTCCGAGTTGCTGCGCATCTGGGACGACACGAACAAGACGGTGGTGTTCATCACCCACAGCGTCGACGAGGCGGTGACCCTCAGCGACCGGATCATGGTGATGACCGCACACCCCGGGAGGTCGAAGGCGATCGTCGACGTCCCCTTCGAGCGGCCCCGCGAGGTCCTCGAGTTGCGCAGCCGGCCCGAGTACGGCGCCATCGTCTACGACATCTGGCAGCAATTGCGCGACGAAGTCAACCGCAGCCAGGGCCTGGTCGCCCCCGCCGACGACCGCGACGGCAGCTCCCAACCCGATCCCGCCCGAACCAAGCCGGTGCTGTGACCGCACCCTCACCGACCTGCCTCGCCGCGGTCGCCTACCCCGACGGCACGGTGCGTCCCGAACGCTTCCCCGTCCCCGAGGTCGCCGACGGCGCGGCACTGCTCGAGGTCGAGGCCTCCGGGGTGTGCGGCACGGATCTCGAACTGCTGGCCGGTGGCCTGGACGCCCCGGTCATCCTCGGTCACCACGTCGTCGGGCGGCTCCACGAGGTCGGCGAGGCCGCAGGACGTGACTGGCGTCTCGGCCGCGGCCAGCGGGTCGTGGTCGAGGAGTACCTGCCGTGCGGCGCCTGCGAGGCCTGTCGTGGTGAGGGCACCTACCGGTTCTGTCCCGACACCGACCTGTTCGGCGGCGGCCGGCGCGTCGGTCTCGTGCCGGTCTCGGTGCCCCCCTCGCTCTGGGGCGGCAATGCGGAACTGCTGGCCCTGCCCGCCAACGCCGTGTTGCACCCCGTCCCCGACGACCTGAACGCACAGGACGCCGTGTGGACGCTCCCGCTCGCCAACGCGTTCGACTGGACCGCCGGCTCGGCCGAGCTCCCGGGCGCAAGCGTCGTGGTGGTCGGGCCAGGGCTGCACGGGCTCTGCGCTGTCGTGGCCGCCAGGCTCTGCGGTGCGAGCACGATCGTGGTGGCCGGACTGCCGCACGACCGGCCGCGGCTGGCCATGGCCCGGGAGCTCGGGGCCACGGACGTGGTCGAGAACGTCGGCGACGGTCTGCTCGACGCGGTCCGGGCCGCCACCGGCGGGCAGGGTGCGGACCTGGTCGTGCACACCGCCGGGCCGGACGTCGCCGCCTCGACGACGCTGGTTCGCCGGCTCGGCACCCTGGTGCTGGCCGGCATCGGGGGGACGACGCCGCTCGACGGTGCGGCACTCGTACGCGGCGCCGTGACCGTGCGTGGCGTCCGCGGACGCGACCCCCGCTGGGTGACCCGCGCGCTCGAGGAGCTGGCCGCCGGAACCACCAGGCTCGAGTCGGTACCGACCAGGACCGTCGCCATCGACGGTGTCGGCCACGTCTACGACGCCATGCGACACGGTGAGCTCTCCGCTACCCCCCACGTCGTCGTCCGTCCCTGAAACGCCGATCCGAGAGGCCGTCATGAAGAGCAATCGTCGCTACTACGAGGCCAACGTGCTGGTCGTGCCCCTGGGTGACTCCGGCGCCAGCGCCTTCGCGCAGATGACCGGGCTCGGACTGACCGGGGTCCGGAGCCTGGAGACGGAGCTGCAGCCGGACGGCGGTGCCGGACCGTGTCGCGTCGTGACGGCGGACGGTGACGCGAAAGCGACGACACTCGCCGAGGCGGTCGACGATGCGGACGTGGTGGTCTTGCTCGCCAGTGAACTGGCCGAGGCACCGACGGGACTGATCCGTGGGGCGACGGCTGCGGCCCGCGACGCCGGCGACCTGGTCGCCGCCGTGACGGTCGGCACGACCGACACCGAGACGTCGGAGGCGCGCGAAGCCCTCGCGGTCCTGCGTTCGGAGGTCGACATGCTCGTCAGCGTGCGTCAGCCGAGCTTGGGCGCGGCATTCCTCGACGTGGTCCGTGGTGGGCGGCGCGAGGCCGCCGGGACGTTGAGCTGACCGACGGTTCGAGCTCGGCGGTGGACCCTGGGGCCGCCTGGATGGTCGGTGACGGGCACCACGACGTGGAGGCCGGCAACGCCTGTGGTGTGCCGGCCGTCGGGATGACGCGGGGGAGTGGCGACCGCACCGAGCTGACCGTCGCGTGCATTACTCGGCGACATCTGCGCCGTGTCGCGGTGTGGGCAACCGGAGCACGAAGCGGGCGGCGGAGAAGTCGAGGTGGCCGCCCTGGGCGTCGGCAAGCTCGCGCGCGATGGCCAGTCCGAGTCCCGATCCGCCGCGCCCGTCCAGGCTGACGAAACGGTCGAAGACGTACGGGGCTTGTTCGGCGATGATGCCAGGTCCGTCGTCGGCGACGATGATCTCGGCGCCCTCCGTGTCGCGCGAGATCGTGACCTCGATGCCGTACCGGCGAACAGGCGGGCGGGACCTGCCGCATCCGCGAGTACGCCTTCGAGGGCCCAGCGGGGCGTAACAGCAACCGCAAGGCCAAGACCGTATTCGCACCAGAGGCGGCCGGCACGTGTGGGCAGACCCCGACGGTGACCTCGTATGCCCATGATGCGGGCGACCGGTTGTTGTCGGGGGCCGTGTATGACGGTTGGGGCGTGCGACGTCTACCCCGGCCGGGCTGCTGGATGGTGCGGCGGATCTGCAGGCGGGCTACTTCGTCAACGATCTGGTCCGCCAGTTGAGCCAGGACGGTAAGACGGTGACCTACGGCCTGGACCCGGCTGGCCGGTTTGCGGATGGAGTCCCGGGGCGTGACACCACTACGTGGGACTCACCCACCTGGGTCGTCTCTCGGCTCGCCCACCGACCGCGGCCATTGACCGGAGCCCTGCGTCCGGCGCTCCATCTGGTGCTGCACGGGGCGGCGCGGGACCCGGACGCGAGGGTCCGCGACCTGGTCGGCAGCGCCTGATGGCCGACCCGACGAGCTCGTTCGCCGAGCGGCTACGGGCCGAAACGGCGGGCCACCACCGGCAGGCCGAGTCCGAGCCGTTCGTCCGGGACCTGCTCGCCGGCCGGTTGCCGCTGTCGGCCTACGCGCTGCTCGCGTCGCAGCACTGGTTCGTCTACGAGGCGCTCGAACGGGTCGCCGACGAACACGGCAGGGACGCCCTGCTCGCACCCTTCCTCGCCCTGCCATTGGGCCGCCTGCCACGCCTGCAGGATGACCTCGCCCATCTCGTGGGGCCCGACTGGGACGGGCGGATCGCACCGCTTCCCGCCACCTGCAGCTACGTCGAGCGGATCGAGACCGTCGCCGCGAGGTCCGCAACGGCGTTCCTCGCCCACCACTACACGCGCTACCTCGGCGATCTCGCCGGTGGGCAGGCGGTCGCCGCGAGCCTGCGCCGTACGTACTGGCTGCCCGACGAGGTCGGCACGGCGTTCTACGACTTCGCCGCAGTCGGCGCACCGCCCGTGGTCCGTGCCCGCTACCGCGACCACCTCGACGCCGCGCCACTTGACGAGGCGGCCCGGACAGCGGTCGTGACCGAGGCCGGCGTCGCGTTCGGGTGCAACACCGCAATGTTCGCCGACCTCGCCGCGGCCACCCGGGCGTAGGCCGCCGGAACGGCCACGGGTCCGCTCGGCCCACCCGGCCGGCCCGACTACCGTCGTGGGTCGACGATCAACGAACCGACCCGTCGTCCGAAGGCTGTCGCCGTGTCCGATCCCGCCCGCATCGCTGCCGTGGTGCTCGCCGCCGGCAAAGGGACCCGTTTCCGCTCCGAGCTCGCCAAGGTCCTGCACCGCGCCGCCGGCCGCAGCCTGATCGGTCACGTCCTCGAAGCGGTCCGCCCGCTCGAACTCGGCCAGGTCATCGTCGTGGTCGGCCACCAGGCCGACGACGTCCGCGCTGCCGTCGAGGCCAGCGGGATCGCCAATCTGACCACGGTGCTGCAGGAGGAACAGCTCGGCACCGGCCACGCCGTGCAGGTCGCCATGCCCGCCCTCGCGGGCGACATCGAACGGGTCATGATCCTGCCCGGCGACACGCCGATGCTGACCGCCTCCACGCTCGAAGAACTGCTCCACGCCGCCACCGACAACGCCGCGGCCATGCTGACCGCCCATGCCGCGGACCCCGACGGCTACGGCCGGGTGATCCGCGACGACGACGGCAACGTCCTGCGGGTCGTCGAACACCGCGACGCCACCCCCGAAGAGCGCGAGATCGACGAGTTCAACGCCGGCATGTACGTGATCGCCCGCGAACACCTCGTCCACGGGCTCGACCGGCTCGACACCGGCAACGACCAGGGCGAGCTC
>Ga0208490_101187_pt1 | contig 10568 bp, 10 predicted proteins | sample SubbioAug_CSWold_FD_184818 | JGI IMG/M metagenome (GOLD analysis project Ga0208490, IMG submission 184818) | Serpentinite rock and fluid subsurface biosphere microbial communities from McLaughlin Reserve, California, USA - CR11Aug_CSWold (SPAdes) | ecosystem: Environmental > Terrestrial > Deep...
CGGATGTGCATGAATTTTACAATGATACCTATGATGTGTTAATGCGTCATGAAGCACAGAATATGATTCCTCTTGGTAATATCATAATTGGAAATGAAGGGAAAGATAGAACAGGATGGCGTGATCCTGTAAATTGGCTTATGGCAACTATTTCGGATGCAAAAGGTATACAGCTTACAGCCATAATGACACCACCACATAATATCACACTTTATGCAACTGACAATTTAATTAATCCAGAAGCTATAAAATGTATGATTGATGGACTTAAAGACCATGAAATTCAAGGTGTGACGACCGAAAAAACCTTGGCGGAGTATTTTGCCCAAGAATATAGTGCTAGCAAGGGAATAACCTTTAAAACGACCATGAGTCAGCGTATATATGAACTTACGACAGTAAACCCAGATATTAAAAAAAATGGAGTCATTCGCTTGTTAGATGAAAAAGATATGTATTTTTTCCCATACTGGGTTGAAGCATTTAATGCGGCTAATAGCTATGGAAATACAGAAATGTCTATTCCACAAGAAGCGAAATCATATAGATACCTTTTATCGACGAAAAAACTTTATGTTTTAGAAGACAATGGAATACCCGTTTCGATGGCAGGATATACTAGGAAAATGCAAACAGCTATCGGCGTGGCGTTTGTATATACCCCTCCATATTATCGCGGAATGGGTTACGCCACTTCATGTGTGGCTCAAATCAGCCAGATTGCATTAGACAAAAAATTTACTAGATGTGTGTTGTACACTGATTTATTAAACCCAACATCAAATAGTATATATCAGAAGATAGGATATGTACCTATTTGTGACTCAGTCATGTTAAAATTTAAGTAGAATCTACCTATCACCGTAGTGACAATGCCTTATAATAATTATTTGATCTTAATGACTTTCAAATCTATCTGATTATGAAGATTAGTTACTATAAATATTTACATACATGCTCGTAAGTATAATTTACGAGCTTTTATCATGAGAAAATGTTTAAGCATAGGAATAGTTATTATAAAAGTTAGTCTGCTGGAAAAAACTTGAATTTTCTCGGCTGGTTTTTACAGATACATAATTTAAGATTCTTCAAAAAGATTCATAACAATAGAAATAGATATATTTAATACAAGATAAAAAGTCTTAAATTTTGTTTGAGTAATTTCGGTTATTGGGAAATGTAGCATAACTTTAAAATTATTGTGTTTAAGTCTATTGTAGTGTAAAATTAGATTTCAATACTGTGGAAAACTAAGGAGCAAATATGAGAAGAGAAGTTGATTTAATTAAAGGGAATATTTTGTCTTCGTTGACAAAACTGGCAATACCAATAATGGGAACTTCATTTATCCAAATGGCATACAATCTTACAGATATTATGTGGCTGGGAAGACTTAGTACTGGTGCTGTTGCAGCTGCTGGAACAGCTGGTTTTTTCCTATGGTTTGGTGCTGGTTTGATTATGATATCCCAGATTGGAGTAGGAGTTAATGTAGCACAAAATTATGGACGAGGGAAAATTGAAGAAGCAAAAAAATATATTGTATCAGGTTTTCAGCTAGATATTTTAATCGCACTTTTTTATGGGTTCTTATTATATCGATTTAGATCTAATATTATTGGATTCTTTAATCTAGGGGATATTGAGGTTATAAATATGGCAGAATCATATCTGAGAATAATAGGTATGGGTATATTATTTCATTTCATAAATCCAATTTTCTCAACATCTTTAAACAGTTCAGGCAATAGTGTTACACCTTTCAAAATAAATACAATAGGACTAATTACAAATATGATACTAGACCCCTTGTTAATATTTGGTATTGGTCCTTTAAATGGTTTAGGAATAGAAGGTGCTGCTATTGCTACAATATTCTCTCAGGGTACAGTAAGTCTAATATTTATATATGTTGGAAATAAAACCAATCGGATATATTCAGGGGTAAACCTTTTTGAAAAAATTGAAATAAGTAGAATTATAAAGATTATCAAATTAGGTCTTCCACCATCAATGCAAACAAGTGCACATGCAGTAATAAGCATGATAATTACTCGAATTATTGCAAATTTTGGACCGATACCCATTGCCGTTCAAAGTATAGGTTCACAAATAGAATCAATTACTTGGATGACTGCTGAAGGATTTTCTGCAGCTATAGCAGCATTTGTTGGTCAAAACTATGGTGCTAGGAAATTTCAAAGAATTAAAGAAGGTTATTATAAAGGAATAAAAGTATTAGGAGGCATTGGAATATTCTCTACAATTTTATTAATAGTTGGTGCTGAACCAATATTTAGATTATTTACTCCCAATGACCCAATTGCAATCAAAGAGGGGATAGTGTATTTAAGAATACTGGCTTTGTCTCAATTCTTTATGAGCGTTGAAATAGGTACCGCGGGTGCGTTTAATGGATTGGGCAAAACAATCCCCCCGACTATAGCCGGAATAAGCTTAAATGCTTTAAGAATCCCCTTAGCTTTGGTTTTATCTCAAGAAGCCATGTTAGGACTGCCTGGAATTTGGTGGTCAATTTCTGGGACAGGTATTTTAAAAGGTATAGTAATTTTTGTGTGGTTTAAATATTTTCTCAAAAAAGTAAATGAAGCATCTATGTGATGCTTCAAACAACTCTTCTTTGTGAAATAATGTTAATTCCAGTGTGAAGTAAATTTTCTATAATAATGGCACCTTTTTCAACTGGCGCACTTACCTGAGTTTCTCTAATAATTGATATCGCTTGATCAATTAAATAGGCGGGAAAGGGCTTGGTGGAAATAACGGGAAGTCTTCCCATGGAACCATTTAATAAAATACATCTTGCTGTTAAAAGGGTTTCACCATTTTCAAATTGTGATTTAGCATAATCGTAACCCCGACCACATTTATTTCCTGTAACAACAAGTGTATTGATATTCTTTTCAACTTTTAAATCGCAAGATAGATTACAAATTTTACAAATCATTGCTACATCGTTCACAATATTCACCTCAAGAAAGATTATAGCACAAATTGTGAGTTCAAAGAAATGGGTATAATATGTTATAATCATATAAAGTCTTTGGAATCTAAAAAGGAGGTGCTAGAAAATGGACTCTATGGATCTTATATTTCGTTTGATTCTATCTGCAGTAGTAGGTGGAGCAATAGGAATAGAAAGAGAAGCAAGCAATAGACCTGCTGGACTAAGAACCCATATTTTAGTAAGCGTAGGTTCTACTTTGATTATGTTAGTATCTGTATATGGTGTACCTGAAGGAGCTGATCCGGCTAGAATAGCAGCTCAGGTAGTCAGTGGAGTAGGTTTTCTTGGTGCTGGTACAATTCTTCGAACTGGAAACAGTATAAAAGGTTTAACTACTGCAGCTAGTTTGTGGGTATGTGCAGGGATAGGACTAGCCATAGGATCAGGTTTTTATTTAGGTGGAATAGTAACAGCAATAATAGTAGTACTTTCACTGGTGGTACTTGGTAAATTTGAGAAGAATGTACTTCGTGGAGCAAATAAACTAATAGTAATTAATAGTTTAGATAGAGCTGGGTTAATTGGTGATATTGGAACCCAGTTGGGAAAACATAGCATATCCATAAGGAATATTTCAATTAATACTAAAGGTGACGAAGTAAATATAGGACCTGTAATTCTGGAGATAAAATTTTATGTGAAGGTACCAATGAATTTAGATGAACATAAATTATTTGATGACTTATATAGAGTAAAGGATATAAAGAGTATTGAGTTCGAAAGCAAATCTTTAAGTAATAATTAATTAGGAGGAATATATAATGTTAAATCAATTGAATTTACCTAAAGAAAATGAAGAAATTGTAGTTCTAAGGACAAACTTTGGAGAAATCAAAATAAGATTATTCCCAGAGGTAGCACCGAAAGCAGTAGAAAACTTTTTAACACACAGCAAAAATGGGTATTACGATGGTGTTAGTTTTCATAGAGTAATTAACGATTTCATGATTCAAGGTGGAGATCCTGAAGGCACTGGAAGAGGTGGAAAGAGTATATGGGGTAAACCTTTTTCTGATGAATTTGATCATAATTATAGAAACTTCAAAGGTGCACTAGCAATGGCAAATTCAGGTCCTAATACCAATGGAAGTCAGTTTTTTATAGTTCAAAAAAGAGAAGTAGAAGACAATATTTTGCGCCAAATGGAGTCCTTAGGAGAAAAGAAAGGATTTTCAAGTGAAATCATTAATGCATACAGAGAATTAGGCGGTACATACTGGCTTGACTTTAAACATACAGTATTTGGACAAGTATTTGAAGGAATGGATATTGTAGATAAAATAGCTGATGTACCAGTAGATAAAAATAGTAAACCACTAGAGCCTGTTGTAATAGAAAAAGTAGAAATTATTAATTACTAGTGATTGGACATGGAAGATTTAATTTATAATGAAGTAATAAAAGTAATAAAGGATTATGAAAATGAAGAATCAGTTACAACGAGATGGAAAAATCCTTTACTAGCATTTGCATCTTGTGAAGATGAGGTTTTTGAAAAACTAAAAATAGTAGCAAATCCTCTGCATATATCACCATATGATATAAATAAAGAGGGAAAAACTGTTATAACATACTTTCTGCCTTTTAACGAAGACATCCCTAATAGTAACATTCAATTCAGAAATGCATCTGAAAAATGGGCTAAAGCATATATTGAAACAAATAATTTGATCAGCAAAATAAATGATAATCTTATTGAAGTGCTTGAGAACCTGGGATACAAAACTAAAAAGCTTCCAAAAGAGATGAATATGGATTATGAGAATTTAACAAGTGTATGGTCCAATAGACATGTTGCTTATATTGCTGGACTAGGGACATTTGGAATAAACAATATGCTGATAACTGAATTGGGGTGTTGCGGAAGATTAGGAAATGTTGTTACTAGTTTATACATTGAACCGACTAAGAGAAAATCTAAAGAGAATTGCTTGAATAAAGCTGGGTATAATTGCAAAAAGTGTGTTGATAGGTGCGTAAATGGAGCTTTATCACTTGATATTTTTAATAGAGTTAAGTGTTTTGAGATGTGTACTGAAAATGGAATAATATTTAAAGAACTAGGACACGCAGAGGTTTGTGGGAAATGCTTAGTGGAGTTACCTTGTTCATTTAAAAACCCTATTTAACAGTAGAACAAACCGGATTTGTAATGAATTCGGTTTTTTTGTGTCCCCAATATGCATGTAAATGTTATGGTGAAAGTCCAAAGAAAAATGGAGGAAGACTATGATCATTTAGGTTATATTTTAAAGAAAAGTTTAAATTGGTGAATCACTAGAAGGCATGATATGTAAGAGAAATGGTGATGTATTTACGATTATATAATTAAGGCAAAAAAGAAGATAGACAAAGAAACAAGGAACTAGAATTAGACAAAAGAATAATAATTGTAGAAAGTAAAGAAGCGGGAATAAAACACATAGGATTCTTTAATATATCAAAGATGGAATATAACAAATACTTTTGAAGACAGTAAGAAAAATCTAGTTAAATAGATTGTATTGTCTGGATATGATGGATATGATATTAAATATGTTATAAAATAAAACAAATATAGGATTATTGGATGATACCAACTGGATAATAATTTTCTGGTTGGTATTTTTTAAAATAAAATTTATATAACCCATACAAAAAGGAATCTCAATCCGTATATATAGAAAGGAGGCTATTAAAAGTGATCACTGAACAATTAGAATTTTATATAAAATGTATTGTTGAAAAAGAAACCAGTGCCTTAAAAAACATTTACGAAATTATGGGTAATGCTGTATTCTCATATGCTTACACTATTTCAAGAGACAAGCAATTGGCTGAGGATATTGCTCAGGATGTTTTTATTAAGATACTATCTAATTCAGATAGTTATAAAATGGGAAGAAACCCAAGAGCATGGATTATGAGTATCACTCATAATGAGGCGGTAGATGCGATTCGTAAGAGAAAAAATTATTCTTTCAGTAATTTAGATGACCCTATTTTGTCGGAAAAAGCAATAGATAGTTTTGAAGAGAATATAACAAGTGAAATTAGTATGGAATACTATTTAAGTATGTTAGAACCTATCCAGCAAGAGATCTTAAAATTACACTTATTAACAGAAATCTCCTTTAGAGAAATAAGTCAAATATTAAATATGACTCTGGGGAAAGTAGGTTGGCAATATAAACGTGCTATTTCCAGATTACAACTATTAATGAAAGATGAGGTTATATAATGAGTAAATTTGAATTCAAACTAAAAGAGTCCTTAAAGGAAGAAGCTCTACAAGCACCAGATTACTGGGAAAAGATTTCTAAAAAAGCTAATATACCTTATAATGGGAGGATGACCATGAAAGAATCACCTAAAAGGAATCTATTAAGATTGCGTTATGTTATGCCAGCTGTATTTGGATTAGCCTTTATTGTTATGCTTTCTATGATTAGTTTGCCAAACAATAATAAAGTTGAAAACCTAATTATTAATAACATAGTTGGCTCAATGGGCTCAAAAATTGCATTGCCTGAAAATGGAACAACAGAAAATGTTTCATATGAAACCTACCTTGAAAAGGCTAACATGAATTTAGACTTATGGTTGCCAACAGGGTTGAATAATACAGAAGATGCTTATGTTTATTACAACGAAGATGGCACCATTTTTATGATGAGTGGATATACTTTTAGCAATCCAAGCACAGGAGAAAGTCTGACTGTAAGATTTCAAAATGACACATTACCCTTGACCGATACAATGTATCAATTAGAGAATGAAGAGGCTACCACCATTAATGGTGAGAAAGTAGTCATTGGATACTACGAAGAACTTGATACTTACTATACAGCATTTATCCATAAGGGTATTGGTTATGAGTTAATTAGTATGCAAGGTATATCTCAAGAAGATTTTATTAATGTTATTCAATCAATAATTCAGTAAATTAATCTAAAATTAGAAAGCAGTTGCTATCCAATAAAATGGAGCACCTGCTTTTAATTTTGTTTTTTATAGTATTATTTTCATCATATAGTCTATGTATGCAAAGGATAAAAAGAGAAAAAGAAACTAAAAATATGTGCAGATTGAAAACAAATGATGTTTTACAGATATAACACAAAACCATAAAGAATTGTTTGTGGTTGTAGCACTTAAATAGATGACGCAAAAAGTGTTAAAAAATAATGCTTAAAAGGTGTAAAGAAGTATTAGATGAACCATTGGAAATGAAATCAAAGACAAAGAGAATAAGGATATATAATTGGATGGTAGCTTTAAGGTATGGAATTTATGAATTTATCGAATAAACCAGATGTCCAAATACAATTAAATATAGCAAGAGGAATTTAATTAACTTATACATAGGGAGAACAAAATTTTTTAAGAAAGCAATTTGATATTATTTATTTTTAAAATACAGTTGATATATAAATATATTAATGATATATTAATAATATGTTAAGAAAACATTAATATAATATTAAGAATTAAAGGAGTGTAAAAATGAAAAAATCTATTCTTGTACTAATTATTTTGTCATTAGTGTTATCACTTTCAGCATGTGGAGAATCTGCAGATGAACCTACAAACACAGCTAATTTCCCTGAGAAGAACATCGAGGTAATTGTTGCTTATAAAGCTGGAGGCGGAACAGATGTTGGAGCTAGAATCCTTGCATCAGAAGCTGAAAAGATAATAGGTAAGCCAGTAGTAATTATTAACAGAGATGGTTCAGATGGAGAATTGGGATACACAGAATTAACAAAAGCTAAAGCTGATGGTTACACACTTGGATTTATTAATCTTCCAACATTTGTTTCTTTAACTTTAGAAAGAGAAACTCAGTATGAAATTGGAGATGTTGCTCCAATATTAAACCATGTATACGATGCAGGTGTTTTAGTAGTTCAAGGAAACTCAGAACTAGGAACTCTTGAAGAATTTATTGATTTTGCAAAAGCTAACCCTGGTGATATAACCATTTCCAATAATGGAACAGGTGCATCAAACCATATAGGCGCAGCACATTTTGAGTATGAAGCAGAAGTAGATGTAACTCATGTTCCATTTGGTGGTTCAACTGACATGCTTGCAGCCCTTAGAGGTGGTCATGTTGATGCTTCAGTAGCAAAAATAAGTGAAGTTGCTGCATTAGTAAATTCAGGAGACTTAAAAATCTTAGCATCATTTACAGCAGAAAGACTTGAAAATTTCCAAGATGTACCTACATTAAAAGAAAAAGGATACGACATACTTTTTGGTTCTGCAAGAGCTTTAGTAGCTCCAAAAGATACTCCTCAAGAAGTAATAGACTATTTACATGATAAATTTAAAGAAGCTATGGAATCAGAAGAACATTTAGAAAAAGCGAAAAATGCTGACCTTCCAATAATGTATATGAGTCCAACAGAATTAGGAGATTACATTATTAACGAAGAAGTGTACCTAAAAGGTATTGGAGAATTTTTAGACTTAACAAACTAGTAGGCAAACAGGGAATGATTCAGATATTGGATCATTCCTTACTAATATAATTGGAGGTAGAAAATGAGAAGGTTGGATTTAATTCTAAGCTTAGTACTTCTTGGTGTTGTTGGTGTGTTCTATTTTTTAACATTTCAACTTCCAGAAAATGCAATGATATATCCATTATTTGTAATTTCACTTTTATTAATATTAACATTAATTCAATTGTTTGGAGCATATTTTAGAAAAACAGATGAAGAAGCAAATATGTTCAAGAATATAAAATGGAAACAATTTTTCTTTGTTCTTGTAACTTGTGGGATATATGTTGTATTAATTAACATTTTAGGCTATATAACATCAACATTTATATATGTACTGGCAACTCTATATGGATTAAAAACCGGAAAGAAGCTTAGTATTTTAGTTAGTGTTGGTTTCGTAATTATAATGTATTTCTTGTTTAACGAAGCATTAAATGTTCCACTACCAAAAGGCTTTTTAATATAGGGAGGTGAGATTATGGAAAATGTAATTTATGGATTTACCGCTGCTTTTCAAATAATGAATTTAATTGCCGCACTACTAAGTGTTGGAGTTGGAATTATAGTAGGCTCATTACCTGGTCTATCTGCAGCAATGGGAGTTGCTTTACTTATCCCAATAACATTTGGAATGCCTGCAGAAACTGCATTAATTGCCCTTGCAGGAGTATATTGTGGAGCGATGTACGGAGGTTCTATATCAGCAATACTTCTTCATACTCCTGGAACATCCTCAGCTGCAGCTACTGCTATTGATGGATATCCAATGACATTAAAAGGTGAAGCTGGTAAGGCATTAGCAACAGCAACAATAGCTTCTTTTATAGGAGGTATACTTAGTGCAGTTGCATTGTATTCAATATCACCTCTTCTAGCAACCTTAGCTTTAAAGTTTGGACCAGCTGAGTATTTTTGGCTCTCCATTTTTGGATTGACAATAATTGCTGGAGTTAGTTCAAAATCAATGCTTAAGGGTCTAATATCAGGTGCATTAGGACTTGTTTTGTCAACTATAGGTATGGATCCAATGCTTGGAGTACCAAGATTTATATTTGGTTCAAATGCACTACTTCAAGGGTTACCATTTACTGCTACACTAATAGGTCTATTTTCAATGTCTCAAGTCTTGTTATTGTCTGAGAAGCATTTAAGAAAAGGTGTTCAAATAAAAGAAGTTAAAGATAAAGTTCATCTTGATAAAAGCGAATTTAAGAGAATATTACCCGTAAGTTTATGGTCAGCTGTTATTGGAACTGTAGTTGGAATACTTCCAGGTGCTGGTGGTACTATAGCTAGTTTTATAGGGTACAATGAGTCAAAAAGATTTGTAAAAGATAAATCTCTACATGGCACTGGTATTATTGAAGGTGTTGCTGGACCAGAGGCGGCAAACAATGCTGTTACAGGTGGATCTCTAATACCAACACTTACTCTTGGAATTCCAGGAAACAGTGTTACAGCAATACTACTTGGTGGCTTAGTAATACAAGGATTAAGACCAGGACCAGATCTTTTTACAATCCATGGAAAGATAACTTACACATTCTTTGCAGGTTTTGTAATAGTTAATATTTTCATGTTATTTTTAGGACTCTTCGGAGTAAGATATTTTGCTAAGGTTTCAAAAGTACAAGATAGTATACTTATACCAATAATATTCACACTCTCAGTAATAGGATCTTATGCTATTAGTAACAACTTTACAGATGTTTATGTAATGTTCATATTCGGTATAGTTGGTTATTTTGTTAAGAAAATGAACTTGAATTCAGCTGCAATTGTTTTAGCATTAATTCTAGGACCTATTGGAGAAACGGGATTACGAAGAACACTTATTATGAATAAAGGTAATTATTTTGCATTGTTTAACTCAACTATTTCTTGGGTTTTAATAGGTATAGCAGTTTTGTCATTACTAACACCAGCTATTATGGCAGTGTTTAATAAAAGAAAAGCTAAAATAGAAAACGGAGATTAGAATATGATATCAGGAATGGAAATAATTATTAGATTAGTTATATCATCTGTAATTGGTGGACTAATTG
>Ga0208490_101189_pt1 | contig 10538 bp, 9 predicted proteins | sample SubbioAug_CSWold_FD_184818 | JGI IMG/M metagenome (GOLD analysis project Ga0208490, IMG submission 184818) | Serpentinite rock and fluid subsurface biosphere microbial communities from McLaughlin Reserve, California, USA - CR11Aug_CSWold (SPAdes) | ecosystem: Environmental > Terrestrial > Deep...
CCGCCGGCGTCCACCCCCACGAGGCCCGCCACGGCATCGACGGCATCGCCTCGCTCCTGTCGGACCCGTCGTGCGTGGCGGTCGGGGAGTGCGGCTTCGACTTCCACTACGACCACTCGCCCCGCGACGTCCAGCGCGACGTCTTCGCCGCCCAGGTCGCCCTCGCCCACGAGCACGACAAGGCCCTGGTGATCCACACCCGCGAGGCCTGGGCCGAGACGTTCGAGGTCCTCGACGCCGAGGGCGTCCCCGAGCGCACCGTCTTCCACTGCTTCACCGGCGGCGCCGACGAGGCCGACGAGTGCCTGGCCCGCGGTGCGTTCCTGTCGTTCTCCGGCATCGTCACGTTCCCGAGCGCCGCCGACGTCCGGGCCGCCGCCGCCCGCTGCCCGCTCGACCGGATGCTCGTCGAGACCGACAGCCCCTACCTGGCACCGGTGCCCAAGCGCGGTCGGCAGAACGAGCCGGGCTGGGTGCCGCTGGTGGGCGCCGGCCTCGCCGAGGCCTCCGGCCACCCGCTGGCCGAGGTCGCCGACGCCACCTGGCGCAACGCCGCCCGCTGCTACCGCCTCGATTGATCGGGTCCGCCGACGGCGGAACATGAGACGGTTCTCACCGCCGCCTCATCGGAGGTTCAGACAGCGCTCGCATGGTGTTGGTGTCCCACCCCCGCCGATCGAGGGCCCGCGATGTCGAGCACCTGCCGCCAATCGAACCGCCCGGATCGACGCGAGGATGACGCCCGCCGGCACGTCGCGCTGTACTCCCACGACACGATGGGGCTCGGGCACCTGCGCCGGAACCTGGCCATCGCGGCGCGGCTGGCACAGGACCCGGTCCCCACCAGCGTCCTGCTGATCTCCGGCATCGACGGGGTCGACCGGGGGTCGCTGCCACCCGGGCTGGATCTCCTCACGCTGCCCGGCGTGGCCAAGCGTGGCCGCCGCTACGCAGCGCGCGCCCTGCGCACCGAGCTGGAGGAGATCACCGCGCTCCGCAGCGCCGTCATCGCCTCGGCGTTGTCCGCCTTCCAGCCCGATCTCCTCATCGTCGACAAGGTGGCCCGCGGCATCCAGGGTGAGCTCGACCTCGCGCTCGAACAGCTCACGGGCCGCGGCCGGACGCGCTGCGTCCTCGGGTTGCGCGACATCCTCGACGACCCGGGGACGACCGTGGCGGAGTGGCGTGCGTCGCGCACCCACGAGGCGGTCGAGGCGCACTACGACGCGGTCTGGTGGTACGGCGACCCCCGGGTGTTCGATCCCGTCGCCGAGTACTCGCTGCGCGGCGCGCTCCGCGACCGCAGCACCCGCACCGGGTACCTGGCGCGCCGGGCAGGCGCGACGCCGACACCTCCCACCTCCGACGGGGTCGAGGTGCTGTGCCTGGTCGGCGGCGGGCAGGACGGTGGCGCGCTCGCGTCGGCCTTCGTCCGGGCTCCGCTGGGGCCGGACGTGCGCAAGGTCGTCGTCACCGGGCCGTTCATGGCGGCCGACGAGCGGAGGGCCATCGAGCGGACCGGGGACGCGACGGTGCTCGGGGCCGTGCCGGACTGCGCGACCCTGATCGCCGGCGCGACCGCCGTCGTCACGATGGGCGGCTACAACACCGTCTGCGAGCTCCTCGCCGCTGGGACCCGCCCCCTCGTCGTGCCCCGGACGTACCCGAGGGTGGAGCAGCTGATCCGAGCGACGCGGCTCGCCGAGCTGGGCGCGGTCGACATGCTCCACCCCCGCGACCTGTCGCCCGGCGCGCTGGCATCGTGGATCGAGCTGATGTGCGACGGCCGCCGGCCGCCCGCACCGCACGGGGTGGACCTCGACGGGCTCGAGCGGTTGCCGGTGCTCGTCGACGAGCTGCTCCGGTCGAGGGTGCCGAAGACGCAACCGAGCCGACCCCGAGCGCAGGAGCCCGCCCATGTCCCCGCCTGACGGCCACGGTGCCCGGCTCCGGGTCGGCTACGTGCTGAAGATGTACCCGCGGTTCTCCGAGACGTTCATCGTCAACGAGATCCTCGCCCACGAGGCCGCCGGGGTCGACGTCCGCATCTTCTCGCTCCGACCGCCCGGTGACGGTCGCTTCCACGCCACCCTGGCCGATGTCCGCGCCCCGGTGACCTACGTCGATCACCGTGCCATCAAGCCGACCGATCTGTGGCGGCTGCTGCGCACGGAGGCCGATGCGATGGGGCAGCGCCCCGGCGCCCTGGACGCACTGCTCGCCGCCGACGTCGGTGACGCCAAGCAGGCCCTCGAGGTCGCCGGCGACGTGCGCGCGCAGGGGATCACGCACCTGCACGCGCACTTCGGCTCCGTCGCCACCACCGTGGCCCGTCTGGTCTCGGCGCTCACCGGCGTTCCGTTCACGTTCACGGCGCACGCCAAGGACATCTTCCACGAGGAGGTCGACGCCGACGACCTGCGGACCAAGGTGCGGGACGCGTCGGCGTGCGTCACGGTCAGCGACTTCAACGTCGACCACCTCCGCCACACACTGGGTCCGGTCGGAGACGTGGTCCGGATCTACAACGGGCTGCACCTGGACCGGTTCCCGTGGTCCGACCCGGCCCACCGCCGCCCCGAGGTGGTCGCGGTCGGCCGCCTCGTCGAGAAGAAGGGCTTCGCCGACCTCATCGACGCCATCGGCCTGCTGCACCGGTCCGGTCGGGCGGTCCCGTGCACGATCGTGGGGAGCGGCCCACTCGAGGCGGCGCTCCGGCAGCGGGTGGAGCAGTCCGGCCTCGGCGACCTCGTTTCGCTGGCCGGCGCCCGACCCCAGCACGAGGTCGTCGAGGTCGTCGCCGGCGCCTCGGCCATGGTGGCTCCCTGCGTGGTGGGTGGCGACGGCAACCGCGACGGCATGCCCACGGTCCTGCTCGAGGCCATGGCGCTCGGCACGCCGTGCATCGCGACGCCGGTCACGGGAGTGCCCGAGCTGGTGGCCGATGGCGAGACCGGGCTCCTCGTCCCGCCGAGCGACCCGGGCGCGGTCGCGCAGGCCATCGCGTCGCTCCTCGACGACGCCCCGCTCCGCACCCGCTTGGCCCGCGGCGCACGACGCCGGATCGAGGAGGACTACGACGTCGCGCGCCAGTCGAGGCGCCTGCGTGAGGTCTTCCGGGGTGATCACGGGGCGCTGCGGGAGGTCGGCTGATGCGCGTCGCCCACCTGTGCGCCGATCCGGGTGTGCCCGTCCACGGCCGGAAGGGGTCGTCGGTCCACGTGCAGGAGGTCGTGCGGGCGCTCCGGAACCGCGGCCACGAGGTCGCGCTCGTCGCGGCCCGTGTCGGCGGGCCCGCACCCCCTGACCTGGCCGATGTCCCGGTGCGCCGGATCGAGCTGCCCGGGCACGACGGGACGAGCGAGGGGCGGGAGGCGGCCCGGCGCGCCATGGGGTGCGGCAGCGCCGGCGCCCTCGATGACCTCGGCCCGCTCGACCTGGTGTACGAGCGCTACTCGCTCTGGGGCGCCAGCGGGATGGCGTGGGCCCGTGACGCCGGCATCCCCGGGGTGCTGGAGGTCAACGCGCCTCTGCCCGAGGAGCAGCACCGCTACCGCGACCTCCACGACACCGCCGGTGCCGTGGAGGTCGCCAGGTCCGCCGTCGAGGCCGCGACCGTCGTGGTGACCGTGTCCGAGCCCCTCCGGCGCTGGGTGCTGGACGTGTCCGGCGCGGACCCGGCGAAGGTGCACGTCGTCCCGAACGGCGTCGACGTGGCCCGCTTCGGCCCTCCCTCGCACCGGACGGGACCCGAGGAGGCCGTGACCTTCGGGTTCGTCGGGACGCTCAAGCCCTGGCACGGCCTCGACGTCCTCGTGGACGCCCTGCCGCTGGTCGACCCCGCCGTGCGCTGGCGCCTGCTCGTCGTGGGGGACGGGCCCGAGCGGGCGATGCTCGAGGAGCGCTCGTCCGGCGTCGCCGGGGAGGTCGAGCTCGTCGGCGCGGCCGATCCGGGCGCGGTCCCGGCGCTGCTCCGTCGCGTCGACGTCGCCGTCGCGCCGTACCCCGGCTCCGCCACCTACTTCTCGCCGTTGAAGCTCTACGAGTACCTGGCGGCCGGGCTCGCGGTCGTGGCCACCGACGTCCCGCCGGTCACCGGGGTGATCGAGCACGGCCGGACCGGCCTCGTCGTGCGCCCGGACGATCCGGCTGCGCTGGCGGCAGGCTTGTCGGAGCTGGCCGCCGACCCCCGGCGCCGTCGCGTGCTCGGACGGCGGGGCCGGGCCCTCGTCGAGCACCGGCACACCTGGGATGCGGTGGTGCGCACCATCCTCGACCTGGTCCCCGAGCGGGCGGCGATCCGGTGAGCGCCACGCCGTCGCTCCGCACGGCTGGACCCGAGCTGGCCCGGATCTTCACCCGGTTCGCTCCGCTCCTGCGGCGCCAGCGCGCCCTGCTGGTCGGCGGGACGGCGGGCCTCCTGGGCCAGGTCGTGTTCCGCCTCCTCGAGCCATGGCCGCTCAAGGTCGTGATCGACACCGTCGCCGCGCCGGCGGGCGCGGCGGGCGCGGCACCCCCGGCCGGCGCCGAGGGCACCGTGGTCGTCGCCGCCGTCGCGCTCGTCGTCATCGTGGGGTTGCGCGCCGGGGCGTCCTACGCGTCGACGGTGGCGCTCGCGCTGGCCGGCAACCGCATCCTGACCGAGGTGCGATCGTCGCTGTTCGCCCACGTGCAGCAGCTGTCGATGTCGTTCCACCACCGGACGAGGGCCGGCGACATGGTGAACCGGCTCACCGGCGACGTCGGACGGCTGCAGGAGGTCATGGTCACCGCCGCGCTGCCCCTCGCCGGCAACGTCATCACCTTCGTCGGGATGTTCGGGGTCATGGTGTGGCTCGACTGGCAGCTGGCGTTCGTCGCCCTGGTCGCCCTGCCGCTCTTCCTGCTCACCAACGTGCGCCTCTCGAGGCGCATCACGTCGGTGTCGCGCAAGCAGCGGGCGCAGGAGGGGGAGCTCGCGTCGACCGCCTCCGAGGCGCTCAACGCCATGTTGGTGGTCCAGGCGTACTCCCTCGAGCCGACCTTGCAGGACTCCTTCGGATCGGCGAACCAGAAGAACCTCCGCGACGGCGTGAAGGCCAAGAAGCTGTCCGCACGGCTCGAGCGCAGCACCGACCTCTTCATCGCGGCGGCCACCGGCCTCGTCCTGGCCTTCGGAGCCCGTCGCGTCCTGACCGGGCAGATCACCCCGGGGGAGCTGGTCGTGTTCCTCTCGTACCTGAAGAGCGCGTTCAAACCCATGCGGGACCTGGCCAAGTACACCGGCCGCCTCGCCAAGGCCGCGGCCTCGGGCGAGCGGATCCTCGACGTCCTCGACACCGAGCCCGACATCGGAGACCGCTCCTGGGCCCGTCCGGCTCCGCCCTTCGTCGGGCACGTGACCTTCGAGGACGTCGTGGTCGAGTACGCGCCGGGGGCACGCGTGCTGGACGGGGTCCACCTGGAGGTGCTGGCCGGTGAGCGGGTCGGCGTCGTGGGGGCCTCGGGCGCCGGGAAGTCGTCGCTGGCCGCGCTGCTCCTGCGGCTGTACGAACCGACCCGCGGGCGCGTGCTCGTGGACGGGCACGACCTGCGGGACCTGACCATCGCGTCCGTGCGCCCGCAGGTGGCCATCGTGCTGCAGGAGAGCGTGCTGTTCGCCACGACCATCCGCGAGAACATCGCCTACGGCGCCCGCGACACCGGGGGCGTCAGCGACGAGGAGATCGTCGCGGCCGCCCGGCTGGCCAACGCCCACGACTTCATCACGGCCCTGCCCGACGGCTACGACACGGTGCTGGGCGAGCGGGGTTCCACCCTCTCGGGCGGGGAGCGGCAGCGGATCGCCATCGCTCGCGCCGCCATCGCCGACGCGCCGATCCTGGTGCTGGACGAGGCGACCACCGGCCTCGACCACCGCAACGTGGCCGAGGTGCTCGACGCCCTCCGCCGCCTGAGCGAGGGCCGGACGACGTTCATCATCTCCCACGACGACGCCGCGGTCGAAGGCGTCGACCTGCTGGTCCGGATCGAGGACCGCCGGCTGGTCGAGGCCACCCGGCGACCGCGCCGGCGAGGCACGGACCACGAGGACCAGGAGGTGCCGACCGGTGCTGAGCCGCGATGACCGTCGCCTGGCCGACCGCGACGGCGAGATCCCTGACCTCGCCGTCGTGCTCGACCCCACCGCCGTCGCCGACTGGATCCGACGGGCCGCAGGGACCGTCACCCGCATCGGGGCCACGCACGTCCGCTACAAGCCGGGTACCAGCTGCGTCGTCGGCTACGAGGTGACGACGCCGTCCGGGACCCGCCTCGTCTTCGCGAAGGCGGTGCGCGCGGCCGACGCCCACAAGGTGGACAAGGCGGTGGAGAAGGCGGTGGGTGACGTCGATGCGGGCTGGGACGTGGTGCGGTGCTCCGAGCGCTGCGCCTACGTGGCCACGGCGCTGAACGACCGGGATCTCCCGTCCGCCCGGACGCTGGCCGACCCCGCCGCTCGGCAGCGGCTGCTCGATCGCCTGCTCCCGACCGCGGAGGATCCCGGCGACCGCCGGCTCCGGGCCATCCGCCACAAGCCGGAGCGGCGCTGGGTCGGCGTGGTCGATGTCGACGGTCGCCCAGCCCACCGCTTCAAGGCCTACCGTCCCGTCGACGTCGCGCGGGCGCACGCCGGACACGCCGTCGTCGGTGCGACGTGGGCGGCGCCGACGGCGTGGTCCCGTCGCCGCGGGGTGATCGTGTCCCCGTGGATCGATGGGGCCTCGATGGCCGACGCGCTCGTCGGAGGCGGTGATGTCGACGCCTGGGCGCTCGGTGCGAGCCTCGCCGAGCTCCACGGCAGGCCACCGGCGCCGCGCGTCCGCACCATCCGTGAGCGGGAGCTGCGGCGCGGCCTGCGCAGCGCCGTCGCCGCCGTCGAGCACGTGCTGCCCGGACTCGGGCCGACGGCACAACGGATCGCCCGCCGGGCCGGACGCGTGGTCCGGGAGGACGCGCAGCGTTCGCCCATCCACGGTGACCTCTCCGCCGACCAGGTGGTGCTGACGACCGACGGCCTGCACCTGATCGACTTCGACGACGCCGCGAACGGCCAGCCGGCCGCCGACCTGGCGTCCTTCGCCGCCGACCTGCTCTGCGCCGAGGTCGGCGGGCGGGTGCGGCCCGGCCGGTGCGCCGAGGTGACCGCAGACCTGCTCGAGGGCTACCGGCACGCCGGGGGCCGGGTCGACCCCACGACGCTCGACGCCCACCTCAGCCGGGCCCTCCTGCACCGGGCCGTCGAGCCGTTCCGGGCGCGGCGTCCGCACTGGCGGGCCGAGTGCGAGCAGATCGTGGAGGCGGCGATCGAGCCGGAGCGCCGGGGGGTCGTCGGACGATGAGGACGGGGGACCTCCTCGCCGACCTGTCGGAGCTGACCCTCGCGGATGCGAGGCTGCGGCTGCGGCGCGCCTGGCCGCGAGGGGACGACCGACTCGCCCTCGAGTACCGCGAGCCCGACGGGACGGCCGTCGCCGCCCAGTGGTTCGCCGACGAGGCACGGGGCCGACGCGTCGCGCGCTCGACCCCGGGCTCCCGCTGGATCGACGGGGTCGTCGTGCAGCCGTCAGGAGCCGACCGGCGCCTGCCGGCGCTGACGGGGCTGGTCGCGGAACCGGGGGCGTGCCTGCTTGTGCACCGGCCGGAGCGGCGAGCGGTCGTGCGCCGGTCCTGTGGCGTGTTCACCAAGGTGGTGCGCCCGGATCGGATCGGCGGTGTGCTGGAGGCCGACCGGCGCGCCCGCGCGACGGGGGTGCCGATGGCGTCCCTCGTCGGCGTGGACGAGAACCGGGGGACCGTCGACTGGCGCGCCGCGCCGGGCCGGTCCCTCCACGACCTGCTGGGGGACCCGGCGACCGACCGGGCGGACCTCACGGCCGCCGGGCACGCGGTGGGATCGACGGTGCGCGCGCTGCACGATGCACCGGTCCCGGACGTCGCGCCCCGCCACGGTCCCGGCGACGAGCTGCGGGCGGCGCAGCGGTGGGTCCACGCCGCCGAGCGGTACGGCCGGCCGGCCGCAGCCGGCCGCCGCCTCCTCGCGCTCGCGAGCCGGGCGCTGGAGGCCGGGTCCGTCACGGAGCCCCGCCTGCTCCACCGGGACCTGCACGACAAGCAGCTGATGGTCGAGGGGGCCTACGTCGTCGTGCTCGACGTCGACACGCTGGCCGTCGGCGAACCCGCGCTGGACCTGGCCAACCTGCTCGTGCACCTCGAGCTGCGGGTCGCCCAGGGAGTCGCAGCGGAGCGGGCGGCGCTGGTGTCGGCGGCGCTGGTGGACGCCTACGGCCCCGACCCCACCGTCCGGAACCGGATCCCGGCGTACGCGACGGCCACCAGGGCCCGGCTCGCGGGCCTCTACGCGTTCCGACCCCACGAGCACCGCGCGACCGCCTGGCTCGACCGGTGCACCGCCGGGTTCTGACACGCTGCGTGACATCAAGGTTGCTGTACGCGTCGGCGTTCCGTACGGTCACCCCGTCCGACGTGGAGGAGAGCCGTGGAGGACGAGCACCCTGCGCCGCCCGATCGGCGGCGCCTGTGGGTCGCGGTGGCGGCGACGATGGTCGCCCTCCCGCTCCTGCTGCACGACAACCTGACCGCCGACGCCGACGACGAACCCGAGGGGACGACCGCGGTGACCGGTCGCGCCGTCATCACGGTGGTGGTGCCCCTCGACCGGCCGGAGACCGGCCCGGCCAAGGGGATCTCGGTGGTGACGTCGTCCACGACGTCGTCCACGGTCCCCATCACCGCCGCCACCACCACGACCGCCGCCCCGTGACCCTCGGTGCCGGGCGCATCCGCGCGCTGCTCGACGACCACGGCATCTCGCCCAGCCGCGCCCTCGGGCAGAACTTCCTGATCGACCCCAACACCGCCCGGCGCATCGCGGCCGCCAGCGGCGCCGGCGCCGGCGACGGGGTGCTCGAGATCGGGCCGGGCCTCGGCTCGCTCACCCTCGCGCTCGCCGAGCTGGGTGCGTCGGTCACCGCCGTCGAGCTCGACCGGCACCTCGTGCCCGTGCTCGCCGCCGTCGTCGCCGACGTGGAACCGCCGGTCCGGGTGGTCCAGGGCGACGCCCTCGAGGTGGACCTGGCCGAGCTGGTGCCCCCCGACCGCACCTGGCGCCTCGCCGCGAACCTGCCCTACAACGTCGGCACCACGATCCTGCTGCGCACGCTGCAGGAGGCGCCGGCCATCACCGGAGGCGTGGTGCTGGTCCAGCGGGAGGTCGCCGAGCGACTCGCCGCCCGGGCCGGCGACGACGCGTACGGCATCCCGTCGGTGAAGGCGGCGTGGTGGGTGGACGCACGCGTGGCCGGGCGGGTGCCGGCGGCGGTGTTCCACCCTCGGCCGCGCGTCGATTCCGCGTTCGTCACCTTCGAGCGCCACGACCCGCCGGGCGACGAGGACCTGCGCGCCCGGGTCTTCTCCCTCGTCGACGCCGGCTTCGGGCAGCGCCGCAAGATGCTGCGCCGGAGCCTCGCCGACCGAGTCGAGCCCGGTGCGCTCGAGCGGGCGGGCATCGACCCGACCCGCCGCGCCGAGGAGCTCGCCCTCGACGACTGGGTCCGCCTGGCCCGGGCCTGACCTGGCAGGATCGCCCGCCGTGGCTGACACGTCCCTGTTCGAGCAGCTCGACCACGACCGCTTCCGCGCCACCGAGCTCTCCCGGGGGCCCTGGGACCCCGACGCGCTGCACGGCGGACCGCCGGCCGCGCTGGTGGCCGGCGCGCTGGAGGAGGCCGTCGCCGCGTTCGCCCGGGACGAGCTCGCCGGCGACGACGTCACGACCGTCTCGTTCTTCCCCGCCCGGTTCACCGCCGAGCTGCTGCGGCCGGTGCCGCTCGGCGAGCTGGTGGTCAGCACCACGCTGCGGCGCCCCGGCCGCAAGATCTGCATCGCGGATGCCACCCTCACCGGACCCGACGGCAAGGTGTGCCTGGCCGCCACGCTCGCCACGATCCGCCGCCAGCCGTTCGACCGGCCCCGCTCCGACGAGGTCAGGACGCCCCAGCCGCCCGCCGGCGGGTGGGGCGTGAAGATCGCCGACGGGGAGCACGTGATGTTCGCTCGCGACGGCGTGGAGCACCGGGTCGTCGCCGGCCGCTTCGAGGACCCGGGGCCGGCCACCGACTGGATCCGCCTCGCCGTCCCCATGGTCGACGGGCGCGAGCCCACACCACTCGAGCGGGTGATCGCCGCCGCCGACTTCGGCAACGGGGTGTCCAAGTGGTTCGACATGGATGAGGCCCTGTTCCTGAACCCGGACCTCACCGTGAACCTCCACCGGCTGCCCGTGGGGGAGTGGGTGTGCATCGACGCCGTCACCCGCCTCGGCACGGAGGGGATCGGTCTGGCCGAGAGCCTCCTGTTCGACGAGGAGGGCACCATCGGCCGGGCGACCCAGTCGCTGCTCGTCGAAGCCCGATGACCGACCAGGTCACCGTCCCGGCCCCCGCCAAGCTGACGCTGACGCTGCGGGTCACCGGTGTCCGGGACGACGGCTACCACCT
>Ga0208490_101190_pt1 | contig 10535 bp, 8 predicted proteins | sample SubbioAug_CSWold_FD_184818 | JGI IMG/M metagenome (GOLD analysis project Ga0208490, IMG submission 184818) | Serpentinite rock and fluid subsurface biosphere microbial communities from McLaughlin Reserve, California, USA - CR11Aug_CSWold (SPAdes) | ecosystem: Environmental > Terrestrial > Deep...
TGATAGCAACGGAGATACACCCGTTCCCATTCCGAACACGGAAGTTAAGCCCGTTCGCGCCGATGGTACTTGGGGGGAGACCCCCTGGGAGAGTAGGTCGCCGCCGGTTTCTTGAAGGGCCCCCGCACTGCGGGGGCCCTTCGCCGTTTTCGGCGCGCTGGCGCGCCCGGCGCGGATGGGAGGTGCCGTCCCGGGCGCCGGTACCATCGCCTGGGTGCCCCCCGGACCCGACGACGACGAGCGCCCCGACCGAGGGCGCTCCGCAGCCGGCCGTCCCGGCGGCCCCCGGCGCTCCGGTGCGGGGCGACCCCGCTCGGACCGGGCCCGTCAGGCCGGCGACGGCCCCCGGCGCGCCGGTGGTCCGCGGGGAGCCAAGGACGGCGAGCGTCGAGGGCGAGGCCAGGACGACCGCCCCGTCGGCGGGCGCGGCGGCCGCCGCGACGAGCGGCCCCGCCGGGACCAGGGCGAGCGGCCCGAGCGCGGCCCCCGTCCCCCGATCAAGGGGAAGCGGCGCACGTTCGACGCCGACTCCGCCCCGAACGAGCGCGAGCGCCGGCGCCTCGAGGGCGGCCCGGAGACCGCGCCCGAGGATCGCTGGGTCGACGAGGGCCCGGTCCGCCGCGCCGCGGGCGACGCCGTGCGGCGGGGGAGCCGATCGAAGGCGTCGTCCCAGCGGACGCCCCCGGCGGCCGAGCCGGAGAAGCGCACGGGCGGCCGCAGCTCCCAGCGCCGGGCCCAGCGGGCCACGAAGCGGGTCGAGGGCGCGCTGGAGATCGATCGGGAGCGCCTGAAGCGCCGCCTCGGCGCCGCCCGGGCCGAGCGCACGCTGGCGCGGGTCGGCGAGGCGACGGCCGCCTACGCCGAGGAGCGCTACGACGATGCCCGCAAGGGTCTCACGCCCATCGTCGCGCTCATCCCCGAGGAGCCGGCCGTGCGCGAGCTGCTCGGGCTGTCCCTGTACCGGCTGGGGCGCTGGCGCAAGGCGGCCGAGGAGCTCGAGGAGTTCGTCCGGCTGTCCGGCTCGACCGAGCAGCACCCCGTGCTCGCTGACTGCTACCGGGCGCTCGGCCAGCACGCCCGGGTCCAGGAGCTGTGGGACGAGATCGGTGAGGAGTCGCTGGCCGCGCCCCTGGTGGCCGAGGGACGCATCGTCTACGCCGGCTCGCTCGCCGACCAAGGCCGCCTCGTCGATGCCATCGCCGTCCTCGAGGCCGGGTCGCTCGGCACGAAGGACCTCAAGGACCACCACCTGCGCATGCGCTACGTGCTGGGCGACCTCAACGACCGCGTCGGTGAGCACCAGGCCGCCCGGCGCTGGTTCGAATCCGTCGCCCGCACGGACCCGGGGTTCTTCGACGTGCAGGACCGCCTCCGCCAGCTCTGAGTTCCTGTCGGGGGTCCGGCGCACACTGGGACCCTGCTTCCCCCGAGCCACCCGGCCGCCTCCGGCGCGCCGGGCCGCACCCCGTGGAGCGAAGCATGCCCAAGGCCACCCCCGCCGCCCCCGAGGTCGCCGCCGAGCCGCACGTGACCGGCGACCTCGACCTCGCCGTCCTCGTCGGCACCCTCAGCAGCGACCCCGTCGTCCAGGACCTGCCCTCCGGCTCGCGGCTCGTGCGCTATGAGGTCACCATCCGCGACCGCAGCCCGGCCGACTCCGTGCCCGTGTCCCTGCTCGATCCCGGGCGGCCGTCGAAGCTCGCCCAGGGCGACCGGGTCGTCGTGGTCGGGCGGGTGCGGCGCCGCTTCTTCCGCGCCGGCGGCGCCACCCGCTCGGCCACCGAGGTCGTGGCCGCCTCCGTGAGGCGCACACGCTCCACGTCCGCAGCAGCGAACGCGCTGCTCGCTGCCCTGGAGGTGCTCGACGAGCTGTGAGCGGGGGACGGAAGTGACCGGCCCGGCGGGCGTCCGCCAGGATGGACGCCGTCGCGCCCGGGCGGCGCGCCCGGCACCGGTACCCACCCACGTCCCCACAGGGAGAGCCACGGATGAACCAGGAGATGTTCGACAAGGTGAAGGGCCGGCAGGGCTTCATCGCCGCCCTCGACCAGAGCGGTGGGAGCACGCCCAAGGCCCTGCGCGCCTACGGGGTGCAGGACGACGAGTGGTCGGGCGACGACGAGATGTTCGGCAAGGTCCACGAGATGCGGTGCCGGATCATCACCTCGAAGGCGTTCACCGGCGATCGGGTCCTGGGGGCGATCCTGTTCGAGGACACGATGGACCGCACCATCGAGGGCAAGGACTCCGCCGACTACCTGTGGTCGGAGAAGGGCGTGGTGCCGTTCCTCAAGGTCGACAAGGGACTCGACGCCGAGGTCGACGCCGTGCAGGTCATGAAGCCCATCCCCGGCCTCGACCAGCTGCTCGAGCGCGCCGTGGGCAAGGGCATCTTCGGCACCAAGATGCGCTCGGTCGTCCAGAATGCCAACGCCAACGGCATCGACGCCATCGTCGAGCAGCAGTTCACCGTGGGGAAGCAGATCCTCGGCCACGGCCTGGTGCCGATCCTCGAGCCGGAGATCGACATCCACAGCGAGACCAAGACCGAGTGCGAAGCCCTGCTGCGCGAGGGCATCCTGCGCCGCCTCGACGACCTCGAGGGCGACCTGCCGGTCATGCTCAAGCTCACGCTCCCCGACGAGGACGGCTTCTACCAGGCCCTCGTCGACCACCCGAAGGTCCTCGCCGTGGTCGCCCTCTCCGGCGGCTACAGCCGGGACGAGGCCAACGCCAAGCTCGCCCGGAACCCCGGCGTGATCGCCAGCTTCTCCCGGGCGCTCACCGAGGGCCTCTCCGCCCAGCAGTCCGACGACGACTTCGACGCCGCCCTCGACGAGGCCATCCAGGCCATCTACGACGCCTCCGTCGCCTGACGGCCCGACCGTCAGCGCCCCGCAGCCCGCCCTCCAGGGCGGGCTGCGCCGCGCCCGGGGGACGCGTCGTCGGGAGGAGCCGACGCTAGGGTCGACCCCGTGACAACGGCGTCACACCACAACCCAGGGGGACCTGTGTCCGACACGTCCACGAGGCCGACCGACGTCCGCAGGGAGACGGTCGACCGGGTCATCATCCGCTTCGCCGGCGATTCCGGCGACGGCATGCAGCTCACCGGCGACCGCTTCACCAGCGCCTCGGCCCTGTTCGGCAACGACCTGGCCACGCTGCCCGACTTCCCAGCCGAGATCCGCGCCCCGGCGGGCACGATCGCGGGCGTCTCGGCCTTCCAGGTCCACATCTCCGACCATGAGATCACCACGCCCGGTGACGCTCCCGACGTGCTCGTCGCCATGAACCCGGCGGCGCTGAAGAGCGACCTGCACCGGCTGCGCAGCGACGGCTCGGTCATCTTGAACATCGACGCCTTCACCGACCGGAACCTCGAGAAGGCCGGCTACTCCGAAGACCCCCGCACCGACGGCACCCTCGACGCCTACAAGGTGTACGAGGTCCCGATGACCGAGCTCACCAAGAAGGCGGTCGAGCACCTGGGCGTGAAGCCCCGCGACGCCGAGCGGTCGAAGAACTTCTTCGCCCTCGGCCTGGTGTCGTGGATGTACACCCGCCCGGCCACGCCCACGCTCGACTGGATCAAGGAGAAGTTCGCCAAGAACCCCCAGGTGGTGGAGGCGAACACCGCTGCGTTCAAGGCCGGCCACGCCTTCGGTGAGACCGCCGAGCTGTTCGACCACGCCTACGAGGTCAAGCCCGCCCCCCAGGTCCCGGGCACGTACACGAACATCACCGGCAACACGGCGCTCGCCTGGGGCCTGATCGCCGCGTCGCAGCTGGCCGACATGCCGCTGTTCCTCGGCTCGTACCCGATCACCCCGGCCTCCGACATCCTTCACGAGCTGTCGAAGCACAAGAACTTCGGGGTGCGCACCCTGCAGGCCGAGGACGAGATCGCCGGCGTCGGCTCGGCCATCGGCGCCGCGTACGGCGGGCACCTGGCCGTGACCACCACGTCGGGCCCGGGCGTCGCGCTGAAGGGGGAGGCGATCGGCCTCGCCGTCAGCCTCGAGCTCCCGCTCGTCGTGGTCGACATCCAGCGCGGCGGGCCCTCCACCGGCCTGCCCACCAAGACCGAGGCGTCCGACCTGCTGATGGCGCTGTACGGCCGCCACGGCGAGTCGCCGATGCCGATCGTCGCCGCCAAGACCCCGGCCGACTGCTTCCACGCCGCCATCGAGGCGTGCCGCATCGCGCTGAAGTACCGCACGCCGGTGTTCCTGCTCTCCGACGGCTACCTGGCCAACGGCGCCGAGCCGTGGCAGCTGCCCGACGTGGCCTCGCTCCCGGACATCTCGACCGCCTTCGCCACCGAGGCCAACGGCGAGAATGCCGCCGGCGACCCCGTGCACTTCCCCTACGAGCGCGATCCCGACACGCTCGCCCGCTCGTGGGCGCTGCCGGGCACCCCGGGGCTCGAGCACCGCATCGGCGGCCTCGAGAAGGCCGACCGCACCGGCAACGTCTCCTACGACCCGGCCAACCACGAGCACATGACGCACCTGCGCCAGGCCAAGGTCGCCGGCATCGCCGACGACATCCCGCCGGTCGCGCTCGAGGGCGACGAGGACGCCGACCTGCTGGTCGTCGGGTGGGGCTCGACCTGGGGTGCCATCTCCGGCGGCATCGACCGGGTCCGGGCCAAGGGCCACAAGGTGGCGCGCATCCACCTGACCCACCTGAACCCGTTCCCGGCCAACCTCGCCGAGCTGCTCGGCCGCTTCGACCGGGCCATCGTCCCCGAGCTCAACCTCGGCCAGCTCACCAAGGTCCTGCGGGCCGAGTTCCTGCTCGACGCCACGGCCGTGACCAAGGTGCGCGGCCTTCCCTTCACCGCCGCGGAGGTCGAGCACGCCATCCTCGACGCCCTCGGCGTCACCGAGTACGGAGCAGCCACATGACCGACACCACCATCCCCGTCACCGGCCGCAAGGACTGGATGTCGGACCAGGAGGTCCGCTGGTGCCCGGGCTGCGGCGACTACAGCATCCTCGCCGCCGTCCAGCTCGCCCTGCCCGACATGGGCGTGCGCCGCGAAGAGGTCGTGTTCGTCTCGGGCATCGGGTGCGCCGCCCGGTTCCCGTACTACATGAACACCTACGGGATGCACTCGATCCACGGCCGGGCGCCGGCGATCGCCACCGGATTGGCCATGGCCCGCCCGGACCTGCACGTGTTCGTGGTGTCCGGCGACGGGGATGCCCTCTCCATCGGCGGCAACCACCTGATCCACGCCCTGCGGCGCAACGTCAACCTCACGATCCTGCTGTTCAACAACCAGATCTACGGGCTGACGAAGGGCCAGTACTCGCCCACGTCGGAGGTCGGAAAGGTCACCAAGTCGACGCCGTTCGGCTCCATCGAGAGGCCGTTCAACCCCGTCTCGGTGGCCCTCGGCGCCGAGGCCACCTTCGTCGCCCGCACCCACGACATGGACCGGGCGCACATGATCGAGATGGTCCAGCGGGCCCACGCCCACCAGGGCGCCTCGATCGTCGAGATCTACCAGAACTGCAACGTCTTCAACGACGGCGCGTTCGGACAGATCACGTCGAAGACCGCTCGTGACGAGATGCTGATCGAGCTTCGCCACGGCGAGCCGATCCGCTTCGGTGCCGACCGGCAGCGGGGCGTGGTCCTCGACGGCGGCGGGGTCCGCCTCGCCGAGGTGGCCGAGGTGGGGGAGGAGGCGCTCCTCGTGCACGACGAGACCCGCCCGGACCCCTCCATCGCCTTCGCCCTGTCCCGCATCGCCACCGGCCCCACCATGCCGACGCCCATCGGCGTGTTCCGCGCCGTCGAGCGGCCCGAGTACGGCGCCCAGGTGAACCAGCAGCTCGCCGCCGCCCAGGAGCAGCGGGGTCCCGGCGACCTCGAGGCGCTGCTGCGCTCCGGCGCGACCTGGGACGTCGTGTAGCCCGGATCGGCGCCGCCCATCGCCGGTAGGTTCGCCCGGTGATGGACCTCCGCATCTTCACCGAGCCCCAGCAGGGCGCCAGCTACGACACCCTCCTCGCCGCCGCCCGGGCCACCCAGGACGCCGGCTTCTCCGCCCTCTTCAGGTCCGACCACTACCTGAAGATGGGCGACGCGTCCGGGCTGCCCGGGCCCACCGACGCCGGCGTGGAGCGGGTCTCCCTCCAGGTCCTCCACCTCGACGACGTCGACCACATCTCCCTGCTCGGCCGCGACGTCCGCGGCGGCCTGTGATGCTCCCCGACGTGGGGGAGCTCACCCTCGAGGAGAAGTGCCGGCTCCTCGGAGGGGCGTCGACGTGGCGCACCCATCCGGTCCAGCGGCTCGGGATCCCCGCGGTGAAGATGTCCGACGGCCCGAACGGCGTGCGCGGCGACGGCCTCGGGGCCCGGGGAACCGACGGCATCGCCATCCCGGTGGGCATCGCCGTCGGCGCGACCTGGGACCCCGGGCTCGCCCACCAGCTCGGCGACCTGCTCGGCACCGAGGCCCGCCGCAAGGGCGCCCACGTGCTGCTCGCCCCCACGGTGAACCTGCAGCGCACTCCCGTCGGCGGCCGCGTCTTCGAGTGCCTGTCAGAGGACCCGGAGCTCACGGCTCGCCTGGCCGTGCCGCTGGTCCGGGCCGTCCAGGCCCACGACGTGGCGGTGACCGTGAAGCACTACGTCGTCAACGACACCGAGGTCGACCGGATGACGGTGGATGTCGACGTGGACGAGCGGGCGCTGCGCGAGCTGTACCTGCGTCCGTTCGAGGCGACCGTGACCGAGGCCGGCGCCTGGGGCGTGATGAGCGCCTACAACCAGGTCGGCGGCCAGCACTGCGCCGGCAACCGGCGGCTGCTCACCGAGATCCTGCGCGAGGAGTGGGGTTTCGACGGCTTCGTGGTCTCCGACTGGTTCGGCTCCCACGACACGGCGGCGTCGATCGCGGCCGGGCTGACCGTGGCGATGCCGGGTCCCAAGACGATCTACGGCAGCCGCCTGCAGGCCGCCGTGGACGCGGGTGACGTCGACGAAGCCCTCGTCGACGAGCAGGTGCGGGACCTGTTCCGGCTGATGGAGCGGGTGCGGGCGACCGAGCGGCCGTCCGAGCAGCCCGAGGAGAGCGTCGACGACCCCGCCGAGCGGGCGCTGTGCCGGCGGGCCGCGGTGGCGTCGATCGTGCTGTGCCGCAACGAGCGGGGCGCGCTCCCGCTCGCGCCCGGACGCACGATCGCGGTGCTCGGCGCCAACGCCGAGGACACGCGGATCATGGGCGGCGGCTCGGCCAGCCTCCAGACCTTGCCGCACCGCTCGATCCTCGACGCCCTGCGGGAGCGGGCCGGCCAGGTCACCTTCGAGCGGGGCGTCCGCATCGACCGCCTGCCCGCCCCGCTCACCGAGCGTGTGCTGCGCACCCCCGACGGCGAGCCCGGGCTGCGGGTCGAGTACCGCAACGGGCTGGATGCCGACGGTCCGGTCGTGGTCACCGACACGTCGCCGACGTCGATGCTCCGCTTCTTCGGGTCCACCCCGCCGGGGGTCGACCCCCAGCGCTTCCACGTCACGGTCCGCGGCACGTTCGTGCCCGAGCACGACGGTCCGCACCTGCTCTCCGGCGTCCTCACCGGGGCGGGTCGGATCGAGGTCGGCGGCGAGGCGGTCCTCGACGACCCTGACGCCTCGCTGCCGCGGGGACCGCTCTTCTTCGGGTACGCCAGCGAGGAGCAGGAGCTGGTGCTCGACTGCCGGGCGGGCGAACCCGTGCCCATCCTCGTCACCGCCGCCAGCCGGGGCGGGTTCGCCGGCATCCGCCTCGGCGTCCGCGTGCCCGAGCCGTCGGACATGCTCGAGCGCGCCGTCGCCGCCGCCCGGGACGCGGAGGTGGCGGTCGTCGTGGTCGGCACCAACGACGAGTGGGAGACCGAGGGCGAGGACCGCACCACCATCGCCCTGCCCGGCGGGCAGGACGAGCTCGTCCGCCGGGTGGCGGCGGCGAACCCGAACACCATCGTCGTCGTGAACGCCGGGTCGCCCGTCGCCATGCCGTGGGTCGATGACGTGGCGGCCGTGCTCGTCGGCTGGTTCGGCGGGATCGAGATGGCCGACGCCGTCGCCGACGTGCTGCTGGGCGATGCCGATCCCGGTGGCCGGCTGCCGATCACGTTCCCGAGGGCTCTCGAGGACACGCCGGCGTGGCTCTGGTACGCACCCGTGGACGGCGTCCAGCGCTACGGCGAAGGCCTCCTGATGGGCTACCGGGGCTTCGACGCCGCCGGCACCGAGCCCCTCTTCCCGTTCGGCCACGGGCTCTCCTACGGCGAGGCCGAGTGGGGCGAGGCGCGCCTGTCGGCCGAGCGGATCGCCGCCGGCGAGGGCGTCGAGCTCGAGGTGCCGTTGCGGTCGACCGGCGGCCACGATGCGACGGTGGTGCTGCAGGCGTACCTGGCCGGCCCGGACGGGTTCGACCGAGCGCCGAAGGTGCTCGCCGGATTCGCCAAGGCGCCCCTCGCCGCTGGAGAGGAACGAGAGGTCACCGTGACGATCCCCCCGGAGGCGTTCCGACGCTGGGGGAGCGACGGGTGGGCCGTCGACACCGGACGCTGGCGCGTGCTCCTCGCCGCGTCAGCCACCGACGTCCGCCAGGAGCTCGAGATCGTCGTCGGTTAGGGCTGGCACGCAGGCACGACCCCACGAGGTCGCCGCCCAGGACCCCGAGCACACCCTCGCCCGCCAGCGCATCACCAGCGGGCGGTCGACACCCTCGTCGGCCTGCTCACGAAGCGCATCACCTCCATCCTCGCGACCCTCTCCGCCGACCTCGCCGACCCCGCCGACCCCGCCGACCCCGCCGATGCCGTCGCCGTGACGTGGGCCGACCTGCGCCGGCCCGAGCCGGGGCCCTTCGAGCGTGTGTTCTTCGAGTGCTACGCCCGCGGCGCCCAGGGCGAGGAGCCCTTCGCCCGGCTCGGCCTCGCCGTCATCCGGCGCCGCTGCCAGTTCCGGAGGTCGTGCAACGGAGCCGCTGCCAGTTCCGGAGAGCCGTTCCACATCAGTCGAGGGGGCGGAACACCACGCCGGTCGCCGGCTTGGGCGCGAAGAACGTGGTCTTCGGGGGCATGCGCTGGCCGCCGTGGGCGATGTCTTGGATCTGGGCGACGGTGGCGGGGCGCATGAGGAACGCCGCCTGGGCCCGGCCCTCGGCGACGGCCTCGAGGACGTTGGCGACGCCGTGCTGGTAGGTCAGCTCGTGCTCCGGGAGCGCGGCGCGGGCCTGCTCGAGGCGCACCGTGTCGAGCACGACGTCATCGGCGAACGCGCCCGGCTTCGGCCGCAGCAGGAACGTGCCGGTGTCGTCGACGAGGCCGAGCCCGCCGTCGGCCACCAGGCGGTCGACCGCGTCGGGGCCGAACGGGTCGGTGGGCTCCACGTCGAAGTGCTCGGTCAGGAGCACGTGGAGGGCGGCGCCGTCGGGGAGGCCCGAGATCAGCCGGTGGATGGGCTGCACGGTGAGCTCGTCCTCGACCAGCTCGACGACCAGGCACATGGTGAGGTCGGCCGGCGTGCCCGGCCCGTCGGTGGTGCGGCGCTCGTCGCGGTACTGCAGCGACGTCTCGTAGCGGTGGTGGCCGTCGGCGATGACGATCGGCTCGTGCAGGATGCGGGCGGCGATGCGACCGTTGCGGTCGGGGTCCCGGCTGATCCAGACGGCGTGGGTCACCCCGTCGGGGTCGGTCCACTCGTCGTCGGGCTCGGCGTCGGTGGGCAGCGACTCGGTGAGGCCCTCGGCGAGCGAGAGGCCCCAGATGGCCGACAGGTTCGCCCGGCAGGAGCGCAGCATGTCGAGCCGGTCGGACTTGGCCTTCTTCGTCGTGTGCTCGTGGGGGAGGATCTGCCCCGACCCGGGGGGCCACAGCTCGAGCGCCCCGATCACCCCGGTGGTGCGCCGCACCCGGCCGGCCTCGTCGGTGAAGGTCATCCGGTAGATCGTGAACGTGTCGGCGTCGTCGGCGACGAGGATGCCCTCGTCCTGCCACTCGTGCAGCAGCCGGCACGCCACCCGGTAGCGGTCCTCGCCGTCCTCGTCGATCGGCAGGTCGATGCGCACGGCGTTGCGGGGCTCGGCCGCGAGCTGGGCCCGCTGGCGGTCGTCGATCACGTCGTAGGGCGGGGCGGTGACGTCGGCGAGGGACACGCGAGCGGTGTCGTAGCGCAGACCGCGGAACGGCTCGAAGCGGGGCACCGGGTCATCGTGTCAGACGGTCGCCCCGGTGCCACGATGCACCGATGCTCGCCTCCGGCACCCCGTGGATCGTCGACCTCGACGGCGTGGTGCGCCTGGGTGACCGCCCGATCGCGGGGGCCGCCGAGGCGGTGGCGCTCCTGCGGGCCGCCGACCAGCGCGTGGTGTTCGCCACCAACAACGCCTACCGGCGTGTCGCCGAACAGGAGGCGTCGCTCGAGGCGATGGGCATCCCGGCTGCCGGTGCCGTCGTCGGGGCCGCCGAGGCCGGCGCCCGGCTGCTGTCGCCCGGCGAGCGGGTGCTCGTGGTCGGCGGGCCCGGG
>Ga0208490_101191_pt1 | contig 10534 bp, 10 predicted proteins | sample SubbioAug_CSWold_FD_184818 | JGI IMG/M metagenome (GOLD analysis project Ga0208490, IMG submission 184818) | Serpentinite rock and fluid subsurface biosphere microbial communities from McLaughlin Reserve, California, USA - CR11Aug_CSWold (SPAdes) | ecosystem: Environmental > Terrestrial > Deep...
GGAAATTCACCCTGAAGCCCTTTCATCTTTGCCCAAATATCCCCGCCGGAGGCCGCCCGAGCCGGTTGGCCGCAGGCCAGAGGCGAGACAAAGGCGCGCGCCTGCCAAGGCGCTCAATTCGCAAGCCGCCTGCCGCCCTGCGAAGACCTCAGATCCTTGAAGCCCCCCCCAATGCGGCGATGGGGCAAGCCCGCCATTCTTTCGGAAGATCGCCAAGGGCAGGTCTTAAGAAATCCCTAACGTCCGCGAGCAAGCCATTGATTCAAAAAGACTCCCGGCGTTTGTCCACCGTGGACACCTCACCCCAGAAGCCGCCCCGCCAGCCCCGGCAGGTCCTCGAACCGGTCCAGCAGCGCCCTTCTCGTCGACCCGCTCTCCCGGGCGGACACGGGCTGCCACGACGTAACTGCCAGCCACAGTCCGCCAACAGTGCACAGCCCAGCAAGCGCGGCGAGGACCGTCACCGGAGCCCGCCGCCGTCGTGCAGCGCCGGGTCGTAGCCGTGCTCGACCAGCTCGTCGAGCACGCGCACCGGAATCGGCGCTGCCGGGTTGCGCACGGCGCGGCCATCAGGGCCGGGATGGAACCACTCGTCGGTCACCACCTGCCCGGAGCCCGGGTCGAAGCGCTGTACGAACCTCACCTCGGAGATCACCCGGCGCCCGGTGCGATCCCGGGCCAAGAACACGATCACGTCCAAGGCGAGGGCAGCGAGCTGCAACACGTCCCCGGTCGCCCAATCACGGCCGCCCGCCCGGGCGTACACCGGCAGGCGGGGGAACACCGAGAAGGACGAGTCGGCGTGGATCGTGCACATCGAACCGGAGATCCCCTGGGTCATCGCCTCCAACATGTCGATCACCTCGGGTCCCCGGACCTCGCCCACCACGATCCGTCGCGGCGTGAACCGCTTGATCGCCCGACCCAGGTCGGCCAGGGACACCGCGCCCACCCCTTCGGTGTTGGCGCCGCGCTCCATGAACACCAACACGTGATTGTGCCGTCCCGCCGACGCATCCAGGTGCAGCTCCGGTTCCTGCTCCAACACGACAATCCGCTCGTCGCGCCCGCACTCGTGCAGCAACGCCCGCAGCAACGTCGTCTTGCCCACCCCCTGCCCACCGGCGATCAACACGTTCCGCCGGGCCCGGACCAGCGCGCCCAGCAGCGACGCCAAACCCAGGTCGTACATGTCCCGGCCGACCAGGTCCTTCTGGTCGGCGTCGACCAGCAGATGCCGGCGCACCGTCAGATACGGGCGCTTGGTCACCCACGCCGCCGCCGCCAGCCGCGATCCGTCCGGCAGCTGCAAATCCAGCAGCGGCCGCGACGGGGTGAACTCTCGTTCCATATGCCCGCCCCGGCGCGCCATGGTCTGGATCATCTCGATCATCGCGGCGTCGGTCGGAGCGATCGGATCCGCCAGCTCCACCTCGCCGTCGACGGTGACCAGCCGCACGTCGTCGCAGCCGTTGGCGAACACGTCGGTCACATCGCCGCGGGCCAACAGCCGATCCAGGCCCGGCGCGGCCGAGAACGCGGTGGCCAGCACCCGCTCGAGCAGCGAATCCTCCTCGTCGGCCGACAACGGGCGCTCACCGAGGCGCAGCGCCGCCTTCGCCCGGGCATCGAGCTCCCGACGCAGGATCGCCCGCGCCATCTGCTGCTGGTCGATCTCGTCCGGCATCCGACGGCCGTCCTCCGACGCGCGGGTCAGGTAGTCGCCGATCTCGTCGGCAACGATCCGGCGCAGCCCGGCCTCCAGCTCGTCACCCACGACCAACCACCGACCGTGCGTCCGCTCCGGTGAGCGCCACCAGCGCAGCTCGCGCCGAACGCGCCAACGCCGTTCGCGCCCAACCCCGGCCCGCACCTGACGAGACCAGCACGCGCAGGCCACGAGGATCCCACGCCAACGGCCCCGCCACCGGTACCCCCACCGCGGCCGCAACCTCCTCCGGCCCGTAGGGACGGTCACCCACCGGCAACAAGACCACCGGGCCAGTGGCAACGGCTTCCAGCGGGTCGACGAGCCAGCGGGCGGCCTCGGTCCCCTCCACTGTCGGCGCACAGACCACTGCGACCGCCTCGCACCCACGGATCCGTTCCGCGGTGGCCTGCGACGGAGACCACCGACCGGCGTCAACGACGACCGTGCGATCCCACCCGGCCAACGCCGAGACCAGCCGCGCGCCGAGATTGGAGATGGTCGACTCCGCCAGACCGCCGGCCGTGGGCGCCAACACCGACCACCCCCCAGGAGGCACCTCGACCGCGTGCCCAAGCAGTTGCTCGGGATCGACCGATCGCCGCAGCCCGCTCGCCACCCGGATCAGACCCGGCTCGCCGACCGCGCCCGTCCAGCACTCCACGCTCCCACCCGACGGGTCGAGCTCGACCAGCAGACCGCTGTCCGCGACCGCGGTCAGCGCCAGCGCCGCGGACGTGACCCCCGGGGAGCCCTTCGCCGAGACCACAGCGACGACCACGACGTCACCCCTCCAGCGCCACGACGCTCACCCGCCGATCCGCGGCCGCCGCCGAGACCAACGCCGCCCGCGACCGAGGGACCACCACCTCGACCGGCCGCTCACGCGTGTTGAGCACCTCGCCCGACGCATCGAACACCCAACCCTCGACCTCCACCGCATCACCCTGCGAGCCCGGCGCCGGGCGCACCACCACAAGCACCGGCGCTCCTCGCCGCATGCTGCCCACCGGGCTGTCACCCGGCCCGACGAGCAAACCGACCACCGCCTCGCCCGCGCCCAGCAACTCGCGACCCGCCGGCAGCACCTGGCCCGGTGCCAGCAGCGAACCGGCGACCAGGTCCACCCCCGCGACGCGGCCCACGAACTCCTCGACCCGGCTCGCGTCGACCGAGGCCACATCGGAGTCCTCCGACAGGCGTACCACCCGCAGGTCCGACCGCTCGATCACCTCCAGACGCTCGACGTCGCGCGCCACGACGAGAACCTCCGTGCGGTTCCCCGCCGACAGGTACAGCGCCGCGAACAACCACGCCCCGAGCACCGCCGCAGCCGCACCTGCGCCGATCCGCCCCCACCGGCGACGCAACAGGCCACGCGGTGACCGACCCGGCGCCGCCGCTCGGCGAGCATCCCGGCCGTTGCCGCTCGCCGGCGTGGAACGCAACGTCGACGTCACGACGTGCGACCCCCTACGACCACGGTCTGGACCTCCTCCACCGCCCGCGGCAACGCGGAGCTGCGCGTCACCGACGGCAACGAGCCCGAACCACCACCCGACGACGTCCACGAGATCGTCCACGTCACCGACACCGACCCCGGCCACGCCACCGGCCGCCCCTCCGCGCCCGTACGCAGACGGAACGTGTGCGCGCACGCGCCCGGCGCCGAGGCCTGCTCCTCCATCGACGCGCCATCCGGGTCATACCGCGACCCCGACCCCGCACAGGCGATCAGCCCCGCCCCCGTCTCACCCGGAAGAAAGGACAAGGCCGGGGTCGCCGACACCGTCACGCACAAACCGGCCGCGCACTCCGACTGCGACACCACACCCGTCCAGTTCGTCACCTCAACGAACGACGGCACCCCCACGATCGACGCCATGCCCACCGGCGGGCTCGAACCCAGCATCGGCTGCGGCAACACCCCCACCAGGCGACCCCGGGCGATCGACGCCAGGTTCGCAGGCGTCGCCGGAACGACCCAACGGAAGTCGAACGCCGCAGAGCCATCCGTGCACTCCCACGACTGCCACACCACCGACACGTCCGCCGGCGGCGGCGCCAGATCGAAGTCGAACCAGATCGTCGGATCCTCGGCCAGATCGTCAGGGATCGTCACCCAGTAGCAGACGGGTTGGCCAGCCGATCCGCTCCCTCCGTCTCGGCGCGGTCCGCCCGGTATGGGAACGTCCCACTCCACGCAATATCCCTGGGAGTCGACGACGGCACACTGGCCAGGGTCGGCCGGTGCGGCACCAGCGGCGGTGGCGGCGACCAGTACCGAGAAGATCCCGACGGCGGCAAATGGCAGCGATCGCAGCTTCGTCACGGCTGCGCTCCTTCGGTCTCGCAGTCGCTTGCCGTGGTGCGGGTGAGATCCCGGAGGCGCCAGGACCCATCGACGCGCACCGCCACGACCGACCCCGAGCTCGAGCCACCCTCGGCCGAGAGCTGGTTGCCGTCCTCATCGACGATGACGATGCTCTTCTGCGAGCACACCAGGAAGGTCACCTGGTCGGCCGAGTCAACCTCAATCGACCGCACCGACGACTCGTACATCTGACCGCGAGGGCCCGCACGGTAGAAGCGCCCCTGGCTGCCCTCGTCGGCCCAGAACTGCAGAGCGGTGTCAGGGAAGCTGCTCGACGGCGTGAAGAGGTCGAGGTAGTCGGTGACCGCCTCGTGGTCGCGATCCGCTGCGACTCGCGGGTCGGCGAGGATCGCCGCGACCGCGACGTCGTACCGGTCGATCAGCGACTCGAGAAAGGGCCGCACCGTCGACGCCTCGGTGGCAGGAGGCTCGGTCGTCGGGGTCGCCGATGTCGTCGACGTCGCTCGCTCCGTCGTCGACGTTTCCTCGATCGAAGTCGACGGACTCGCGACGTCGTCGTCCCCCGAACACGATGCCAGCAGCAGGCCGCCAACGCCGCAGATCACGAGCACGACGAAAGTCCGACGCCTCATCCGAACGAGACCCCCACAAGCCACCCGACGACCAGCGCAGGTCCAAAAGCCACCGCGTCATCGCGAACCGCCGTCCCGGAGCGAAGCCGCCGCGCGACGACCATCGCCCCGGCGGCCACGAACGCGGAGCCGACCATGAGCGCCACCGCAGCCGGCGACATCCACGCAGGCACGAGCGCCGCGAAGCCGACGAGGAGCACATCCCCGAACGACACGCCCTTGGTCGCGGACCACACGAGCGCGGCGATGACGGTGAGGGCCGAGAGGGTCAGCAGCCAGTCGAGGAGGCGGCGCGTCGCTCCTCCCCCGATCGCCTCGGCGCCGATGACCCCGCAGACGGTGAGAGTGGCCCCACCCAGCAACCGCAGCGAGAAGCGGCGGATCGCCAGGTCCGACCATGCGAGGTAGGCGAGGGCGACACCCGCCGGCACGGCCGCGAAGGAACCCGCCGCCAGCGTCCCGACCACCGCCACGCATCCGCCTGCACCGGCACGTCCGGTGGCTCTCAGCGTTTGCACGGCGGCGGCACCCGTCACTTCCCCGGCTGGATCCGGGCCGGTGCCGCCGGACAGCGCGGCGGTTCCGGCTCCTGCCGGCGCCAGGGCCGGCGGCGAGGCCGCCGGACGCTTCCGCTTGTCGATGCACACATCCCGGCACTCACCTCCCGGACGAACCGCGCGCAACGCGGAGCCGCAGATTAGCAATCAAGCACGATTGGCGCGCACGCGACATAGCGGCTCAAGCCGCCCCGTAGCTCGGCGTCGTCGGGGACGATCTCCGGGGCGGCATCGAGGGGGGCAACAGCGAACAGGTCGTCCTGGTCCCGTGGATGGCTCGTAGCCGGCACTCGAACCCCGCCCCATCCCGGGACGGTTCTCGGCCCGCGTGGCGTTGCTGTTGCCAGGTCCACGCCGATGGGAGTGCCGGGGCCGGCACCCCAGACTCCTCGATTTTGGGCGCCCTCGGCAGGATTCGAACCTGCGGCCTACTGCTCCGGAGGCAGTCGCTCTATCCCCTGAGCTACGAGGGCGGGAAGTCCGTCAGCCTAGACGCTGTGGTTGCCCTGGTCCCGTGCTGGTCCCGTGGTGGTCCCGCAAATGAGGGTCAATCAGGGTTTCCAGGGGGTCGTGAGGGTCACATCGGCGGCTCGCTGTTCGAGGACGTATGCCCAGGTCAGGTAGCATTTCCCCTGGACATCAGGGTGATGTCCCTCGAAACACGAAACCCCGCTCCCTCGGCTCCGGAGGGCGATGCTCTATCCGCTGAGCTACGAGGGCGGAGGGTCCGTGATCGTAGCGCGGGTCGGCGGAGGTGCCGCATCCGCTTCGGCCGCCCCGCACGGGCCCCCGTAGGCTGCCCGGTGATGCCCGCGCCGACCGTGCTCGTGGTGGAGGACGACCCCACGATCCTCCAGCTCCTCGAGGTGAACTTCGAGATGGAGGGCTTCATCGTGCTGCGGGCCGAGGACGGCGAGCAGGGGCTCACCGTGGCCCGGGAGTCCCGACCCGACGTGATCGTGTCCGACGTCATGATGCCCAAGATGTCCGGCATCGAGCTGGTGCGAGCCCTCAAGGCCGCGCCGGACACGAAGGCGATCCCGGTCATCCTACTGTCGGCGAAGGCCCAGGGCACCGACGTCCGCATGGGCCTCGAGGCCGGTGCCGACGACTACGTCACCAAGCCGTTCGAGCCGCTGGACCTGATCGACCGGGTCAGCGCCGTCCTCTCGCGCCACGGCTGAACGACCGCACCCCCCACGAACCTGGAGCCACGTTGATCCGCGACACGCTCGCCGCCGCCGTCGAGTCGGCCGCCACCGGCATCGGCCTCGACCCCGCCGCCGTCACCTGGACGATGGAGCGACCCGCGCGCCGCGAGCACGGCGACTGGTCCTGCAACATCGCCATGGCCTCGGCGAAGGCAGCCGGTCGACCGCCGCGCGACATCGCCGGCGACCTGGTCGCCGCGCTCGAGCAGGCCGACCTCCCCCACGTCGACGCGGTGGAGATCGCCGGCCCCGGGTTCGTGAACTTCCGCCTCGCGCCGTCGTGGCTCCACGACGTGCTGGTCGAGGTGGTCGAGGCCGGCACCGATCGCTACGCCCGGCTCGACATCGGCGGCGGCACGCGGGTGAACATCGAGTTCGTGTCGGCCAACCCCAACGGGCCGCTGCACGCCGGTCACGGGCGGGGGGCCGCCTACGGCGACTCGGTGGCCCGGGTCATGGAGCGGGCCGGCTTCGACGTGACGCGCGAGTTCTACCTGAACGACCGGGGCGTCCAGATGGCCAACTACGCCGCCTCGCTGCTGGCCCGCAAGCGGGGCACCGAGCTGCCCGAGGGCGGCTACGGCGGCGAGTACGTGGCCGACTGGGCCGCCGAGATGCCCGACGAGGTCGCCGACGCCGGCATCGACGCCGTGCGCCGCTGGGGCTACGACCGCGCCCTCTCGGACCAGCGCGAGGTCCTCGACGCGTTCCACGTGCACTTCGACGTGTGGTCGTCGGAGCAGGCGCTCGTCGACAGCGGCGCGATGGACGCCGCCCTCGCCGACCTGCGCGAGCGGGGCCACGCCTACGACGCCGACGGGGCCACGTGGCTGCGCTCCACCGACTTCGGTGACGACAAGGACCGGCCGCTGCTCAAGTCCGACGGCGACCCGACCTACCTGCTCCCCGACATCGCCTACCACCGGGACAAGTTCGCCCGGGGCTTCGACCTGCTCATCGACGTGTGGGGCGCCGACCACCACGGCTACGTGCCCCGGATGCGCGCCGGCATCGAAGCCCTCGGGCACGACCCCGACGAGTTCGAGGTGCCGATCGTGCAGATCGTCCGCCTCGAGCGCGAGGGCAAGGAGGTCCGGCTGTCCAAGCGGGCCGGCGACATCATCGAGCTGCGAGACCTGATCGACGAGGTCGGCGCGGACGTGGCCCGGCTGACCTACCTGCTCCAGTCGGTGGACAGCCAGCAGACCATCGACCTCGACCTGGTGACGAGCCGGTCCAACGACAACCCGGTCTTCTACGTGCAGTACGCGCACGCCCGGATCCACTCGATCATGGTCAAGGCCGCCGAGGCGGGCATCGCCCGGGTCCCGCTGGGTGACGCCGACCTGGCGCTGCTCACCCACGAGCGGGAGATCGAGCTGCTCCGCACGCTGTCCGAGCTGCCCGAGACCCTGGCCCGCGCCGCCCGCGAGCGGGCTCCGCACACGGTCACCAACTGGGTGCGGGAGCTGGCTGACCGGTTCCACGGCTTCTACCACGACTGCTACGTGATCGGTGACGTGCCGGCCGAGCTCACCCAGGCCCGGCTGTGGCTGGTCGAGTCGGCACGGATCGGCTTCGCCATCGGCCTGGACCTGCTCGGCGTGTCCGCCCCGGAGTCGATGTAGTGGCCGGCCCGCTCCCCGCGCACCTGCTGCCCGAGCACTCGACCGTCGGCCCCGACGGGCGGCTGTCCATCGGCGGCTGCGACCTGCTCGACGTCGCCGCCGAGTTCGGCACACCGCTGTTCGTCTACGACGAGCAGCACCTGCGCAACCGCTGCCGCGAGGCGGTGGCCGCCTTCCCCGACGGGGTCGCCTACGCCACCAAGGCCTTCCTGTGCGTGGCCATGGCCGCGCTCGTGCACGAGGAGGGCATGGACCTCGACGTGGCCACCGGGGGCGAGATGCACGTCGCCCTCACCGCCGGCGTGCCGGCCGAGAAGCTGGTGCTCCACGGGAACAACAAGTCCCTGGCCGAGCTGGCCTACGCCCGCACCGTCGGGGTGGGTCGCATCGTGGTCGACAGCTTCGACGAGCTCGAGCGCTTGACCCGGCTGCACCAGGACGACGGGTACGCGCCGAAGGTCCTGCTGCGGATCACGCCGGGCATCGAGGCCCACACGCACGAGTTCGTGATGACCGGCCAGGAGGACTCCAAGTTCGGCTTCGGGCTCCGCTCGGGCGCCGCCGGCCGGGCGATCGAGCTGGCCACCGCCTCCCCGGCGGTGGAGCTCGTCGGCATCCACATGCACATCGGCTCCCAGGTGTTCGTGGCCGAGTCCTTCCACGACGCCGTCGAGGCGATGGTCCCTTTCGTCACCACCCACGACCTGCCGGAGTTCTCCATCGGCGGCGGGCTCGGCGTGCCCTACGTCGAGGGCGAGTCGGCACCGACCATGGCGGACTGGGGCGGTGCCATCCAGGCCGCCGCCCGGGAGGCGGGCATCACGGCGCGGATCACCGCCGAACCGGGCCGGTCCATCGCCGCGGCGGCCGCGGTCACGCTCTACACCGTCGGCACCATCAAGGAGGTGCCGGGCGTGCGCACCTTCGTGTCGGTCGACGGTGGCATGTCCGACAACCCGCGGCCGGTGCTCTACGGGTCCGGCTACGAGACGTTCCTGCCGCGTGCCACCGACGCCGACCGGCCCAAGGCGGTGCGGGTGGTCGGCAAGCACTGCGAGTCGGGTGACCTGCTCGTGCGGGAGGGCTGGGTGCCCGACGACCTGGCGATCGACGACGTGCTCGCCACCCCGGTCACCGGCGCCTACGGGCACTCGATGGGGTCGAACTACAACAAGATCCTGCGCCCCGCCGTCGTGTTCTGCCGGGACGGCGACGCCCGCCTCGTGGTGCGGCGCGAGTCCTTCGACGACCTGGTCCGCAACGACGTGATCTAGGAGCCGAGCCGTAGGCGAGGCGACCCATCAGCACGGGCCCTGTGGCGGCGGAGCCGCCAGGCCGAACCGCGCGAGGACGTGACATCTCGGAGCCGGTCCTAGGCCGCCATCGCGTGCTGGGAGCCCGGGCGGCGATCGCTACGGTGACCGCCCTATGGCCGGCCCCACCACGATCCGCGTCGGGCTCCTGGGCTGCGGCAACGTCGGTGGTTCGCTGGTCGAGCTGCTCGCCGCCCGCGGCGACGACATCGAGGCGCGCACCGGGCTGCGCTTCGCCCTCGGCCCCGTCGCCGTGCGCTCGCTCGACAAGCCCCGGGTGCCCGAGCTCGACCCGTCCCACCTCACCACCGATCCCACCGACGTGGTCACCGACCCCGACGTCGACGTCGTGGTCGAGCTCATGGGGGGCGTGGAGCCCGCCCGGGCCCTGGTGGCCAAGGCGCTCGAGTCCGGCAAGCCGGTCATCACCGCCAACAAGGCGCTGCTCGCCGCCGTGGGGGCCGAGCTGTTCGCCGTCGCCGACGCCGCCGGGGTCGACCTGCTCTTCGAGGCCGCGGTGGCCGGCGGCATCCCCTTCATCCGGCCGCTGCGCGAGTCGCTCGCCGGCGAGCACATCTCGCGGGTCATGGGCATCCTCAACGGCACCACCAACTACATCCTCACCAAGATGACCGAGGACGGTGCGGCGTACGCCGACGCCCTCGCCGAGGCCCAGGCCCTGGGCTACGCCGAACCCGACCCCACGGCCGACGTCGAGGGCCTCGACGCCGCAGCGAAGGCGGCCATCATCGGCTCCCTCGCCTACGGCAGCCAGATCGTGCTCGAGGACGTCTTCGTCGAGGGCATCACCGGCGTCACCCGCGACGACATCGCCCAGGCCACGAAGCTGGGCTACGTCGTGAAGCTGCTGGCCATCGTCGAGACCTTCGGTCCGGATGGCGTCTCGGCCCGGGTCCACCCGACGCTGGTGCCCGAGCACCACCCCCTCGCCGCCGTGCGCGAGTCGTTCAACGCCGTGTTCGTGCAGGGCGCGGCGGTGGGCGACCTCATGTTCTACGGACGCGGCGCCGGCGGCGGCCCCACGGCCAGCGCCATGCTCGGCGACCTCATCGACGCCGCCAACAACCTCATCAAGGGCACGCACGCCAGCATCACCACCGGCGAGCCGCTGCCCGTCGTCCCCATCGAC
>Ga0208490_101193_pt1 | contig 10498 bp, 10 predicted proteins | sample SubbioAug_CSWold_FD_184818 | JGI IMG/M metagenome (GOLD analysis project Ga0208490, IMG submission 184818) | Serpentinite rock and fluid subsurface biosphere microbial communities from McLaughlin Reserve, California, USA - CR11Aug_CSWold (SPAdes) | ecosystem: Environmental > Terrestrial > Deep...
CCACGAGGAAAGCGATCTCGAGCGCCTGCTCGGCGTTGAGACGCGGGTCGCAATAGGTGTGGTAGCGATCCGACAGATCCGCATCGGTCAGCGCGCGCGCCCCGCCCGTGCATTCGGTGACGTTCTTGCCCGTCATTTCCAGATGGATGCCGCCGGCATGCGTGCCCTCGGCCTGGTGGACGGCGAAGAAGTTGCGCACTTCCTGCATGATCTGGTCGAAGGGCCGCGTCTTGTAGCCTGAACCCGCCTTGATCGTGTTGCCGTGCATCGGATCGCACGACCAGACCACATTGCGGCCCTCGCGCTTCACGGCCCGCACCAGCGTCGGCAGGTGATCGAACACCTTGTCCGCGCCGAAGCGGCAGATCAGCGTGATGCGCCCGGCCTCGTTCTTCGGATCGAGCGCCTCGAGCAGCTGCAGCAGCCCGTCGGGCGTGAGCGAGGGGCCGCACTTGATGCCGATCGGGTTGTGGATGCCGCGCATGTATTCGACATGCGCGTGATCCGGCTGGCGCGTGCGATCGCCGATCCAGAGCATGTGGCCCGACGTTGCGTAGTAGTCGCCGGAGGTCGAATCGACCCGCGTCATCGCCTCTTCGTAGCCCAGCAGCAGCGCCTCGTGGCTGGTGTAGAAATCGGTGATCCGCATTTCCTGATGCTGCTCGGGATTGATCCCGATGGCGCGCATGAAGTCGAGCGTCTGCGTCAGCTGCTCGGCGAGCTCCTTATAGCGCGATGATTGCGGTGTGTCCTTGATGAAGCCCAGCATCCAGCGATGCGCGTTCTCCAGATTGGCGTAGCCGCCCGTCGCGAAGGCGCGGATGAGATTGAGCGTCGCCGCCGACTGGCGATAAGCCATCAGCTGGCGGCGCGGATCGGGATTGCGCCCCGCCGCCTCGAACTCGATATCGTTGATGATGTCGCCGCGGTAGCTCGGCAGCTCGACGCCGTCGATGACCTCCGTCGGAGCCGAACGGGGCTTCGCGAACTGACCGGCGACGCGACCGACCTTCACCACCGGGCACGAGCCCGCGAAGGTGAGGACGACGGCCATCTGCAGGAAGACGCGGAAGAAATCGCGGATGTTGTCGGCGGAGTGCTCAGCGAAACTTTCGGCGCAATCTCCGCCCTGAAGCAGGAAAGCCTCGCCCTTCGCGACCTGGCCCAACGCCCGCTTGAGCTTGCGCGCCTCGCCCGCAAAAACCAGCGGCGGAAAGCCGGCGAGTTGGCTCTCGACGCCGCGCAGCGCCTCCATGTCCTCATAGGCCGGAACCTGCTGGATAGGCTTGCTTCTCCAGCTGTCGGGCGTCCAGCGTTCAGTCATCTTGCAAACTCCTCGGCGCAACCATGATCGATGCGCGTGCCAGCATGGTAATCGCATCGACGGGCTGGCTTATACACGACGTTTACCACCCATGGCGAGACACTTGATCAATTTCCCGCCCACACGGGAATACTAGCGGATCATCTCCTTGAGAATGCTCGCGTAATCCTGGGCCGTCACCTTGCGCGGGTTTGTCGCGGTGGAGTGGTCTCGCTCGGACTTTGCGGCAATCTCCTCAATGACGCCCGCACTCACGCCCATGCTCGACAGATCCGCCGGCATGCCGATGCGCGCGTTGAGCTCTTCGATAAAGGCGGCGAGATCCGCATCCGGCGCGAGCCCCATGGCAAGCGCCAACCGCTCGTACTTGTCTCCCGCATGTTCGGCATTGTACCGCAGCACCGGCGGCAGGAGCACGGCGTTGAGTGTCCCGTGATGCAGCGACGGTTCCTTCAGCGAGCCCAGCGCATGGGACAGACCGTGCACCGCGCCGAGCCCCTTCTGGAAGCACATGCCGCCCATCAGCGCGCCCATCATCAATTCTTCCCGAGCCGCGAGATCCTGACCATCCTTCACCGCCCGTTCGAGGTTGAGGATGATCCGCCCTGCCCCGTCGAGCGCGATCGCGTCGGCCGGCGGGTTGAAGCGCGGCGAGAGGAAGGTCTCGATGCAGTGCGACAGCGCATCCATGCCGGTCGCCGCCGTGAGCCGTGGCGGCATGCCCAGTGTCAGCTCCGGATCGCAGATCGCGCGCTTGGGGATCATCTGCGCACCAACGATGCCGACCTTGCGGCCATCGGACAGGTTCATCAGCGAGGCCCGCCCGACTTCACTCCCCGTGCCTGCCGTCGTCGGGATCGCGATCACGGGGGCCATGGCGTCGGTGATCTTCCCCATGCCGCCGTCGATCAGCGCGTATTGCGAGAGGGGCTCGGGATGCGTCGCCAGCAGCGCCACCGCCTTGGCGAGATCGATGGGCGAACCGCCGCCGAGACCGATGACACCGTCGCAGTTCCCGGAGCGATACACCGCCAGCGCGCGCAGGGCCCCTTCCTCCGTGGGATTGGTCTCGACCTCGTCGAAGACGGAGTATTCGAGATGCCCGAGCTGAGCGACCAGGCGATCGAGCAGACCGACGGCCGCGACGCCCTTATCGGTCACGATCAGCGGGCGCTGCACGTTCAGCGATGCGACATCACCGGCGACTTCCTTGATCGCGCCGTTTGCGAAGCGGATGGTGGTCAGGTAGTTGATCAGCGACATGGCGGCCCTCGACGGTTGCAGCGAACGCGCATTCTAGGCCGCTTGCCCGGGCCGCCATACCCCGCGCGGCTCGAATTAATGCAAACCGCATTAAGGCCTCTGCCGACGCAGCATCCCCGCGCAAGCCAGCCGCGAATGCAAGACGGCCCCCTTCCGAGCGATGAAGCTGCGGAAGGAGGCCGTTTGTCAGGCTCGTCGGGAGACGCTTACTCGCCGCCGCCCAGAGTATGGACGTAGACGGCGAGCGCTTTGACGGTCACGTCGTCGAGACGCTCTCCGAAATGGGGCATCACCCCGCCGCGGCCGTTGACGATGCCCTCGACGATGGCTGCACGATCCGAACCGTAGAGCCAGATGTTGTTGGTGAGGTTCGGCGCGCCGATTTCACGCATCCCGGCAGCATTGTCGCCGTGGCAGGCAGCGCAATTGTCCCGGAACAGCGCCGCCCCACCTTCGATATCTGCATCATCGGGGACGGGCAGCCCGTTCAGCGAGCGCACGTAGTCGGCGATCACGAAGGCTTCCTGGCGGCTCAGCAGCCCGTCCCGCACGAAGGCCGGCATCGAGCCGAGACGCGTGTCCATATGCGTCGAGCGGATGCCGAACGCGATGGTCTGGTGGATGTCCTCCAGCGTGCCGCCCCACAGCCAGTCGTCGTCGAGGAGGTTGGGGTAGCTCGCCGCCCCGCCGCCCCCGGCCCCGTGGCAGCCCGCGCAGTTGTCACCGAACGCCGCCCGGCCATAGGCCTGCGCGAAGCTCACCAGGGTCTCGTCGGCGACCACCTCATGGATGCTCGCCTCGCGCATTGCGGTGAGGTTGGCGCCACGCGTCTCGTTGAGCCGCGCGACATCGCCCACCACCGCATCCCGCGAGTTCCAACCGAGGATGCCGCCCGTCGCTGAATTGACGAGCGGGATCGCCGGGTAGAGCACCACGTAGACCAGCGAGAAGGCGATCGTGGCGTAGAACACCCAGAGCCACCAGCGCGGCAGCGGGTTGTTCAGCTCCTTGATGCCATCCCATTCGTGCCCCGTCGTCGAGACGCCGGTGACCGTGTCGATATCTTTTTCCTTGTCGGCCGCCATCTCTCAATCCTCTTCGAGGGGCATGCGCGCGGCCTTGTCGAAGGTCTCGCGGTTGGAGGGCATCAATGCGTAGACGAAGACGAGGACAAACCCCGTCATGAAGGCGGCGATCCCCCAGGTATCGGCGAGAACCGCGAGAAAGGCGTATGTCGATTCCATGGTTTTGCTCCTTCCTCAGCGAATGTTCGCGCGGTTGTCGTAGGTGGTGAAGTCGACGAGCGTGCCGAGCATCTGGAGATAAGCGACGAGCGCGTCCCCTTCGGTGATCGCGCGCCCCGGCTGGCCGGAGAAGTTGCGCACCTGCGCCTTTGGGTACCGCTCGAGGAAATCGAACATGCCCGGATCATCGTCGTTGCCCTGGATGATCACGTCGGTCCGCGCCATCTCGATCATGTCGGGCGTATAGGGCACGCCCATCATGGCATTGACCTGCAGATCCCGCTGGATGTTCGAGAAGTCGAGCGGCGTATCGAACAGGAAGGGGTAGCCCGGCATGATCGAGGTCGGAACGACCGCGCGCGGATCCCGAAGATGGGCCACGTGCCACTCGTCGGAATACTTGCCGCCGACGCGCGCGAGGTCGGGTCCCGTGCGCTTGGATCCCCACTGGAAGGGCTTGTCGTACATCGACTCTGCGGCCAGCGAGTAATGCCCGTAGCGCTCCACTTCGTCGCGCAGGGGCCGCACCATCTGGCTGTGGCAATTGTAGCACCCCTCGCGGACGTAGATGTTGCGCCCCGCGAGCTCCATCGGGCTGTAGGGCCGCACGCCGTCGGCCTGCTCGATCGTGTTCTTCAGATAGAAGAGCGGGACGATCTCGACGATTCCGCCGATCGAGATGGCGACGAGGATGCCCCCGACGAGGACCACGGAGTTCTTCTCGAAGATTGCGTGCTTGTTCCAGAAAGACATTTTCCGTCCCCCTTTTTACTGTGCCGCCACGAGAGGCGAACGGGGCTCGGCCACGTCCACCTCCCGCACGGTGCGGACGGTCATGATGAGGTTGTAGACCATGATCAGGGCCCCCGCGAGGAAGAGGATGCCGCCCAGCGCACGGATGACGTAGTAGGGATGCATCGCATCGGCCGTCTCGATGAACGAGTATTCGAGGAAGCCGAGGCTGGTATAGGCGCGCCACATCAGACCCTGCATGATGCCCGCAACCCACATCGCGGAGATGTAGAGAACGATGCCCAGCGTCGAGATCCAGAAGTGCCAGTTCACGAGCTTGAGCGAATACAGCCCCTCACGCTTCCACAGCCAGGGAACGAGGCAGTAGATCGCGCCGAACGAGATGTAGGCGACCCAGCCGAGCGCACCCGAATGCACGTGGCCGATGGTCCAGTCCGTGTAGTGCGAGAGCGAGTTCACGACCCTGATCGACATCATCGGACCCTCGAAGGTCGACATGCCGTAGAAGGCCAGCGAGACGACCATCAGACGCAGCACGGGATCGGTGCGCAACTTGTCCCAGGCACCGGACAGCGTCATCAGGCCGTTGATCATCCCGCCCCACGAGGGCATCCACAGCATGATCGAGAACACCATGCCCAGCGTCTGCGCCCAATCGGGCAGTGCCGTATAGTGGAGGTGGTGCGGACCAGCCCAGATGTAGAGGAAGATCAGCGACCAGAAGTGGATGATCGACAGGCGATACGAATAGACCGGCCGCTCCGCGCGCTTGGGCACGAAGTAGTACATGATGGCGAGGAAGCCGGCGGTGAGGAAGAACCCGACCGCGTTGTGCCCGTACCACCACTGGATCATCGCATCCTGCACGCCCGACCAGACCTGGTAGGACTTGTAGGAGAAGATCGAGACCGGGATGACCGCGTTGTTGCCGATATGCAGGACCGCGATGGTCACGATGAAGGCGAGATAGAACCAGTTCGCCACATAGATATGCGGCTCCTTGCGCTTCCACAGCGTCGCCATGAAGACGAGGAGATAAGCAACCCAGACGACCGTCAGGAAGAGATCGGCATACCATTCCGGCTCGGCGTATTCCTTCGACTGGGTAATGCCCAGGAGATACCCCGTCGCCGCGATGACGATGAAGAAGTTGTAGCCCAGCACCACGAACCACGGGGCGATCTCGCCGGCGAGGCGCGCCCGCGAGGTGCGCTGCACCACGTACAGCGAGGTTGCGATCAGGACGTTGCCGCCGAAGGCGAAGATCACGGCCGAGGTGTGCAGCGGGCGAAGACGCCCGAAATTCGTCCAGGGGAGATGGAGGTTCAGCTCAGGATAGGCGAGCTGGAGCGCGATGATCACGCCTACCAGAAACCCGGCGATACCCCAGAACATCGACGCGATGACGCCGAACTTCACCGGGCCCATGTTGTAGTTGGGCTTGCCGTCGATCTCCTGCGGCGGAAGCTCCGCCGGCCGCTCGTAATAGCGGTTCAGGATGAGAAAGACGGAGGCGATGCTGGCGCCTGCGAAGAGATAAGCATGAAATGCGTAGCCGGGCTCCCAGGCTTTCGCTGCGATGACGATGGAGAGCAGCGCGAGAATCGCCAGAGCGAACGCACTGCCTCCCTCGCCGATCGTCATGCGCTTTCCCGAATCCATCGGTGATGCGCCAATTGAGGCCATCTTCAATCCCCTGATATAGTGCCGAACAAGGCGGGGCCCGAAACGGATTCGGGCCTGCTCGACACTTTCATCAGGTTGCAGCCTCTGGTGCCTTGATCTTTGTCAACGGCGAAGGCCGGCTTGGCGGTTTGAGGGAAATGGCGGGGAATTCGCCGGCACCCCGGTCCGCGTCATTCCCCGCCGGAGCCGCTAGCGGCGGAGGGATCCGGCTGTGAGGCTCATGCGGCGAGGTGCGACAGGGAGCGCTTCATCGGCGGCACGGCAAGATCCCCTTCTCGGCGCTGCGCGCCGCCGGGGATGACACGAACGGGGTGCAGGGTGCAGCGATCAATGCCCCCCGCACTCAGAGCAGTTCGTCGAGCTTTGCCAGATCCACATTCGCCCCGCACAGAAGCACCCCCACACGCTCGCCGGGTTCTGGTTTGTACGCACCCGAAATCAGCGCTGCGAGCGCCGCCGCGCCGCCGGGTTCGCAGGCGATGCGGTAGTCGCGCCACAGGATGCGCTGGGCCTCGACGATGGCCGGGTCCTCCACCAGCGCCACGTGATCGACTGCCGCCTGGCAGATCTCGTGGACGAGCGCCCCGGTGTTGCGGGCACCGAGCGAATCGGCTGCAACCGAATGCACATCGACATCCACCGGCCCGCCCGCCTCCAGCGCCGCATGCAGCGCCCGCGATCCGACGGGCTCGACGCCGACGACCTTGACGCGGCGACGCCAGTACGCCGACATCCCCGAGATCAGCCCCCCGCCGCCGACCGCCACGAGCACCGTATCGAGATCGGGAACATCCTGCTCCCATTCGAGCGCGACCGTCCCCTGCCCGGTGATGGTGCCGATGGCGTCATAGGCATGGACCGAGAGCGCGCCCGTCTGCGCGATGTGGAAGCCGCAGGAGACAAGCGCATCCGCATAGCGCGGGCCGCCCACCACGACGTCCGCACCCTGCCGGCGGATCGCGTCCACCTTCGGCTTGCTCGAAATCTCGGGCACGAAAATTTTTGCCGGCACGCCCAGCACCTTCGCCGCATAGGCGACGGCCGCCCCGTGATTGCCGCCCGACGCTGCGGCGACGCCGGCTTCCGGAATCGTCTCCGTCAGCAGCGTGTTGAACGCCCCGCGCGGCTTGAAGGAGCCGGCATGCTGCATGAATTCGAGCTTGAGGCTGACGGGCCCGTCATGGCCGAACTCCCCGTTGGGGAAGTTCCAGACCGGCGTGCGGCGGATATACGGTGCGATGAGCGCGTAGGCCCGCGTGATGTCCTGCGGCGTCACTGGCAATGTCATTGGAGAAACCTTGATCCCGGAGTGTCGAAGCTGTCGCTTTCTAACATGCCGAGCCCCCGCGACCATGCGCAACCCGTAGCAACGGCTTCTCGGCTTTGCGCTTACGCGCTCGCCGCCGCGCGAATATCCGCCTCGTCCACCTCTTCCACGGGCTTCATCACCTTCAGCGCCCGCGTGCGCTCGCCGGGTATCATGAGCAGGATGACCGTCTCGGTTCCGGGGCAGGCGGGGTCGGTGCAGTTGATTTCGTTGACGGAAATCGAGGCCTCCTCGCCCAGCGCCAGGACGGTGCGGGCGAGATCCTTCACCCGCGCGAGCGCCGTGCGATCGATTCCCGCCGACTTGCCAAGCGCCTTGCGCAGCATCCCCCCGAGCATGTTCATGGCAGCACCAGCACGCCGCCGGCCCCGTCCTGGCAGCCGAAGGCGAGTTGCTTGCCGGTCTTGTCCCAGGCGAGCGCGGTGATGCGGCTCTTCTTGACGGCGGGGCGGACCAGCAGCTCCGGGCCGTCGAGGGTGCGGATGAGGAGCACGCAGCCGTCTTCGTAGCCCGCAGCCAGAATCGGCAGGCGCGGGTGGAACGCCACCTGCGTCACGTGAGCGGGGCGCACGCCGAGCTCGCGGGGCTGCTTGCCGGTGGGCCCCTCCTTGCTGTCGAAGGGCCAGACAATGACGGCATCCGCCCCGCTCGTCGCCAACTCCTTGCCGTCGGGCGACCAGGAGAGCGAGCGTGTCTTCGCGGGATATCCCGACATCCGCATATGCCCCTTGTCCGGCTGCAGCCGCCAGCCGTGGAGCGCGCTCTCCTGCATCGTCGAGACGACGAAGCGCGCATCCTGCGACCAGGTGACGTCGAGATGCGAGCCCTTCCATTCGAGCGATTCCGGCGTCGCATCGAGGTTGGGGAACCAGAGCGTGACGCCGTTGTAATGCGCGATGGCGAGGCGATAGCCCTTGGGAGCAAAGCACAGCCCGCGCGCCGAGGTCGGCGTCACATGCGTCTTCTCGCGGCCCTTGTCGTCGCGCGAAGTGACGTTGCGCCCCGCGCTCCAGGCGACGCCGCCGGACGGGTGCAGCGCGAGCGAATCGATCCACGCACCCTTCGTCTCGGCAAAGGTCTTCGACGACCCATCCGGCCCCGTCACCACCACGCGACCATCGTCCCCCCCAGTCACGAGCCGCTTCCCGTCACAGGCCGCACAGAGCACGGAGCCATCCGGATGAGCCTCCACCCGATGCTCCGCCCCATCGTTCCACAGAAGCACCCCCCCATCCCCAAGCGCAAAAGCCGCCGTATCACCCAGAAAGGCAACGGCGCTGACATGGGCGTTAGCATCAAGACGCCGCACGGCATCGGCGAGAGAGGGAGGGTTTGTGTTCATGGGAGGGTTTTAGAGCAAGGGGGTGGGGGGTGGCTAGGGGGGTGGTGGAGGGTGGGGTGTGGATCTTTGTGAGAGAGGGAGAGAGGCTTGAAGTGAGACTTTCCGCAAGACGCTGTTACAACCGTCAACAACAAACACGCGAAACAGCCTTGCACTAAATACTCGGAGCATGCAGGCAAGGATAGTATCAACTTAGCAATCCGCTAAGCACGCCGAAGATTGGTTCAGAGGGGCAAACGATTGAGTGAGTGGATACCCATCTTAGTCATGCCGAATTTGCTGCTGCGGGAACCTGTCGGGGATGGTGACATAGCAGTGACCCCAGTCGGTGATGATCGTGTTCGCTGCGCTGCCGCCGAGCATCCACGACTCAGCGAATTTCTTGGCCGCTTCACCGACTCATTCGGTAATTCTTTAGACCCTTCGGTCCTAATCATCAGGCGCGAGACCACGGAAGCTTACCGTGATACTTCAGCAATTGCAGGTTTTCGGGACCTCCTAGCCATGTCGACGATACCTAACTCGCGTGCTTTGAAGATAACGCGCGGTGGGGGCATGGGTGCGCCTGTATGGGCTGAGACCTTCTCCATCTATCCTTGGATGATCGATCGCCATGGTAATGGCTTGATCTGTCGGACGCCGGCGATGTACGGCTCGCATCACGTGGAAAATTTCTGCGGACAAGCTGATGCACAGCTGCCGCAATACACTGTCGAGCCGTATGTTGTTGATGGGCCGTTATTCGACGAAATGCTGCTGCGGTGGCATCGACGGTTCCGCGGTGATGAGGCAACGTGGGAGGATCGCGCGCTTTTCCGTTCGCTCAACATGGCTCGCGCTTCGATGTTGATGCCGGGGGGGCTGGAGTTCGGCTTCTACGATGTGGGGCGGCTGCTCACTCTCTGGATCAGCGCATTCGAGATCCTGCTCCACCCTGGCCCTGGAGGCCGCGTGGGTGAGACACAAGTTCTGGATGTGCTTGATAAAGCGGTTTGGCTCGACAAGAGATGCACCCGCCGCGCGAAAGAAGTTAATCTCGGGAAACAAACGTGCCTGCGGACAGTCGCCTCCGAACTCTACCATAAGATGTATGTCCTCCGGAACGATTTCCTTCACGGCAACGAAGTGACGGCCGAGCAATTGACGATCAACGAGGTGCCATTCCTGCTTCTTGCAAGCTCGCTCTACCGGGTAGCGTTGGCTACATTCCTAGCCCTGCACATTCCGCCAATCGAGGACCACCCTGACGAGGATGCCATTGTCCGCTACATCGGGACGCTGAGCTACTGGAAAGGTCCTCAGCGTCTTCACGAGGAGGCGGTTCTAAAAGCAGCAGGAATTTCGACGGACGGGTAGAGTGCTTCCTCAGACTGTTCCGCGCGCCAACTTTGTCAGCTGTAGCTACTTTTTTGCGACTGAAGTATAGGGCGAAAAATCATCGCACTACTCGTGACCTGGCCAGCATTACCCCCCACCCCCCAAAAATTCGACAAATCCCCCCAACACTGCGAGCATGGTCAAAACCCAAACCCGAGCCCGCATCCATGACCACCCTCCTC
>Ga0208490_101194_pt1 | contig 10490 bp, 9 predicted proteins | sample SubbioAug_CSWold_FD_184818 | JGI IMG/M metagenome (GOLD analysis project Ga0208490, IMG submission 184818) | Serpentinite rock and fluid subsurface biosphere microbial communities from McLaughlin Reserve, California, USA - CR11Aug_CSWold (SPAdes) | ecosystem: Environmental > Terrestrial > Deep...
CTGGGTGGCGCCGCCGGTGGCCGGGAGCCGGCCGCCGTCGCTGGACGCCACCGCGGGGACCGGCGGCCCCGACGGCGACGACGGGGCGGGAGCGGACGTGGGCGTGGGAGCGGGGTCCGACGGCGCGGGGTCCGACGGCGCGGGGTCCGACGGCGCGCTGGCCAGCGTGCCCCCGCGGAACGGGCCGGTGATCTCGTAGAGGATCCCGGGGCCGGGACCGACCGGGAGGCCGGCGATGCCCATCCCCCGCTGGGAGTTGAGGTACAGCCGGTTGCCGTCGGGTGACAGGGCCAGCCCCGTCACCTCGGAGATGAAGGGGATGGGCGTCGGCTGCTCGAAGCCGTGCTGCTCGCCGGTGAGCCGCACGATCGGGAAGACGACCCGCTCCGGGGTGATGACGCAGACCTCCATGTTGCCGCCGTCCTCGGACACGTAGAGGTCGTGGACCGATGACACCGCGAGGTTGTCGACCCCGTTCAGCACCGGCTCGGGGTGCTCGAGGCCGTCGTAGAGCACCGACATCCGCTGAGCGGCGACGTCGAGGTCCCAGACGCGGTCGTCGCCCTTGGTGGCGAGGTACACGTGCCCGTCGTCGTAGACGAGGCCCTCGCCGCCGTCGAACGGCGTGGCCCCCGGCACGCTCGTGCGGAGCGGAGCGGAGGGAGCGGCCGGGTCCATGAAGTCGGCCACCGGGATCCAGGTGACGGCGCCGCTGCCGTCCATCGCCATCGCCTCGAGCACTCCGCCCTCGAGCGCCGCTCCGCTCCCCCAGCTCCCAGCGGGAGGGGTGTAGCGGTAGAGGAGCCCGTCGGCCTGGTCCTCCGACAGGTACAGCTGCTGGCGGACGGGGTCCGCCGCCGCCATCTCGTGCTTGAAGCGCCCGAGCGCCGGTCGGTCGACCGCTCCCGCCGGGTCGAACGGATCGCACTCGAAGACCCGACCGCCGGCATAGCTCAGGTCCTCGGCGTCGCTCTCCCACTCCTCGCAGGACAACCACGTCCCCCACGGGGTCAGGCCGCCGGCGCAGTTGCTCTGGGAGCCGGTGAGGATGTCGTAGGCGTCGACGACCGTGCCGTCGGAGGCGAACCGGATCACGCCGACCCCGCCGGTGGTGGGCAGGTCGGGCACGGCCGCGCCCAAGGCAGCGAGGAGCTCGGTTCCGCCCGGCACGTCGACCGGCGGCGGGTTCTCGGAGTTCGAGACGTAGAGCCAGCCCCCGTCGTCGGTGGGCACGCACGCACCGCCGTCGGGGAACATGTGCCAGACGTGGCCGGTGCCGGCCACCGGGGCCAGCGAGGCGGCGACTACCCGCGACGTGAAGCCCTCGGGGAGCATGACGCCGTTCTCGTCGGGGTCGAGCAGCGGCCCGTAGGGGGACTCCCCGGGCTGGGCGGGAGCGCTGAGCGCGGCCCGCCAGAACCCGGGTGCGACGCCGGCCAGGGCGCCGGTGGCGCCGACCCGGGCCAGGAACTGGCGCCGGTTCACGACGCGGCTCCGTCCCGATCGGCCGAGGCCGCTCGCACCCGGGCGGCCCGGGCGGTGATCAGGCCCCCGGCCGCGCCGAGCGCGGCCAGGCCCAGGGGGACGGGCGCTCCGGTGGCCGGGAGCCGGCTGGCTCCGTCGGAGGCAGCCGCCGGGAGGACCGGCGCCGCGGCCGGCGACGCGGGCGTGCCTGGCGTGGCCCCCGGGTCGGACGGATCGGACGGGTCGGACGGATCGGAGGGAGCGGCCTGGTCACCGCGGGGCCCGAGGATGGTGGTCTCCTCGAGCCGGTTGGTCCCGACCGGCGACCGCCACGAGACCGTGCCCGCAACGGTGGCGTCCGGGTCGGTCCGGTCCGAGATGTGGTGCCAGTCGTACTGGGCGGCTTCGCCGCTCACCTCGAAGACGCCGAAGCCGTGGCTGTTCGGGTCGACGTACTTGTACCAGGGTCCGAGCGTGTACACGACGAGCGGCAGCGCCTCCGCCAGCGCCTCGCCGGCGGGGGCGAGCGGGCCGGCGACGCTGGCGACGGCGTGGCGGAAGGAGTCCGAGGTGACGGCCGGGGTGACGAACTCGACGGCGACGGACTCGCCGAGACCACCCAGGTAGGTCCCCGGGTCAGCGGGGATCTCGGCCGCCCAGGAGGAGTGGATGTCGCCGGTCAGGATGACGACGCCACCGGCCGCCGCGAAGGCCGAACCGAGGGCTCCCTGCTCGTGCCGGTAGCCGTCCCACTGGTCGCCGTTGAGCACGATCGGCGCCGACGTGCCCAGCTGGTCGAACAGCGGGGCGAGCGCCGCGTCGACCTCGGGGGTCGGGCTGGGCGGGTCGGCGAGGACGAGCGGGGCGAACATCACCGAGTTGGCCACGACCTTCCACGTGGCGCTCGACGCCGCGAGGCCGTCCTCGAACCAGCTGCGCTGCTCGGCGCCGAGCATGGTCCGGTCGGCGTCGGCCACCTCCGGGCTGGTGACGAACAGGTCTCCGCGCGCGCCCTCCACCTGCTTGGAGCGGTGGTTGCGCTCGTCGAGCACGAAGAGGTCGGCCAGCGGCCCGAACGACAGCTGCCGGTGGATCTGGAGCGTGTCGCCGGTGGGACGGACCGGCATCCACTCCAGGTAGGCCTGCATGGCCGCCGCCTTGCGGGCCGCGTAGTCGCCTTCCCCGTCTTGGTGGTTCTCGGCGCCGTCGGCCCACGCGTTGTTGGTGATCTCGTGGTCGTCGATCGTCGTGACGAACGCGTAGCGGGCGTGGAGGGCGGCAAGATCGGGGTCGGTCTTGTAGAGGGCGTGGCGCTGCCGGTAGTCGGCCAGCGTGACGATCTCGTGCTCGGGGTCGTGGAAGCGCTCGAGGCCGTCGGTGGCGTAGCCGCCCCTGCCGTACTCGTAGATGTAGTCGCCGAGGTGGAGGACGAGGTCGAGGTCGTCGCGGGCGGCGAGGTGCCGGTAGGCGCTGAAGTAGCCCGCTTCGTAGTTGCTGCAGGACACCACGCCGAACCGGAGCCGCTCGACCGCCTGTGCCGAGGCCGGCGCCGTGCGGGTCCGGCCCACGGGCGAGGTGGCGCCGAGGGCCCGGAAGCGGTACCAGTGCTCGGTGGCGGGGCGGAGCCCGGCGGCGTCGACCTTCACGGTGTGGTCCCGGGCGACCGTGGCGGTGACGGTGCCCGAGCCGACGACCTGGGTGAAGCCAGGGTCCTCGGCGATCTCCCAGCTCACCTCGGTGGGGACGCCCACGCCGGACCCCGGCGTGGCCCCGTCCGAGGGGGTGACCCGGGTCCAGAGGATGACCCGGTCCGGCAGCGGGTCGCCCGAGGCCACGCCGTGCCCGAAGGGGCCGGGAGCTGGTTGGGCGAGGGCGGGGTCGCGCCGGAAGGCGGGCTGGGCGACGGCCAGGGCGGCGGAGCCGAGGCCGAGGGCGAGGAAGCGTCGACGATCCATGGTGAGGGGTTCCTGGTGGCGGGGGGTGACGCCGGGGTGGCCGGCGGGTGGACGGGGATCGTCACCGCGATGTCGGTCGACGGAGCCGGGGCAGGGTGCGCATCGGGGGACCCTCACGACTTCGGCACCGGGCTCCGATCCCCTGCTCTGCCGGGGGCCGGACCGCCGTGTGAGACCCACCCCGGCTGGATATGCTCACCCTGAGCATAAGGAGCCGCCGGTGCCCGAGCCCTCCAGCGCCCTCAAGACCGACCACTACGAGCTGACGATGCTGGCGGCGGCGCGGCGCGACGGGGTGGCCGAGCGGCGAGCGGTCTTCGAGGTGTTCACCCGGCGCCTGCCGACCGGCAGGCGGTACGGCGTGCTGGGCGGCCTCGGCCGGCTCCTCGACGAGCTGGAGCGGTTCCGCTTCGGTGACGCCGAGCTGGCCTTCCTCGAGCGAGCCGGGTTCCTCGACGCCCCCACCCTGGAGCACCTGGCCGGCTACCGCTTCCGCGGCGAGATCCTCGCCTACCGCGAGGGGGAGCTGTTCTTCCCCGGCTCGCCCGTGCTGGCGGTCGAGGGGACCTTCGGGGACGCGGTGCTCCTCGAGACGCTGGTGCTGTCGGTCCTCAACCACGACAGCGCGGTGGCCGGCGCAGCGGCCCGGATGGTGGACGCGGCGGCCGGTCGGACCCTCATCGAGATGGGCGGCCGCCGTGCTCACGAGGAGGCGGCGGTCGCCGCGGCCCGGATGGCTCACCTCGTCGGCTTCGACGCCACCTCCAACCTGGAGGCTGGCCGCCGCTACGGCGTGCCCACCGCCGGCACCGCCGCCCACGCGTTCACGCTCGCCCACCCGGACGAGGCCAGCGCCTTCGCCAGCCAGCTCGACGCACTGGGCCTCGGCACCACCCTGCTCGTCGACACGTTCGACGAGGCCACCGCCATCCGCACGGGCGTGGCCCTCGCGCGGGAGCGGGGGGCCAGCGGCCCGGGCGCCATCCGCCTCGACTCCGGCGACCTGGCCATCGAGGCCAAGGCCGCCCGCGCCCTGCTCGACGAGCTCGGGGCCACCGACACCCGGATCGTGGTGTCGAGCGACCTCGACGAGTACCTCATCGACGACCTGATCGAGCGCGAGGCGCCCATCGACGCCTTCGGGGTCGGCACCAAGGTGGTGACCGGCTCCGGCGCCCCCACGGCCGGCTTCGTCTACAAGCTGGTGGCGGTGGCCGACGACGACGACCCGGACAGCCCGCTGCGCCCGGTGGCCAAGCGCTCCTCGGCCAAGGTGAGCCACGGCGGCCGCAAGCGGGCCTGGCGGCGACTGGACCGGGACGGGACGGCGATCGGCGAGGAGGCGCACGTCGTCGACGAGCCGTTCCGCAGCCACCAGGAGGCGTCCGACGAGCACCGCCGGGACCTCCAGTCCCTCGTGGTGGCCGGCGGTGAGCGCCGCCACGCCCCCACCAACGACGAGATCCGGGCCCACCACCGCCGCGCCCTCCAGGAGCTCCCCGCCCGGCACCGCCAGATCAACGCCGGCGAGGCCGCCTGGACCGTGCACCACGCCCCGACCGCTGACACCCGACCACCCGCCTGACCGGAGGAGACCAGATGCGACGCGCCCTGCTCGGAGTGGACCTGACCCCCACGTTCTGCGAAGGAGGAGGCCTGCCCGTCGACGGCGGCAACGACACCGCGGCGCGGGTGGCGAGCTTCCTCGACGACCACGGAGCGGACTACGACCTCGTCGTGTTCAGCGAGGACTGGCACATCGACCCCGGTGACCACTGGGCCGCCGAGGGCACCGATCCGGACTTCGCCACCACGTGGCCCGTCCACGGCCCGGCCGGCACCGACGAGGCCCGGGTCCACCCCACGGCGCGCGCCGCGCTCGACCGCCTCGCCGAGAAGGGGGTGCCCGTGCACCTCGTCCGCAAGGGGATGTACGAGGCCGCCTACTCGGCCTTCGAGGGCGTCGTGGTGGAGAACGACCCGACCGAGCTCGAACCGGTCGGTCCGTCGCTGGCCGAGTGGCTCCACGCCCGCGCCGTCACCCACGTGGACGTGATCGGCATCGCCACCGACCACTGCGTGCGAGCCAGCTCCCTCGACGCCGCCGCCGAGGGCTTCGAGGTTCGGCTCCTGACCGACCTCATGGTCGGGGTCGCCCCCGACACCACCGCCGCCGCCCTGGACGAGATGGAGGGGGCCGGCATCGAGCTGTCCACCTCGGCCGCCGTCGCCGGGGCCGGGGCCTGAGGCGCCCGCCGTGGCCCCCCGCGCCCGCCCGCACCACCCCACCTCCGAGGAGGAGGAGGCCTACCTGGCCGGCTACGACCCTCGGCGCTTCGACCCGGTCGCTGTGACCGTCGACGTGGTCTCGCTCACCATCCGCAACGGTCACCTCTCGGTCCTCCTGGTCCAGCGGGGCGGCCACCCCTTCCAGGGGGCGTGGGCGCTGCCCGGCGGGTTCGTCGGCCCAGACGAGGACACCGACCGCGCTGCCGCCCGGGAGCTGGCCGAGGAGACCGGCGTCACCTTCGTGGCCGGCCACCTCGAGCAGCTCCGCACCTACAGCGACCCCCAGCGGGACCCTCGCATGCGGGTCATGTCGGTGGCCTACGTCGGGTTCGGCCCGGACGTGGCCGAACCCGAAGCGGGCTCCGACGCGGCATCGGCCCGGTGGTGGGCGGTCGCCGACCTCGAGGGCCCCGACGCGCCTGCGCTGGCCTTCGACCACGACCAGATCGTGGCTGACGGCGTGGAGCGCGCCCGCGCCAAGATCGAGTACACGTCCCTTGCGGCCTCCTTCGTGGAGGAGCCCTTCACGCTGGCCGAGCTGCGCCGCGTCTACGAGGCCGTCTGGGGCGTGGAGCTCCACGTGGGCAACTTCCGCCGCAAGGTGCTCTCAACCCCGGGCTTCGTCACGGTCGCCGAGGCGGACGGCCCCGGAGGCCGGGCCCGTCGCACCGGCGGCCGCCCGGCCACCCTCTACCGGCGCGGCGGGGCCACCGTCCTGCACCCTGCCATGCTCCGCCCCGGCACCGCCCCCGACGACTGAGGACGAGATCTGTGTGCGGTCTTCGGCGCCATGCGCTCGAAGACGCACACAGACGTCGTCACCGGTGGCGGGAGACGATGGCCTGGACGCCCTCGGCGAAGCGGTCGACGTCGTCCTCCGTGGTCGACCAGGACGTCATCCAGCGCAGCATCGACCGCTCCATGTCCCACGGCCAGACGAAGGACCACGCCATGAGCTCGCGGGCCGCGGCCGCGGGCACGATCGGGAACAGCGAGCTCACCGCCGGCGCCTCGCCGAGCTCGAGCCCGGGGATGTCGACGGTGGCGGCGTGAAGCCGACGGGCCATGGCGTTGGCCTGCGCCGCGTTGGCCAGCCAGCGGTCGCCTTCGAGCAGGGCCAGGACCTGGGCCGCGATGTACCGGGCCTTCGACGGCAGCTGGCCGGCCTGCTTGCGGACGTAGGCGGCTCGCTCGGCCAGCGCGGGCCGGAGGAACACCACGGTCTCGCCGTACATGGCGCCGTCCTTCGTGAGCCCGAGGGTCATGAGGTCGACCCCTGGGTCGCGGACCGCTTCGGCCATCGTGGCGTCGAGGGCCACGAGGGCGTTGGCGATGCGGGCGCCGTCGAGGTGGACGAGCAGCCCGTGGGCGTGGGCCTTGTCGCAGAGGGCTGCGATCTCGTCGTTCGTGTAGAGCGTGCCCATCTCGGTGGACTGGGTGATCGAGATGACGGCCGGCTGGGGGTGGTGCTCGACGCCGAGCCAGTGCAGGTAGGGCTCGAGCTGCTCGGGGCGGAGCTTGCCGTCAGGCGTGGCGATCGGGGTGACCGTGGCACCCGTGAAGCGGGTCGGGGCGCCGCACTCGTCGACGACGATGTGGGCGGTGTCGGGGGCGAGCACGGCCTGCCAGGGCTGGAGGACCGAGGCCAGCCCGACGACGTTGGCGCCGGTGCCGCCCCAGCAGAAGAGCGACTCGACCGGGGCGCCGAACAGCTCCCGCAGGGCCGCCTCGGCTCGTTGCGACCAGGGGTCGGCCCCGTAGGCGGGGGCCGGGCCGGAGTTCGCCTCCTCGAGGGCGGCCATGACGGCCGGGTCGACGCCGGCGAAGTTGTCGGAGGCGAAGGATCCAGCAGGGGGCGGGGGCAGCGCGGTCACGGCCCGGCACGCTACCGACCGCGCCGTCGGCCGCCGACCTGCAGACGCCTGGTTCCGGCTCGGGACCCGCCCGTCGGGCGACGGGGACCATCGACCCTTTACCAGGTGTGACGTCGGGCGCACCATGGGCTCATCACAAGGAGGGACCTCCCGTGAGGAGCATCCTGAGCACCCCCGTTGCCCAGGTGACCCGGCCCAGCCTGGTCACGATCGACGAGTCGGTTTCCCTGCGGGCCGCCGCCCGGCACCTCGCGGCCCAGCGCGTCGGCGCGGCCGTGGCCCTACGGGGCGCCCGACCGATCGGGCTGCTCTCGGAGCGGGACATCACGGAGCGGCTCGGCGCCGGCGTGGACGCCGACCGCGACACCGTCGGCGATGCCATGTCCAGCCCGCTCATCGTCGCCGAGTGGGGCACCACCGTCGGCGAGGTGCTGCAGAAGATGGCCGCCGAAGGCGTCCGCCACCTGCCCGTGCTGGGCAGCGACGGGCACCTCGCCGGGATGAGCTCCCTGGCCGAGCTCCTGGCCTTCGTGGTGGAGGCCGAGACGATGCTGGACCTGCGCCCCACGCTGGACGTCGAGGGCGCCAGCGGCTTCTTCGGCTGACGACGGCAGCCGGCGGACGTGGTGACCAGTGGAGGTGATGGGATTCGAACCCACGGCCTCTTCGATGCGACCGAAGCGCTCTAGCCAGCTGAGCTACACCCCCGTGGGGACGGTCAGGGTAGCGCAGGCCGCTGACCGCCCCGCCACCCGAGATCGGGTTTGGCCCGGTTCGCGAGGGGTAGGGACTCCGCAGTCCAGATCGGAGGTACCCCCCAAATGCTTGCGTTCATCCTCGCCGCCGTGCTCGCCATCATCGGCATCGTCCAGCTGCTGCAGGGCCAGATCATCCTCGGCATCCTGCTGCTCATCGCCGCCGTGGTGGTGGGCCCCGGGGGCTACAGCATCTTCCGGGACCGCCGCACCACCATCTAGCGATCCCGCAGCGGCACGGCCGCTCCCGCCGTGCACGCGACGAGCGCCCCGGCTCTGGCCGGGGCGCTCGTGTCGTTCTCCAGGACGTGACGGGTCAGCTGCCGGAGCGGCGGAGCAGCACCTGCTGGTCGGGCCGGACGACCGGGCGGGTGGGCTGGAGGTAGCGCACCTTCTCCTCGCGCTCCACGCTCTGCTGCTGGAGGCTGACGAGGAGCAGCACGTAGGCGCCGAACACGACGTCGACGAGGAGGTGCAGCATCCACACGGCCCCGCCGAGGGCGACGGCCAGGACGAAGGTGACGCCGACCGCGCCGAGCAGGGTGAGGAAGACGTCGCGCCGGCGACGGCGGGCCTCGGCCCGGCGCATGGCCGCCGCCGAGGGGGCCGGCCGGCGGGCGGGGCTGCGCAGCGGGTCGTGACGGGCAACGTCGAGCCGCGTGACGTTGCCGGCCCGGCCTCCGGGGGTGGTGCGCTCGAGCACCGAGAGCTGGCTGCGGAAGCTGGCGATGGAGTCGCCCGGGCGGGTCTCGCGCCGGTTCTGCAGGTAGGGGGGCACGAGCACAGCAGCCCAGATGGCCGCCAAGATCACGAGTACGAGCACGGTGGTCACGCTCCGTTGCCGTCCTTCACGTGTTGGGGACCGTACCTGGCGCCCTGTGCGCATCCGCGGATGCTCGGTCGCTCGGTGGCCCGGTGAGCGGGTCGAACCGACCATGACGGTCGGCTGAAGATCGTTACGGTTCTACTACGAACGTATCGATACGACCAGGGGGGTGCAAACTCCTGCAAGCACCATCGCTCGCCGACGGGTCAGAGGCCGAGGTCGAGGTCGTCCTCGAGGGGCCCGCGCCGGTAGGTGCCGGAGCGCCCCCCGGTCTTCTCCCAGAGCGCGACGTCGCCGATGACCATCGACCGGTCGACCGACTTGCACATGTCGTAGATCGTCAGCGCGGCCACGGTGCAGGCGGTGAGCGCCTCCATCTCCACGCCGGTGCGGTCGACGGTGTCGACGGCCGCCTCGACCTCGATCCAGGTGTCCTCGATCCGGAAGTTGACGAGCACCGAGCCCACCAGCAGCGGGTGGCAGAGGGGGATCAGGTCCGACGCCCGCTTGGCGGCCTGGATGCCCGCCACCCTGGCCACGGCGAGGACGTCTCCCTTGGTGATGGCGCCTCGGGCTACCAGCGAGGTGGTGTCGGGCTGCATGTGCACCCGGGCCCGGGCCACGGCACGGCGGTGGCTCGGCTCCTTCGGCGTGACGTCCACCATGCGGGCACGGCCGAGCGGGTCGAGGTGGGTGAGGCCGCGGTCGGACATGGACCGAGCCTACTCCTGGGGCCCGGGCCGGGTTCGGCCCTCAGCCGCCGATCTGGCTCATCGATCGGCCGGGGCGGACGAAGTGGACCTGGCCGATGGCGTGGCCGGCCCACTTGGCGCCGACGCACGCCTCGATGGCGGTGGACAGATCGTCGTCGGACCCGCCGGCCCGAAGGACCTGCCGCAGGTCGTGGTCCTCGAGCGAGAACAGGCAGCTGCGGAGCTGGCCGTCGGCGGTGAGGCGCAGGCGGTCGCACTGCTCGCAGAACGGTCGGGTGACGCTGGGGATGACCCCGACCTCGCCGTGACCGTCGAGGTACCGGAACCGCTCGGCCGGCTCGTGCCCCCGGGCGATCGGCTCCAGCGGGAAGGCCGCGGCGATCCGTTCGAGGATCTCGGCCTGGGTGACGACCTGGTCGTCGCGCCACGCCCCCCCACCATCGAGGGGCATCCACTCGATGAACCGGACGGTGACGCCGCGGTCGCGGCCGAAGGCGGCGAGGTCGACCACCTCGTCGTCGTTCACGCCCCGCATCACGACGACGTTCACCTTGACGGGGGCGAGGCCCGCGGCCAGCGCGGCATCGATGCCCTCGAGGACGGCCGGAAGTGCG
>Ga0208490_101196_pt1 | contig 10465 bp, 10 predicted proteins | sample SubbioAug_CSWold_FD_184818 | JGI IMG/M metagenome (GOLD analysis project Ga0208490, IMG submission 184818) | Serpentinite rock and fluid subsurface biosphere microbial communities from McLaughlin Reserve, California, USA - CR11Aug_CSWold (SPAdes) | ecosystem: Environmental > Terrestrial > Deep...
CGAGGGTGAGGGGCAGGTGGCAGGGGCAGAACAGGAACGAGACCGCCAGCCACCACCGCCCCCGACGCTCGAGGTCGCGCGAGGCCGTCGGAGCGACGTCGTCGATGGCCTGGGTCACCGCTCCATCATGCGACATCGGCGCGCTCGGCGACCGCGCGGTGGACCGCTTCCATGTCGAGGGCACGCACCTGGGCGATGACGTCCTCCAGCGCGGCAGCCGGCAGCGCTCCGGGTTGCGCGAAGACGAGCACGCCCTCGCGGAACGCCATGAGCGTGGGGATCGACTGGATGCCGGCCGCAGCCGACAGGCCGGGAGCGGCCTCGGTGTCGACCTTGGCGAACACGATGTCCTCGTGGACGCCGGCCGCCTGCTCGTACACGGGTGCGAAGGCGCGGCAGGGTCCGCACCACGACGCCCACCAGTCCACGAGCACGATGTCGTTGTCGGTGATGGTGCGTTCGAAGTCGGCTTCGGTCAGGGCGACGGTGGGCATGGGGGTTCCTCCTCGATCGGGTGTGCCCTCGTTCAACGATGATACCCCCCGGGGTATTCCTGCAGGCCGTCCCGGGGGACTGGTGGGCTGCGATGCGCTCCGCCGAGGCCGCTACCGTCGAGCCCTTGCTGCCCCGACCGGCCATCGTTGCCCTCTCCCTCGTGCTGGCCGGGATGCTCGCGACGGCCGGGCCCGCCGCTGCGCACACCGAGTCCGACCTCGTCGCCGTGCCGGCCGGGGCCGTCGCCGAGCTGACCCTGCGCCCCACCCACGGGTGCGGTGACTCGCCCACGGTGGAGGTGGCCACGAGGGCGCCGGTCGAGGGCGCCGAGGCGGATGAGGTGCCGGGCTGGACCGCGAGCGCCGAACCCGACGAGCAGGGGACCGTGCTGGAGTGGCGCGGCGGGTCGCTGCCTGCCGACCAGGTCGGCGCCTTCCCGATCCGCTTCGTCGTCCCCGACCGCCCCGGCGAGCTGCTGACGTTCCCGTTCGTGCAGGTGTGCGAGACCGGCGAGGAGCTCGCCTGGATCGACGGGGACCCCGAGGGCGAGTACCCCGCCCCGCGCCTCCTCGTGCTGCCGGCGGGGTCCGAGCCGGCGGCCACCATCGACGACGTGCCTCCGGATGCGCCGGGCCGGGACCAGCTGGTCGAGATCGTCGACGTGGACAACCCGGAGGAGGCGGCGGCGACCTCGACCACCGCGCCGGGGAGCACGACCACGGCGGCGCCCGCCGAGGACACGACCTCGACCGAGGCGCCGGTGGAGGACGATGCGTCGGCGCCACCGGCCGACGACGAGGACGACGGGAGCGCGCTGCCGGTGGTCATCGGCCTCCTGGTCGCCGGCCTCGCCGTCGCCGCCACCGTGGTCGCCCTGCGCCGCCGTCGCGCCGACCCGGCCGCCTGACGGCACTCGGCGACCAGGAGACCGTGGTGCGCCGCTCCTACCATTGCGCCTCCGATTCCCCGACCCGACCGGGAGGTCCGGTGCCACCACCGTCGAGGCGGGCGCGCCTCGGGGTGCTGCTCGTCGCAGCCGCTGCACTCGTCCTCGGGCTGGGTGCCGACCCCGCCGCCGCGCACGCGGTCCCGGTGTCCTCGACGCCGAGCGACGGCGCTGCGCTCGACGAGCCACCGACCTCGGTGACGATCGAGTTCAGCGAGCGGGTCTCGGTGGAGCTGGGTGGGCTGCAGGTCCTCGACGCGACCGGCGAGCGCGTCGACCGAGGGGCGGTCGAGGTCGTCGACCGGTCGATCTCGGTGGGAGTCGCCGACGACCTGCCCGACGGTGCCTACATCGCCAGCTACCGGATCGTGTCCGCCGACGGCCACCCCATCACCGGTGGCATCGTCTTCACCGTCGGCGAGGGTGACGCCGACGCGGCTGCCGGGGCCCTCGCCGGCCTGGTCGACGACGGCGCCGACCAGGCCTGGGAGGTGGTTGGCGCGGTCGCCCGCTGGCTGGCCATGGTCGGTGCGCTCCTGGTGGTCGGTGGCGTCGCCTTCGTGACGTGGTGCCGTCCGGCGGCCGGCGCCTCGTGGGCGTCGCGCCTGTTCGCGGTGGGCGCGGTCGTGGGGGTGGCCGGCATGTTGGCCGTCGTGCCCGTGCAGGCCGCGCTGGCCACCGGGCAGGGGCTCGGGTCGGTCCTCCAGGACGGCGTCCTGTCGTCGGTTCTGGGCGACGGGTACGGCCCGGCGGTCGCCCTCGGCGTCGGAGGCATCCTCGTGGCGGTCGTCGCCGTGGGCCGCTCGAGGTCGGTGGCGTTGCTGGCCTCCGCGGCGGTGCTGGCCTCGTTCCCGCTGGTCGGCCACACCCGCGTCGACGACGTGGTGGTCGGCTCGCTGGCCGACGTCGTCCACGTGGGGGCGGCTGCCGTGTGGACCGGCGGGCTCGTGTTCCTCCTCGCCGCCCGGCGACGCCTCGACGACGACGGCGAGCGGGTGGCGGTCGTGGGCCGGTTCTCCGACCTCGCGACCGTCGCGATCGTCCTGGTCGGCCTGGCCGGCCTGGTCCTGTCGTGGACCGAGGTCCGCACCCTCGACGCCCTCACCTCGACCGACTACGGCGGGACCCTGCTGGCCAAGGTCGCCATCGTGCTCCTCGTCGGTGCCGCCGGGCTCCACAACCACTTCCGGCTGGTGCCGGCCGCGATCGCCGACCCCGGCTCCGCGCCGGTGCAGCGCAGGATGACCCGCGTGCTGCAGGCGGAGGTGGCCGGGGTCGCGCTCGCGCTGGCGGTCACGGCGGTGCTGGTCAACGTCACCCCGGCCTACGTGGACGCCGGCGTCGGACAGGTCCACTCCGAGATCCTCGACCTGGGCGACGCCGGAAGCGTGCAGCTGGTCGTCGATCCGAACCGGGCCGGCCAGAACTCGATGCACCTCTACTTCTACGACCCCGCCGGGCGTCCGGCCCAGATCGCCGACGACGTCCGCCTCGAGCTCACCAAGCCGGGCGACGGGGTGGGCCCCATCAGCCGCGAGCCGTTCCGCGCCGGGCCGGCGCACTTCCAGTGGGACGGCGCCGAGCTGGTGAGCAGCGGCCGGTGGGAGATCACCGTCGTCGCCCGCATCGACCGGTTCTCCGAGGAGACCGCCACCGCCGACGTCCTCGTCGGCTGAGCCATTTCGACCACGAGGGACACCAGACCATGACGCCCCGCCCCCGCACGCTCATCGTCGGCGCCGGCCTGGCCGCCGCCGCGGTGGTGCTCCCGGCCGCACCCGCCGCCGCCGATCCGCCGGCCCCCGGCGACTACTCGTCCGAGGTCACCGCGATCGAGCCGGCGGTCGACACCGTCACCATCGAGGTCGTGGGCGGCGACTCGTTCCTCCTCCTCGAGGTGGAACCCGGGACCGAGGTCGTGGTCATCGGCTACGACGACGAGCCCTTCGTCCGGGTGCAGGCCGATGGCACCGTGGAGCAGAACCAGAGCTCCACCGCGACCTACCTGAACGACGACCGCTACGCCGAGGTCACCATCCCGGAGCGCCTGGCGGGAGTGGACGCGTCGGAGCTGGAGCCCGAGTGGGAGCAGGTCGGCACCGGCGGCACCTACGCGTGGCACGACCACCGCATCCACTGGATGGCGCCGAACGCCCCGCCGGCGGTGGGACGGGGCGGAACCTTCGAGTGGAGCGGCCCCGTCCCGCTGCTGGTCGACGGGGAGCGGGTCGAGGTCTCCGGCCGGATCCGCTACCACGAGGCCGTCAGCCCGCTCCCGTGGATCGCCGGCGGCCTGGTCGCGGCCGCTGCCCTCGGCTACGCCCTCCGGGGGCGGAGCCGGGCCGGTGCCGCGGTGGCCGCCGTGGTGGCCGCCGCCGCGACGTTCGTCGCCTGGGAGACGTGGGACGCCGCGCCGTCGGGGGTGGGCGCCTCGGCCCTCCCCGTCGTCGTCGCCGGCCTCGCCGTGGTGCTGAGCGTCGCGTCGCTGGCTGCGCCCGACCGGATCCGGCCGGTGCTGCTGCTGGCCGTGACGGCGATCCTCGGGGCGTGGGGCCTGCTCCGCTTCGGTGTCCTCACCAACCCGGTGCTGCCCACCGACCTGCCCTTCGCGGTCGATCGGGCGGCGACCGTCGCCGCCATCGCCGTGGCCATCGCGGTCGGGGTGTCGGCGATGTCGGCCATGGCCCCGCCGGCCCCGTCGACCGCCGAACCCTGATCGGGCACCGACCGTTCACCTCCTCGTGATCTGGCTCACGAAGGAACGGGGGCGGTGTCGGGCGAAGTCTCTGCGAGCCGGACCACCACCTCGCTGGAGTCGCTCGTCATGGGACAGCTCGATCGCCGTCGCTTCCTCACCCTCGGCCTCGCCGCCACCGGAACGGTGGCATCGTTCGGGCCCGGCTTCTGGCGGCGGGCCTACGCCGCCGATGCCGTGCCGGGCGACGGCCCGTACGGGTCCATCGCCGACGGGGCGCCCGACGCCAACGGGATCATCCTCCCCGAGGGCTTCACCTCGCGGGTCGTGGCCCGGGCCGGAGAGGTCCTCCCGGGGGAGCAGGGCTACGCCTGGCACACCGACCCCGACGGCGGCGCCGTGTTCCCCACCGGGGACGACGGCGGGTGGATCTACGTCTCCAACCAGGAGGAGCGGCTCCTGGTCGGGGGCGGGGGCGTCGGGGCCATCCGCTTCGACGCCGACGGCTCGATCGTCGACGCCTACCGCATCCTGGACGGCACCTACACGAACTGCGCCGGTGGCCCGACGCCGTGGGGCACGTGGCTGTCCTGTGAGGAGCACCCGACCGGGCTGGTCTGGGAGTGCGACCCCTTCGGCGTGGACGAGGCCGTGCCCCGGCCGGCCATGGGGGCGTTCTTCCACGAGGCCGCCTTCGTCGACGACCGGCCGGACCAGCAGCGGGTCTACCTGACCGAGGACTCCAACTTCGACGGCCGCTTCTACCGCTTCACGCCGGCGAGCTACCCGGACCTGTCCGCCGGCGTGCTCGAGGCCGCGGTCGCCTCCGAGCCCGACGGCACCGGCGCCATCACCTGGATCGAGGTCGACCCGGTCCTCGCCGCCCCCGACGCCCGGATCAAGGGCGCCCACTCCTACGTGGGGGCCGAGGGCATCTGGATCGACACCGGGCTGGTGTACTTCACGACCAAGGGCGACGACACCGTGTGGGTGTACGACCCGATCACCTCGACCATGGACATCGTCTACCGGGCCGCGGACTTCCCCGGCGGGGCCGACGCCGCACCGCTGACCGGCGTCGACAACATCGTGTTCAACGACGCAGGCGAGCTGTACGTGGCCGAGGACGGCGGCAACATGGAGCTGGTGCTGATCACCCCCGACCGGGTGGTCACGCCCTTCCTGCGCATCGTCGGCCAGGACGGCTCCGAGATCGCCGGCCCGGCGTTCGACCCCAGCGGCACCCGGCTCTACTTCTCCTCGATGCGGGGCACCTCCGGCCAGTTCTCCGCCGACGGCATCACCTACGAGATCAGCGGACCGTTCAACACGACCCGCGCTGCGCCGATCACGACCACCACGACGACGCCCGCGGCCGCACCGACCACGACCCTCGCCGGCCTCAGGCAGGCCGCCACCGCCGGGCCGGGACCCTCAGCGACCCTGCCGGCGACGGGCGGAGGGGGAGCGTCCGCTCCCGCGCTGGTGGTGCTCGGTGCCGCGGCGGCGAGCGTGGCGGCCCGACGGCGCCTCGCCGCCGAGGTCAGCGATGGTCCGGAAGGTCCGGATGTCGGGGCAGCTCCACGGTGAAGACCGCGCCGCCGGTCCCGTCGTTGGCGGCGGCGACGGTGCCGCCGTGGGCCGAGGCGAGCTCGCGGGCGACGGCGAGGCCGATGCCGCTGCCGGAGCTGCCGGCCGTCCTCCGGCCGCGGTAGAAGCGGTCGAAGACCCGAGGGAGGTCGTCGGGGTCGATGCCCGGTCCCGTGTCGGCGACCTCGAGCACCACACGGTCCGGTGCCGTACGGGTGGTGATGCGGATCGATCCGCCGGGCGGGGTGTAGGCGAGGGCGTTCGCGACCAGGGTCGTGGTGAGCTGGCGGAGCCGCTGCGGGTCGCCGAGGACCGGCGCCGGTGCGAGCGACACCTCGAGCTCGAGCTCGCCGGCGGCAGCAGACGCCCGGGCACCGGCGACCACGGCGCCGACCGCGTCGGCCAGGTCGAGGGGCTCGACGTCCAGGCGCAGGCCAGCGGCGTCGGCGGCGGCGAGGGTCTCCAGATCCCCGACGAGCGAGGACAGGCGGAGCACCTCCTCGTGCAGCGACGCCAGCGTCTCCGGATCGGCGGGGAGCACGCCGTCGAGGAGGGCCTCGGTCGTGCCCTGGAGGATGGTCAGCGGCGTGCGGACCTCGTGGGCGACGTCGGCGACGAGCTGGCGGCGCAACCGGTCCTCCTCGTCGACCGCCGCCGCCATCCGGTCGAACGCCGCCGCGAGGGAGCCGATCTCCCCCGGAGCGTCGTCGAGGTCGACGCGCACGTCGCGCTCGCCGGCCTCGAGCTGCTGGGCCGCCGTCGTGAGCGCGCTGATCGGCCGGCTCACGACGCGGGCGACCACGACGGCCACGGCGATCGCTGACGCGGCGGCGAGGGCGGCGCCGAGCCACGCGTTGCGGACCAGGGCCTGGCGGATCTCGCGCTCCGGGCCCGGGAGGTGGCTGGTGGGGAACCGCAGCGCCGCGGTGCCGACCGTTGTGCCCTCCACCTCGATGGCGTGCTCGACCGGCTCGTCCCGATCGACGTCGAGGATCTCGACGCCGTGCATGCGGGCCATCATCTCGGCGGCTTCGCTCGCAGGCGCAGCCACCATGTCGCCCCGGCGGTCGACGATGGTCAGCTCGGCTTGTCCTCGTGCCGCGACCGCTGCCGCGCTGGAGAGGTCGGCCCCCTCCCAACCGCCAGCGTCGTCGTAGGCCTGGGCCGCTGCGTCGGCTGCGGCCCGGGCGTCCTGGAGGTGGGTCTGCTGCACGAGGCTGGACACCTCGTCGTTCGCGCTGAACAGGGTCAGCCCGGCGAAGACGGCCACGGCTGCGATCGCGACCGCGACGAACGCGGCGGCGAGGCGGAAGCCGAGCGGTGACAGGAGCCGGTCAGTGGTCATGGCCGATCCCCAGGCGGTAGCCGGCGCCGAGCACGGTCTCCACGATCCGGGGGTGCTGGGGGTCGTCCTCGATCTTGCGACGGAGGTTCTTCACGTGGCTGTCCACGACCCGCTCGGAGGACAGCTCGTAGCCCCGCACCCGGTTGAGGAGCTCGAGCCGCGAGTAGACGCGACCCGGCACGGCGGCGAGGGCCGTCAGGATCCCCCACTCGGTCGGGGTCAGCTCGACCGGCGAGCCGCGGACCACGGCCTCGTGTCGGGCCTCGTCGATGACGAGCGTCCCGTCGCCGAAGCGGCGCGACGCCGAGCCCTCGGCACCGGCGCTCACCCGGCGCAGGATCGCCTGGGCTCGGAGCACGACCTCTCGGGGGCTGAACGGCTTGGTCACGTAGTCGTCGGCACCCAGCTCCAGGCCACGGATCCGGTCCTCCTCGCCCGCGCGGGCGGTGAGCACCAGGATCGGTGTCGCGCCGTTGCGCCGGACCTCGGCGGCCACGGCCTCCCCCGGGACGTCGGGCAAGCCGAGGTCGAGGATGATCAGGTCGATCCCACCGCTGCCGGCCAAGGTCACCGCCTCGGCGCCGCTGCCCGTGGTGAGGACCGACCAGCCCTCCCGCTCCAGGTACGAACGGAGCAGCTCGCGGATCTTCAGCTCGTCCTCCACGACGAGGACCGTGGTGCTCATGGCGCCTTGCCTACCGGACCCGGCACGGGGCCGTGCCGTCCCGGCGGCGATTCCTCCCCGGTTCCATCCGATCTCCACACGGTCTCCACACCGAGGGCGGACAGTGGGGGCAACGACAGGAAGCCCAGGAGGCACCGATGTCCAAGATCCTCACCCTCGCAGCCACCGGCGTCGCCGGTCTGGTGCTCGGCGCCGGCATCGGCGTCGCCGCCGCCGGCCAGGAGGGCGCCCCGAGGACGCCCGAGCGGAGCGGCGACGTCACGTCGATGGACGAGATGCACGCCGCCATGGTGGACCAGATGCCGGCCGGACTGGCCGAGCAGTGCGACCGGATGCACGCCACCATGGGCGAGCACATGGGCGCCACCGCCATGCCGGGCGGCCACCGCGACCACCATCCCCGAACGGAGGGCTGACCGACATGCATCGATCCCACCTGCGCCTGTGCGGCGTCGGCCTGGTCCTGGCCCTCGGCTACCTGGCCCTGACCGGCGGCTCCGCCGGCGGCTTCGGGTTGCTCATCGCGGCCCTCGTGTGCCCGCTGGCCATGATCCTGGCCATGACCGTGCTCATGGGCCACGGCACGCACGAGCCCGCCGCCGGCCACGCCGCCGACGAGACGGCCGAGCGCTCCTGACCCCCCATCCCCCCGACCAGCAAGGAACCCCCACCGATGAACCGAAGCTCCATCGCGCTCGCCGCGCTCGCCGCGCTCGCTGCCGGCAGCCTCCTGCTCGCCTCGTGCGGAGACGACGATGACCAGACCGCCACCGACATGCCGGCCATGGAGGACGGCGGCCATGGCGGCGACGGTCACGACGATGACAACAGCCCCGTCGCCGACGGTGCCCGGGAGATCGAGGTGACGGCCACGGACTTCGCCTTCGACCCCGACCAGATCACCGCCGAGGTCGGCGAGGACCTGGCCGTCGTGCTGACCAGCGAGGACCTCCTCCACGACTTCGTCATCGACGAGCTCGACGCCCACGTCGCCGCCGACCGCGGTGAGACCGCCGAGGGCGGCTTCACGGCCGACGAACCCGGCACCTACACCTTCTACTGCTCGGTGCCGGGCCACCGCGAGGCCGGCATGGAAGGCACGCTCACGGTCGAGTAGCGCGACGATGGCGGTCGGTCCGCACGGACCGACCGCCATCGACGGCGCCTCGCTCGGTCAGCGGTCGGCGCGCAGGTCCAGCCGTCGGAGGAGCTGCGCGTTGAGGGCGACGACGATGGTCGAGACGCTCATCAGGACGGCCCCGACGGCGGGCGGGAGGGTGATCCCGGCCCAGTGGAGGGCACCGCCGGCGAGGGGGATGGCGACCACGTTGTAGCCGGCAGCCCAGCTGAGGTTCTGGAGCGACTTGCGGTAGGTGGCCTTGGCCAGGCGGATGATGGCCACGACGCCGCGTGGATCGGAGCTGGCCAGGATGAGGCCGGCGGACTCGATGGCGACGTCGGTGCCGGCGCCGATGGCGATGCCCACGTCGGCCCGCGCCAGGGCGGGGGCGTCGTTGACGCCGTCGCCGACCATGGCCACGGACAGCCCCCGGCCCTGGAGCTCGGCGACCTTGTTCGACTTGTCCTCGGGGAGGACCTCCGCGAACACCTCGTCGAGGCCCAGGTCCTGGCCGACGGCGTCGGCGACCTGGCGGGCGTCTCCGGTGATCATCACGACCCGCAGCCCCTGGGCTCGCAGCTCGTCGACGGCTTGACGGGCCTCGGGACGGATCTGGTCCTCGAGGGCGAGGGAGCCGATGATGCGGTCACCCTGGACGAGGTGGAGGACGGCGGCACCGCGGGACTCCCACTCGTCGACCTGGCCGGAGAGCTCGGCGGGGACGGTCAAGGACCGCTCCCGCAGCAGGGCCGGGCCGCCGAGCGCGTACGCCAGGCCGTCCACGGTGGCCTCCACCCCGCGGCCGGTGATCGAGCGGAACTCGCTGGCCGTGGCCACCTCCCCCCGGTCACGGGCCGCGGCGACGATGGCCCGGGCCAGGGGGTGCTCGCTGTCGGCCTCGACGCCACCGGCGATCCGCAGCACGTCGGATTCGGTGGTGTCCGCGGCGGCGGCGACGCCGATGACGGCGTGCTCGCCCCGGGTGAGGGTGCCGGTCTTGTCGAACAGGACCGCGTCGATGGTGCGGCTCGCCTCGAGCGCGAGGCGGTCCTTGATCAGGATCCCGCTGCGGGCACCGAGGGCACTCGACAGCGACGTCGTCAACGGGATGGCGAGGCCCAGGGCGTGGGGGCAGGAGATGACCAGCACGGTCACCACCCGCACGACGGCCTCGTCGACGTCACCGAGCAGCGTCCACGCGATGGCGGTGACGATGGCGGCGCCGGTGGCGACGTAGAAGAGCAGGGCGGCGGCCTTGTCGGCCAGGACCTGGCTGCGGGACCGGGACTCCTGGGCCTCGGCCACGAGCCGCCCGATGCCGGCCAGGGCGGTGTCGTCGCCGACCGCGGTGACCCGCACCCGGATGGACGAGTCCGTCGACACGGTGCCGGCCACCACTCCGTCGCCGACGTCCTTGGCCACGGGACGGGACTCACCGGTGATCATCGACTCGTCGACCTCGGCGGCGCCGTCGACGATGTCACCGTCGGCGGGCACCCGCCCGCCGGAGCGCACCAGCACCGTGTCCCCGGCCCGCAGCGCCGACACCGGCACCGTCTCGAGCGCACCGCCGTCGGTGACGCGCTCGG
>Ga0208490_101197_pt1 | contig 10461 bp, 10 predicted proteins | sample SubbioAug_CSWold_FD_184818 | JGI IMG/M metagenome (GOLD analysis project Ga0208490, IMG submission 184818) | Serpentinite rock and fluid subsurface biosphere microbial communities from McLaughlin Reserve, California, USA - CR11Aug_CSWold (SPAdes) | ecosystem: Environmental > Terrestrial > Deep...
CATCCGCCGGGAGAAGTTGGACGGGATCCGCACGTCGTGGTCGGACAGGAGCTCGAAGAGGTCGTCGAGCTCGTCCTTGGGGGTCGGTTCGCGCACGCCGACCTGCTCGGCCTCGTCGCAGGGCACCCACACGCGCAGGTCCTGCAGCTCGAGCTCGATCACCAGGTACTCGCGCTCGACCTCGCCGACCGTGCGCTTCTCGACCGCCACGACCCGGCCGGCCCCGTGCTGGGGGTAGATGACGGCGTCGCCCTTCTTGAACGGCGATTCGACGGCGGAAGTGGTCGCTGGCGACACGGTGAGGCTCCTCTGGCGCGGCTCGGGCAGAACGTGCCCATCTCCCACCTTGGCGGCTCGGACGGCGAAAACCAACATCTGCGGGTAGGAAGGGACGGCACGGCCACTGCCCCCACCTCGCCAGGAGACGCGCGCATGCAGCTCGGGATGATCGGACTCGGACGGATGGGGGCGAACATGGCCGAGCGGCTGCGGGCCGCCGGGCACGACGTCGTCGGCTTCGACCCGTTCAGCGACGACAGCGACGTGGGATCCCTCGAGGAGCTGGTGGCCGCCCTCACCGCACCCCGCACGCTCTGGTCGATGGTGCCGGCCGGGGCGCCCACCGCGCAGACCGTCAACGACCTGGCCGAGCTGCTGACCGAGGGCGACGTCCTGGTCGAGGGTGGCAACACCCGCTTCACCGACACCATCATCCGCGCCGAGCGCTACGCCGAGGCCGGGCTCGGCTACGTCGACGCCGGCGTGTCGGGCGGCGTCTGGGGCCTCGAGCGGGGCTACGCGCTGATGGTCGGCGGCGAGGACGCCCACGTCGAGCGCGTGTGGCCGCTGCTCGTCGACCTCGCCCCCGGCGGCGCCGCCGACACCGGCAAGGGCCTGGCCCACGTCGGGCCGCCCGGCGCCGGCCACTTCACCAAGATGGTGCACAACGGCATCGAGTACGCCGTGATGCAGGCCTTCGCCGAGGGCTACGAGCTCATGGCGCGCCACCCCCTCGGGGTCGACGTGCCGGCCGCGCTCGGCGCCTGGCAGGAGGGATCGGTCATCCAGTCCTGGCTGCTCGACCTGTTGGTCCGCGGCCTCGAGGCCCACCCCGGCTTCGAGGACCTCGACGACGTCGCGTCCGACTCCGGCGAGGGGCGCTGGACGGTCGAGACCGCCGTGGCCACCGGGGTGCCGGTCCCCGCCATCGCCGCCGCCCTGTTCGCCCGCTTCGAATCCCAGCACGAGGAGTCCCTCGCCATGAAGGCCATCGCCGCCCTCCGAGAGCAGTTCGGCGGCCACGCCGTGGTGCGCCGGGACGATCCCCGGGACGTCCCGGCGGGGGAGGGAGGCTGAGGTGGCCGGTGACGAGCGCTCCGACGCCGTGATCCTGTTCGGGGCCACCGGCGACCTGGCGAAGAAGAAGCTGTACCCGGCGCTGTACCAGATGATCGTCGACGGCTCGCTCGCCGACGGCGTCCCGGTCATCGGCGTCAGCTCGTCGGACTGGAGCGACGGCGACCTGCGCGAGCGCATCGCCGAGTCGGTGGAGGAGCAGGTCGACGAGGTCGACGCCGACGTGCTGTCGTCGCTGCAGGAGCGGGCGTCCTACGTGTCGGGCGACTACGAGCAGGCGGCGACGTTCGACGAGCTGAAGCGGGTGCTCGAGGGGGCCTGCGACCTGCGCTCGCCCCTCTTCTACCTGGCCATCCCGCCGGCGCTGTTCGACGACGTCGTCGAGGGCATCGTCGGGGTCGGGCTGCACGAGCACGCCCGGGTCGTGGTCGAGAAGCCCTTCGGTCGCGACCGCGAGTCGGCCCGCGAGCTCGACGAGGTGCTCCACGGCGCGTTCCCCGAGGACCGGGTCTTCCGCATCGACCACTTCCTCGGCAAGGAGGCCATCGAGAACCTGCTCGTCTTCCGCTTCGCCAACTCGCTGCTCGAGCCGGTGTGGAACCGCAACTTCATCGCCTCGGTGCAGATCACCATGGCCGAGGACTTCGGCGTCGAGGGGCGCGGGAAGTTCTACGACTCGGTCGGGGCGCTGAAGGACGTCCTGCAGAACCACCTGCTCCAGATCGTGGCGTTCCTGGCCATGGAGCCCCCGGCCGGGCCCGACGCCCGGTCGCTGCGGGACGAGAAGGTGAAGGTGTTCCGCCAGGTCGAGGCGCTGCGGCCCGAGCAGCTGGTCCGGGGCCAGTACGAGGGCTACCTCGACGAGGACGGCGTGGAGCCGGGCAGCGACACCGAGACCTTCGTCGCCGCCCGCTTCGAGATCGACTCCTGGCGCTGGGCCGGGGTGCCGTGGCTCATCCGCACCGGCAAGCGCATGGAGGCCACCCACACCGAGGTCGTCGTGGAGCTGCGCCGGCCCCCCAGCATGCTCTTCGCCGCCGAGGGCTCCCCGGCCCCGCACCCGAACCACATCCGCTTCCGGCTCAACAGCGACGCGGGGGTGACCTTCGGGCTGCAGGTGAAGCAGGCCGGCGAGGACCTGGTGGCCGAGGACGCCGACCTCGAGATGTCGTTCTCCCACGACGAGCGCCGCCGCGAGGCCTACCAGCGCCTCCTCGAGGACGCGATGGAGGGCGATGCCCGCCGGTTCGCCCGCGAGGACGGCATCGACCAGCAGTGGCGCATCGTCGACGGGGTCCTGCACGACCCGCCCCCGGCCGAGCCCTACGCACCCGGCAGCTGGGGGCCGGCCCGGGCCGACGAGCTCGCCGCCGACCTCGGCGGCTGGCACCAGCCGGACTGATCCGTTGGCGAGCTGGCTGAACGGGCCGCCGTCCGGGGCGGTCGAGCCACCGGCGGTGGTGCGGGACCTGGCCGCCGGGCAGCCGGTGCGGGCGGTGTGGGAGAACCAGCTCGGTGGCCTCACGTTCGCGATCGGCGAGCCACCGGACCGCTACGTGAAGGTGCTGCCCCGCGGGGTGGACCCGGCGCTCGCCGACCTCGCCGCCGAGGCCGACCGGCTCCGGTGGGCCCACCCGCACACGCCGGTCCCCGAGGTGCTGGACGTCGGAGGGGACGGGGACGCGACCTGGCTGGTCAGCGCGGCCCTGTCCGGCACGAGCGCGGTCGACCGGCGCTGGATCGCCGACCCGGAGCCCGCGGTGCGGGCCATCGGCGCCGGCCTGCGGGCCATGCACGACGCCCTGCCGGTGGACCGGTGCCCGTACGACTGGTCGCCGGCGCACCGCCTCGGACACCTGCAACCCCGCTTCGAGCACCTCCGCGCCCGGCTGGCCGAGCCACCGCCCGTGGACCGCCTGGTCGTCTGCCACGGCGACGCCTGCGCGCCGAACACCATCGTGGACGACACCGGCGGCTGGGTCGGCCACGTCGACCTCGGCGCCCTCGGGACCGGCGACCGCTGGGCCGACCTCGCCGTCGCGTCGATGAGCCTGGGGTGGAACTACGGCGACGGGTGGGAGCCGGCGTTCTTCGACGCGTACGGGGTGGCGCCGGACGAGGAGCGCATCGCCTACCACCGCCTCCTCTGGGACAGCACGTGATGTCCGGTCGTCGCTCAAGTCTCCGACGCCCGCTGCCGATGACGCTGGGAGCCGCCGGACCCGGCAGTCCTTGGGAGAGATGTGATCCGACGCGAGCCCGACCTGTTGCACCCCCGCCTCACGGTGGTGCCCGTGGACGTCGGTCCCCGTCGCGCCCTGGACCGGGGTGCCGGCCGCACGATCGTGGGCCGCGCCGAGCTCGAGGCCGCCACCCAGGCCGTCGCCGGGCGCAAGCGCACGGCCCGGCTCGAGGAGCTGGCCGCTCGCAACGCCGACCTCGAGGCGGCCCTCGACCGACTCGGCGAGGCCCGCACCGCCGTCGACCAGCGCCTCGCCGACCACGACGGGTTCCTGTCCGCCGCTGACTGGTGCACATCGCTGCCCGACCTCGCCGCGGCGCACCGGAGCGACCTCGCCGCCGCCGAGGCGGAGCTGTCCGAGGCGCTGCGCGCCGCCCGAGACGCATCACGGGCCCTCGACCGCGTGCTCGAGCAGCGGGCGCAGGCCGACGCCGCCATCACCGAGGCCCGTCGCCAGCTCCACGCGCTGGACCGCGGCGAGGGCGACCCCGGCGGCGAGCGGGCCCAGGCCGCGGCCGCCCTGTCCGCCCAGGCCGAGAGCCTGGAGGCCCGGCTCAGCGAGGCCGAGCGCGAGGCGCGGTCCCGCTCCGAGGAGACCAAGCGGGCCGTCACGGCGATCGAGCACACCATCGAGCGCCTCGTCCGCGAGCAGCGGGACCGCCAGTCCCGGCTCCGGGCGCTCGTCGACTGCCTCCCGGGCGACGCCCGGCCCCCCCACGACGACGACCCGCTCCACCACGTGGACACCGTCTCGGCCGGCCTGCGCGGCCTCGCCGAGACCATCGCCGCCGAGCTCACCGGCCTGCGCGCCGCCCTCGACCGCCACCGGGCCGAGTGCGAGCACCGCCGCAGCGAGGTCGCCGCGATCCGGGCGACGCTCGACCGCACGTCCCCCGACGACGCCGCGGAGGCCCTGGCCGACCTGCTCGCCGGGGTCGCCGACGGGGTGGTCGTCCTCGACGACGTGGTCGCCACCGATCCTGCCGGCACCGACGACGGCCTGCTTCGCGCCCTCGAGGCCGCCGAGCCCGAGGCGCCGCTGGTCCTGCTCAGCTCCGACCCCACCGTCCTCGGGTGGGCCATCGACCTGCCCGCCGAGCGCGGTGCCCTCGTCGGCCCCCGCACCGTCGACCTGCTCGACGCATCCGCATCCACCACACGGCTCACCGCCGCCGCACACGACGTCGCACCAGCCCACGCCGTCACCTCGTCCACGGGAGACCCACGATGAAGTTCCGCATCCGATCCAAGCTGGCCGCTGCGCTGGCCATCCCCCTCGTGGCCCTCGTGGTCATGTCCGGGCTCCAGGCCGTGCAGGCCCAGGAGGAGTCCGACCGCATCGAGGCCGAGGCCGACCGGGCCTTCACCGCCCTCGGACCCGGCAGCGTCACCACGGCGCTGCAGAACGAGCGCAACTTCCTCTCGCTCGAGCTGATCGGCCTCTCCGGGGCCACCGAGCTCGACGTGAGCTCGGTGCCCGAGGCCATCGACGCCACCGATGCCGCCCTCGCCGACCTCGAGCGGGCGGTGGAGGACATGGAGCCCCAGGTCCAGGCCGCCTACGAGCCGGCCTTCGAGTCCCTCCAGGGCCTGCCCTCCATCCGTCGCGCCGTGACGGGCTTCGACGGCGACAAGGGCCTCGCCAACCAGGAGCTGGCCAACGAGGTCTTCACCTCCTACACCGAGATCGTCGCCGCCTTCTTCGACGCCACCTCCCTCATCGCCACCCAGGTGGACGAAGCCGAGCTGCGCAACGGCGTCGAGCTGGTCGACGCCGCCAGCCGCCGCAGCGAGACCATCGCGGCGGCCACCCGCAACGTGGTGCTCGACACGCTCACCGGCGGGGACTCCGTCGAGCTGCGGGCCGACGCGCTCGGCCTGCTGGACCGCCTGCGCTTCCTGAACGACCGGATCGAGCAGCTGTCCGTCGGTCCGTACGCGGATGTCGCCACCGAGACGTTCGAGCGCCCGGCGACCGAGCGGTCCCTCGCGATCTTCCAGGACTACGTCGAGGGCGAGCAGGTGGACTTCACGGCGCTGCTCGACAGCGTCGGCACGCCCGACGGCGTCCAGACGATCGCCGAGCTCACCACCGCCGCCCTGGCCGGTGAGGCCAGCACGCTGGCCGGCGAGGCCTTCGACCAGTTCCGCTTCTTCGTCCTCGTCGCCGCCGCCGTGATCGCCCTGGCCATCATCATCACCTACGTCGCCACGACCTCGATCACCCGCCCGCTGCGCAAGCTGCGCGACGAGGCCGACGCCATGGCCGGCCGCCGGCTGCCCGAGGCGGTGCGCTCGATCCTCGACACCCCCTTCGGCGACGACGTGCAGATCCCCGAGCTGGCCCCCATCGAGGTCAAGACCCGGGACGAGGTCGGTGAGGTGGTCGAGGCGCTGAACAAGGTGCAGGACCGCACCCTGGCCCTCGCGGTCGACCAGGCCGTGCTCCGGCGCAACATCGCCGACTCCTTCGTGAACCTGGGTCGACGCAACCAGAACCTGCTCGACCGCCAGCTCGAGTTCATCACCGAGCTCGAGCAGCTCGAGACCGAACCCGACCAGCTCGAGGCCCTGTTCCGCCTCGACCACCTCGCCACCCGCATGCGCCGCAACGCCGAGTCGCTGCTGGTGCTGGCGGGCACCGAGAGCCCCCGCCAGTGGGGTCTGCCCGTCGAGCTCGACGCCGTCGTCCGCGCCGGCCTCGGCGAGGTCGAGGACTACCGCCGGGTCACCGTGCGCAACCTCGAGGACGCGGCCATCTCCGGTGGCGCCGCGGCCGGCGTGTCCCACGTCGTGGCCGAGCTCACCGAGAACGCCCTGCAGTTCTCCCCGCCCGACGAGGACGTGGAGATCAAGGGTCGCCGCTCGGCCGACGGCTACGTGATCGCCATCGCCGACAACGGCATCGGCATGAGCGCCGAGGACCTCGAGCGGGCGAACCGCCGGCTCTCCGGCGAGGAGTCCTACACCGTGGCACCGTCGCGGTACCTCGGCCACTACGTGGCCGGCCAGCTCGCCGGCCGCCTCGGGGTGACCGTGCGGCTGCAGGACAACCCGGCGGGCGGCATCGTCGCCACCGTCGTCGTGCCCCCGAGCCTGCTGGAGGAGCCCGTCGCCGACGAGGCCCCCGCGGCCCGGACCGCCCCCGAGCAGCCCGCAGCACCCGAGCCCGTGGAGGAGCCCCAGGTGGACCAGCCCGACGTCGAGGCCCCGGCCGCAGCCCCTGCGGACCACCGGGGGGAGCCGGTCGCCGTCGACGGCCCCGCCACCCTCTCCGAGGCGCTCGGCGACGGCCGCCTCGAGTCGGTCGAGACGGTGGCCGACCTCGAGCGGGCCTTCGACGGCCCGAGCGCCGAGCCGCCGGCACCCACCACGCTGAACGGCCTGCCCCGCCGGGTGCCCGGCGCCCAGCGCCCGGACGCGTCTCCCCTCGCCGCCCGCGGTCGCGCCGTCGAGCCCGAGCCCGCGGCGGCGCCGACCTCGGTGGACGATGACCGCTCGACCCCCGAGGCGCCCGGTGCCGGCCTGTTCGGCTTCCTGGCGGCGTTCGAGGACGGGGCGGCCCGGGCTGCCGGGTCCGACGCACCCACCGAGACCACCACCGATGCGACCAACGAGCCCCTCTCCGGGCTCTTCGAGGAGGACCAGCGATGACCATGCAGGACGACGTCCGGCAGTTCTCGTGGATGATCGACAGCTTCGTCGAGCAGACACCCGGCGTGACCGATGCGATCGCCGTCTCCGCCGACGGGCTGCTCATGGCCATGTCGAAGTCCCTGGACCGGGCCGGCGCCGAGCAGCTCGCCGCCATCGTGTCGGGCCTGGTGAGCCTGGGCCACGGCACGACCTCGTGCTTCGGGTTCGAGTCGCTCGAGCAGGTGATCGTGGCCATGAAGGGCGGCTACCTGTTCGTGTCGTCGATCTCCGACGGCAGCTGCCTCGGCGTGGTCGCCTCCAAGCGCTGCGACATCGGCCAGGTCGGCTACCAGGCCAGCCTGCTCGTCGACCGGGCTCGCGCCGTGCTCACGCCGGAGCTCATCCTCGAGCTCCAGCAAGAGGTCCTCGTGTCATGAGCACCGAGCCGTCGTCGGGACCCGGGCGAACGGGGGGCCACGACGTCGTCCGACCCTTCGTGATGACGGGCGGGCGCACCCGGGCCGAACGGCGCGACCTGCGCATCGAGACGGTGCTGACGGCCGTCCCCGGCGCCACGACCCAGGGGCTGTCGGCCGAGCAGGTGAAGCTGCTGCGCCTCTGCGCCAGCCCCCTCTCCATCGCCGAGGCCTCCGCCGAGCTGGGCCTGGTCATCGGCGTCACCACCATCCTCGCCGCCGACCTCGTCTCCGAGGGCCGCCTCGAGGTGCACCAGACCGATCCCGTGGAGATCGAGCTCGACGTCCTGTCGCGCATGATCGACGCCGTGCGAGCCCTGTAGGAGAACGATGACGAACCACCACGAGGACCGCCCCGCCGGCGCGGCCTGGAAGCCGCGCATCCGCCCCGTGAAGTTCGTGGTCGCCGGGGGCTTCGGCGCCGGCAAGACGACCTTCGTCGGCGCGCTGTCGGAGATCCCGCCGCTGCGCACCGAGGCGGCCATGACGACCGTCGGCGCCCGCGTCGACCACCGCCGGGGTTCCGAGGCCAAGACCACGACCACCGTCGCCATGGACTTCGGTCGCCTCACGGTCGACGAGTACCTGGTGATGTACCTGTTCGGCACCCCCGGCCAGGAGCGCTTCGGCTTCATGTGGGACGACATCTGCACCCACGCGCTCGGCGCCGTGGTGCTGGTCGACACCGACCGGCTCGACCAGAGCTTCCCGGCCGTGGACTACTTCGAGGCCAAGGACATCCCCTTCGTGGTGGCGGTCAACCGCTTCGAGGGCGCGACCCGCCACGACCTCGAGGCCGTGCGCGACGCCCTCGGCGTCAGCGCCCACGTGCCGATGACCGAGTGCGATGCCCGCCGCACCGAGTCGGCCAAGCAGGTGCTGCTCCTGCTGCTCGACGAGCTGGTGAACGCCGCCCGGGCCCGCACCGCGGCCGCGTCCACCGTCTAAGACCAGACCGGGCCGCGATCCACGCCCTGGAGGCGTGGACCGCGGCCCGGAACGGTCTGGGTCTGGGTCTGGCGGGGGGCTACGGCGTGGCGCTGTCGCCGCCGGCCGACTGCGGCGGCTCGGTGTCCTCGGCGCCGCTGCCGGTCTGGTCGGGGTCGCCGCCGTCGCTGGGGGCCACGTTGCCCTCGCCGCCCTCACCGCTGCCTTCGCCGGCGCCCTCGACGCCGGCCTCGGCCAGCGCCTCCTCGAGGGTCATGTCGGGGTTCTCCTCCATGAGCAGCGCGACCGCCTCGAGGGCCTCGGCGTCCTCGGTGTCGGGGTTCTCGCCGCCGAGCGTGCGCTCGTGCCAGACGACGTAGAGCATCTCGGCGTCGGACAGCTGGTCCTCACCGAAGCCCGGCATGCCGCCGGCGACGGGCTTCTCGTTGGCGCCGTAGGTGCCGCCCCGCTCGTTCTGCCACCCGGTGGAGCCGAGGCGGACCCATTCGAAGTGGGTGACGAAGTCCGGGAAGGTCTCATAGATCGCCCCGCCGGTGAAGGCCGGGCCCACGCCACCGCCACCACCGCCGCCGTGGCAGCCGGCGCAGGCGCTGCCGTAGAGCTCCTCGCCGAGGACCTCGGGTCCGTCGCCCTCGGGGGGCGGCGACAGCGTGCCGGTGTACACGTAGGCCCACAGGGGGAGCGCCGCCAGCACGGGCATGGCCCAGAACGGGACCTTGCGACGCTTCTGGTACGCCTCGACCATCGGCGAGGGCGGTGGTGCCGCCTCGACGCCGGCCGGCTCCGGGTGGGCGGGCATCGACGAGGCTGCCGGCGCCGCCGCCTTGGCCGGTGCGGCCTCCGAGGCCGTCCCACCCGTGTCCGAGGTACCGCCACCATCCGAGGCGCCGCCGTCGCCGCCCATCGCGGAGCGACGCTCGCGCGAGCGCTTGAGGAGGTGTTCGGGGATCTCAGTCAACGGGCCTCCCGGAGGACACGGCGATCGCTTGTGGCAACGGCGACAGGGTAGGCGCCGGGCCCGATCGCGACCCAAGCCGCACGAAAGGGCCCGATGTGTCTCGCCTCCGGGGCCCGTGGTAGACCGTCCAACTGCGGGCTCCGACGGCTCCGGAGCCCTTTCCTCGCACCAATGTGATCGAATTCACGAGGTCCGTCACGCCGTGGTCGCCTTCACCCTCTCCACTCTCATCGGGATCGCCGGCATCCTCGCCGTGGTCTGGTACGGCTCACGGCGCCGCGCGCCCGGGGCGCCGCTGACGTGGGGGCAGGCCATGGCCGCCGCCACCTTCACGTTCTTCTTCATGTTCTGGTGGTACGGGATCATCCCCCACCAGTGGCTGACCTGGGCTGACAACGAGCTCAACTGGCGCCCCGACCGCACCCTGTGGGGCATCGGCAACATCTTCCGTCCGCAGGCCGAGGGCGGCTGGCTGCCGCTCACGCTCAACTGGCTCCACGTACGCGACCTCGTCGCCGTGCTCGTCTACGGCGTCGGCCTCGGCCTGCAGATCTGGCTGTGGGCGTGGTGGAACGACCGCAAGAAGAAGGCCGAGGCCCAGGCGGCCATCGTGCCGACGTCGAGCTACGGCCGCCCGCTGGTGAAGAAGGGGTGATCCGGTAGTGGCCAAGACCGACGCCAACCCGCCGCTCCCGGAGTTCCGGGACGACTACGTCCTGCAGGAGGTCGACCCCTCCTGGCTCGCCGCCGCGGTCAAGCCCAAGCAGTTCATCCACATCGACCAGTCCGAGTGCATCATGTGCGAGGGCTGCGTCGACATCTGCCCGTGGAAGTGCATCCACATG
>Ga0208490_101201_pt1 | contig 10436 bp, 8 predicted proteins | sample SubbioAug_CSWold_FD_184818 | JGI IMG/M metagenome (GOLD analysis project Ga0208490, IMG submission 184818) | Serpentinite rock and fluid subsurface biosphere microbial communities from McLaughlin Reserve, California, USA - CR11Aug_CSWold (SPAdes) | ecosystem: Environmental > Terrestrial > Deep...
CTTGTCTTATTTCTTCCTTTTCTACTTCAAGGCCATATGATGAAAGAGCATTAATCAATGTCTTTCTCCTCTTTGAAAAAGCAGCTCGAACCAACTTAAAATATGAGTCTTTGTTAACATCAGGCAATTCTTCTTTTATTGTAAGTTTTATAACTGAACTATCAATTTTTGGTTGAGGCATAAATACGCTCTTTGGAACCTTTAGAATTATTTCAGCTTTAGTATAGAATCCAACAAACAATGTTAAGGATCCATAATCTTTTGTATGTGGTTTAGCTACCATTCTATCGGCAACTTCTTTTTGTACCATTACACTTATTGAGTGAAATGGTAATCCCTCTTCTATAAGTCTGCTTATTATTGGAGTTGTTACATAGTATGGAAGATTTGCCACAACCTTTACAGGTCCACCTTGGCATTTTTCATCTATTATATCTTTTAAGGGTAACTTTAACACATCTCCATATACAATTTCTATATTATCATATGGTTTAAGTGTTTCTTCCAGTATTGGTTTTAACCTGTTGTCTATTTCAATAGCTACAACCTTTTTTGCCCTCAATGATAGTTCCTCAGTAAGAGTTCCCATTCCAGGACCAATCTCAAGGACATAATCATCCTTTGTTATTCCTGCACCTTTAACAATATTTCTTACAATGTTTCCATCAATTAGAAAATTTTGTCCCAAGCCTTTTGAAAACTTAAAACCATATCTATCAAGGACTTCTCGAATTTGTTTTGGAGAATATAATCTTTTATTTTCCATTCTTTTCTATCCTTTCCATGGCTTCAATAAATTCATCTCTACTTACTCCCAAATGATTTAACCGATTTAGCAATTGTTTTCCATTGGTGTAACCAATACCTAGGATTTCTCCTAACTTTTCTCTCTTTTCCTTGGATCCCGGTCCACCTGCTAAACCAAAGGTTAGAATATCCTCTTTATCAAAGGTCTCATGACTTTTTATCATATTGGGTCTAGCTTTTTCAATGGCTTCTATTATATCCGATGGAGTTGCATTTTCTACCCCTATATCACCTTTTTTCAAGGCTTTCCCTTGAGGCAAAAATGCATGCTTACATTCAGGAATATATTTTGATAAGTCTTTTCTAATTCTCTCTCCACCAAAATCGGGATCTGTTAAAATTATTAAGCCTCTTCTTTTTTGTATAGCTTGTAATGTTTTAATAAGCCCTTTACCGTATCCAAACCCATTTGTTGCAATAACTTCACACTCTAAGGCAGCCTTAACAGCAGAGATATCGTCTCTGCCTTCTACAACTATAACTTCTTTAATCATATTGAAACCTGCCTTTCTAGACTAAATCAAACAACCTTTTTGTGTTTTCTGTGGTAACTTTTGCAATTTCTTCAATTGACAACCCTCGTAGTTCTGCTATTGCATTGGCTACATATCTAACAAACATAGGCTCATTTCTCTTACCCCTATAAGGTTCTGGAGTAAGATAAGGACAATCTGTCTCAATTAGTAATCTATCAAGTGGAATTTCTTTTGCTACCGCTTTTGGAACCCTAGCATTTTTAAAAGTTACTGGACCACCTAGTGAAATATAAAAGCCTATCTTCATATACTCCCTTGCCATTTCAACACTTCCAGAATAGCAATGCATTATTCCTCTAAGTCCACCTTTATCAACAGCTTCCTTTATTGTATCAAATGTATCCTTATCTGCATCTCTAGAATGAATTACAACAGGAAGATTTAAGTCTATAGCCAAGTCTAGTTGTTTTTTAAACCACTTCATCTGAATATCCCTTGGAGAATTGTCATAGTAGTAATCTAGTCCTATTTCCCCTATTGCTATTACCTTCTTTTCTTTAGCCATTTGGATTATTGGTTCTAATCCACTTTTTTCTAAATCTTTCGCAGAGTGGGGATGAACCCCCACCACTGCGTATATGTTCTCATGGTTATTAGCCAAATCTAAAGTTGTTCTACTACTTTTTTCATCAGCACCTACATTTATAACTAAATCAATTTTATTATCCTTTAATGTCCTAATTAGAGCCTGTCTATCTAAATTAAATCTAGGATCATCTAAGTGGGCATGACTATCAATAAACATAACTTCCTCCTACGAGATGGATGCACCATCTGCGATATCTTCTAAGGTAGATAAAAGTGTTAAATTACCATCCTTGTCTTCAGCTGCCAAAACCATTCCTCTAGATTCAATGCCTCTTAATGTTACAGGCTTAAGGTTTGCAACTACAATAACCTTTTTACCTATTAAGTCTTCAGGCGAGTAAAACTCTTTTATTCCAGATACAACAGTTCTTTCTTCCTCTCCTACCTTTAAAGTAAGGATAAGAAGTTTATCTGCTTTTGGATGAGGTTTGCAGTCAAGGACTTTAGCTACTTTAAACTTGACCTTTAAAAAATCATCTATGGTTACTAGTTCTTCAACTTGTTCAGTTTTTTCTTCAGCTTTAATTTCTTCAACTTTAATTTCTTCTACTTTTTTTGTCTCCTTAGCCTTTGATCTCTTTTCTATTAGCTTGTTGTTGGAATCATTAAGCTTTTGGAGTTCCACTTTAATATCAAGTCTTGGGAATATAATTGTGCCTTTAGAAACCTTTGTCCCAGCAGGGAGTAAACCAAATTCTTTAGCATCATCCCATTTGAGTTCATCTGTTAAACCAAGTTGATTTCTTATTTCTGTGGAAGTTTTATCCATAAAGGGCTTAATAAGAATTGATACAATTCTAAGAGTCTCTGATAAATTATATAATACTGTATCCAATCTTTCAGTGTCTCCATCCTTGGAAAGAATCCATGGCATAGTTTCATCTACATACTTATTTGTTCTTCTAATAAGTTTCCACACTTCCTCCAATGCATTTGAGAAATTAAGTTTATCCATATACTCTTCAACCTTTAGTGCAACACTAACTGCTTGGTCTTTTAAAGAATTATCCAGCTCTTCATCAGCTTTAGTAGCAGGTGCAATCACTCCAAGGTTATATTTTTCAACCATTGACACAGTTCTTGAAACTAGATTTCCAAGATCATTTGCCAAGTCTGAATTCAATCTTTGCAAGAATTTTTCCCTTGAGAAAGAACCATCTTGTCCAAATGAAAATTCTCTTAATAGAAAATACTTAAATGCATCTATTCCGTAAAGATCAATTATTGGTTCAGGATATATGACATTGCCTTTTGATTTTGACATTTTGTCATCTTCAAATAGAATCCATCCATGTCCAAACACTTTTTTAGGAAGAGGCAAATCCAATGCCATTAAAATTGCTGGCCATATTATAGTATGGAATCTTACAATCTCTTTTCCAACTAAATGTACATCTGCAGGCCAAAACTTTTCAAAATTTCTAGTATCATCAGAACCATATCCTAAAGAAGTTATATAGCAAGATAGGGCATCAATCCAAACATATACAACATGCTTTTCATCAAATTGAACCTTTACTCCCCAATCAAAAGAGCTTCTTGATACAGACAAATCATCAAGTCCATCCTTTAAGAAGTTGTTAATCATTTCATTTTTTCTGCTTTCTGGTTGAATAAAATCTGGATTGTCTTCATATAATTTAAGAAGCCTATCCCTATATTTAGACAGTTTAAAAAAGTATGCTTCTTCCTTTTCCAAATGGGTTTCTCTTCCACAATCTGGACACTTGTGTCCATCTTTTAATTGAGACTCTGACCAAAAGGATTCACAAGGTGTACAATATGCACCTTCATACTCATCCTTATAGATTTCTCCCTTTTCATAAAGCTTTGTAAAAATATCTGCAACAGCCTTCTCATGAAGGGGATCAGTACTTCTTATAAAAGAGTCGTAATCAATTTCTAGCATCTTCCACAAATTTTTAATATCAGCTACAATTTTATCTACATATTCTTGTGGAGAGGTGTTGCTTTCTTTTGCTTTTTCTTCAATCTTTTGCCCGTGTTCATCTGATCCAGTAGTGAAAAATACATCATATCCTTGTAGTTTTTTATATCTCTTTATACTGTCAGCAGCCACTGTTGTATAAGTATGGCCTATATGAAGATTATCACTGGGGTAATAAATTGGTGTTGTTAAATAATATGTTTTTTTCATCCCACATCTTCCTTTCCTAAAAATTAAAAAAACCCCCATCTCTATAGAGACGAAGGAGACTTCGCGGTACCACTCTAATTAATCAAGTCTCACAACTTGATTCTCAGCAGGTTATTAACCTTACATAGTAACGGATGTATCCGATTTAGCCTATAAAGTTGGCTAAATGATTCAGGGACCATGTTCGAAATCACATCATATCGGATTTTCACCATCACCGACTCTCTTTAAATCTGAACAATTCCTACTCTTCCCATCAGTATCTTTAAATATTAATTACTAATAATTATACTTTATTAGGACAATAAGTCAAGGGCTAGAGGGTATTTGCCTGGTATTTACTAACATTTTGGTCTTATTGTATTGGATTTTCACTTAAATAATATATGGCATAACCATCAGGAAAAGACTCTTTTTTGAAGTTTTCATTGAGATAATTTATATACTCATAATTTTTATCTCCGTATATATAGTTTTTATGCACAATAAAGTGGGTTGCACCATTTTCCACATAATAGTTGATTTCATCCTTAGCACCAGTGGGAATATAATCATAATAATTTAGATTTGCCCTCCACCCTTGTCTATTGCTTAAGCTTAATCTAGCTGGATCTAAATATCCTATGACAATTAAATCTCCTCTTTGGGTGTTATCATCAATAAATTGAGCAAAATTAATAGTTGGGGATACTTCTTCAAATTTAGGCTCCACAATTTTACTTGTTGTAAAACCTAAAAAGATTATAAAAGAACCTATAATTACATTAAAGAATAAATTTCTATATTTACCCCTAAATAATTTGTCATTAATGAAATAAATTGTCTTTCCAGAAAGTAAAGCAACAATTGGAGCTAGAAAAATCATATAATACTCCAGCTTAATTATTGATACTATTAATAAGGTCTCAACAATCATAGCAAGAGTTAATAACAAAATAGGCAACTCTTTTTTTGTAAATAATGTTAAGAGTCCAATGGATGAAAGAACCAATAGTAATATAGTAAATTCCTCTGGTAATGAGTCCTCAAAAAACAACCAAGTCTCTGGTGCTTTTAATGAAAGAAACATTTTAGGTAATATGTGTTTGTCTGCAATGTTACTTACAAATGTAAACTCTGCAATTTTTCCTGACCAAATAATGTATAAAAATGGTGGAACTAAAGACAAAACTCCAAAGACCCATAGCTGTAATTTATTAAATACCTTTAACTTAAACTTTCCTAAAGCTAGTAATAACATGGGTATCCCGATGAAGATTGCAGGAGTTTTCTGAGATATGGCTAAAGCTGTCATTAATGCAGATAGAATAATATGTAACCAACTTTCATCATCTAACCATTTAAGAAAATGATAATAAGAACCTAAAAAGAAAAACAGCAAAGCTGATTCAGGCATTATGGCTCTAGAGTAAAATAGGTTAATAGGAATTAACCCATATATAATGATTATTATATTAGCAGTCTTTGTGTTGTATATTTTCTTTCCAATTAAAAATAAATATAAGGTTGAAAGCATGAAAAAAAATAAAGACACTGCCCTAGCTATGGTATAGCTATGACCAAATATATTGTACAAAATCGCTATTATGTATGTTGTAATTTGAAATTCAAGTTGAATATAGTTTGGAAGAGGTCCATCATAATTAAATTGTGGATATAGAATATTAAATTTATCCTGGGTGAAGTTTCGAGCAATAGATTCTGTATCCGCTTGACGCCACATATCACCTATTTCAACAGGATTATTAGAAATTGTAGGCAGCCTCAAAGCAAGGATAAAGATAAATATTATTATTGTTATAATTATGGGTGAAAGCTTATTCTTCTTCAAAGTGAACCTCTCTGGATAATTTTTTATTAATACTATTTATTGATTATATACACACCGACAATAATTACAATTACTCCAATTAACTTGGATGTTGTAAATGTCTCTTTAAATAGAAATACACCTGCAAAGGTTGTTAGAATATATCCCAAACTTACCATTGGATAAGCATAACTTAACTCATTTGAAGTTAATACCTTTATCCATAATAGAAAACTGGTTCCAAATAGAACTAAACCAATTACAATCTCTGGTATTAAGAGAATACTAAAAACACTTTTTATTATATTTGATGGAGATGCCATAAATCCAGTAAGCTTATTTGAACCTAATTTTAAGACTATCTGCCCTATGGAACCTAAGAATACAGAAGTTAATATTAATATAAGATTTCCCAATTTATATACTCTCCTTTTCCACAGGTTTCTTAATCTTGAAAAACAAGTTAAAGTAACCTTTAATAGTTTTTAGTACCTTCATCTTACTAGGACTTTCCTTTAAATTATACTCTAGCACAAGGGGATACTCTTTGGCTTTAACTCCGATTTTGCTAAATCTACCTAAAATCTCAACCATACACTCAAAACCTGATGCAGAGACTAAATTGCCTCCATACATCTTTTGAGCCTTCTTTAAATACGAAACATTATATGCTCTGAATCCACATGAATAATCTTTTATACTTTCTAATGGAAATATTGTTCTACAGTATAAACTTGCACCTCTACTCATTACTTTTCTAAAAAAGGATAACCCAATTTCTTTACCACCTTCTACAAACCTTGATGCTATTACAAGATCTAAATCTTCGTCTTTTAACAACTTAGCCATATTTGGAATTATATCTGGATTGTGAGTGTTGTCTGAATCAAGGGTAACTAGTATATCTTCATCGGAGTAATTATTGATAACATGATTAAAAACTGTCTCCACTGCTTTTCCAAGACCTAAATTCTTAGGATGATTAATATACTCAATGAAATTGTAATCATTAGAGAAGGTCTTTAATATATCCTCAGTGGAATCAGTGCTTCCATCATTGACAACGACAACTATAATATTATTGTTGTTTTCATAGAGGTCAACTATCCTATTTAATAATTTTTCTATACTAACTCCTTCATTGTAAGCAGGAAGTCCTATTACTATTTTATTATTCATTAACTTAATCTCCCTTAAATAATTGTATTCATCAGTATTATAACACTTTTGTCCATAGACAAACAAGGTTGATGTCAAATACTTGTCAATTCAGCACAAATTGATCTTTATTTATCAAAATATTGGGTGACTTTAAAATTTTAATATCTCTCGCTATCATTGAACTTTGAACATTTGTGACCGTTATCAAAAAGTTGACATTATCAGAATATTCCGCGTATATTAGCAAAAATTTGACAATATGCTTTTTTTCGTTTAAAATACAAAGATAGTCAAAAATAGTTACAAAATGGTTACAAATTTTGTAACAAAATTTAGAGGAGGAAATATATGGACACAATAAAAACCTTTAATTTAAACAAGGTTATTGTCCTCTTACTTCTTGTTATAGCAATGACTTTTTCATTAGGCGTTAACTTCTTCCAGGGAAATGAAGTAACCCTAGACCTTGATGGTGAAATAATCGAGATGGTTTCATATCAGGCTACAGTGGAGGAATTTTTAACCCAAGAGGGAATAAAAGTTGAGGAAGGTGCATCTGTGGAACCTGCCCTTGACACTTTAATTGAAGAAAACTTAAAAATCACTATTATAAACCCAAAGAGTTATACAATCATTCACAGGGATACAGAATTACCAATTCAATCCCTTAACACTAGGGTAAGTGACATCCTTTCAGATGCCAATATACAATTAGGACCTTTGGATTTTACAACACCATCCATAGATTCAATTGTAGAACCCAACACACAGATTCATCTTTTTAAAGTAAAAGAGACAAATCTAGTCCAAGAAACAACTATTCCTTTTGAATTGGAATTAGTTAATAACCACAGAATCGACAAAGGGGTTATTAAAATCCTTCAAGAAGGAAAAGACGGTATGAGAAGATCACAGATAAAAAACATTTATATCAATGGGGTCTTAAGTTCATCTGTCGTTGTAAGTGATTCAATATTGGTGGAACCCGTCCCTCAAGTAACAGAAAGGGGTACCAACGATACAATATCCACATCTCGTGGAGACACCCGATTTACAGAAACTATGGTACTAGAAGCTACAGCATATGATCTTTCATTTGCATCAACAGGCAAAAGGCCTGGGGATAGAGCTTACGGTATCACAGCGTCAGGAACAAGGGCAAGACCTGGAACAGTTGCCGTTGATCCAAGGGTAATTCCATTGGGAACTAAACTTTATGTTGAGTCTCTTGATGGAACAAAAGATTATGGATTTGCTATAGCAGAAGATAAGGGAGGCGCAATAAAAGGTATGAAAATTGACCTTTTCTTTAACACCGCCACAGAAGTAAGAAACTTTGGCAGGAGAAATGTTAAAGTATACATTTTAGAGTAATAATTAACCCCAGATTTTTTATTGAATCTGGGGTTTTTATCTTTATGATGGGTTAATAACTAACCGGTAAACATATGTTGAGTACAACGGCGTTTCTATTCCATGTGGATGGTTGTATTTTGTTGATTCTTTAACTATACCCTTTTCATTAAATATTGGTATAATTGACAAATCATTTATCACTCTTTCATCTTGTGCTTTAATGTGCTTTTGAATCGATAAATAGGACATTAAGCAAGGAGTTGGATTTGCATTATGAATTACCAATAAATAGTTTCCGTTACTCCTTATTGTATATGCAAGAACAAAGCAGCCTCCATCTTGACGAAGAAACTTTAGCTTAGATTTTATCTCATCTTTACTTTCCATTCTAAATTCCTTGTTCTCTTTTCTAAAAAGTATTAGGTCCTTCATATATAGGAATAGTTCATAATTTTTTTCCTTTAATGACCAATCGATTTCATTTATGCTTATGGGTGCATTATAAGTATTTTCATGACCTGCTTTTGTTCGCATAAATTCATTTCCAGCATGAATAAAAGGCACTCCTTGTGCTAAAAATAGTATGGAGTGGATAAATTTATTATACCTGATATACTCATCATTACCTTTATTTGGCAATATTTTAATTAACTTATCTTGTAAGATTAAATTGTCATGACTATTTACATAATTAATTGATTCTCCAGGATTTTGAGCAAATCCAATATGAGCGTCATCATAATAAATAGATCCTGCAATTCCAGTTTCTGTAGCAAATCTCTCATCTAAATTTCCTTGAGCAAACCCTATTTTATAAGCGTCATTATCACCTTTTATTGCATTTCTAAAATTATCATTAAACAATGAAAATCCCAGTTTACTTTGAGAACCTTTAGAGGTTGTTTTATTGGATGGCAAAGTTGTTATTCCACCAGTCCATGGTTCTCCATAAATAATGATGTCTTCCTTCATCTTTCTTATTTCAACTATGGCTTCTTCGATTGTATCAATATCAATTAAAGCCATTAAGTCAAATCTAAAACCATCTATTTTATACTCAGTAACCCAGTGTTTTAAACTATCTATAATAAATCTCTTCACCCTAGGATTTCTTGACTCAAATTCATTACCACAACCTGAACCATTGGAGAAAGTCCCATCATCTCTAATCCTATAATAATAATTAGGTAGAATGGTATTGAAATTAGAATCAATACTTCTAAAGGTGTGATTATAAACAACATCCATTACAACCTTTATACCTGCTTGATGAATCTTCATAACCAGGGTTTTAAATTCTCTAATTCTTTCTTTTGGATCCTCAGGATTAAGTGAGTATGATCCTTCCACCACATTATACAGCTCAGGATCATAACCCCAATTGTAATTATAATCATCAAAAAAATGTACTCTTTCTTCTTTTACGGTCAAAAAATCATAAATAGGCATAAGATGGACATGGGTTATACCCAATTCTTTCAAATGATCTATTCCTGTTGAAAAATTCTTGTATTTAGTATTTTCTTCAACAAAACCCAAATATGTTCCTCTGTTTCTAACTCCAGATGTTATTGAGAAAGTGAAATCTTTTACATGAACTTCATAAATTATTGAGTCCACAGCTTTAACTATACCAGGTTCACTATGATTTTCCCAACCTATTGGGTTAGTCTTTGACATATCTATTACTGCAGATCGTAGAGAATTTACACTTGCTCCAACACTATAAGGATCCGTAACTTCATACATGCCTTGAACTAAATAAGTATAAAAATACCCATCTAAATCCTCATTTATCATTATATCAAATGTACCATCATCTCTTTTGGTCATTGGAAATTCTCTTCTTTTTAATGTTTTGCTACTTTCATATAACCTAAGTTTTATATCGTCTCTAAGAGGAGAAAAAACTCTAAACATTGTTCCATCTTTAGAGTATATGGCTCCAAGTGGTTTATGGGTTATAAAGTTATCCATATATTCCCTCCTTTACTTATTCTGCCACATTACTCTTTTATAT
>Ga0208490_101202_pt1 | contig 10434 bp, 9 predicted proteins | sample SubbioAug_CSWold_FD_184818 | JGI IMG/M metagenome (GOLD analysis project Ga0208490, IMG submission 184818) | Serpentinite rock and fluid subsurface biosphere microbial communities from McLaughlin Reserve, California, USA - CR11Aug_CSWold (SPAdes) | ecosystem: Environmental > Terrestrial > Deep...
TCGCCGCGGTTGGCGATGCCCTCGAGCTCGTCCCAGCCCCACGGGAACAGGAACTCCACGTCGGACGTGCCCGAGCTGTAGTGGCTGAGCTCGTCGGCGGCGTGGGGTCGCAGGCGGAGCTGGTCGGTGGGCATGCCGTGCTCGACGTACCAGTCGTAGCGGGCCGCGCACCAGTACTCGTACCACTGCTCGGCCTCGTCGGGCGGGACGAAGAACTCCATCTCCATCTGCTCGAACTCGCGGGTCCGGAACACGAAGTTGCCGGGCGTGATCTCGTTGCGGAACGACTTGCCGATCTGCGCGATGCCGAAGGGCGGCTTCTTGCGCGACGTCTCGAGCACGTTCTTGAAGTTGAGGAACATGCCCTGTGCGGTCTCGGGGCGCAGGAACACCTCGTGGCCCTTGCCCTCCACCGGCCCGGCGTGGGTCTTGAACATGAGGTTGAACTGGCGGGCCTCGGTGAAGGTGCCGTGCTTGCCGCAGCCCGGGCAGGTGTCGGGGTCCTCGAGCTTGTCGAGGCGGAACCGCTCCTTGCACTCCCGGCAGTCCACGAGCGGATCGGTGAAGTTGGCCAGGTGACCGGAGGCCTCCCACACGGGCGGCGGGGACAGGATCGAGGCGTCGAGGCCGACCACGTCGTGGCGGTGCTGCACCATGGATCGCCACCACGCGTCCTTCACGTTGCGCAGGAGCAGCACGCCGACCGGGCCGTAGTCGTAGGTGGACCGGAACCCGCCGTAGATCTCGGCGGACGGGAACACGAAGCCCCGCCGCTTGCACAGGTTGACGACCTTGTCGAACAGCTCGGGCTCGGGCGTGGGTTCGGCCATAGGGGGCGGGAGCCTACCGGTGCCCCTCCAGACCCCCCGAAGCCGTTGCCGGGGTCTCCCGGAGGGGGTCTGGTAGACCCGCGGGGTGACCGCTCCCCTGCAGTACGGCACGCCCCAGGCCAGCGATCCCACGGCGGTGATGGGCCGGCGCACCCTCGCCTGGATCGCCGACCTGCTGCTCTACGCCGCCGTGGTGAGCGCCGGCATCGCCTCCATGGTCGAGTACGTCGACATCCCCGCCGGCATCGCCACCGAGGACGCGTGCCTCGAGCTCGAGCGCCAGACGGGCACGGCGCCGGACGGCTGCTTCGCCATCGACGACCGCGTGTACCTCATCGACGGCGGCGAGTCCGTCATCCAGACGGGCCTGTCCTTCGGGTGGTTCGCCCTGTTCGTGATCCTCCAGGGCGTCACCGGCGGCTCCCCCGGCAAGCTCCTGTTCGGCCTGCGCGTCGTGGACCAGTACGGAGCCAAGGCCGGCATCGGCAAGAGCCTCGGGCGCACGCTGCTGTGGGTGGTCGACGCCGCCCCCTGGATCATCCCCCTCGTCGGCCCCATTGCCGCCTTCACCTCCACCGGGCACCGCCGCGTCGGCGACATCGCCGCCGGCACCTACGTGGTGGCGTCCTCGAGCGTCGGCCAGCCCGTCATGGTCGGCAGCGCGCCGATCCCCGCCGGGCAGCCGGCGTGGGGCGCAGCACCCCCGGGCACACCACCGCCCATGGGACAGGGGTGGCAGAGCCCGCCTGCGTCAGCGCCACCCACCGCCGGCCCGGCCGTGCCGGCCGACGGCGAGAGCGGCCGCTGGTCGCCCCCAACCGCGCAGCCCACCCCCGACCTCGACTTCAGCACGGCCGACGTGCCGACATCGGGCGAGCGGGTCGACGAGGAACCACCGACCGTCGATGCCGATCCCGAGTGGTCCCACACCCCCGACCTCGACGTGACCCCGCCGCCGGCCGTGCAGGAGCTGGACGATCGAGCCGAGGACGCCGAGCACGGCCTCCCCGGCTGGGAGGCGCCGACGCTGCCCGAGGTGGAGGACCCGTCCACGAGCTGGGAGCCCCCGACGACGCCCACCGACGACTGGACCGACCTCGACGAGCCGCCGGCCACGCCCCCGGCACCGTTCGCCGCGCCGGGCGCCGACGGCCCGCCCACCGCACCGCCCCAGGCGGCCGCCCCGCCCCCGGCCGCCCCTCGCTACGAGCTCCCGCCGCCGCAGTGGGACCCGGCCCGCGGCACCTACCTGCAGTGGGAGCCGAACCAGCAGGCCTGGCTCCAGTGGGACACGGTCAGCGAGCGCTGGAAGCCCATCGACACCTGAAGCCAGCACCTGCGACCCGTCAGTGACCGAGCACGCCCGGCGTGCGGAGGCGGCGCTCGATGAGCTGCTCGACGGCCTCGGTGGCGATGGCGGCCACCTCCGACGACGCCGGCGAGGGCTCCTCGGCCAGCACGCTCGACAGCCGGCCGCCGAGGACGGCGCGGAGCAGGCGCAGGGCCTCGGGCGACACGGACCGCCCCTGCCGGCAGGTCGGGCAGCGCATCCCGCCGGCGGGGAGGTCGATGGCGACGAGCGGGTCCCCCGCCCCGCAGGACACGCACTGGTCCACCTCGAGCCCCAGCCCCTCGTGTGCCAGCACCTTCAGCTCGAAGGCCGGCACCACCAGCGGGTTGTCGTTCTCGGCGAGGGTCCGCAGCACGCCGACGAGCATCCGGAACCGGTGCGGGTCGGCCTCGCCCTCCATGGCCAGCTGGTCGACGACCTCGAGCACGGTCATGGCGGCGGCATAGCGGTCGAGGTCGTCGCGGATGGCCCGGAACGCGTCGATCCCCTCGGCCTGGGTGATCACGTCCAGGTTCCGGCCCTCGTAGAGCTGCAGCGCCACGTGGGAGAGCGGCTCGAGGCGGGCCCCGAACTTCGACTTCGTCTTGCGCACGCCCTTGGCGACGGCCCGCACCTTGCCGTGCTGCTGGGTGGCGAGCACCACGATGCGATCGGCCTCGCCGAGCTTGTAGGTGCGCAGCACCACGCCCTCGTCCCGGTAGAGCCGGGAGCCGCTCACGGCCCCTCGACGCCCCCGAACCGGCGTTGGCGCTCCTGGTACTCCCGCACCGCCTCGAACAGGTGCTCGCGCCGGAAGTCGGGCCAGAGCACGTCGGGGAACGTGAGCTCGCTGTAGGCCAGCTGCCAGAGGAGGTAGTTCGAGATGCGCTGCTCGCCCGACGTGCGGATCATCAGGTCCGGATCGGGCATGTCGGGGTCGTAGAGGTGCCGGGCGATCGTCTTCTCGGTGATCTTGTCGGCGGGCACCCCCTCGGCGACGATGGCTCGCACGGCGTCGACCAGCTCGGCCCGTCCGCCGTAGTCGAACGCGATCGTGAGCGTCATGGCCGTGTTGTGCTGGGTCAGCTCGAGGGACTCGTCCATGCGGCGCAGCACCCGCTTGGGCACCCGCCACCCGCGCCGGCCGATGAAGCGCATGCGCACGTTCTTCTCGTGCAGCTCGTCGCGCCGGCGCACGAGCAGCGACTCGTTGAAGCCCATCAGGTAGCGGACCTCGTCGGCGGGCCGCTTCCAGTTCTCGGTGGAGAAGGCGTAGACGGTGAACCACTCGACACCGAGGTCGAGGCAGCCGTTGGTGGCGTCGAGCAGGGCCTCCTCGCCGGCGGCGTGGCCATCGGTGCGCTTGAGCCCGCGCCGCTCCGCCCACCGGCCGTTGCCGTCCATGACGGCGGCGATGTGGCGCGGCACCCGCGCGGGGTCGATGCCCTCGACGGCCATGGGGCGACGCTACCTCTGGCGACCGCGCCGCCCGCGACAGGGTCATGTCTGGATCTGCGCCACATCCGGGTAACAACGGGCGGTGGCGTCGATCAAGGAGAAGCTCGCGAGCAAGCCGGTGATCGGCCCGCTGCTGCGGGTGCAGGACCGCTTCGGCGAGGTCCAGGGTGACCCGCTCGCCAACGGCATCGCGCTCCAGATCTTCCTGTCGCTCATCCCCCTCCTGCTCGTCGCCATCGCCATCGTCGGCTTCCTCGCCGGCGGTGACGCCACGTTCACCGCCGACGTCATCGACCGGCTCGGCATCCCCGCCGACGGACCGGCCGCCGAAGCGCTGCGCACCACCATCGACAGCGCCGAGGAGTCCCGTGCGGCCGCCTCGGTCGTGGGCGTCCTCGGCCTGCTGTGGCGGGGCCTGGCCGTGGTGGCAGCCGTGCAGCGGGCCATCGACAACGTGTGGCAGACCAGGTCGGCCGGCCTGCGGGACAAGGTCGGCGCCATCCTGTGGCTGTTCGGTGCCGCGATCATCTTCGCGGTGTCGTTCGCGGTGACCACTGTGTTGAACTTCCTCCCCGCCTTCCTCGCGCCGGTCTCCATCCTCGTCGGCCTGACGGTGAACCTCGGGCTGTTCCTGTGGACGTTCCACGAGCTCGGCCGGCTCCCCGTCGGCTGGCGCTCGCTGCTGCCCGGAGCCGCCGTCTGCGCCGTCGGCTTCGAGATCCTCAAGCTCGTGGGCACGCTCTACGTGCCTCGCCTGGTGGCGAGCTCGTCGGCGCTCTACGGCTCGCTCGGGATCGTCATCGCCCTGCTGGCCTGGCTGGCCTTCTTCGGTCGCCTGCTCGTCTACGGGGCGGTGATCAACGTGCTGCGCTGGGAGTCCGGCCACGGCACCGTGCAGGTGCCGGTGGAGGTCCCCCGGGTCGACACCGCCATCGCCGTCGGTGCCGACCGCTCCGGCGCCGTCACCGACCGGCTCCCCGAGTGACCGGGCGCCCAGGTCACCCGGGCTGTCAGCGGGTTGGGGGTACCGTCGCACGGTGGCTGCGCCCGAGATCGCCGAGACCCTGGAGAAGGTCGTGGCCCAGCTCCCGGGGGGCGGTGAGGTGCGCGAGGGCCAGCGCGCCATGGCCGACGCGGTCGCCGACTCCATCGAGTCCGGTCGGCACCTGGTCGTGCAGGCCGGCACCGGCACCGGCAAGACGCTCGCCTACCTCGTCCCCGCCGTCGTCACCGGCGCCCGCGTCGTGGTGGCCACCGCGACCAAGGCGCTGCAGGACCAGCTGGCCGGCAAGGACCTGCCCTTCCTCGACGCCCACGTCGGCGGCTTCTCCTGGGCCATCCTGAAGGGCCGGTCCAACTACGTGTGCCGCCAGCGCGTCGCCGAGCTGCTCGACGACCGCCAGGGCCGCCTCGACATGCCCACCGACGACCCCGGGCTCACCGCCGTCCTCGAGTGGGCGGCCGAGACCGAGATCGGCGACCGGGCCGAGCTCGCGCTCGAACCACGGCCCGCCGTCTGGGACGCCGTGTCGGTCGGCTCCGACGAGTGCCCGGGTGCGGCGAAGTGCCCCAAGGGCGAGACGTGCTTCGCCGAAGGCGCGCGCCGGCGGGCCGCCGAGGCCGACGTCATCGTCGTCAACACCCACCTCTACGGCACCCACATCGCCGCCGGGGGCGTCGTGCTCCCACCCCACGACCTCGTGGTGCTCGACGAGGCCCATCGCGTCGAGGAGGTCGTCTCCTCCACCGCGGGCAGCGAGCTGACCAGCGGGCGGGTCAGCGCGGCGGCGTACGCCGTCGGGCGGGTCATCGCCGATGACGCGCTGGTCACCGACATCCTCGCCGTCTCGTCCCGCCTCGGCGGCGTGCTCGACGAGCTCGTGGGCGAGCGACTCGACCCGCCGCCGGCGCGACTCGTCGACCTGCTCACCCAGCTCCGCACCAAGCTCGACGCGGCGAGCGCGGCGCTCAAGGCCGTGCCCGACGGCAACGTCGACGTCGTCGCCCGCCGCAACCGCGCCAACCAGCAGCTGCTCGGCCTGTCCGAGGCCATCCTCCGGGCCAGCGTCGTGCCCAGCGGGAGCGTGGCCTGGGTCGAGGGCCGGGCCGGCTCGGCGAGGCTGCGCATCGCCCCCATCGACGTCGCCGGCCTCCTCGAGGAGGTCCTCTGGCGCGAGACCACCGCGGTGCTGTGCTCGGCCACCATCCCGCCTCGCCTGCCCACCCGCCTCGGCCTGCCGAAGGCCAACACCACCGAGATCGACGTCGGCAGCCCCTTCGACTACGAGGCCCACGCCGTCCTGTACTGCGCTGCCCACCTCCCCGATCCCCGCCAGGACCGGGCGGATGCCGTGCACGACGAGATCGCCGCGCTCATCGAGGCCGCCGGCGGTCGGACGATGGCGCTGTTCACCTCGTGGCGGGCCATGGAGGCCGCGGTCGAGGCGTTGCGCCCGCGCCTGTCCACGCCCGTGCTGGCTCAGGGCGAGCAGCCCAAGCCCGCGCTGCTCTCGGCCTTCACCGACGAGGCCGCCGCCAGCCTGTTCGCCACCATGTCGTTCTGGGAGGGCGTCGACGTGCCCGGGCCGTCGCTGTCCTGCGTCATCATCGACAAGCTCCCCTTCGCCCGGCCCGACGACCCGCTCCTGGAGGCCCGGCGGGAGCAGGTCGGCCAGCGCGCGTTCGAGCTCATCGACCTGCCGCGGGCCAGCACGCTGCTGGCCCAGGGGGCCGGTCGCCTGATCCGCACCGCGGACGACACCGGCGTCGTCGCCGTGCTCGACCCCCGGCTGGCCACGGCCCGCTACCGCTGGGACCTCATCCGGGGCCTGCCGCCCATGCGCCGCACCAAGGACCGGGACGAGGTCCTCGCCTTCCTCGGCGGCCTCGCCTGACGTGCGCAGCCTGTCGGCGGTCGCCCTGCTGTCCGGGCCGATCGTCCTCTCGTCCTACCTCGTGGGCACCCTCGTCTCCCACCTGCTGACGCGCCAGGACGAAGCCGAACCCCGGCCCGCAGACCTCGTGCTCCAGGCCTTCGCCACGCTCGCCGTCTCCACCGCCGCGTGGTGGACGATCCAGCAGGTCTCCCCCGGCAGTGGCTTCTCCCGCATCGGCTACTTCTCGAACCAGGTGCTGTCCGCGTGGCAGTCCGTGGCGCTGTGGTCCGGCCTCGCCGTCGTCGTCGGCATCTGCGCGCCCGTGACGCGCCGGTTCCAGGGCGGCCCCGGCCTGGCTCCGGCCGCGGCCCTGCTCGCGGTGCACTACCCCTGGTTCCTCGTCGCCACCTTCGCCGCCGGCGGCCTGGCCCTCGGTGCGACCCGGTCCGGCCGCCTCGCCCGGGGCGCGGCGATCGCCACGCTCCTGCCCACGGCCTGGCTGGGCTGGGTGCTCGAGTGGCTGCCGGCGTGGGGGCTGCCAGCCGGGCCGGAGGCCACGGTCTGGGCGATGGTGCTCACCATCGTGCTCGGCACGCGGTGGTGGCACGACCGCCCCCTCGGCGCCGCCTACTGAGGCGGCTGGCGGTCGGGGCGCCGGGCCAGGAGGCGACGCTGCTCGGCCCGGACCTCCCGGGCCGCCTGCACCAGCTCGCCGAGGGTGCGCCCGGGTTCGCCGACGAGCACGTCGTGGCCCGCCTCGTTGAGGTCCCGGGAGATCTCCTCGGCGGGGTCGGCGGCCCGCGGCGTCGTCACGGTGAGCACCACCAGATCCGGGGCCACGCTCTCGACGAACCCGTGCAGGTCGTCGGCGGGCATGTTGGGGCCGAGCAGCTCGACCGACCACCCGTCCTCCCGCAGCACGGCGGCGGCCATGTCGACGGGCAGCCCGTGGAGCTCGCCGGGCGGGGCGGTGACGACGACGGTCCCGCGCGGGCGACCGGGGCGACGCTGGTCGATGCCGGCGAGCAGGCGGGACACGATCTCCGACGCCCGGTGCTCGTGGGCCACCATCAGCTCGCCGGCGGCCCACCGCTCGCCGATGCCCGCCATGGCCGGCGCCACCACCCGACCGAGCACGTCGAGGGCGCTCTCGCCCTGGGCGTGCAGGCGGGCGACGACGTCGGATGCGGTCCGCTCGTCGCCGGCGATCAGCGCGGCGAGCAGGCGGTCGGCCGAGCGGCCCCACTCCCGCCGGCCCCGTCGCACCGTCGCCGATGCCGGCTCGTCGCGCTGGCGGGCGAAGGCGTCCACGTCATCGACGCCGAGCTCGTACCGGCCTCGCACGCGCACGGCGGGCAGTCGCCCCTCGCGGACCCACCGGTAGGCGGTCTGGTAGTGCACGCCGAGCCGCTGGGCAGCCTCCTGGAGGTCGATGCGGTCGGCCATGGTGGCGCCCATCGTACGGGAACCGACAATGCGCGATGAACGCGGCAGAAACCTCGCGCCCGAAGGCTCAGAAGCCGAGGTCGTCGAGGTCTGCTGGCCGGCGCTGCCAGTCCTTGCGCACCACCACCTGCAGCTCCAGGTACGCACCCTCCCGGAGCTGGGCTCGCACGTTGGAGCCGACCTCCTTCAGCACCGCACCCTTGTGCCCGATCACGATGCCCTTCTGGGAGTCGCGCTCGACCATGATCTCGACCCGGATGTAGGGCCACTCCAGCTCGGTCACCCGGGTGGCGATCGAGTGCGGCAGCTCGTCGCGCGTCACCGCCAGCAGCTGCTCGCGGACCAGCTCGGCGACCCAGGTCGCGTCGGGCTGATCCGACGTCATGTCCTCCGGGTAGTACTGCGGCCCCTCGGGCATGCGCTCGACCAGGTGCTGGACCAGGGCGTCGACGCCCTCGCCCGTCCGGGCCGAGATGGGGAAGTACGCCTCCAACCCGAACTCCGATGCCGCCGTGAGCTGGGCCAGCACCTGCTCGGGGCTCGCTCGGTCGACCTTGTTCACGACCAGCACGGCGTCCGGCGGGACCTTCGCGGCGATGAAGCGGTCGCCCCGGCCGATGGGCATGGTGGCGTCGACCAGCAGGCACACGACGTCGACGTCGCGCACGGCGCTGCTGGCGGTGGCGTTCAACCGGTCGCCCAAGGGGGTGCGCGGCTTGTGGATGCCCGGGGTGTCGACGAACACCACCTGGGCCGGTCCGCCCTGCTCGGCCGACAGGTTCAGCACGCCCCGGATCTGCGTGCGGGTGGTCTGCACCTTGTCCGAGACGATGGAGACCTTCTCGCCGAGGATCTTGTTCAGCAGGGTCGACTTGCCCACGTTGGGACGGCCGACGAAGGTCACGAAGCCGGACCTCATCGGGCCTGCTCCGAGACGACGTCCACGCTGGGTGCGTCGGCGGCAGGGTCGATGCGATCGATGCGCACCAGGCCGATCCGGCGGCCCTGCACCCGCGTGGCCGTGAGGCGGTGGGCGCCGACGTCGACCGACTCGTCCTTGGCCGGCACGTGGCCGAGCCAGCTGAACAGCAGGCCGCCGATGGTGTCCCAGTCGCCCTCGGGCAGGTCGGCGCCCAGGAGGTCGTTGACCTCGTCGAGCGGCATGCGGGCGTTCACCTGGTAGGCCCCGCCGGCCAGGGGCTCGGCCATGGGCTCCTCGACGTCGAACTCGTCGACGATCTCGCCCAGGAGCTCTTCGATGAGGTCCTCCAGGGTCACCAGCCCGGCGACGCCGCCGTACTCGTCGACCACGACGGCCATGTGGAACTGCTCGACCTGCATCTGGGGCAGCAGCACCGACACCCGCTGCTGCTCGGGCACGACGCGAGCGGGGCGGACGTGACCCGCCACCGGTTCGTCACCGATGCCGTCGCGCTCGGCGCGCATGAGGTCCTTGGCGAACGCGAGGCCGACGACGTCGTCGATGCTCGTGCCGATCACCGGGATGCGGCTGAAGCCGTTGAGGATGATGACCTCCATCACGTCGCTCACCCGCCACGTGGACTCGACGGTGACCATGTCGAGGCGGGGCACCATGACCTCGCGCACGATCGTGTCGCCGAACTCGATGATGGACTCGATGAGGGCCTTCTCCTCCTCCTCGATCGCCTCGGACTCCCGGGCGACCTCGGCGAAGGCCAGCAGCTCCTCCTCCGACACCGGGGGATGGTCGTGGTGATCGCCGGAGCCTGGCGCACGACGTCGGAGGCGCTGCCCGAGCCGCTCGGCGAGGAACGGCAGCAGCGGGAGGCGGGTGACGAGCTGGCCGATGGTCGCCACCCGATGGCCCACGTCGTCGGTGCGCTCGAGGGCGACGGTCTTGGCCACGCCCTCCACGACGGCTGCCACCGCGACCGTCCCGACGACGATGGCGGCCCAGGCGAGCGGCTCGGGCGAGTAGCGGTCGGCGTGCAGGAGGACCAGCAGCACGGCACCGATCTGGGCGGCGTGGCGGACCACGACGATGACGGCGAGGTTCGTCTGGCGGCGGGCCAGCAGCTCGCCGAGGCGCCGGGCGCCGTTGGCACCCTCGTCGCCCAGCATCGCCACCCGGGCCCGGCTCGTGTGGGCCAGCACGGTCTCGCACAGGGCGAGCACGACGATCAGCAGGAGCAGGGCCCCGACGGCGACGATGGTGACGGGAAGGCTCACGGTCTGGTGTGGAAGGCCGCCAGGTGGGCCTGCTCCTTGGCCTGCATGGCTGCGGTCTCGTCCGGCTCGGCGTGGTCGTGGCCGAGCACGTGGAGGATGCCGTGCACCACCAGCAGGGCGATCTCGTCGTCGAGGGTGCCGTCGTGCTGGGGCTGGCCAGCGTGCTCGGGCGCCTGGGCGGCGGCGATGGCAGGGCACACGACCACGTCGCCGAGCAGGGTCGGCATCTCGTCGAGGTCGTCGGGCGGCCGGTCGGGGCCGCTGGTCCCGTTGTCGGGCCAGC
>Ga0208490_101203_pt1 | contig 10429 bp, 8 predicted proteins | sample SubbioAug_CSWold_FD_184818 | JGI IMG/M metagenome (GOLD analysis project Ga0208490, IMG submission 184818) | Serpentinite rock and fluid subsurface biosphere microbial communities from McLaughlin Reserve, California, USA - CR11Aug_CSWold (SPAdes) | ecosystem: Environmental > Terrestrial > Deep...
CGAGGCAGCGGAGGCCGCAGCCGAAGCCGCCGAGGCCGAAGCCCGCGCCGCGGCGCTCGCCGCCGAAGCAGCCGCCGCACAGGCCGCCGCCGCTGCAGCAGACGCCGAAGAAGAAGCAGAAGCCGAGGCCGCCGCTCTCGCCGAGGAGGCGGAAGCCGCTGCCCGCGAGGCCGCCGAAGCACGTGCTCAGGCCGAGGCTGCCGAGCGTGAAGCCGCCGAACTGCGCGCCCGCGCCGAAGCCGCCGCTGCCGAAGCTGCAGCCGAAGCCGAAGCGGAGGCCGCTGCAGAGCGCGAGGCCGCCGAGGCAGAAGCAGCCGAGCGTGAAGCTGCTGCCGAAACGGAACGTCAAGCCGAGGCCGAGCGCCGCGCCGCCGCAGAGCGTGAAGCCGAAGCAGCAGCTGCTGCTGAACGCGAAGCCGCAGCCGCAGCCGAGGCGGAAGCCGCGAGGGCAGCAGAGCCGACCGTTGCCGAGCCCGCACGTGAAGAGCGCCGCCGCGAGCGCGAGCGTGCGCCCGAGACGCAGGCAGCGCCCGAACCCGCCCCGGCCCCCGCCGAGGCTCCGGCAGCTGTCGCGGAGCCGACGCCCGCACCGACCGAGACCGCACCTGCTGCCGAGCCGCGCGCAACGGAAGTCGCACCCGAGCGCGAGCGCCGTGAGCGTGGGGAACGTCGCCGTGACCGCGACCCCGCTGCCGCGACGACCACGGACGCGCCCGCCCTCCAGCTTCAGGCCGAAGAGCCCCAGCGTTTCCAGGATGTCCGCGAAGGCCGTCGCGAGCGCGTACAGGAAGGCGTCACGATCATCGAGGAGCCTGGTGCGCGCACGATCCTGCAGGAAGGTGATCGCCTTATCATCCGCCAGGGCGAGGAAGAGCGCGCCCGCCGCACCTACCGCGACGTCCGCCGTGAGCGCCGTGGCGACCAGGAAGTGCTCGTCGCACCCCGCGAGGGCGGCGTCGAGATCATCACCATCCTCGACACGGAGGGCAATCTCCTGCGCCGCATCCGCCGCGAGGCCGATGGCCGCGAGACGGTGCTGATCGACAACACCCGCGATCTGACGACGGAGCGCTGGGATTGGCGAACCGACCGCCGGGGCGATCGCCGAACTGATCGCCGCGCAGATGATCGTCGCGGTGACGATCGTCGGGGAGATCGCCTCATCGGTCGCGCCGACAGCGTGTTCGAATTCCGCATCGACGTCCCGCCGCCCGTCGTGCGCATTCCGCGCGAGCGCTACATCGTCGATTACGGCACCGCCTACGAGGACGACTATCTGGAAGAGATCTTCCTCGCGCCCCCGGTCGCCGAGATCCGCGATCGCTACACGCTGGACGAAGTGCGCTTCAACCCGAACCTGCGCGACTACATGCCCCGCGTCGATCTCGACACTGTCACCTTCGACACGGGCTCCTGGCAGCTCACGCGGGCTCAGATCGGCGAGCTCGAGCGCGTGGCCGACGCCATGAACAGCGTCATCGACGCCAATCCGGACGAGATCTTCCTGATCGAGGGGCATACCGACGCCGTCGGTCGCGCCATCGACAACCTCTCGCTCTCGGATCGCCGCGCCGAAAGCGTCGCCTACATTCTCTCGGAGTACTACGACGTGCCGCCGGAGAATCTGGTCACGCAGGGCTATGGCGAGGAGTTCCTGAAGATCGACACCCAGGCCGCCGAGCGCCGCAACCGCCGCGTCACCATCCGCCGCATCACGCCGCTGATGGCGGAAGCGCCGCGGGGGTAAAGGCTAAACGGTTCTTGATCTGATGCGACGAGGCAGCCGCCCTGACAAACGGGGCGGCTGCCTTTCGTTCGACTTGCCGGACGCACCCGCCGAAGGGTGCTCGGGCTGCTCGGCCGTCGGCCGAGGTTCTATTCCCCGACGACCACGATGTGCAGCCGGCGCGGGCCGTGTGCGCCGAGCAGGATGGTCTGCTCGATGTCGCCGGAGCGCGAGGGGCCGGTGACGTAGTTCACCGTACGTGGCATCTCGCCTTTGCCGTAGGCGAAGCGGATGCGGCTCCAGACTTCCTCGTAATCGCCCTGCACATCCTTTGCGTCGAGGACGACGATGTGGTTGTCGGGGAGGAAGTTCAGGGTGGAGGGGTTGTCGGGCCCGGAAACCAGCACCAGCGTTCCCGTTTCCGCCACGCCGCCGAAGGCGTGGCTGACGCCGTTCAGATCCGAGCCGTCGCTGACGCCCTCGCGCACCTCCAGCGAGGTCTGCCCCCAGGGCATGCCCTTGAGCCGCTCGTCGCTGCCCATGCGCAGATCGGCGGGAAGGTTGTGGCTGCGCAGGTATTCCGCGATCGCTGCCGGAACTTCGGACGGGTCCGCGACCTGCGAAATCGTCGCCTGCGCTCCCGTGGCCTGCGCCACGAACAGATCAATCCGCTCCTTGCCGTTCACCTGCCCGCGCGCGGGGATGAGGCCCTTGGGCGAGCGCTCGATGCGCTCCTCGACGATGGAGCGGCGGGTGCGCTCATTGCCGTGCACGCCGAGCGAGCGGCGGATGGTGCCGAGAATGTCTTCGCGTGCGCTGGTCATCGTGCGTCCGTGCCTGTCCCTGTGGGGTTCTGTGCCGCCGCGACCTGCGCATCGCGCCGCTCGCGCTGCCAGCGCTGCTGGAAGGTCCCGCCCTGGGGCACGGGGAAATCGCGGTATTTCGTCCAGCCGCTGGCGAAGGGCAGCCAGCCGAAGCGGCCCTTCTTGCGACCGAAGAGCGACAACGCCCCCATGCCGATCCGCGTCGAGAGTCGATACAAGGTCGGGCGTCTGGCGAAATAGCCCCAGAACTTCAGGCCGGAGCGAACGGTCGCCGGCGAGAGATGGCGCTCGAATTCGCGCTCGCGCCAGTGCCGCATCAGCTTGGGCAGGGGAATGCGCACCGGGCAGACGCTCTCGCAGCGCCCGCAGAAGGTGGAGGCGTTGGGGAGGTGCCCGCCCTTGTCGACGCCGATCAGCGTGGGGGTCAGCACCGCGCCCATGGGGCCTGGATAGACCCAGCCATAGGCGTGCCCGCCCACCGCGTGATAGACCGGGCAATGGTTCATGCACGCGCCGCAACGAATGCAGCGCAGCATCTCCTCGAAGCTCGTCCCCAGCATGGAGGAGCGGCCGTTGTCGAGCAGGACGACGTGGTAATTTTCCGGGCCGTCGAGATCCTCCGCCCGGCGCGGGCCCGTGGAGAAGGTGGTGTAGACGCTGAGCTCCTGGCCCGTGGCGGAGCGCGCCAGCACGCGCAGGATCTGGCTGACATCCTCCAGCGTCGGCATCAGCTTCTCGATGGAGGCGAGCACGATATGCGTCTTCGGCAGGAGCTGCGTGAGATCGCCGTTGCCTTCGTTCGTGACGATGACCGAAGTGCCCGTCTCCGCGATGAGGAAGTTCGCCCCCGTGATCCCGACATCCGCCGCGAGAAAACGGTCGCGCAGGACGCCGCGGGCTTCCGTCAGCAGCTGCACGGGCTCGGAGAGATCGCGCCCCGCATCGAGATGCGTATGCACGCGCCGGAAATCCGATTCGACCTGCGTGGCGTTGAGATGCACCGCCGGCGCGATGATGTGCGAGGGCATCTCGTTGCGCAGCTGGATGATGTATTCGCCGAGATCCGTCTCGACGGGCGTGATGCCGGCTGCCTCGAGATGCGCGTTGAGGCCGATCTCCTCGGCGATCATCGACTTGCCCTTGGTCACGGTTTTCGCGCCTTGCGCCTTGCAGATGTCGAGGATGATGGCCTGCGCCTCCTCGGCGTTGCGGGCGAAATGCACGTGCCCGCCCGACGCCTTCACCTTCTCCTCGTAGCGCTCGATGTAGAGATCGAGGTGCGCGAGCGTGTGGTTCTTGATGTCGCGGGCGGAATCCCGCAGCTCCTCGAATTCGGGAAGTTTGTCGGCAACTGCCTGCCGCTTCTCGATGAAGCCCTTCTTGACGTTGCCCATGGCGCGCTGGAGCTGCCCGTCGGCGAGCGCGCGCGTGGCGTTGTCCTTGAAGTGCGGGGAGGTGGAGTGGACGGTCATCGACGACTCTTTGCGTTGGCTTTCGGGTGCAGGAGCACCGAAAGCACGACAATCAGATGCCGTCGAGCCTAGGCGTTGCGGGATGCGCATGCAATGGTTGGCGCGCGCATCCTGGGTGACTCCGTTGCCGCAGCGGACTGGATGCGGGTTGCGGAGATCCTCACGACAGCATGCTGCGACGATGATCGGCCATGGCCTTCACCAGACGCAGCGCGAGGCGGCGCTGGCCTTCGTCGAGTTCGATCGCGGCGCAGATCAGCTCGTCCACATGCTTCTCCTTCAGAAAATACAGCGACCGCAACTCGCTGGGCGAAAGGGCCGGCGGTCGCTCGACTGGCTGCTGCTTCGTTTCGGTACTGCGGTTGCCTTGAGTTTTCATGGTCTCAGCTTTCGGATGAGGAGTTTCAGGCTGCTGTTGAAGTCAAATCGTAGCCGGTCGAAGATGCGATGACCGGATGGTGGACGCCGCTCGCCTGACGCACGGCCCGCTCCATCTCGTCCCCGATTTCGAAGAGAGCGGCGTAAGCCAGCGTCTTGCCGATCCGGATGGGCTCCGAGATCGGTTCGCCCTTGCAATCCGCACGGCGAAGGATGCGGGCGACGAAGGCGTCGTAGACAGTCACGACATGGGTGAGCCCAAGCCGGCGGCCGAACTCGTTCATGCCGAGAATGAGTTCAGCAGTCGGCTTGCTCAGCCGGTTGCGCGTCAGAGGCACTTCCGCATCGGGATCCACCGAGAACCGGCTGGCCTCCCAGATCAGCGGACTTTCGATCTTCCCTCCCTCCGGCAGAAGGACCGGAAAAACATCGTTGAGCATGTTGAAATTTGTGGTCGGAAGCAGGCGGATGCTTCCCACGACCTTCGCATTGTCGTCCTTTGCCACGAGATACACTCCGTCCAGCGCATCGAACCCGTCGATCTCCCAATCCCCGATGATCGACACGTCCCAACCGAGCCTGTCGTGAAAAACCTTCTTGCGAATGCGGTGCATCGCATCCATCTCTGCTGGAAAGGCGCCGCGCTGGTAGCTTTGAATGACCTCGATCATTTTGCTTCTCCTGTTGCCGGGGTTCGTACAAACAAGAGTTAACCTTACTCTACGGCATAGAAGGCACACCTGTCGTATTCGACAGCTTGCACTTCACGGTAGTGGGATGACGCCATAGGTGATTGCTTTCGATACGGCATGGGTTGTCGATAGCGCGTTCAGCTTGAAACGCGCGTTTTCATGATGGAAACGGACCGTTCGCTCGCTCAGCCCGAGAATGGCGGCCGTCTCCCAAATGGTCTTTCCGGCAGCCGACCAGCGCAGGCACTCCCGCTCGCGCGCGGTCAGCTTCTCGACGAAATCGTTGCCATCGAGCTTTTCCGCCTTCACCGCCCAGGAATGAAAGTAATGCGCGATCAGCATGAACTCCTTGATCAGGACCAATTTCTCGCGCGCCCATTCACGATCGCACATGGGTGAGTTGAGGGAGAACAAGGCGAATTCCCCGTGACGCCCGCGGATCGGGAACGTCAGCCCCTGGCGACCCACGTCGAACTCCTGCGCCTCGCCAAAGAGTCGCTTCACCTCCCCCGAGCTGCGGTTCAACTCCTGCCAGTCGATCGGCAGGGTGCCCACGATGCCGGCTGCGACGACGGGATCGAGGTTGACATAATCCTTGTGCTCGTAGTGGCGCTGCCACTGGGGCGAGTATGTGACCGCAACCAGCGGCTTGACCCGCCGCTCCGACGGGATGTTCAAGCCCAGATACGCCACGTGGCTCAAGCCGAACTTCGCGGCGTGCTCGCTCAGTATTGCATGGCCCTCGTGCAGTTTCTCTGCACGAGCAACCTGCTCGATGATGTCGAACGCGGCATTATTAGACGACATTGCGTGCCCCACGCCCCTGACCAGTGCCCACCAAGAAGAGACAGGCCGCAGCAACTTCTAGTTTTGTATCCAGAATCGCGTCCGCTGCGAGTTGTTTAACAAGGCATCATGGAATTATTACAAAAGGTTAAACCGGTCAATCGCACTGCGCATGAAGTGAGCAGTATGGCGCTTCCGACCATGTACTCTGGCGCTGTCCTGACGCTGCGACAATTAAACCGTGCTCGTTCAAAAATTTAGCTACTTGAACGTGTATTTACTGACTTGTGTTGCCCAGATCGATATCGACGAGCGTGAATCACCTCTGCCCCGCGCCGCGATCGAGGCGGGAACGGTAGGAGAGGCTCTCGGCAATATGGAGCCGGCGAACCACTTGCTCCCCGTCGAGATCCGCAAGGGTCCTGGCGACCTTCAGAATGCGGTGAAAGCCACGCGCGGAGAGGCGCATGGCGTCGGACGCCTCGCGCAGCAGCCGCATTCCCTCTGCGTCAGGCAGGGCGACGTCCTCGAGCACCGAGGCGGGGCAGGCGGCGTTTGTCGTGACGTTGGGGAGCCCGCGCTCGGCATAGCGCGCGACCTGCCGGGCACGTGCAACAGCCACGCGTTTGGCGATCTGCGCGGAACCTTCGCCGGGCGCAGGCAGGATGAGATCCGACGCCGTCACCGCCGGCACCTCGATGACGAGATCGATGCGATCGAGCAGCGGACCAGACAGCCGCGACTGGTATTGCGCCATGCAGCGCTCGTTGGGCCCGCGCCTGCAGGCGAAGCCCGGCTCCGTCGCCTGGCCGCAGCGGCAAGGGTTCATCGCCGCGATCAGCTGGAACCGCGCCGGGTAGGTCACCCGATGGTTGGCCCGGGCGATCATCACCTCGCCCGTCTCCAGCGGCTGGCGCAGGCTGTCGAGCGCCTGCGGGTGAAACTCCGGCAATTCGTCGAGGAAGAGGATGCCGTGGTGAGCCAGCGACGCCTCCCCGGGGCGCGCGCTCACCCCGCCGCCGACGAGCGCCGCCATCGAGGCGGAATGGTGCGGGGCGCGGAACGGGCGCCTATCGCTCAGCGCCCCCTCGGCGATCAGCCCGGCGACGGACTGCACCATCGAGACCTCGAGCAGCTCGCGCGGCAGCAGCGGCGGGAGGATCGAGGGTAGCCGTTGCGCCATCATGGATTTCCCGGCTCCCGGAGGCCCGCTCATGAGAAGAATGTGCTACATAATTCTCGGGCAAGGATAGGCCGACGAAATGTGCATCGCTATCCAGCGATCAGCATCTCGTCGATCATACAGAACAAGTGGATCGGAGTGAAGCTTGCGCCGTCAGGCTGATTAGTTTGCAATGGCTCAGCTTTTACAGCGTCATCGAATCGCTGCGGCTGGAATGGGGGAACTGCATGTACGTCGATGCGCGCTTCAGACCCAAAGGGCGGCTTTCCCGCATGCTCGACGACAAGGCCCGTGCAGCAGAGGCGAAGTCGGGTCTGCTCGCAAAGCTCAAGGATCCCAAGCCTTCACAACCTGCTGCAGCGCCGAAAATCGGCGACACTAAACGCTTCGGCGACAAGAGGCGTGCTCCGAGATCTCAGCTGGCGCCCTCCGCTCCACCCCTCGGATTCTTCCGCTTATCCGATCCTGATTCGTTCGTGGAGCCAGTCAGCGGCATGAGAGGTCTGATCGAGGCGATTTCTGCATCAGCAGTTGATCAGGTCGATCGCACGGTGTTCGCTTGGCCGGAACCGATACGGAGTCCCTTGGGGGCTTCCCTGATCGCCGCCCTGAACCTTCATGAAGGTGACGTCGAGGGCGGTGCGACGATGGCTTTCTATTCATACGGACGACGCGCCAAGTTCGAGATCAAGCGCCTGTTCATCCGGGAGAGGGAGATCGCACAACGCGCCTTGGCAAGGATCACGACGCATGACCGGAGCCTCTGGTCGGGTCCCGGCTACCATTTCGACTACCTTCTCCACGCGACCGCCTCTTCTGATGTGAGGAAACCCAAGGCGGGTGCGCTGCGCAGTCCGGTGCTGAGTCCGAACCTGTTCGAGACGGTTCCCGTCTTTGAGCCGTCGGATGCGATGCGGCCGTATCCGACCTCGGCGGAGAATTTTCTTGCGGAGCTCGGCGGAAAACGTGAGCTGCTCAAGGACAAGCCGGAGGCGGGGCGGTCGGCGACGCAGATCGACGACGCCCCCGTCTGCCTGTTCGGCCTTCCTGAGGATGAAGACCTCCTCGCCCGCTGCAGACGCTCCAGCACCCGGCTTTCCCAACGAACCGACGTCGTGGTCGTGGATCTGTCACGCCCCGACCTGAGGGACATAGCCGGGATTCTGTCCCGCCTGCGCAAGCTGAAGAAGGCCTTCGCGGGAAACGTGGGCGGGCGGCCTGCCTTCGTCGTCGTATGCGCCGATCCTTTCCTCACGCTTCGCTGCCGAGAACTGCTCGCCGATGTTCAACGCGCGGGCGGCGGCAGCCAGATGCCGCACCCCTCCGCGACATTGGAGCTTCCACCGGAGAGTCTTCGCTCGTTCGTCAAGACGCAAGCGCTGGACTTCGCCGAGGGCGATGACGCGGCGCCCGGAGACGACGTGCCCAACATCTCCGTTCTCGTCAAGAACGAGGCCTTCGCCAGTCTTCGCGAACGCTGGTTGCAGAAGGCGAGGGAGATCCAGAAGTCCGGATACGCGGAAACCGCCGTCAGCATCAGGCAGGCGGTCGGCTTCCTGCAGACCATCGCGTCGCTCCCGGTCGGCTACGCCTATTTCGCGCAGAGCGTGGAGGGAGCCGAGGAGGAGCGGAGGCTGAACAGCTTTCGAGCGGCACGGTGTTGATTTCCACCGAGAAGTGAGCCGGACAGGTGCGGACTTTCCACTGAGATTTGACCCATGTGACCCTTCCCCCAAAGCAGCGCGCGTTGGGGGGCTACGGAGTGATCCACATGGGACTTTTGAACATCATTCGACGCATGGCGTTGCGGGATAAGCTGCCGATACGCGAGGTCTCGCGGCGAACCGGCTTGTCGCGGAACACCATCAAGAAGTATCTGAATGCGGGCACGGTGGAGCCGAAGTTCGCGACGCCTGCAAGGCCAAGCAAGCTCGATCCCTTCGCCGAGAAGCTGAGCGCCTGGCTGAAGACGGAAGCAGGCAAATCGCGCAAGCAGCGCCGGACGCTGAAGCAGCTCCATGCCGATCTGATGGCTCTCGGCTTCACGGGTTCCTACAATCGGGTCGCCGCCTTTGCCCGATCCTGGCGCACCGATCGCCAGCGGGAGCAGCAGACGATGGGGCGCGGCACCTTCGTCCCCCTGGCCTTTCGCGCAGGCGAGGCGTTCCAGTTCGACTGGAGCGAGGATTATGCGGTCCTCGGCGGAGAGCGCACCAAGCTGCAGGTCGCCCATATCAAGCTGTCGCACAGCCGGGCCTTCCTGCTCCGCGCCTATCTGCTCCAAACCCACGAGATGCTGTTCGACGCTCATTGGCATGGATTCCGCGTTTTCGGCGGCGTGCCGGGGCGCGGCATCTACGACAACATGCGCACCGCAGTCGATCGCGTCGGTCGCGGCAAGGAACGCCAGGTCAACATCCGGTTCCTCGCCATGACGAACCACTATGTCTTTGAACCGGAGTTCTGCAATCCTGCCTCGGGCTGGGAGAAGGGGCAGGTCGAGAAGAACGTCCAGGACGCACGGCCTCGCATGTGGCAGCCGATGCCGAGCTTCCCCGATCTGACGGCGCTGAACGTCTGGCTGGAACAGCGCTGCATGGAGCTGTGGGGCGAGATTCCGCACGGCGCTCTGCCCGGCACCATTGCTGCTGTCTGGGCCGAGGAGAAGGCCGCGCTGATGCCGCTGCCAACCGCCTTCGACGGCTTCGTCGAGCAGAGCAAGCGCGTCTCGCCGACCTGCCTGATCAACTTCGAGCGCAATCGCTACAGCGTTCCGGCGTCATTCGCCAACCGCCCCGTCAGCCTGCGGATCTATCCCGACCGGCTGGTCGTGGCCGCCGAAGGCCAGATTCTGTGCGAACACCCGCGCTTCATCGACCGCTCCCACAAGCAGCTGCCCCGCACGATCTACGACTGGCGACACTATCTCGCGGTCATTCAGCGAAAGCCCGGGGCGCTGAGGAACGGGGCACCCTTTGCGGAATTGCCCGCGGCCTTCAGGCAGTTGCAGGATCAGATGCTGCGCCGTCCCGGTGGAGACCGGGAGATGGTCGATATCCTCGCGCTGGTTCTGCAGCAGGATGAGGAGGCTGTGCTGACCGCCGTGGAACTGGCGTTGAGCGAGGGCGTGCCGACCAAGACCCATGTCCTGAACCTGCTGCATCGCCTCATCGACGGCAAGGCAACCCACGGACCCGACATCGACACGCCGCAGGCGCTGATCCTGAGCCGCGAGCCAACGGCGAATGTCGAGCGTTATGACGGCCTGCGTGTCCAGAATGCGGGAGGCCGCCATGCGTCATGATCCTGCCAGCGGCGCCATCGTCATCATGCTTCGCAGCCTCAAGATGTACGGCATGGCGCAGGTC
>Ga0208490_101204_pt1 | contig 10424 bp, 11 predicted proteins | sample SubbioAug_CSWold_FD_184818 | JGI IMG/M metagenome (GOLD analysis project Ga0208490, IMG submission 184818) | Serpentinite rock and fluid subsurface biosphere microbial communities from McLaughlin Reserve, California, USA - CR11Aug_CSWold (SPAdes) | ecosystem: Environmental > Terrestrial > Deep...
TTATAGTTTGTCGTCTTTTGTGTGAGTTAGGACCTCTCCAGTTCCAGTCTCTTACATTCTATACATACCACTCTCCATACACCGGAAACTTCTTCATCAAGGGCTCCAAGTTCTATACCTTGACTTCCATGGACTTCGCCTAATAGGAAGAGGCTCGTCAGTTTCTTTGTCCCCTCTCGGGGTTTTCTAACAGTGCTGCAAGATTCACTTTATGTTGCGGTCTGCATATTTGATAGCACCACTTTCAGTACATTTTCATAACGCTTCATACAATGGTTCTCACCATTGCATGGTTATATATCTACTACGCTCCTTGGCGATTACGTAGGTTGGACTTTCACCAACATGTAAGTAACCAGCTTCGCTGGACACGCTCCTATTAAATAAAAAAACAAGGGTATTAAAAACCCTTGTATGTGTTGCAATTGGTGTACCCAGAGGGATTCGAACCCCCGACCTACTGGGACCATTGTAGTGATTCTATGGCATTCTAAATAATCCTATAATGTCTATACTTACACATTTATTATACTATATTGTCCTAAAGTTTAATTAACTCTTCTTGGGCAGAAGAGTTAAAAAAGGGTTAATTTTATACCTAAATCTACCCTCTAATTTAACACTATACCCAAGTTACTTGAACTATCCTCTATAAGTATTTATGGAAATCTATCATCTCTTTGAAACACTATTAAATATAATACACACTTAAGGATATCAACCTATTATTTAATCAGCATATTTACTTATTGCTTTAATACTATTATAAGGACTTTATCGTCCAATATACCTTACAAGTAGATAGTAAAAAATATATCAACATAAATCGAGAGACTAGTAGTATAGCGATCATTACCACCACTATGAATGTAATATAATTACTTGACATACCCCTCAATTGATTCAATAATCTCATCAATGCTTTTTGACCACGCTTTTGCATTCTATACAAATGTTCCTGGGGAGTTGATAAAAGTTCAACTACCTATTATAAATTGATTATTCTTTCACTCAAATCAGTTGCTGTTGAAGGATTGCAAGTTGTAAATATAACCTGATGTTTATTTGAAAACTCTTTTATCATATCTATTGCCAATGATCTTCTCTCAGGGTCTAAGTCCACCAAGCAATCATCAAGTACTATTACTCCATTGCTGTCAGAATATAAAGCTTCCACTAATGATAATCTCAAAGCTAAGCTAACTGAATCCTTTGTTCCAGTAGATAAGATATTAAAGGGTACATCAATTTCTTTTGAGTTTAATAAATTAAAATTTAACTGATCATCCAGGTTTGAAATATAATAACTCCCTCTTGTTAGAATTCTTAGATATTTTGATATAGAGTTAAGTAGATCTGTATTTGATCCACTATCCAATCTCTCTTTTGTCTTGATAAAAGCATCTTTGATCCTGAGAAGAGCTTTACCTTTTGATAACAGTCTATCGTATTCTTTAACACTACTATAGTATTCTTTCGCCAGTTCTTCATATGAAGTCTCAGGAAGATCTTTCTCTAGGCTTAAATAGAAATCTCTTTCGCTATAATATAATTTGTTGTATTCATCATATTTCGATCTTAAGTTACCAAGATCTTCAAAATATTGGTCAATGGATTCAAACTCTGATGGTAGTTCTTTCAACTTATTTAATTCTTTATCTCTTTCATTGAAATCAACTGATAGTTGAATTATTCTTTCTAATACATCACTGTTTTGATCATAGCTGTCCTTGAAGCCCCTCAGTTCAGTCTCAGATATACTTAATTCAATCTTTCTTTGTAAAAAACTATTATTTACATCATCGATATCCGATTTGATATCCTCGATATCTCTGATATCGCCTATAGGAGTTATATCTTTAAGTTGATCCTCTAAATCTTTCAGGATAACCCCATCCAGAACGTACTCAAGGGATGCTTGATTATGCTCTAAATCCCTTATAATCCTTGAAATTTTCTTATTTGCTACTTTTGCTTCTTCTATTGATTCTAATTTGAGTGCTGCCAATATATCTACTAACTTCAATGATTCTTCATTAAGTTTTACATTCAACTCTTCAATGTTTTGTTTGCCTGGTGCTATTTTTATTTCTAAACCTGCACTGCTCCCAATGGTTACCATTCCTTCTGAGGAAAAGGCACTCCCTTCCTCTAAGTATTCTCTCTCTCCCTCTATTCCCTTAACAAATAGATCCATACCTTCAGGTATTCTTATAATTTGACCTGATAAATTTCCTCCACTTAGTAAAGTCTGTAGACGTTCAACTTCTCTCGAGGCATCCTCAAGAGCGATTATATCTTTATCCTCTACCTTAGGTATGTTTTTTAACTCGCTGTTTAGTTTCACAATAACTGAGTTTATATCCTTAGCCCTTTTGATCTTATCCTCCAGTGCTTTTTTCGCGCTATCAGAATTTACTAGATCTTTTTCCTTTTCTAGTTGCTCTAACCTATCTTGAAGGGTTTGTATTTGATCTTTTAAATCTATAACATGTTTTTCTAAATCTGGCCATTTACTGTAAACCTCTTTCAGATTATCTATTTTAGTTTTAAGATTATCATATTCTACCTGAATACTACCCCTTTTTCTAATATCTGCTTCAACTGCTTCCATGCTAAGCTTTCTTATTTTTATTTCACTAAGTTTTTCCTCATATTCTTTCATGGTGGTGTAAGCAAATTCTAATTCTTTCTCTTTTAGCAAAGTTTCCTTCATAAGAGCATTTATGGTTTCTTTTGCATAATAGCTGCCAACTAGTTTCCCATAACCTTTTTTGAATGGATTGTTTATACCTCTATTATTTTCAGGATATTCTTTTTCAATATTCCACCTTTTATAAATATCATCAATTTCCTGTTCAAGTTTACTCTCAAAAGCTTCCAATGATACACCATCTAACTCCATCACTGTTTTTCTAAGCAATCCCCCTAATTCATAAATGGTACTTTCATCATTTGTTATTAAGTTTAGGGCATCCTTAAGATCCTCTTGCCTAGAGAACACTATTTTCTTGTAAGTACTTTCACCGAACTTAAGAACTTCAACCAGAAGATCGTTAATCTTAGTTTCGTCTTTTATAATTGAGCCATCAGGACATATTAGTTTTATTGAGGGTGACTTCCCCCATTCTTTCTCAAGCAAGTAGTCTCCAGAATCACAACTAAGAACTACTTTACCATCAGCACTATCCTTGTGGGGATGAGGTAGGTATCTTTCTTTAAACTCGATATCATCTTTCTTAAGATCTCCTACCTTGATCCTATTAAACAGGGTTGCCACTATGCCATTTACCATTGAGCTTTTACCAGCTTCATTAGGACCTAGGACAACATTTAATCCTTTATCAAATTCAAACGATTTGTTGTTCAAACCTGCAAATTGACTAGTAGAGAATTCTTTGATTATCATCTCTTGACCTCCATAATCATTTCATATGCTAACTGTAAAGCTTCTTCTTCGTCCTTTAGCTCTAGAAGAAATTGTTCAGGAAAGGATCCATTGGTAAACTCCTTCTCAATTTTCTCTTTGTTTATCCTGATCCTTAATTCAGTATCTTCAACAATCAAGCAAGATATTTTCTCTTCAATCTTCTTAATGAAATCATTTCTTAGACTGAATATGTCCTCATCTACTTTCCCCTTCAGTTGAATTCTTGCAATTGTATTCTCATGTTGAGTATCAAAGTAATCCTTCATGTTTACGAAATCTTCATAATCAGTTATCCTAAACTGTTTATCGATAAAACTATGTTTTCCTGTTTGAACCCTCTTTGATGTCGTGCTCTTGTCATCATTGATTGTTATTATGAATGAGTTACCCATATGGCTGCAATCTAGACCATCGGGTTCAGGAGTCCCAGGATTAAATATCGTCCAATTATTTATGGTATCAGCTTCTGGATAAACAATGTGTGAATGGCCCAATAGCCATAAGTCTACTGGAATACTCATAAGTTCATCTATTCCCATACTAAAGTAGGTGTTATCTAAATCAGGAGAAATCCCTTTAAGAGATCCGTGTGCAATTCCAATATTTACTCTAGATTTATCGATCTCACTTTCCTTTATCCATGAAAGATTGTTATCAGTAGAGTGTTTTGAATGACATGGAGCAGGGTATACGGTAGCTTCTACCCCATAATCATCAAGTTTATACGGTTGTTCATTTCTTAAGAAAAGGAGTTTATCATCCATTGCATCATTAAATGTTTTCCACAAGTCTATCATACCATTATCAAAATCGTGATTACCAGGGAGTAGCAATAAACAGTTACCATTAAATTTTCTTAAATGTTTTGAGGCTTTTAAAATGGTCTTTTTATCAATGCCTGTAGTTTTATCAAATAGATCTCCAGTGATTGCGAATATTTGGCAATTATTCTCATTTGCGATATCTATCATATTCTCTAATACCTCTACTCTGGCTTCTCTTAGGGAAACTTTAATATCATCAGGGTACTTATTAAACATCATACCAATATGAATATCTGCTGTATGAAAAATGCTGATTGTCATACCACACCCCCTTTAAATTTTAAATAAATAGAATCATAAATTAACGGTCTTATTTTTGATTTCATTTTGTTTATTTCATTAGTAATTTGACTATAAATTTCCATGTTTTTAACACTGACATCAAGTTTCTTTGATACAAAATTAGCTATCAAGTTTTCATTGGTAGTAAACATCAAACCTACAACAATCGCAGCAAGAACTTTTATTTCATCACTTGTTGAGATACTGTTTATTTCAACTTTTTCTTTAAGAACTTCTTTCAGTTTTTCAATTTCTTCTATTTCATGTTCATATAATTGTTGTCTTTCCTCTTTAAATCCAAATACTAAGGAATCTTTTGGTCTATTGAATTCTTCTTTGTATTTTTTGATAGTAATATAAGCTTCTTTAATATTATTGTTTATTACTAGGTCAAAACAATAATCCTCCAAGTCATTATCCCAAGTTAATGTAGGATTTATTGGTTCTACATTCTTAAATCCTTTTTCTGTAAGCTTATAAACAACAATTCTTTTTTTGTTTAATTCATAAAATTCATCAGGAGTTAGATTTTCAAATAAACGTTCAATTAAGATTGGTTTTTTCCCTCCTACTATAAGTTTCTTCTCCCGAAGTTTTTCTTTTAACTGCTTTACATTAAAAAGGTAGTTAATTTTCTCCTTTAGTTCCAGCTCTATTACATCAACAAGACCTTGCCCAACATACTGATTAAGCATATCTTGATAATCGAAACGCTTGTCATAACTCCAATATTGTGAAACCTCTTTCAGTGGATTTGATTTATGTAAAGTTATGTACTTCAGAAAATAAAGCTCCTCTGATTTTAAGTTGCGTTCTTGAAAATTAGTTAAATCATATCTTCCATCCATTATGTATTCGATTTTATTATTATAAAAGTTGTTAATATACCTTGATTTCGAATCGCTGTATTGATGATCAAGCTTTATTGTTTCATAGTAATCACCATTTGAGTGAAATAGCAAGAAATAATCTTCTTCAAGAATATTCCTAATTTCCTCTTTCTCAGTCTCACTAATTTCTCCCTCAATAATTGGATACATTGTATAACTTTTAATTGACTCACTTAATTCCTGCTCGTTAGTTGCTTCAAAATGTTTTGGAATTAATGTCCATTCTTCATCTACTACAATAGCAAACTCTACTAAATAGTCTTTCATTCTCTCCTGTAATGCCCTTTTAAAATCCATTTTATACTTATCTTCATTAAATATTTCATATCCTTCTGTTAACTCAGTGAATATCTGTCTTACTTGTGTTATTCTAACTTTTTTCATTAAATTCCTCCCTTAAGCTCTCATGATATGACTTAGATTGTCAAATGCTCTTGCTTTATTGGATAAAACTTAATTGTTGTTCCCACTCCATCTCATAGCTCGTCTGAATCCCTTATCTTCAGCTTCTTTCACTGTCTTTGCATAAAATGCATCTTTATTCTTAACATACATTCTCATATTCACATTCATTATTGCTTCTTGTCTTATTTCTAACTCATACTATTATAGTATTATATTTTATTTCTGAGGAGTATACTTGACCTCAATATTTTGTTCTAACAGAAATTGAATAATGTCTAGATTCCTCTTATCATTTAGATCTATTCTATTGTTAGAAATATCTATTGCTTTATATCCAACAGAGTCTCCTAACTCCATAAAATTACCATTATCTACCATTTTTAACAGTATACTAATATCGCTAATACTAGAGTCACTTATTGATAATCTTTGTAATTGAGTAAGTTCTCCCAGTGGATCTATGTTTGTAAGATTAGTTTGCCCTACTAATCCAAGGATTCTAAGTTTAGATAGCTTTCCTATGACACTAATATCGGTTATATAATTTCCTCCAATTCTCAATACTTCTAAATTTAACAGTCCTCCTAAGTAGCTTATATCAGATATACTACCTCCAATTACTTCTATGGTTTTTAGTTTAGTTAAATCCTTAAGATAACTAACATCCGATATTCCAGAATGAGTTATTGATAAGACTTCTAAGTTCTTTAATCTCTCAACTCCTCTAAGGCTCTTAATTGGATTTTGAGGATTTCCTACTACTATTAATTCCTTTATACTTAGAAAATCTTCTTCTGTGATTTCACCATATACCTTTTTTAATTGCTGTCGGATTATTGTTTCAATAATCTCTTCTTGAAATTTATTTCCATTATCTATGATTTCTTGATTTTCAACTGGTTTTTCAATTACAACAGCGTCATTTATGAAAGCAGTATTGGTGGTACCATCCCAATTTACCTCTTTACCTAGAATTTCAGATACTTTTCTTAATGGTAAATATGTAGTTCCTTTATAAAGAATGCTAAATGGAACTGTATCACCATTGTCTAGTTCATAGGACTCCCCAGCTGAGGCTACCTTCTCCCCATTTAATCGAATATTGATATTGTTAAAAAGTACAGAGATACTTTCTGCTAATACTGGTACTGATCCTAATAAAAACGCTGTAATTATTACTCCCAAAATGAATCCTTGTAATCGTTTCATAGATTTCTCCCCTTTATTTTGTGGCGTTACATTATTGTTTACAGTATATACCATATTATACTAACATTCAATTTATGTAATTTAATTTATGTTAACATAACAAAAAACCTCATCTATTAAGACAAGGTTTTCTAGTTATAATGATTTCAAAAGAGTTAAAAAAGAGTTAATTTTAAAATTTAGCTTTGTATAAAACCCTTGAAACCTTTGCAATTGGTGTACCCAGAGGGATTCGAACCCCCGACCTACTGGATTGATTTTCTTGATATTTTACTATTCTATTAATTACTACAATGTCTATATTTCAACATTTATTTAACTGTTATATACTATTCAATACTACTATAATTTAGTACAATAATGTTAAAATAATGTTAATTTTTGTTATATCAAATAAAGTGTTTTCAATACTCCTATAGTTCTATAAATATTTTAACATTAAATAATTGCCTTATCAATATAAGATTCTTTTCAATCCTGGGTAATAATTGTCTATGATACATCAATTTAAATATCAAATATGAAGTAACCCTTGCCTTAATAGTGTAACTATGCTTAAAATCGATTTTAAAGGCTCATATTTATATTTATCTATTTGTACCATAATAAAAAAAGAGGACCTATCTCTAGATCCCCTTAGTATATCAATATTAATTTGTCTTAGCTTTCCTTCTTGCTCTTTCAGATCTTATTCCTTCAGTTCTGCCTAATAGATACATTTTGTGTATAAGTTCAAATTCTTCATTTGTCATTCTCTTGTCAGAATATAACTTTTCCCATACTCCGGATATTACATCCCCTGGTATTTCACCTAATGAGGTATGGTTGTATATTTTGTCTAACTCATATAACTTCTTGCCCCTAACCCTTCTATATTCTATATATTCTTCAGCTTCTTCAACTGTATCAAATACAGTGACTCCTACTGTTCTAGAATTGATATCCTTTCTTCTTTCGGCAATCTTCTTGTCTGCTTCTTCAATTAAAACTCTAACATTCTCATAGTCTTGTTCTTCTAAAGCCTTAATATTATCTTCAGTTGGTTCTATTCCCTGAGACTTTAATCTTTTAATATTATTATCCCTTATAAGCTCTAACCATCTTTCATCAGAAATCCATTTAATCTCATTATTACTTAGAATATTTTCCATTTTCTTATATCCTCCTTATAATAACTATTGATTACTTACATCAGGTTTTTCAACTGCTTTCTCTATCTCATCTATAAAAGCTTTAGCCTTAGCTAATCCCTCATACAAGATAACACATAGAGTTGAATCATCTATATTCATTTCATCCCATTGTATTAAGCCTAACTCCATAATATCTATATTTCTTTTTAACCAGGGTAAATTATCCCTTATACTAATTATTGGATTTATTGGATTTTCCTCTACATTTGATAAACCTTTTACACTAATCATTGTCATTTTTATATCCTCCTTTTATTCTGTGGATAAACCACTTTAATTAATCCAGGATAGATGATATAATTAAATAGGTATCATCTATCAAGATGAGCAACTAAAGGTATTTAGATTATGCTTCCAGGCGGTCTAGATACCTTTTTCTTTTGCAATTAATCAATAATCATCCCTCCTTCTTCCATAAAACTTCACCAGTCTTAACATTCTCAATCATTATAAAATCATCAATTGGAATAGGTTTTTCAGAGATATACCAATTATTTGGATTTCTATCCTTTTCTAATATCTTAGCCCATTCTTTATTAATTTTATTTTGCCTACTCCATACTTTCCAAAACTTATACTTCTTGCTTCTAGTAATTGTAATTCTAATTTCAGATTTATCAACTATACTACCCACTAGCCCTAATCCATAAGGAGTTGGTTCATATAGATCAGTTAACCATACTACATTTTTAACATTTTCAATATCAGCTCTAAGATTGGATTCTGTAGGTTTCAAAAACCCATCTTCCAAAATCATTGGTAAATGATATGTTGATGTATAATGATACATTACACGTTCCAATGAATCATCCCTCCTCAATTTGATTTTATCCATTCTAATACAGCTTCCTTTTCAATTCTCCATGATTTACCAACTTTAAAAGCCTTTAACTCACCTGAATCAATTGCCCTCCTAATTGTAATTACACTTACCTTTAAGAAGTCAGCTAATTCTTTAATAGTAACAACATCCTGAAGATTCTCTATTCCCACTTAATCACCCCTTTATTAATCATTGACTATCTTTGATAATCATATGTTATCATATATAATCATTGGTGTCAATAAAGAAATTATAAAATATTCAACCTGCTATTATTAACCCATACTTTAGTATTAGTTCAATAGAAAAACCGCTTAGAATTGATTCTAGAGCCTTGTTTAAATGTGTAATTTTAGCCATTTATTTGTATTGGATATTTTAAAGTCATATCCAGGACTATTTAACAGTATACACCTACAAATATTAGCTCTAAATTATACACTTATCAGAATTACTCGTTTTCTTCATTAAACTCATTAGCGTTCTCAGATTCTTGAGCCATTAATAGAGCTTTGGCCATGTCATTTAATGCAGATAGATATTGACTTTGGATTTCTATTATCTTAGGGATGTTCTTATATACTGTATTTCTCATGATTCCCTTTTTAGGAACTGTTCTAGTAAAGTTAACTTTACCGCCTTTTGTTTTAGCTCCTCCCTTACCTACGCTACCTAATTCTTGTTGGATGCCATACCATGTATCCCCTGATACATTATCCTTTGTATTGCCGAATCCAATTTGAAGATCAGCTTCTCTTTTCCTTACCCAATAACCAACTGCTTTATAAGGTCTTTTACTTCTTCTCATCCCTGGTAATTCCTTCATCTCTTTAATCATTTCTTTTCTTATAAACTTAGCTACATCTCTTAAAGCGGCTCTTGATAGTTCATTTATAGTATACTTAGCTTGATCTACATTACTAGTATATTGTATGCCTTTCTTATTTATCTTCATTACGCTTTTAGGTACTGGCATTATATCACTCCTTAAATCCCCTTAATGAATCACAAATCTCAATAAAAGCTTTAAACCAACTATAAGAAATCTTACCCCTCTCATATTCCCGCTCTCTATTAGCTCTAAATCTTTTATAATTGTTATCATCCATAGTTATTACATGCTTTAATATTCTTGTTAATTTGACTTCATTTTCATTAATCAAGATATCACCTTCTAATTTTTATTTGTATTGGATAGTTTAAGGTCATATCCAGGACTATTTAGATATGCTATTTTTGTGGTCCACTAGTTATAAATTTCCATATCTCCTCATTAGGAAATATCCCCTATATCATTAATCTAACATCAACATTTTAGAATATTTACAGATATCCTCTCTAAGAATGTTTAGTGTATCTTTTAATATT
>Ga0208490_101205_pt1 | contig 10422 bp, 9 predicted proteins | sample SubbioAug_CSWold_FD_184818 | JGI IMG/M metagenome (GOLD analysis project Ga0208490, IMG submission 184818) | Serpentinite rock and fluid subsurface biosphere microbial communities from McLaughlin Reserve, California, USA - CR11Aug_CSWold (SPAdes) | ecosystem: Environmental > Terrestrial > Deep...
GCGATCGTCCCGTGCACTGCGGCCTCCCTGCGTCGGCATGATCCGAATCAGGTTCATACGGTCGAGGGCAGTACCAGCCCTCCTCTCAGCCCGCTCGCTACGGACTCCCGTGCTCGCCGCTGACCATACATGGACGTGGCCAGCCGGGCCGACAACAGGCTCAGTACGGTTCGCCTCCCCCAAACCCCGGGGCGCCCCAAACGCGCCGGACACATCGAGTGGGACATGACCCCGAGGTGCCGCTCGGCAGCAGTGCGTCAGCCTGTCCCCGAAGAGCATCCGCAACCGCTCCGACAGCTACTCGCCTAACGTGAACAGGCAGAACGGGTGTCCTGCGGGGTCGAGCCATCACGCGGATCCTGGCCGACACGAACTTCGACGTCGTGATGAACGGGTGCTCTCGAAGGTCACCACACGGACACCTCGAGCCGTTCTACCGGCGCCGTGCGAAGGCGTCGAGCAGCTGGTCAATCATCGGCCGTGCAGCTTCGAGCGCGCCGCGGTCGAACGCTGCGGCGGTCACCGCTTCGTCGGGTTCGACGAGGATCGGGCCGTCGGATAACGAGAGGCCCGAGGCGCTCGACCGGTTCCCGAGCTGGACGATGGAACCGACGACGGCCATGGACGTCGAGTGCATCTCAAGGGCGATCGCGTGCAGGGACGACTCCAACGGTGCGAGCGCACCCAACAGGCGAAGGTTTCGCGCGACACGCTCGGTCAGGTCGGGACCGTCGAGCAGCACGCCCATGGAGTCACGGGGAAGTCGCTCGATGGCCGTGCGCTGGCCTGTCGACTCGATACGACAGCCGGCGGGGCCGCCGTGGTCCGCGTCGCGCCAACCCCGACGTTCGTGGTCCGGCAGCAGGGCATAGGCGCCTGCGTCGTCCATGCCGACGTCGATGGGCGCCGACGCCGGTACGAGCTGCAGCGCACGGATGCGCTGCGCGAGCTGGTCCGGGAGTTCGGCGATCTGCCGGCGTGGGAGCGGCGCTCCGCCGACCGGCACGACGTGCACATACAGCTCCGGGTTCGCCGTGAGTTGGCGTTGACCGCCCGTCGAGCGCCAGCGAACGGCGACAGGGGCGTCGAGACGATGCCACTCGAGTGCGCCGGCCGGCAGCTGGTTGATCGCGGCGATGACCTTCGCCTGCAGGTCAACCGCTCCCTCGAAGCTGTCGCGGAAGATGCCGGTCGAGTAGCTCTCGATCTCACCGAGGAATGACGCTTGGTCCGGTTCGAGCTCGACGCCGTTCTTCCGAAAGACGAGCCGGGGTATGCCCTTCGCCTGGGCGGCGACGTACTCCTCGTGCGTCGGCGACCGGCCGGTCTCCGGAAAGATGGATCCGTAGTGCGGGCCGAGAAGCAGCACGTATGCGTCGGCCTGCCGAACGCCGGCGAGGCACGCTTCTCTGCTTGGTACGGACTGGGCGGTGAAGTCCTCGAAGCGAAGCGGTTCGTGACCGACCGCCCGCAACAAGCCGGGAAGCGAGTCGCGCTCTGCTTCCAAACCGCGGCGGACCGATGAGATGAAGATCTTCACTGTTCCTCTCTCACGCGTAGGTCTTCAAGAGACGTCCAGCGTTCGGCGTCCTGTTTGGCGGAGCGAACAGCCGCTCGGTCGTCCCCCAGCCGTTGCACACGCGATGCGCCATAGAGACGATGAGCTGAGACTGTCCATCGTCGTCGGTCGGCCACTCGTTGACCTGCGCTCGGACGAGCACCTCCGACGTCACGCACGTGTTCCCGTCGAGCCAGCTCACAGGGTCTTCCCAGCCGTCGGCGAGTCCGCCGAGCAGCGACCCGCCGGTACCGGGCACCGCTACGACGAGCTCGAACGGACCCTCTATAGGAAGCGTCAGCGCCAGTGCGCGGCCCTGACTCTCGACGGCGACCCGGATCGCATGGACGATGTAGTGCAGCCGGTAGATCTGCCGACCGTCGTAATCGTCGCGCTGACGCTGATAGCGAAGCGATGCACCTATTCCCACCTCGACGCCGCCGTGGCGCTGGATGGCTACGTACGCCCGCCATCCCTTCTCGCCCTGAGCGAAGCGGCCCAACGCGCTATCGGTGACGATCGTCGAGCCCATCAGTTCGACTCCATTGGCTGTCCGCCCAGTGAAACGCTCCGGTAGCACGTGCAGCAGATCGTCGCCGAAGTCGACGGCGGTCGACCAAGGGTCGGCCGGGTGGACAGCGACAAGAAGGCCGGGGTCGTCCAGCATCGTCATCAGCCCGGCGTGCGCGAAGGACTCATCATTGCGCGTCAGCCGACGCGCCTCCCGCTCCGCTGCCCACCGCTGCTGCTGGTCTGGCGACGTCATGGACACCCGGCGAGTTCACGTGGTCATCGCGACAGCGTGAGCGTAGACGTCGGCTGCAGTGGCCCAGCCGAGGACTCGTCGGGGCATGGTGTTGATGCGATCTTCGATGGCCTGTAGGTCGTTGTTGGTGAAGCGGTTGAGGTCGGTGCTCTTGCCGACATAGCGGCGGATGAGGCCGTTGCCGTTCTCGTTCGTCGGTCGTTGCCAGGGTGAGTGGGCGTCAGCGAAGAAGACGTCGATGCCACACCTTCCGGTGAGCTGTTCATGGAGGCTCATCTCGCTGCCCTGGTCCCAGGTCAAGCTGCGACGAAGCCCTGGCGGGATCCGCTCGACCAGCACAGTCAGGCCCTTGAGCGTCTGGGGTGCGCTGCGGCCGTCGCGGAGCGGTTCCATCCAGAGGTGTCGGCTCTTGCGGTCGAAGACGGTGATGATGGCGCTGGCCCATCGGGCGCCGATGATGAGGTCGCCTTCGAGGTGACCGACCTCGCTGCGGGCATCAGCAGCTGGTGGCCGCTGGGTGATCTTGGGGAGTCCGGCTCGCCACGTCTGCGGGCTCGAGCGGCGTGTTCCTCGGTGGAACCGGGTCCTGCGCCGACGGTGCAAGCACCGGAAGATGTCCCGTGGCAGGTCGTGGTGACGGTGGTCGTAGATCGCCCGGTAGATGGTCTCGTGGCTCACGGTCTGATCGATGTCGGGGTACACGCCCTGGGCGAGTTCAACCGCGATCGTCATCGGCGAGTCCTTGGCCTCGAGCCGGCACGTGACGTGCGCGGCCAACTCCGGATGGCGCTCCAACAGTCGGGCCTTGGGTCGAGCACGGCATGCCTTGGCCCGGTCGTGTGCCCGGTAGGCCCGGTAGTTCTCTCGGCCACCGTTGCGGGAGATCTCGGCGCCGATCGTGCACCGATGACGGCCGAGGCGGTCGGCGATCTCGGTGAGCTTGTGGCCTCGTCCGATCCCGTAACGGATCTCTTCGCGCTCGCGCAGGGTCAAGGGGTTCGCTGGCATGCTGACTGCTCCACCGGTCGGGGACTGTGTGTCGACAGCGGGCATCATCGCCCGCCATCACGCTCCGACCGGTGGAACCACACCTGCCTCGGTGCAGCCGTCACCCTGTGAACTCGCCCCCCTCGCTTCCGAACAGGTGTTCCCAGTCTGCCACCGAGCGCAAGTTCGCGGCGCGTATCCCGCGCTCGACGCAGTAGGAGAAGTTGCCGCTGCTCCGAACTCTTCGGACAGTCGCCAGGCGTGGCGCAAAGCGCGGACAACGATGGTTCCGGTGCCGACTGCGAGCCGCTGAATTGTCCGAGAGCGCGCACCGAGACGATCACCGAGGCTGCCCCTAATCCTGGATCCACCGACCTGATGGGCTGATGGGCCGGTGAAGGGGCCGCCTGGACGGTCGTGATCCGGTGCCGAGGCGCGTCAGGTCAGGGCTTCGAGGTGGGTCGTGGTGTCGGCGCGCTGGGTGCGTGTGCGGTGCTGCCAGTCCGCTGGCCGGCGCTCAGACCGGGACGGCGGGGACGGCGCGCAGGGCGTCGAGGGCGCGGGTGAAGCTGTGCCGCCATGGCCAGTTCGTGGGCATCCGCAGGGTGGGTGTCCCAGACAGGTTCACGAGCCGGCCGGGCAGGTCGATGAGCTGGCGGCGGATGGTGCGGGTGACGACGAGTTCGTCGGGGCGCATGCCGCCGAGGCGGACGGTCCAGCGCAACAGGTTGTGGGCCAGCACGGCACAGGCGAGCCAGGCGGCGTTGGCGAAGAACACCCCGGACGGGCAGTGCTCCATCCCGGCGCCTTCCTTCAGGTCGCGGATGTTCAACTCGACCACGGCGTGGGCCCGGTGGTGTCGGTCGACATCGACGGCGGTGCCCTCGAGGTTCGTGACGAAGGCGTGGTGTCGCCAGTCGGGCCACAGCCGCTGCTGGGCCTTCTCGGTCAGCCGGGTCCGGCGCACGACGAGCCGGACCGCACGCTTCTTGCGTCCCTGACCGGTGGTGTAGATGGTGTCGGCGACCTGAGCGGTCCCGCCGTCGGGATACGTGATGTCGACCCACGCTTCGTCGTCGATGTCCTCGATCGCCTTGCGCATGCTGGGGTTGATCCGCACGGTCACCGACCAGGCCACGCCCAATCGGGTGAGGGTGTCGGTCAGTTTCCAGGCGAAGAACCCGGCATCAGCGCGCACGGTGATCGGTCCGGTGGCACCGGCGCGGCGGACTCGGGCGATGAGCTCTTCGACGAAGCGGTTGTGCCCTCGCTGGGAGGAGCCCTTGCGCATCCGTGCGTGCAACACCTCACCGGTCGAGGCCATCGTGGCGAGCAGCGGGTGGTAGCCGAGGACCTTGGTGTAGCCGTAGGCGGCACCCTGCTTGGCCTTGCCGTAGACCCGACAGATCGTGGAGTCCAAGTCGATGATCACCGGCTCCCCATCGCCCGGGCCCGCACCCGCCGCCCACGCCCGAGCCGTCGCGGTGGCGAGCACCTTGTCGAGCTGGCGGATGTGGCCGAACGTGAACGAGCGCAGGAACGTGCCCAGCGTCGACGGTGCCATCACACGGAACGGCAACACCTTCTGCGTGTCGCCGGAACGGAGCAGATCGGCGTGATCGATGTGGGTTCCCCCGGCGAGCAGCGTGGCCACGATCGTGAGCACCTTGCGGCCCGGCAGCGCACCACCGACCCGACCCCGCAGCTTCACCGTCGAGTTGATCAACGACTCCAACCGAAGTCGGCTGATCAGCGTCGCGGCCAGCAACAGCCCCGGTGCGGCCACCGCGTTGTCGTCATCGAAGACCACCGCGATCCGGTCAATGTCATGGGTTACCGTGCTCACAGGAAGTGCCTCCCGCTGGGGTTGCGATCTCGACGTCGAACATCGAAATCGTCCCAGGTCAGGGAGGCTTTTCCGCGGATACGCAGACGCTCAATCAGCTACCTGGCCGGTGGATCCAGGCTAATGTGCCGGTCGATGTCATCCCTGTGAGCGGGCAGCGGATGTCGCGATCGGCGATCATCGGAATTCGCGTCGCGTGATCAGGGCTCGCCTGGCGGTCGGAAGTTAGCGGTCGGGGTTGGTGGTGGCGATCTCGAGGCCGTGGTGTTCTCGGAGTCGCCAGGACGGGCCGCGGATGTTGAACACGACGGCGTTGTGCATGAGCCGGTCGAGGATGGCGGCGGCGACCACGCTGTCGCCGAAGATCTCGCCCCAGTCGGGCAGGCCCCGGTTGGTGGTGACGAGGGTGGGGTGCTGCTTCTCGTAGCGCGTGTTGACGACCTCGAAGAACGCTGCCGATGCGCGCCGGTCGGCCATGGGCAGCAGTCCGACGTCGTCGATCACCAACACCGTCGGGGCGGTGTAGGTCTTGAGCTTCGAGTTCCAGGTGCCGTCGATCTTGGCGGCGACGAGCGCGTCGGTCATGTGCTGGGCGGTGGTGAAGTAGCCGCGGTAGCCGGCCTCGACAGCCCGGGTGGCGAGGGCGACGGCGAGGTGCGTCTTGCCGCAGCCGGGCTGGCCGAGGAACAGGATCGGCCGGTTCTCGCCGATGAACCGCAGGGTGACGAGGTCCTCGACGAGCTTGCGATCGACGCTGGGCTGGAACTCGAAGTCGAAGTCGTCGATGGTCTTGCGGAACGGGAACTTCGCGTAGCGCAGCCGGGCGGCAAGGCGCCGGTTCCGGGTGTGCGCGGCCTCCTCGTCGAGGAGCCGGGCGAGGAACTCGATGTGGGTCCACTCGTGCGTCTTGGCGTCGTCAGCCAAGGGGGCGAACACCTCGGCGGCGCGCTTGAGTTGCAGGTAGCCCAGGTCGGCCTTGATCTGTTCGTAGAGACCGGTCACGCCCCCGCCTCCTGCTCATCGTCGATCGAGTAGCGGGTGGCGAGGTCCGGCGTGTCGACGTCGAAGTCACCGGGGCCGAGATCCAGCCGGGCCGGCTCGGCGACGGCGGGTTCGTCGGTGACGGCGCGCAGGTGACGGTCCCGGCGGCGGTCGTGGCGGCCGAGGGCTTCGGCGACCGATGCCCGGCGGTGGTCGTCAGCCCACACCTCCTTGGCGTCGCCGGTGGCGAGGGTGTGGCGGGCGACGACGGTGCCGGCCCAACGGACCTCGAAGGTTGTGGTGTCGATGGGCCGGCGGATCTCAACGAGCTGGCCCAACACGTTCGGCGGCACGGAGTAGCGGACGCCGTCGACGCTGATGAACGGGACGATGTTGTGGACCCGGCGGGTCTCGACGTAGTCGGTGTCGAACCGGACCCGCGGCAACGGCGCCAAGAACTCCCGCTCCACCTGGGCGCGCTCGGCCGGGGCCACGCCGGTGGACCGGGACGCCACGGCGTGCACGCGCTCGTCGAGCCACACCTGCGCTCGGGCGTTGAGCTCGTCGAGGTTGGCGGGGATGCCGTCGAGCTCGACCTCGGGCAGGAACGTCTCGTGCAGCTGACGGAACGGCCGCTCAACCTTGCCCTTGCGCTTGGCATCACCGGCCTGGCACGACGTGATCTTGACGCCGTGATGGGCAGCGAACTCGACCGTCGGCGCGTGCAGCTTGAACCGCCGTCCCTGCGACGTTCCCAGCGCCCCCATCCGATCCGTCCGGGCCACGGCAGGCACGCCGCCGAAGGCCTCGAAGGAGCGGACGACGCCCTCGAAGGTGTGCTCACGGTCCTCGGACGTGGTGAACCACCACAGCCGCTGGCGGGACCACGACGAGATCGCCCCGAACACCCGCAGCGGATGCTCCCAGCCCCACGCCTTGGCGATGTGGTCGAGGTTGCAGAAGTCGAACTGGATCTCCTCGCCCGGGTCGGTGTGGATCGGCACCGACACCGCAGCCGCCGCCCGGAACCGCGGACCCCGGACGTCCCGGACCGCTCGAGCGACCGTCGGATACGAGCCGGTGAAGCCCTCGGCCCGCAGCTTGTTGTGCACCGACACGGCCAACAGGCGCGGGTGCGCCGCCAGCAGCGCCTCGACCCGAGCCCGCCAACGCCGCGTCATCACCCGCCGCTCATCAGGCACCTCGACCCGACCCGGCGGTCCGCCGGCCTTGAGCCACTTCGCCACCGTCGCCGGATGGAAGCCGAGCTCCTCGGCGATCTCCTTGTTCGTCCAGCCCTCGTTCTTGAGCGCGTGAAGATCCACGTACTCCTCCTGGTTCATCATGAGCCCGGCGGTCCCTTCGGTCGCAGTCGATGCTTGGTCGCTCGACACGCTGAAGGGGCCGCCACGCCCATGGGTGGATGGGTGATCAGGCCAGGAGGACCCCGACCACCCAACGCGAATTCACGTGATCGCCGAACGCGACTTCCCGTGATCGCTCACAATCCCAGCCGAGTGCCCCAAACCGGCGTCCCAGACTGCGCTGAAACCGTCGCCGACGAGCTACCAGTCGGGGCACCCGAAGTCTGATCCTCGAAACTGAGTGACTCGGCTCGTGCGAGCGCTACCGGTTCCCCGTCACCGCAAGATCGATGACTGCGGGGTCGGCGGTGAGATCAGCGGCCGTACTGACGAGGTGGTTGACCGAGAGTGGCTCCGATGTGCCGGAGGCGATGGATGCGGCCCGTAGGCCGATCCCGTCGGCTGACAAGTAGTACACGGATCGGAGATCGGGGTCGTCGGCGCCGAGCCAGGCCTGGTCCTCGCTCCCCGTTTCCAGTTCAGTGAGCAGTTCCATCTCGTCTTTCGAGAAGCCCCCGGAGTCGAAGATTTGGAGCGAGAACGCCACGGCGCCACTGCCGTTGCCGAACTCGAACTCCGTGTAGGAGTCGTGGCGGTTGACGTCGATTGTGTTCGGGTACTCCGGGAGCCGGGTGATGACTGCGGTCTGCACCGCGTTGAACGCTTCCATGGTCGCCGCGGGGATGGTCGTCGTCACGGTCGGCACCGTCGTGGGCGGGATCGACGGAGGCACGGTGGCTCGTGGTCGGCCGATCTCGCCGCACTCCGAGACGAAGTTCTCGGCCATCGTGCTTCTTGATACGACGTCTCGCACGTCGGCGGACTGCATCGTGCCTGCTATGAAGGCGTCGACATCCGCCGATGCGTCAAGACTGACCTCGATGGCAGGCGGAAGGATGTCCGGCGTCACCGACTCGACGATCTCCGGTTGATCGTGGAACAGGACCTTGAACTGCTCATAGACCTGTTGCTGGTCGAGGAAGCGGACGACCGCGACACCTGGCTCTTGGTCCATCGCCTCGACGGTCGCAGCGGCTCGAGCCGGCGAGACCGTGGGATCCAGGTAGACGGTCGCGTCGGTTTGGGGATCGAGCTGATCGAGCGCGCGCTGCGAACACGCGATCTGCTCCGGTGTGGGCTCTGATCCCGGTCCGGGGAAGACGACCTCTGCGACAGACAAGAGGGTGCCGCCGACGTGCTGGGCCCGCACGATGACCGGAGAGTCGCCGACTTCGATGTTCACCGGCACGGCGATGCCCGCAGAGTTCGGTCCGGTGTCGCTGACACCGGCAGTTCCGAATCGGTACTGCGCTCCGGGGTAGCCGTCTGGCTCGGGTGCATCGGCCACCGGTTCGCCGTCGAGGCCGAGGACGTCGAGGGCCAACATGTCGATTCCCTCACTCGTCACCTCGCCTGCGAGCAGCCTGTCCCGGCGCTGCACGCCGGAGAGATGAACGCCTTCGGTCGTCGACGCCACGACATCCCACGAGGCGTCAACGAGCCGAAGAAGGATCTCGCCGCGGTAGGAGGGATCGGGTCCCGGCGGGTCCTGTTCCTGCACGCCCCAGCGGGCTGTTGCCAGATCGTCGCGCACAGCAAGGGAGGCGATGGCCACGTCCGGGACGGGGAAGTCAGGAAAGCGAGCCCGCAGGTAGTCCTCGGCAGCAGCTTGCGGGTCGTCGTAGGCCGTGTCGTAGACGGCCGTGGCCGTTGAAGGATCGAACCACGCCGGCAGCTCCTGGGGTGTCGTGGTCGGTGCAACGGAGTCGATCTCGACCGAGCGGTCGTCGTCACGGAAGATCAACCCGACACCGACGACGGCGACCAGAGCCACGACGGCAGCGACGGTCAGGAGCATGCGACGCGGTCGACGACCGGCCGGCTCGCTCAACGAGCGCACCCGAGGTGCGGTGACCGGCTCACTCGCTGTCGAACCGTCGACGTCGGCGGCCCGACGGCTCAGCATCGCCCGCACCTCGTCCTCGAAGCTCTCCATATCGTCGGTCATCGGTCGATCTCCTGTCGAAGTTCCCTCAGGCCACGGTGGATGGCAGAACGGACCGTGCCCGGCCGACACCCGAGGACCGATGCGATGTCAGCATCCGGTAGATCCTCGTAGTACCGAAGGACGATCGCCGCTCGCCGACGGTCATCCAGCCGACCAAGGGCATCCCACAACTCGTCCGCTTGCAGCTCGGCCGGCGCCGCCGGCGCGGGGGCGTGGCGCTCCTCGATGCCTCGCCGCCGACCCCAAGACCGGCAGTGGTTCACGACCGCGGCCCGCACGTAGGCGCCGGGTTCCCTGACCGCCTCCCACCGGTTCAGCGTGGCGATGAAGGCGTCGTGGACCAGCTCCTCGGCGACCGAGGCGTTGCCGGTGAGTAGGTACGCGAGGCGGACGAAGCTGACTCGTCGCTCGACGTAGACCTCGACCAGACCGGCAGGCCACGACGCCACCTCGCAAGACGGTTCTCCAGACACCACCCTCATCGTTAGCGATGACGCACGAGACTGCCTCCACGTTCCCGAAAAACTCGCCAACGGCACTCGCGGGCGGCACTGGAGCGTCCAATGTTCAGTTCACGCTCCGGCGACGCCTTATCAGGCTGCGCAGTTCGATTCGCCGAAGTCCTGATACTGGCGGCGGATCGTCTCGCAGTCGTCGATCTCGGCAGAGACAGAGCGGCGACCTCGAGGCCAGGCGGGCGTCACGCGCTGCAGGCCGAGGTGTCTGGTCCACTTGCGGGGCTTTCCATAGTCCATTTGCGCCAGTACAGTGGTCTTCACGCCGGGGAGGGGTCGCACCGCCCGCCTACCCGACCCGGCGTTCCGGGGTCGGCACGAGTCGACTCAGAGGGCCTCACCATCCGCCTGGTGAGGCCCTCGCCGCGTTCGGTCTGAACCCGGCGAAGTCGGGTAG
>Ga0208490_101207_pt1 | contig 10404 bp, 6 predicted proteins | sample SubbioAug_CSWold_FD_184818 | JGI IMG/M metagenome (GOLD analysis project Ga0208490, IMG submission 184818) | Serpentinite rock and fluid subsurface biosphere microbial communities from McLaughlin Reserve, California, USA - CR11Aug_CSWold (SPAdes) | ecosystem: Environmental > Terrestrial > Deep...
AAAGGAACAGCCGATGCAGGCTGAATAAATATACCCTCTAATGAAAGTTTTCTCTGAGCTTCAATTATCTCATCATCAGTAACACTTATTACTATACCACCGTTTCTTTTTATCATACGAAGAATTTGGTTTCCACTTGGTGGAAAAGGATTTTCAATAGCATGAGCAATAGTATCGTGATTTTCAAATCTCTCTACCTTATCACTACCATTTTTATATGCTTTAAATATTGGGGAACACCCACTTGCTTGAACTGCAATTATCTTTGGTATTTTGTCAATTAATCCACAGTTGAAAAACTCTCTAAAACCTTTTTCAATACCTCTTGTATTTCCTCCAGAACTTGTAGGTACTGCAACATAATCCGGCATATCAAAATCTAATTGTTCGCATATCTCAAATGCAATTGATTTAGATCCTTCAATTCTAAAAGGGGCATCTGAATTCATAAAGTATATATCATTTTCTTCACCAATCTCATAGCTCTTTGAGTAAATATCTTCATAGTTACCTTTTATTCTAAGTAAGTTTGTATTATATATTGCTATGGGATTAACTTTTTCAATTGGCAAATCATCCTTTACGAAAATAAAAGATTTTAAATTGGCTTTACTTCCAAAAGCTGCAACTGAGGTTGCCATATTCCCACTAGAAACAGTTCCTATCTTTTTAAATCCAAGTTTGATTGCATGTTGTACAGTCACTGCAGTTCCTCTATCCTTAAATGACCAGGTTGGATTTTGACTTTCATTTTTGAAATGCAATTCTTTTACGCCTATTTCTTTCGCTAAATTTCTAGAAATAGTTAATGGTGTAAATCCCTCTCCCAATGAAATTTCCTTATCAATGGTTTCAAAAGCGTAAAAATCAGAATATCTTTCCAAAATAGTTTGATTTAATGCATTGTCTTTATTGATCTTACCAGTTGTTACCTCTTCTACCTCTAAAGGCTCATTACAATCCTTACATCTAAAATTTTTAATCTTTGCATCATATTTTTCTCCACAATTAGTACAAAATAACAAAGTATCTTTCATGATTATCAACCCTTCCTAAGTGATTCTTAATACTTACTTAGAAGTATTCATTTTAACTATTTACAATCTAAACTATAAAGAAACACCTCTAATAAAGACCATTTGAAGTTATGAATTCCTCTAATACCTCTAACCTATTTTTATTACCAGTTCCTAGCATTTTACTTAGTGTGTTTAACAATACCTCACTTATTACCATAGGGGCTACTATTGAATTAAAGAAACTCACATTAACAGTTGGAGCTAAAAACAAAACATCAGCATATTCCACTCCAGGTGCTGTCATCTTATCAGTTATCATAATAATTTTAACATCCTTATTTTTGGCAAATTTAAGAGTTTCTAAACCCATTTTGTTATATCTAGGTATGCTAAATAAAACTAACACATCATTTTTATTAGCATCTAATAGTTTTTCGAATGTCAAACCAATATCTGTATTATTAATTACATCTGGCAACATATGGCTTAATATATATGACATCCAATGTGCCATACTACTACAGCTAATAAACCCAGTTATAAATTTTTTTCTAGCTTTTTTAATTATTTTTGCAGCATTCTCATAATTGCTTTTAGTATTATTCTCTATTGTTCCTTCAATATTACTTAAAACTTTCCCAATGTATTTCTCTAATACTAAATTGTCCGATAAAGCAGGTATATTCTGTTCCAATAACTCTAATGGAGAATTTAATATTGAACTATTTTTCTTGTACAGTTCATTGTATTTTCCTTGTATATCTTTCTTGAAATCATTAAATCCTTCAAAACCTAAAGAATGCGTAAACCTAATTACCGATGATTCACTTACAACAACAGCATTTGCTAGCTCAGTAGATGTCATGAAAATAGCATCTGCTAAATTACTCATATAATAATCTGCTATTCTTTTTTCGGTTTTGGTTAGTTTTGCAGTAACTATTTTATCTCTTAAGTAATCAAACACTTTGTCACCTCATCCATTTAAATAATTTTATGGTATAAGAGTTCCTAAAATAATAGGAACTCTTAAATTTTATGCCACTTTAAAACAATTATTCAATTTTCCCAAATTAGTCTGTTAAAATTATTCAACCATTTTAACCTATTGGATATTATAAATTACTAAAACTTACCTTCATATCGCAGTGCTCCTTTTACCCAAACCTTAAGAATTCCTGCCGGTAATTTTTTTGGATCTTCGTAGCTGTTTGTGTCCATTACATTTTCATAGTCTATCAGTACTAGATCCGCTGACATTCCTTCTCTTATTAAGCCTCGATCCCATAACCTTAGTCTTCTAGCAGGTTCTGATGTAATGTTTTTAATAGCAGTTTCCAATGGCATTATATTTAGATCTCTTACATATCTTCCTAAGAATCTAGGGTATGTAGAGTATGCTCTTGGATGAGGTACTGCTCCAACTATTCCATCGGTACATACTGTATGATATGGACTTTGCATAACCTTCTGTACATCATCTTCACTGATTGAATGGTATACACAGGTAACTGAAGAACGAGTTTTTTGCAATATATGAAGTACTGCTACTGCTTCATCTAATTCTAATTTCTTTGCAACTTCATCTAATCTCAATCCACACATCCACAACCAGTCATCCATAGGTACTGCTGCTATTTGAACGGATTTTCCTGATCCACGAACATACAGTTCCTCTTCAGTTTCTTTTAAAATCTTAGCATAAGTTTCAGGATCCAGTAATCTTTCTTGGAAAGCATCCTCTCCTCCTGCATATGCCCAACCAGGTGCAACTACCTTTAATCCAGTACTTCCTGCAGTCCATGGGTATTGGTCAAATGTAATGTCATATCCTTCAGCTTGTAATTCTTCTAATCTGTCCAAGATTGTTAGAACCTTTCCCCAGTTAAAATGACCTAGTGCCTTTAAATGAGATATATGCATTCTAACATTACTCTCTTTCATTATATGGACCATCTCTTCAAATGATTCAATTAATCTAGCCATTTCATTTCTAGTATGAACCATTATTATACCATCGTGTTTTGCAACAACTTTACATACTTCAATTAACTCTTCTGTTGGTGCATAACTACTAGGTGGATAGATCATTCCAAAGGAAACTCCCTTAGCTCCTTCAATCATAGATTTCTCTATGAGATCAAGAATATTTTTCATTTCTTCCTCTGTAGGCAAGCGATTTTCACTTCCCATAATACTCATTCTAACAGTTCCATGACCAACTAACCCAACATATCTAACAGCAGGATCTACTTCTTCTACTGCATCCATATATTCTTTATAACTTCTCCACCAGTATGGTCTGTCCAACCTACCGCATAGTGGTGTCATACTTTCAGTTAGTTCTTCTACATGGGAATCATCAATTGGTGTAACTGATGATCCATCTTGACCAAGTAACTCTGTGGTAATACCTTGACCAATTACAGCTTTTAAATCTGGATTTTTAAAAATTTCAAGTTCTGAATGACTATGAGTATTAATGAAACCAGGTGTTAGTATTCTATCTGTTCCATCAACTACCTCACAACCTTCACAATTTAAGTTCAATCCAATTTTATTGATTAGTCCATCACTAATTATTACATCAGAAACAAAAGGTCTTGAACCTGTGCCATCATAAATCTTAGAATTTTTTATTAAAATCTTACTCATTTTTACCCTCCTTGCCTTATGAATAAGTTAACTAAACTATCTTATCCAAGTATCATTGGTCCAACAAATCCCCAAATAACTATCCATGCCCAAACTATAGCAACTGAAATCCAAAGTGCTTTAAGTGCATCCTTAGTATTTTGAGATTGAGCAGTACCCATTTGACTAGCAAAGTTTGTAGTAGGATACATAGAGCCAGTTAATCTTGTTGCAGCTAGAATACTTGTTGCAAATACAGCCATTGGTAAGCCTGTTTCTAATGCTAAAGCACCAAACATATCAGAAATTATTCTAATTTCAGCAACAGCTGCTGCTTCAATTCCAAATCCACCTACAATAGCTGCAATCAAGTATACAGCTGTAGGACCTGCATTCTCAACAAGACCACCCAATAGATTAGCTAGAGAATCAAATCCACCTCCAGCAGTTACTAATCTCAACAATACTTCTATAGTTATAAATATTAATAACATATTAAACTGAGAAGCCATTCCTTTTGCCATATATCCAACTGCACGGTCAACATCCATTTTGCTAAATATAGCAACAATAGTTGCTAAAAGAATCATAACTATCAATGCATAGTTTGTGCCTTGTTTTGTAACTACTCCATAAGCTACTAATAGTAAAAATCCTACTAAAAAAGCTATTGTAGTTCTTTTTTCTTTTGGATTTATTTCTATATCATCTATAGATTTAATATCTTCACTAATTGTATACTCTTCTTTTCCAGCTAATTTTTTCTGTAATCTATTGGTACCTATCCAAGCTCCAAATAACCATACAATTGAGAAAGGTAAAGTAGCAAATACTAACAATTCTAAATAGGATAAACCTGTAACTTCCATAGTGATTAAAGTAACTCCTGTCAAAGGTCCAAGTATTAATCCAATCTCACCTGCAACTTTAAATAGTACAGCTACTACTGTTGGTGCAATACCTAATGAAGCAAGTATTGGAATCATTATCGGTGCTATAACTGCATTTCCTCCACCCATTGTTCCTAACATACCACAAATCAATATTGAAGCTATAATTAGTGCAATTTTAGCTTTTGTTTGAGTATTAACACCAATCTTTTTAACTATCCAATAAACTAAAGTATGCGTTACCCTAGCTTCACTCATCAATACTCCAAGACCAGCTCCTGCAAGTATGATAATACCAATCAATACTGTTACAGAACCCATTGAGGCTTGAAATACTTGAGCAATTGTTTTAAGATTTAAACCCATTAAAAGTGCTGCTACAGCTATACCTGCTAACAAACCTGAAACATTGTTCTTTCCTCTAAATGCCAAAATTATGTAGACTACCAGGGGAATTAGAGCTAATAATGAAGGGGCACTGATAATCGACCAACTACCTAAAGTTATTTCCATTTAATAATCCTCCTTATTTTTTATTTTTCTTTATGTCAAGTTTATGAGGTTCTAATTTGCTTAGTTGTCTTTTAATACGATTTGTCCTTTTCTATTTTCTGTCTGAGAGCTATTTAATAATGCTGGGGTTCCTGCTACAAATACATGATAAATACCTTTAGGTTTTACAGCTGATTTAGCAAATGTAGACATATCTTTAACCTCATCAAAATCAAATACTGTAATGTCAGCAATTTTACCGACCTCTATTGAACCTCTATTTTTCAAATTCAAAATACTAGCTGGTAAGCTTGTAATCTTATAGACAGCATCTTCAACTGCCATAAGGTTTTGTTCCCTCACGATTTGTAAGAATCTTGGGAATGTACCAAAATATCTTGGATGAGGACTATAACTTACATCATAATTAAAGTCAACTCCATCAGATCCTGTAGCAATATCCATTGATTTCATAATATTGTACACATCATCAAGGTGTAGTGAGAAATAAATAGCTGCAACTTCAGCTTTACACTTTAGTAGTATTTCAATTGCTCCATCTATTGGACCTACCCCTAGAATTTTTGAAATTTCTTCTAAGCTTTTCCCTTCAACTTCAGGTAATTTTCCATGTGTTGAAGCAACCACTACCCGTGCAGGTCCTCCGCGCTTGTCCATAATTTCAGTCATATCTTTAACTAGTCTATCTTCCTTTTTTTCTAATCTTTCTAACATCTTATCATTACCGCCATCTAGTGCCCAACCTGGAACTAAAGCTGCAAGTCCAGTAGCTGTAGCTTCATAAGGATATTGATCACATGTAATAGTACAACCTCTTTTTCTAGCATCATCAATAAAGTCTAGAACCTCTTGGGATTTTCCCCATTGTGGTTTACCCATTAGTTTCAAGTGAGAAATATGAAGATGTACACCTGATTTCTCAGCTACCTCTATCATTTCACTTAATGAATCGAATATTTTATCTGCTTCATTTCTCATGTGAGATGTTAAAATTCCGTTATTTGCCTTTATCACCTTCGCTAATTCTACAAATTCTTCAACCTTTGCATAACTACTAGGTGGATAAATAAGTCCTAAGGACATCCCAAATACTCCACTTTTTAATTCTCCATCGAGAACATTCTTCATTTCTTCCATTTCTTCAACTGTTGGTACTCTATCTTCAAAGCCCATTACACTTGCTCTTAATGTTCCATGCCCAATAAGCATTCCACTGTTTATTGATAGTTTGTTACTACTCCCAACATTGAAGTAGTCTTTCATATTGTTCATTACCATTGTTTTGTCCTGAATTGTCTTTTCAATGGTTCTTGCATAAAAAGCTCTTATTTCTTTTTCTCTTTCCTCATTTGATGGGATTACAGATATACCACAATTTCCTCCGATTTGTAGTGTAACCCCCTGGTTTAACATACTTTGTACATTTTCAGTATTAAGTGGACATGCATCTGAGTGAGTATGAAGATCAATAAATCCAGGTGAAATTATTTTACCTTCACAATCAATTACTTCTTTTGCTTCAATATTTGGTTCTTCTGTTATGGAAGCAATCACTCCATCCTTAATGCAAACTGATGCCTTATAAGGTTTTGTTCTTTTTCCATCTACTACTAAACCATTTCTTAAAACATAATCATACATTTCTACACCTCCTGTTAACTTACTAGTACATACTCTTACATTACAGCCAAAATTATACAACCATTAAACAATCATTATTCCACCTGACTTCTGTAGAAATTAAGCAATGAAAACCTTTTCAATCAATATAATATGAATCTTTAAATCTTAGTCTCTGCCTACATTATTCATGCTAGCTAATTCATAGAATAAGTTTTAAATTTTCATAAAATTGGTGGAATTCATTTATTTTTTTTTAAAATGATTCTATATATTCTGTTATTTTCATTATATTCACAAATGTTTATCATGTCAATCGTTGTGTAAGAATATTCAATAAATTAATTAAAAATATTAGTTCTATATAATTGGTAAGAAATACTCAGCACCTTTTCTATTGGCAATAAAGATGAGACATCAACAACGCTAATATCATTATTTATAAGTTCCATATTATCCAGCTTTTTAGCAGAGCTCTTATCAAAACTTGGATTAGGATTATGAATTTGGATAACAATAATGGAGGTAAGAACTACAACAAGCTCAAAAAGTATTGGAAATTACTCCTTAAGGATAAATCCAAAGTTAATTACTCTACTTATCACTATCATAGATCTTTCAAGAAACCCATGAGAGAGATTGATATTATTAATTAATTGCTAGATATTAGTCCTGAACTTAAAGCTAGCTATGAACTTTATCACGATGTTAGACATTGTGTTCAAACTAAAAACTATGAGTTGCTTATGGATGTTATTTCTAAATGCAAACCCTTTGTATCAGACTATATGAAGACCTCTATTAAATCATTTATCAAATACAAAGACTACATTAAGAACTCTTTAATATACAACTATACCAATGGAGTTTTGGAAGGAATTAACAACATTATTAAGGTTATTAAGAGGATAGCATTTTGTTATCGTAGCTTCTTACATTTCAAGAACAGAATCCTTATTACTCATAACTTAGCTGTTTTAAAGGTATCTTAAATTTATACTTGTACTAAATAAAATAGTATTATCGAGACTTTCTAAAGCTTATCTATTACTATAAATAAAAATTAATGGCTTAAGATCATATACTAATGATCCTAAGCCACAAGGTTATCCTTTATCAAGTTAATTTAGTTTCTCTAATTCAATTATTCTCCACCAACACTATTTGACAAAGAACAAAAAAAGCTACATCACCTTTGTCCCCAATATGTTCTTAGCTACCTGCCGACCAATTTCCATCTGCATCAATATCAACATTAGTAATATCAAAATCATCGTCTCCAGGTATATCATATAATGTGACTCCATCTTCGAAAAACTCACTCAAATCAACAGCTGTATAAGCACCTGAACCTTCTCTAGCAATATACATTGAAACAGCACTATCTATAGTTCTTTCATTTGCTTGCCTTTTTGCAGTATCAGCTGAATCTCTAAAGCCACTTAACCTGGGTACAGCGATTGCTATCAATATACCAATAATAGCAATAACAACAATCAGTTCAATAAGGGTGAACCCTTCGAATTGTCGCTTTTTTCTGAATTTAGTGTAAATTTAGAACTGCTGTTTTTAGCGGTTTATCGAGGTTTTACACTTCTTCACATATAGTTTTGATTGCTATGACAACCATATCATATGTTACAATAGGTATGATAACACTATGATTGAACTGATTTTTGAGTGAAATAGTTGATCAATTCTCTCTAAGTGTGAGATTTAATTATGGTCTTAAGGCTGTAATCGGGACCACATAAACCCCATCATCCCTTAAATATGCTGCCTTGCATATTCCACAGACTACGCACAAAACCTTTGGTGGTTTTCCACCATCATTAATTATTTTGTTCTTGATTCTTATCAATGCATTAGCTGCTTCATCGATCTGGCTGCTTCCAAGTTTTATTTCTATTGCAATCCAATCACCATTCTCCAATTCCACAACAGAGTCGATCTCATCTCCATCATAATCCTGATAGTGATGTAGCTCGGCATTAAAGGATTCTGCATAGATCCTTAAATCTCTTTCACATAGGGCTTCAAATAGAAAACCTAGTGTGTTCAAATCGTTAATGAGCATCTTTGGAGTTGCATTCAATAAAGCACAGGCTAATGAAGGGTCTACGAAGTGTCTCTTATCCAATTTTTTCAGTCTTGTTGATGATCTTATATTTGAAGAGAAGGCTTTCTGATTTTCAATAAGGAACATTCTCTCGAAAAGAGTCAGATATGTTGATATGGTATCGCCATCCAAATCATCCTCTTCGTGTTCCCTTATATCTCGTCTTAAAGTACTCATTGAAACTGTGGTACTTTCATTCCTGGCCAAGGACCTAAGGAGTAGATTCATCTTTCGAGTGTTCCTATTGATCCCTTCTAGCCTATATATGTCATGGTTGATAGTGGCATTTAAATATTCTCTGGCAAGAACAGTATAGTCTGAGGACTCAATATCCAAACTGCCTGGCCATCCTCCTCTTATTATTAGGTTAATGATCCTATCTAAACTTGCCTCATCAACTCCAATGTTCATGTAGTTCCCATTGCAAATATCTTCAAAGGAAATCTGTCCAGATGAATCCTTGGACTCATATAAAGACATAGGCCTCATTCTTAAGGTGGATATCCTACCTGCTCCACTGTGTAATATCCCCTTCTGGGCAGGAGTAGCAGATCCTGTCAAAATGAATTGACCCTTCCTACCTCTTTGGTCCACCTCAAATCTTACAGCATCCCATAGTTCAGGAACTTCCTGCCATTCATCAATTAGCCTTGGTGAATCACCTTCCAATACCAGTTTGGGATCAATTTTTGCCAATGACTTGTTCTGGAAATTTCCAGCAGGATCTCCTAGATATATGCTGCTATTGCTGTGGATATTGGCAGTCCAGGTTTTCCCACACCATTTGGCACCTTCAATACAAACCGCTCCAAATGTCTTTAAATGATTTTCTACAGCCTTATCAATGATTCTTGGTAAATAATCTTGATTCCTCATTTTATTTCACCTCTACTACATTATAAAGCTAATCGGTCATTTTTGCAATTCCTATTCGGTCGCTTTTTCTATTTTCATTCGGTCGCTTTTCCTATTTCCATTCGGTCATTTTTCTTATAACTCTTCCCCTTGAGCTAAAACACTATAAAACAACAAGAGCTAAATCCACTCATTAGAAGATTTAGCCCCTTTCATTTCATTTTAAGTTTTAATCCAGAAACTCCTGGATGAGTCCTGGTTTCCCATATTTCAGAAAGAATTCCACAATGGCTACTTCCACTATCTCCCTTTGGGAAATATACTTCTCCTTACTAAAGGCTGTGATCATGTGGTCAAGCACTGCGTTCATCCTCACTGCCTTGGTGCCATAGCTACCATTTACAATGTATCTGGGAATCTCTGATGCCTCTTCACCAATTTCCTTCTTTCCTTTCCCCTTCTTCTTTCCACCCTTTAAGTCATTTATCCCTTGAAGTATTTCTCTAAGAATTTCTTCCATTGCCTCTGACTCAACATTAACCTGCCTTATATTTAATTCACTGTCTTCATCTTCAACTTCTGACTTCACGTAGTTTGCTTTTTTTGTATTCCACTCATAGCCTTTTCTTTTCATATAGACTGCCATGTCATTATGGCTTACAAATCCAGTTTGTTCTGCAATATCCCTAGGATCTGCTCCATCTTCTGTAAAGAGTGAAATTACAAGTGCAGCTTTGGATATTCCCTTTAGTTT
>Ga0208490_101208_pt1 | contig 10394 bp, 7 predicted proteins | sample SubbioAug_CSWold_FD_184818 | JGI IMG/M metagenome (GOLD analysis project Ga0208490, IMG submission 184818) | Serpentinite rock and fluid subsurface biosphere microbial communities from McLaughlin Reserve, California, USA - CR11Aug_CSWold (SPAdes) | ecosystem: Environmental > Terrestrial > Deep...
ATTCTAGGTGTATTACTAATTGTAACAAAAAAGGGTGGTATTCTTGAAAATACCTCCCTAAATATCATTCTTGATAAAACTATTAATGTTTTTAGAATAATACCATTTGTTATTCTTTTGGCAGCATTGATTCCTTTAACAAGAGCTTTAATGGGAACTGCAATTGGTACAAAAGGAGCAATACTCCCACTGATATTTGGGACAGTTCCTTTTTTTGCCAGACAAGTAGAGACAGCTCTGGCAGAAATAGACAAAGGCCTTGTGGAAGCTGCATTATCTATGGGTAGTAGTCCATTAGAGATAATTACTCGAGTATATCTTAGAGAAAGCATCCCAAATTTAATAAGGGCTACTACAATTACTACCATAAGTCTAATCGGATTAACAGCCATGGCTGGAGCAGTAGGTGGTGGTGGACTAGGTGATTTTGCTCTAAGATATGGGCACCAAAGAAATCAAGTTGATGCAACATATGCCACAGTTATTATACTGGTAATTATGGTTACATTACTTCAAATGTTTAGTAATTATTTAATTAAAAAAACTACTCATTAATAATTGAATGGAAGAAGGCACCTAATCTTTTAATTCCTTCTTCTATTCTATCTGGAGTATTTGATGAAAAATTTAGTCTTAAAGAATGCTTACCATCATCAGGATTTATAAAAAACGGATAACCAGGCACATAGGATACCTTGTGTTCATTTGCTGCTGATTCTAATAATTTACCGGTATCAATCTCATGGGGCATTTCAATCCATACAAATAATCCACCTTCAGGGATTGTATACTTGCAACTTTTAGGAAAATATTTATCCAGACAATAGAGCATTGATTCTAATCTTTCCAAATAAACAGGAACCATATCATTCAAATGAGCTGGAAGATATCCTCCATTTAAGAATTCTGCACAAATCGCCTGTGACAAAATAGTAGTATTTGTATCTGTTCCACCTTTTGCTAGGACCAAAGCTTCATTTATTTTAGAATCAGCAACTATAGTACCAACTCTTAAGCCAGGTGCTAATATCTTTGAAAAACTATTTGTAAGTATTACATTTCCAGTTTTATCAAATGACTTAATTGGAGGTATATGTTCTCCGCGATATCTTAGATCACAGTATGGATCATCTTCAATGACTAAAAGATTGTACTTTGATGCTATTTGGGCTATATCTTTTCTTCTTTCCTCAGTTAGTGTTTTCCCAGAAGGATTTTGAAATGTAGGAATAGTATAAAGAATCTTTGGATTATGAACTTTAATCAAATCTTCAAGCAGTTCAGGTATTATTCCATGGTCATCCATTATAACTGGAACAAGAATTGCTCCATATTTTAAAAATACTTGAAGGGAGGTTAAAAAGGATGGAGACTCAACTAATACTACATCTCCAGGATTAATAAATGTTTGAGATATAAGATCAATTCCTTGAGTTGCTCCAGTAGTTATAATCACATTTTCTATACTAGCATCAATTCCTTTTGGATGGGCAATATGATTTAGGTATGCTTCTCTTAAAGGCATATAACCTTCAGATTGACCATAAGACAATATCTTAGCTGCATCTTTATTCATTATATCATTGATGATATTCTTTATTGTTTCAACTGGATATACTTCTTTAGCAGGACTTCCAAGACTAAAAGATATAATACTAGGATCAGAAGAATACTTTAGGATATCATTTAGAGCTTCACCTGAAACATTTTTCATTCTATCTGCATATGTAATCATCATTTACCTCCATTTTTATGTATATCATTTATCATGCTTTTTATTGCATTTATATAAATTGAAATATCCATTCCTACAGTGACACAATCAAAGCCTTTATCAAAAAAATCATTTGCCTTTTGAGGATCCATTGTAAACATGAAAGATAGCTTTCCATTATCTTTGCAGGCTTTAAGTATTCTATTTATAGCATTTGTAAATTTTTCATTATTAAATTCACCAGGAATACCCATAGATATGGACAAGTCATAAGGACCTATAAAAATTCCATCAACACCTTCTAATGAAGTTATCTCTTCTATATGTTCCAAGCAACCTAATGTTTCGCATTGAGGTATAAGTAATGTTTGTGAATTTGAAATATCAAAAAGTGTTTTTATATCTTTAGAAAATTCTTCAAATCCAAATCCAGTTGGTCTTGCTGTAAAAAATCCTCGCTGACCTATAGGTGAATATTTCCCCCACTGAATTATATTTTTTACTTGGTCAACAGTTTCAACACATGGTATAACCAATCCCTTTGCACCAATATCAAGATTCTTTAACACTGCAGATCTGGATATTTCATTAATTCTGACCAAAGGAGTCAAACCTTTTAATTCAGCTGCTCTAATAAAATCCATATTGCTTTCTATACCAAATGGACCATGTTCTGAATCTATTATAACAAAGTCTAGTCCTGTGTATGAAAGCCCTTCAATTGCAGAAACACTACCAATTTCAAAAAAAGTACCTACAGCTCTTTTGCCATTTGATAAATTTTTCTTTAACAAATTTTCCAAAATTAATCCACCTCCATTATTAAAACTCTACAATTATTTTGCAAAAAAGTCAATTCAATACTTTTATTTGTTAAAGTGCAAAAGATAGGTCAAAGAGAAATTAATATAATCATAATAAAATAGCATAGGATTATCAGAAAAAAATGCCAAAACTACTTGAAATATAATTATATTACGAATATAATACTATAAAGAGTTGTCAGAAAATTCTACTAGAATAGGGGTATATTATGAGTCGGTGCAAAGATAGATTCCTTGGTTGCTTATTAGGTGGTGCTATTGGAGATGCGTTAGGATGGCCGGTAGAATATAAATCAAAAGGCGAAATCCTAGCAACTCATGGTATAAACGGTGTAATGCAATTGGAAGTTAATGTTATGGGTAAAGCCTTTGTTAGTGATGACACTCAAATGACTTTATTTACAGCTGAAGGAATATTGTTTTCTGAGACTAAAGAAAAGATAGTTGATAATATATACCTTGCTTACTTAAGATGGTTGAAGACTCAAGGGTATAATATTCCTGTAGTTGAAGAAGGTTGGCTAATAAATGATAGTAGATTATATAGTAAAAGATCTCCAAGTGGTGCCAGTATAACTTCACTAAATAGCGGAATCATAGGAAGTGTTGAAAACCCAATTAACGAATCTAAAGGTTGTGGTGGAACAATAAGAGTATCTCCAATTGGTTTAGTTTGTCCTCCACTTGATGCATATAGATTTGGAACATTGGCAACTGCAATAACTCATGGACATCCAACAGCATATACCAGTGCAGGTGCTTATTCTATGTTAATTTCTCTTATACAAGAGGGTAAAACTGTGCTAGAAGGAGTAAATGAAGTAATACACCACTTAAAAAATATAAAAGGTAGCAATGAAACAAAAGCATCTCTTCAATTAGCACTAAGACTATATGAGCTTGACTACTCTCCATCAGAAGCGCTAATACTTTTAGGCGCAGGATGGACAGGAGATGAAGCTCTTGGAATAGCTGTATACTCTTCCTTAATGAGTGAAGGCGACTTTAGAAAAGCTTTATTTGCAGCCGTGAATCACGATGGGAATAGTGATGGAACAGGAACAATAACAGGTAGTATTATTGGATCTGTTATTGGTGCTTCTAATATTCCCAAAGAGTGGGGATATAAAGTGGAAATTAGAGATTTGATAAATGTTTTTGCTGAAAAGCTACATACAAAATATATAAAATATAATTGCTAACAACAATACCTCTCATACAACCCTTGGTAAGGTTAAATTCTCCTTCCAAGGGTTGTAAATTTTTTGTAAATTTAATTTATTTAAACATTTTTATAGCTTTTTATGTTAGAATTTAAGTTGTAATGACTGGAGGTGCTGACTTGAGTAAGTTTAACTTTCCTCTTTTTATTGGAGGAATAATACTTTTATTATTAATTTCAATGACATTTTATCCAAGCTTCTTTACAGAAAATGATCCTCTGTTTGAAGAATCACCAAAGTACATAGAAATAGAAGTTGAAGGTGAGAAACAATATAAGTTTTTAACTAATCCTATGCCACCTAATGAAGGTAACTTAATGGGTACAGATGATGCTGGTCGGGATGTTTTTGCAAGGTTAGTATACGGAACAAAGAATACATTAAAACTAGGGCTGTACATTGCACTATTTAGAATGCTTTTAGCTTTGCCATTAGGCCTTGCAGCAGGAATGGGCATAAAATTCACTTCTGGGATAATCAAACTGTTCAATACACTTTTTACTGCGTTTCCCATGCTTCTATTTAGTTTTATCATTTTAAATATTGGTTATTTTAGAAGTTTGCAGATGGATAAGTCCTTAATTGCATTTTCTATTGTACTTACTATAGTTGGTTGGGCGAAGCTGGCTGGAATGATTCAAGACTCCACAAAACTTGTTATGGAAGAAGATTTTATAGAAGGCGAGATAGCTATAGGAAAGAATAAATTTCAAATAGCCTATCAAAATATACTACCACACCTTATTCCCACCAGTGTAAGCTTGTTCTTTAAAGAAATTGGGATGGGATTATTCTTAGTTGCTCAACTATCTGTTTTATATGTATTTGTTGGAGTCACTAGACAAATTAAAGCTCTATCTTTTCGAGCTAATTATGAGATGATTCTAGAGCCTGAGTGGGGAGGGTCTTTGTCTAGAATTGCAGTTAACATAGGAAAGTTTGACAAAACTTACTGGACCACGATTTTCCCAATTTTAGCTTTTACCGTTGCTATAATAGGATTTAACTTATTAGGAGAAGGACTAAGAATTGAATTTTTAAAACGAGATTCTAGGGTTATTAGTTTTATAAGAAAAGTATACTATTTTGTTTCTCCTAGAGCATTTGTATCCCAAATAGTAAATTTTAAAAAATATTATAAAACAGTTTTAATAAAGATCCTAGTAGTAGGTTCTTTAATTGGTTACTTCTTTATACCAATAAATCCAAGCTTATATAAGTTTGATTTGGAAAGATCAGTTATCCATTTACATAAACTTACGGAAGAAAATTTACAAGGAAGAACACCAGGAACTGAAGGTGGATATTTGGCAAGTCAGTATATTTTGGGGGAATTAGAGTCATTTGGGTTGGATGTAGAAGAAATGGAGATTCCTTATATAGTTGAAGAAGGAAAGCTTCCTAATGTTTTGACACCGGTTGTAATCGAGCATGGTGAAATCAGAATTCAAGAAGAAGATGGAACTATTACAACTTACTTATTACATGAAGATTTTACTATATTATCTGTTGGAATGAGTATATTTCAAGAACCTAGTTCTAACCAAGTCATTTATAATGGGACATTAGCAAATATGGAAAACCTTGAAAATACAACAAAAGGAGAAAAAATCTTCTATGTGGAAGAGGGCATAAATGGACTTTTGGAACACCAGTATAGATCCGCTAATAGAGTAGTCTTTAATCAAGGAAGAGATTTTAGAGAATACGATGTGCAAGTAATGCTAAGAGATGGTTATAGTAGAAATGGAAACGCACATATTTTCAAGTCAACTGTTATAGTCCCATTTGAAGAGTTAACACAAAGAATAAGAAGTGAGAATTTGAAAATGGAGTTAGTGTTTGATTATCCCAAATTACCCCAGTACAATGGTAGAAATATTATTGCAACACAGTATGGAGAAGGTAAGGGTAAAGATGATTTAGGAGAAATAATAATAATTGGTGCACATTATGATGGTGCTTATTCAGGAGATAAAAGTTACTTTATGAGTGCAACTCCTAGTTCGATTTTATTAGAGATAGCTCAAGTACTTTCGAAAGTAGAAAACCCACTTGATAAAACAATTCAATATATCTTTTGGGATAATGATTTTGACAACATAAAGTATGGTGCTATGGAAGGTTCTTATCATTATAATCTTACAGAAAAAATACCAATTAAGCATGTTATGAATAAAGGATACTTCTATTTTGATATTAGTTATCCAGGATATTTACAAGACAAAGCTTTGAACTTAATAACTTTTCCAGCTCAAAGGGCAGATAAGAATACTTATTTAATGGGTCTAGAGGTGGAAGAAAGGCTTAAAGATATGGGAGTTAAACACAGAAGATTTCACTATAACTTTTCCACAAGTAGAGCAGTTCGACATATGAGATTAAATGCACTAACAACTACTGCATTTGGGAATCCATCAACAGAATGGATGAATACTTCCAATGATCTTTATGAAAAAATCAATTTTGAACGAATGACTGAGATAGGACAGATTTTAATAGATACTATTACAATGAACTCCTACATTATGGAATAGAAGGTGTTTAAATGATAGAAGTAATAAACTTAAAAAAAGAATTTCATATTAAATCACCAGTTTTGAGAGTATCTCAAGGCAGTGTTAAAGCTGTTAACGGGGTTAACTTTAGAATTGAGAAGGGAAAAACTCTGGGCTTAGTGGGGGAATCTGGAAGTGGTAAATCTACCACAGGAAGACTTTTGCTTAGATTACTTCAACCAACAGAGGGAAAGATAATTTTAGAAGGTAGGGATATTAGTTCCATTGGAAATAAGGAATTTAGACATTTGCGAAGAGATTTACAAATGGTATTTCAAAATCCTTATTCTTCCCTAGATAGTAAAATGACTATTGAAGATATTCTTATTCAACCTCTTCAACTTCATAATATAGTACATCCACTTCAGTATAAAGAAGAAGTCAACAGGTTATTGGATATGGTAGGGTTATCAAAAAAAGATGGGAACAAATTCCCTCATGAATTTAGTGGAGGACAAAGACAAAGGATTGGTATAGCAAGGGCTTTATCAACAAGACCAAAATTTGTAGTAATGGATGAACCAGTTTCTTCACTGGATGTATCTGTACAATCCCAAATTCTAAACCTGGTAATAGACTTACAAGAAGAGTTAGATTTGTCTTATTTATTTATTGCACATGATTTAAGTGTTATCAGACATGTAAGTGATTATGTGGCAGTAATGTATCTTGGTAAAATTGTTGAGCAAGGTAAGGCAGATAGAATTTTTGATTCACCAAAACATCCATACACTCAAGCTCTAATGTCTGCATCTCCAGTTCCAGATTTAAATAAAAAGAAAGATCGGATTAGACTAAAAGGAGAAATACCAGGAGCACTTAATATTCCAACAGGTTGCACTTTTCACGATAGGTGTGATTTCAGAATGGATATATGTGATAAAATAGAACCAGAGGCAACTTATTTATATGATAATAGAGAAATAAGTTGTCACCTTTATAATGGAGAGGAAACCATATGAGAAAAAATAAAGAGGTCTTTAAAGGACTCCAAAGGTTGATCATTCCTCAAATAGTTATGCTAATTTTCATATTGATTTTAGTAGTTGTTTTAACAGGGATACCACAGAATTTCAACATAAGTAGTTATAACGGTGTAACTACTTCCAACATGACTTTTGGTGAAGTTAAAGCTAGTATATTAAATAATTTTAAAATATTATTTAATGGAGAAGCTTTTAGTACAATGATCCAAGGGGAAACAGCATGGGAACTGTTAATCAGAACCAGTAAAAAATCAATGACTATACTATTGTTTGGAACACTACTATCTTTACTAATAGGAATACCTAAAGGAATACTAGATAGCAGAAAAAGTAATACTTCAGGGACAGTTAAACTACTTCAATCTTTGATACCATTATCTTTACCTGATGTATTTACAATAGGTTTAATGCAATTCTTAGCTATGTATTTATACACTAACTCTATAAAGATATTTGGTATAGGCTTATTGCCTTTTATGGGAGATGAAACTATTTATCATAGTATTTATCCAATAATGGCTATTTCAATATTGCCAGCTGCATACATATCCAGAATCACTGCACAAACAATAGAAGAAGGTTTTAGTAAACCATATATTTTAGCAGCTAGAGGAAAGGGTTGTTCTAGAAGAGACATAATAATAAATCACCTTTTTAAAAGCATTCTTTTTAACATATTATCTGGTTTTACAATGATTATTGGGATAATATTTTCAAGCTTAATTATAATTGAAAGATTGTTTAGCTTCAGGGGGTTAGGTTTTTATTTGTTGTATTTTTACACTACAGACTTAATAGATCCATATGAAGCCGGAGTAGGGTTTACTTTATTTATAGTTTCTTTAGCAATAGTATATTATTCAATATTAGTGATAGTTAATGTATTAAAAGATACTGTAATTCCAATGAAGGAAAATGGATAGAGGTGATGTGATGGCAATCTTAGAAGTAAAGAACCTAAAGACTTATTTCGATATTAATAACACTTTGTATCCAGCAGTTGATGATATTTCTTTTTCTTTGGAAAAAGGTGAAACTTTAGCAATTATTGGAGAGTCTGGAAGTGGTAAAAGTGTAACGGCATTATCGATTATGGGTTTAGTTAATGAACCTGGTAAAATTATACAAGGTGAGATAATATTTGAAAGCAAGGACTTACTGCAATTAAAGGAAAGAGAACTTCAAAACATAAGAGGTAATAAAATATCTATGATATATCAAGATCCCATGATGACTTTGAACCCTTTTAACAAAGTTGGGGATCAAATAGAAGAAGCTCTCCTTATACATAAAAAGGCAGACAAAAAAACCTCTAAGAAAGCTGCAATTGGTTTAATCAAAGCAGTTGGAATTTCCGAAGCAGAGAATAGATATTCTCATTTCCCAAATCAATTTAGTGGAGGCATGAGACAAAGGTTAATGATTGCTATGGCAATTGCATGCAACCCACAAATTCTAATAGCAGATGAACCTACAACAGCTTTAGATGTTACAATTCAATCTGAAATTTTGGAGTTGATAAAGGATTTAAAACATAAGAATAATATGTCCATAATACTAAACACCCATGATTTAGGTGTTGTTGCAGAAATGGCAGACAGTGTAATCGTAATGTACTGTGGCAAAATAATGGAAAAATCCAGCATTAAAAATATATTTGATAATCCTCTTAATCCATACACCATTAGCCTTATGAACTGTATTCCTAGAATAGATGACAGAAAGAAAAAGTTAAAATCAATCGAAGGTTATGTTCCTCATCCTACTGATTACGGAATTGGATGCAGATTTTTTGATAGATGTGATAAAGTAATGGAAATTTGCAAGTTGGAAATGCCTGAGCTAATTGAAAAAAATCCAGATCACTTTGTAAGGTGTTTCTTATATACCTAATAGCTAGAAGAATAGGGATATGATTAATATTAAGAGAAAAGATTGGGTATATAAATATAGTAGAAAATAATCAAAACTCTATGGGAATGTTAGATTGGAGGAATCAAAATGGATGAAATTAGAGTCTTAACCATGAATGAGATTTACCAATACACTAGAAATAATCAATTAGCTTATCCTACATTTCATCAAGGAGGCAAAGATGAATTAGAAAAGATAAGCAAAAAGCAAAAAGGTTTGTTTGAGAGTTCAGATGATTTAACACCTATAGGATACTTTAAAGATGGATATTTAGCAGGAAATATGATTCTTATAGATTTTAAAATCAATTATGCTGGGGAAATTTTACCATCAGGAGGAATTGCATCTATAGCAGTTCACCCTAAGTTTAAGAAACAGGGAATTGCAAAAAAACTGATTCAATATGGTTTAAAATGGAGTAAAGACAAGAATCATATTTTTAACATGTTATACCCATTTAACCATAAATTTTATAAAAATTTTGATTATGGCTATACTCTACCATTATTTCACTATAGTTTTCACCCTAAAGATTTAGTTGTAAAGGGAAATATGGACAACATTAAATGGATAGAGGATAAAGATAGAGAAAGATTAATCTCATTTTATAATGATTACTGTATTGAGACATCTGGATCAGTTTTTAAGTCATCTTTGGATAAAAGAAGAATTATATCTCCGGAGGTATTAAATGGAGTGTATTATGAAAATGATAGTGAAGTTAGAGGTTATCTTACCTATGAAGCTCATAACATAGACAAGGATAGGCTTTTAAGCCAAATGATGAAGATAAATGAAATTGTCTATAAAGATGGTGAAGCATTTAATGCTTTGTTGATGTTTATAAAAAGACAATCTGATCAATTTGAAAGAGTTGATATGTCAACTTATGATAAGAATTTTAATGTTTTTTTAGATGACATAAGTTATAGTAAAGGTGCAAAACTGCTTCCACCAATAAGTCATAAGGTTGCTGAAGTTGGTTTAGGATTAATGGTACAAGTATTAGATCCTAAAAGAGTGCTGGAGATGATTTGTGTGGATTCCTTTGATTTAGAAGTGACTACCTCCAGAGGGGAATCAGAATTTTATACAATCAATGGAGGTGGAGAAACAATAGTAATAGATAAAGCAATGCTATCTAGTGTTTTGTTTGGAAGCATTGAATTGGATGA
>Ga0208490_101209_pt1 | contig 10394 bp, 12 predicted proteins | sample SubbioAug_CSWold_FD_184818 | JGI IMG/M metagenome (GOLD analysis project Ga0208490, IMG submission 184818) | Serpentinite rock and fluid subsurface biosphere microbial communities from McLaughlin Reserve, California, USA - CR11Aug_CSWold (SPAdes) | ecosystem: Environmental > Terrestrial > Deep...
TCCGGATTATCCAGAAAAGTTATTTGCCGACATTTTTCATCGGAAATAACTGTCAAAAATGACCGGAATCAACACCAAAGACTGTGGGCGCATAAATCTGCAGCTGGTCTTTTTGATAAGATTGAATTTTCGCTCCCCCACTTTGACACCCGTTGAAGCAAAATATTGGTTGGCCGACTGAACCACATCATGGGCACGCCATTTGCTGAGCTGGGCCACATATTCCAAAACCTGACCCTTGGGATATCAGGCAAGCCAGCATATGGAAAAGCCTTTTCACTCCTGGAAAAATATCCACAATATTATTATACTTATAATCGGTTCTCAGAGACAAGTTAATCTTATACTACCTTTACCTCATGACGGGTCTATGTTCGTACTGTCTTTGATACAATGCAGATAAGCGGTTCTTACGCTATTGCCTGTTGGCAAAGAGGCAGAAACCGCTTGATTTAAGGGCTTTCTGCTGTCATGGGTTGGCTGCAGAAGGCCTTTCTTTCGTTTGTAGATTATGCTTTGCAAGGATCTGCCTTGCCACTGACTCCATCATTATGGTCTTTGCTCCCCTCCCTTGGTCGGCAACCGAGGAATAATTAAAGGTATAGGCAAAATTAAAAGGTGCAACAGCGGAAAAATTAAATGCCCTCCGTACTATAACTTTCGGAAAGCAACACCTCTGCAAAAAGCGTTTCGCATATGACAATTCTCACAACATAGTTATCTTGCTCGAAATATGTTAAATATCGATAATTACCATCTTGTACCTCATTCCATGGAACAACTATTTGAGATGGCAACCCAATACCCTCAACGATAAGTAAGCCATGTGTAAAATCACTCCCGCATTCGCTCGCTTTATCTGCAAGAAGCAATTCTTCGAAATGATATAGTTCATCCTCGCTGAGATCGGGTTTCAATTTGAAGTTACATACAACAGAACAATAGCCTTCAAAAACTTTATCTTGCGCTTGGCATAAATGACCTTTAGCTAGTTTAATAAGTATTTTTGAAAATGAATTTGGCTCATAATTTACTATAATTTTTTCGTTTTCTGTTTGTATTTGTTCATTAATAATTCTTGCCAAATCTTTATCATGATCAATAGCGGAATTTGTTTTTTCACGCAATGGAATTCTATTATTGGATAAAGCATTTCTTAATTTATCGATAAAACACGAAACATATACTTCGCCAGGGGAAAACCCACCATTACACTCCTTACATGCAGGAACAATACTGTGTACCCTTCAGGATACGGCGTATCAAGAAAAATACGCGATGGAAGATGCTCTCGACTGTTAGCAATATTAGTGTGGCAATATATGCACATTGAATCAAATCGTTTATTCTTTTCTATTAGAGGTCGCAAACCAGTGTCTGAATACTTTCCCATTATAATTCTCCATCCAATTACTCTATTCTCGGATTAAAAGACTTTTTGAAGATTATAAATAACCATTCATTTATCATCCGCTTTAACCTGTAACTTCTCAATCTGCTCCAGCTGGCAACACCAAATATGAAGTGGGTTGCATCAACCAACCATCGGATTCAATAACTGTCTTAACAGGATTACGGATAATAGTTGGGACATATTCATATTCTGTGATTTTTCCAGCATTAATAAGGTATAGGTAGTATTTATCTCCATAGATCGTTGCAACTTCAATCTCATTTTTCGACCAATAGAAATGGGGTTGTCCCACAAAAGATTTCACTTCGATAAATCGGTCATACTCAATCGATGTATCTGTCTCAAATGAAACTACATCATAACCAGCAGAAACATCGATGTCTGAAATACGCTTGACCTTCTTAGCAAGAACTGTACTTACTAAGCGAGCCTTTTCATATTCCACAACATATTTCTCTGCGGCTTCGCCTTGATTTTCCTGTTGCTCAAGTTGCTTTTTCAAAGCATCGAGGGACAGCCTGCGTTGTGCTTTTTTTTGGACCTTTGCAAAAATGCCTTCATATCGTTCACTTAGTTCCAACGAGCCAGAGCCGTCCCGTAGTTCCGATAGAGCATTAAGTTGTATAAGAACATTCCTAAAAACTGCAGCAGCAATAGGGAAACCATGCCTTTTAATGTAGTATTTTCCCTTGACAACATCAAAACATAAGGCATTTATATCGATAATTTCATCGGTAGTTACCTTGTTTAGACAGGCTTCGCATAAGGCTTCTTCAAACCCACCATCACCGAGCAGCGAATAGAGTTTCTTTCCATCTTCGGTTGGCGTCAGCAAGTTTGCAGAAGCATTAATGAATCCCAAGTATTCAAAAAACGCAACCGCACTATTAAAGTTAATCCTGACGTCATTAATAAACGAACATATCTGCCGAGCAGAGTCCCTTTTTATCTCACCGTTCTTCAGGACTGTACTGGCAAAGTACAAGATTCCCTTGGAATCACCTATCGTATTACTTCGCCTTAGTTCTTCTTGCATAGTCCCTCAGCACCGCCTTTATATCATCATCCCCACCATCCTCCAGCGTGTTGTCGAACAACGGAATGGGCATACTTTCAATGATTTCTAATAGTCTCCGTTCCTTTTCAGCAAGCCGCTCGTGGATGGTTAGGTCTACGGAATCTGCCGAAAGTAGATAGTAGTAGTTTGTTACAACGTCCTCCCCAAGCCCATAACGGTGAATCCTATCTTTTGATTGCATAAAATGAGCAGCGTTAAACGAACGCTCCAAGTAAATGGCATTGTGACAAGCCTTGTGGAGCGATATTGATTCTGCTACCGCAAACGGGTTAGCAATTATTACATTGTATGGGCAGTCTGCTTTATGAAACTCCCTAACAATTGATTCTCGGGTATTGGAATATTCCTCGTCATCTTCACTTATACCATCGCCTGCAACAGGGGTTGCACCATACAGAATACGAGACTCAATACCCTGTGAGCGTAGATAATCCTGTAACAATTCAATATTCTTTATATAGCACGCCCAGACAATTGCCTTTTCTCCACGGGCAATAATGGGCTGGAGGATACCCTTTACGGCGATGTACTTTGCAGGGATTTCAGCATCTGAATAGCGTAGTATCTCACTAATCATTGCAGTGTCATCTTGAACTTCACCAAAATCCACTCCTTCAACTAATGCAAATTCTGACAAAGGTTGTCGTAGGAGTGCAGGGTTTGTGGAGGCCTGCATAAGACGGATTAGCCTTGCCCTTACCAATTCATTCTGAAAACGCTGATCTTTATTGCTTGCAATATCGAAGATATACTTCTTCTCAATGTAATCATATATCCGCCGTTGACTATCACCCATCTCCACCATTACTGGAGGGTTATTTATAGCGGGAGGTATGCCAAGGTCGCTCTTCCTAATCCTGATAAAGAATGGTGAGATGGAATTCAACAACGAATCCACCCTTGGATCACTTGGAGTCCTCGACATATCCTTAAGTTGACCAATGTGGAAGCGGATAATATCCTTTGTTGGCCAGATGAACTTGAATAAGTTATATAAGTCCTCATATCCGTTTGGCGCCGGTGTTCCCGTAAGAACAACCCTTGCCTTGCTGTCTTGCGCTAAGGAAAGTATACTTTGAGCAATAATTCCTCCATTGGTGTTCTTAATTTTATGAGCCTCATCAAGTACTACCATTACTCTATGCTTACGGAGGAAAAAGCCGAGTTCGTCGGTAAGTGACATAACCGATGCATAGGAAATAAGCGTTAGTTCTGCTGGGTTATTGTCGTACAAGTACTGCTTTTTATCATCTATTTGCAGCTTTCCCGTGAGCCGTTTCGCAGAAGGTTTTACACCAAAACACTCCTCAAACTCAAGCTCCCAAGGCCCAAATGCATTCAGGGGTCCAATAATCAACAACCTGTCAACTTTTCGAGGATGATTATTAGGCAGATTCTTTAGATACACATACGCTCCATAAACGATGCTTGTTTTTCCAGCACCTGGGACGGAGAAATTACAAGCATTCTGTGAAAACGCCAAGTGATAAGCTGAAAGCATCTGCAAGCTGTAAAGAGTCCTGGTAGGCATATAGGCTTCGAGGGCATCACGAAACGACTGAAACTCATTAACATCACAGTCATTATTGCGGATTGACAGAGCCTTTGCTGAAAACTCAGCAAACTTGCCTTCTTCTTCAATATAGGACTGAATACCCTCATTCGCTTCCCCGGAAAGTTCAACACCGCACTTTGCGTATCCAGCCGCCGTTCGCACCCTGTCAATACTCTTATTCAGATTATCGGTAATAGAAATAAAAATAGCACCGTCAGAGAGGATATAGTCCGTATTATCCTTTAGGAAACGGACAGCTCGGCGGCTTTCTAAAAGTTGCCCCACATCCCCAGTGACTATAAGCCGATTGTCGGCTGTATTTGAATCAATGCGTAATATGCCCATACTGCACCCACCTGACTATTGTAATATTTCCCCATACTCCTTTACCTTCTTACCGATTTCATCAAGGTATTCCTTGATACCGGGATCATCCTTAAAAGAGTCTTGACTGGTATCAACCGCAGATATAGCCTCCCATGCCTTCTGAAGTAACTTGATAGGTTCTGCGGCTTGTTGCTTGTTACTTAGTTTATCGCGCGAGCGCTGGAAGTTCTCATTCAGCTTTTCGCCAACAGCATCCTTCCATGCATTATCCCGTGCTCGGAGTAAACGTCCAACATCGCCACCGGGGTTCTCACGAATAATTTCATCTACAGACTTCTCACGGACACTCTCAACCGTCTCAAAGTGAGCATCTGCAAACTGCCGCCATATCTCTTCATTCGAGAAGAAACTAGCATCAGTATTGTTCTTGCTCGGTTTTCTGATGATATCACGAAAATCCTGCTGGTCTAAGCCCAATCGGATATAATCGAAAGCTATACTTTTTAGGTCTGAAACATCCGCCTCAACATCATAACCCCACATTTTGGAGACACCACCAGCAGCATAACCACGCAAAGCGCTATCTAACTTTTGAAAAGAGTCTTCCCTTGTATCAAGAACTGTATATATTCCTGTGTAACCATAGGTATCCAAGTATTCATCCATCATCTTAAGAACATCCAGATACATTTTAACATCTGCAAGTTTAACACCCATAAAGTTAGCAATTTCATTGTTAGAGAAGCCCTCACTCGCCAAGTCACCTGCCTTGAGATACTTTTCTATAGGGCCGTAGTCTACCTTTGCATCCTCACCCATCTGATATGTAGTCTCAAGGCGTAGAATTTCTTTCCTACTCGCATCTGTAGGGAGAATTATAGCTTCAAAAAATTGTGCATGCTGTTTCAGGTTGGCGGCAATGCCATCATTACGCCAAATCTTGTTTAAAAGACTGGCACGTCGATTTCCATCGATTATCATTCCTTCAGCAGTCACAATGCCATATCGCTGTTGGTGATCTTCAAGCAGGCTTTTCATTGTACGCTCGTTTGCCTCTTCTTTGGACTCCCACAGGAATCTCTCTATAAGAGCAACATCTGCCGGATTATCTGGGTTAAGTGCATGATTCTGACGCTCAAAAGATTTGACCACGCTACCTATGCGGCCGTTGTATGGGTTGTATGTGAGCATGCTCAGCGGAATACGATAAGCGTTGAATGTCTTACGTTCCCCATAGTATGTGAGCGTTATCCCTGTCATACAGGGCTGCGTTGTATCCTGAATTCTCTTAAGTTCAGCTTTCCTCTGTTCTGCATTCATTAATTTATCCTCCCTTTATAAATAATAATGTATAATATTTCCGATAGTATCCAGTGCCTGCAGATTCAGAAGGTAATCAGAGCATCTCTCAATCTTGTTCAGATCTGATTGCCGAGCAACCCAACCCGCACCGTCAACCACATTGATAAACAATATGCGTTGTTTGTCCTGCTTTCCCGAGTTTCGTTCTCTGAGTTTAGAAGCGACAGATTCAGCTCGTTCTGCATACCTCGTTTGTGCACTTGAAGTCGTTATCCCATATGTTATATCTATAAGCAAACGAGGAGCTGATTCATCAGGTATAGCTATACTTACTACTTTATTCACCAAAGGGACATTCTTTTTGATAGCATAGGTGAGTCCGGTCTTATCACATTCACTTGTTATCGCATCAGAGGCATATTTGAAGAAACTGTCCCCAATTTTGTTGTTGTAGTTTCCTTCCAATCCTTTTTTTACCAGCCTCCTAATGTCGTCTGGGCTTGCAAGCCGGCCGAGCGTTGAAGCATCGATCTGGAAATTCTCAAGGTAGTATGCCGGAATCAATTCCTTATACTTTTCCAACGTCGCACCCCTCATAAGCAAGTCACAGACCTCGTCCATAAATGAGGGAGTAGCAATCATTTGCTCACGAACCTTTGACAGTGACCATTCACTTGTTGGGGTGTGACGTTTTTGAATACGAAGCATAGTAATGATGCGCTTGAATTTTTCCTCAGAGATATTAAGCAAGCTGGTAATTCTATCGAGAGATTCTCTATCTTCTCGGATGTATTTTTTCAGACCGTCAGCGGTCGCAATCCCCAACAGCCGTGTCTGCAACACACCAACACTGGCAGCTACGTTGTCAGCGTACTCTTTCTCGAGGTCTGCATCTATGTAGAACATAGTAGCTGACTTTATGAATTCTTCAACCGTCATCGCCTTGGGTTTTTTTGATGCCATCATTCCTTACCTCCATCCATTTTCTCGTGGCTTGAAGCCAAACGCTCACTTATTGCTTTTATAACAGGTACACAGACTGTATTACCGAGCAGGTCGAACCCCTGCTTTATGCCTTTTTTATTGTTATTAAATTCCTCCAAGGAATAGCTTGGCGGATATCCGAAAAGTCTCAGCCCTTCAGTCAATGTCAGATTTCTTAGTCCACCATTGTCTACTACTCCGATAGTGCTCATATCCATAGCTACAAGTGTAGGAGTTGTTGAACTTGGGCAGAGGATACGACTGTATTGAAAACTTAACTTGCCTGTTACGATGTTATATCCCTTCGATTTTGTCTCATCGGGAATACGTTCGTAAATAATACGTGTCTTTGTTGAGGTCTTCGTCTTGACCTTCTTCTTTGGGTGTTCCAACACAAGGTATCCCTTTTGTTTAAGATCATCGAGCATCTCTTGCAAGTTAGGGACATCGTAGAATGTCCGTATCTGCTCAGTCGTAAGCGGCATTCCATCCATCCAGTCAATCCCTATTACATCCGCCCATCGCCTTTTTCGACGTTCTAATAGCAAGGAATTCATTAGGCGTTTTTGGTCATCAGTTACAGAACCTCTGAGTCCAATGTCCCAACTATGAATGTTGTTGTCACCACCGCGCTTGTCCTTGATAGATTTCCCGTAGAGATCTTCAGCCTTATATACTTCAAACAGTTTCCTTGAGAATTCGCCGTTAACGGTAGGAAGCCCGTGTTCCATAACATCAGAAAATGTTGACTTCTTTATAGGAAAGTTCTCAAGCGAGATTTCATCTTCCCTTGTACCAACTATGTAGATCCTGTTTCTAACCTGAGCAATACCAAAATTCTGTGCATCGAGGACTTTCCAAGTAACCTTATACCCGAGAGCTTTTAAAGATTTTATTATAGTGTTCAGTGTTCGTCCAATTTTGTCAGAAGGTTTTACCTTATCGTGTGTAACAAGACCTTCGACGTTCTCCAACAGAAATCCGTATGGCTTCTTGGCTTCCAAAATCCGCTCAATCTCGAAAAATAATGTTCCTCGTGTATCCGCAAATCCACGCTGTTTTCCTGCTACGCTGAACGCTTGACAAGGAAAACCACCAAGCAAAAAGTCAAAATCAGGAATATCATCTGTCTCTATTTGAGTAATGTCGCCTAAAACCTTGTCACCTTTAAAGTTATTATTAAGGACTTTTACTGCTGCTTCTTTAATTTCAGATGTAAGGACACACTCAGTCTTATATCCAGCCGCTTTGAAGGCTTGTTCGAACCCGATGCGGGTGCCGCCCATGCCGGCAAACAAATCTATGAAACGTACAGTCTTATTCTTCATGGAGGCTTGCCTCCGTTTCTGTATCGTTGTTAATACCCTCGTCTAAGATATCCATTATGTCACCGACATTGCAATTTAGGGCAGTACAAATTTTTGCGAGTATCGTCGTTGTTACATTTTCATTACGCCCAAGTTTGGCAATTGTCACTGCACTGATTTTAGCCGCATTTTGCAGGTCCTGTTTCTTCATATCTCTATCTATTAATAATTTCCATAACTTTTTATAATTAACTTCCATTGTTATATCTCCTCTGCAAAGGTGTAAGACAAACTCTTCCAAAAAATCATAGCACATTCAAAAGGAATAATCAATATTTTCTAAACACATTCTTACTTTTTTTAAGCTATCGCTTACCTTTATATCAAGAGTAAGAGGTTGTGTAAATTAATTAATTTACATATTGACAAAACACTATCCGTTTTGTTAATATGTATATGAACACATTAACAGGAGGTGGAATAATGGGAGAAGAAAAATTGTCATTCGGTGCTTTTGTAAGGGCAAAGCGCGAGTCACTGGGCAAATCATTGAGAAGCGTTGCCGCAGACATCGATATGGCACCAGCATATTTGAGCGATGTCGAGAAAGGTAATAGGTGGCCGCCCGTTAAGTATCTTGAGACACTTGCCGAAGTCCTCGGAATTACAAGCGAGGATGAATTAAGCCTCTACTACGACTTGGCAGGTGAAATCCGCGAAGGTAGCTATCCGGACTTGACCGACTATATTGGTAAGACGGACATAGCACGCGTCGCTCTCCGAAAAGCAAGAGATCACAATATATCCGATGAGAAGTGGCAGCAGTTCATTGATGTCATTACTTCGACGGATAAGAAGGGAGAGTAAGATTTGAAGCTAAACTATGACCAGGAAACAAATGGGATGTACAAGTTGCATAAACCTGACTTTGATGACATTGCTCTGGAGTTATTGCGAGAACACCTCGCAACAGCAATTGATAGCCCGTGCGAGATTGACATTAATTACCTTATAAGAGACTGTTTATATCTCGATGTATACAGTAAGCACCTTTCTCCAGACAAATCAGTTTTAGGATTGGTAGCTTTTGATGATACTACAATTCCTTGCTATGACTTGCATTTTAACCAAACTACATTTGATGTCTATGCTGGGAATATTGTGATTGACCTTTCCCTTAGTGGGCAAAGGCAACTTCCCAGAAGACGTTTCACACTTGCACATGAGCTGTCCCACTGGGTTCTTCACCGTAGTTATCATTCACCCACCAATCAGGTATTTGCCCTTAAAAAGACAGGGTTACCTGCCGTGTGGTGATGCCACTATTGCCGTAAAAAAGAAAATTTTAAAGACGGATACTGACAAGGAAGAATGGCAAGCCAACTCCCTTGCGGCGGCTATTTTGATGCCCAAATTTGCTTTCCTTTATTGTGCGCATCAGGAGATAAGGCGACAGTATGGTACGCTTTCATCTCCTATCAACGATTCAGATGACCCGGAACGGTATAGGACAACTATTGAGAATATTGCAGGGGTCTTTAATGTGTCGTTTCAAGCAACAGAAATTCGCCTTGACCAGTATGATCTCATTATTTAATCGGCAGTAACAAATCGCTTTTGTACTGCCTTCTTTTAAGCCTTAGTGTTCATATGGATATATACAAATTAACACTGCTAAATATGGGAGGGATTCTATGGAGGAAAAGAAAAAAATGAAATGTTCGAACTGTGGGCGTAGAGCCTTTGACATATCGAGAATACCCAAGGAGGAAGTCGAGGTTACGCTCAAATGCCCTCAGTGTGGGAAGTTTGTTTCGATTCCATGCAATGAGAAATCGGAACTGCGTGTGTCCTGATGTCCACAATGCCACGAAAGGAGGTGATACATATGGCTAAGACCAACAAAAAGCAGACCTCGAAAGGGGTAGCAAGTAAGGCATCCTCTCTTTTAAAGGATGGACGAACCAGTGCCAAGACCAAGTCTGTGGCTGGAAGTGCTTTATCCCAAACAAAGCCCTCTCCTAAGAAAAAGTAAATATTAAGTAAGATTACCATACCGAGCAACGGAGCCGAGTGCGAGCTACCAAATAGCCGGATGATTTACGAAACGCAAATTCGTAATCATCCGGCTATTTGTGTTTTGTAAGCATTCGGCTATTTTTTTATATCTCCTGCTTGGCTTCTTGTCAATTTGAAAGGAGTCAATTTTATGAGTCAAAACAAATCATTCAAGAAAACCCCCATCCCGCACAGAACGAAGTCCGGCGAGCCGATGTCATACTACATCCTCTCGGAGGATGGCAATCAGCATTCAAAGGTAACACGGGTCATATGCCTTACCCTCCCCGAAAGATATGACAGCAAATACCCTCAGCGGTGGTTTGTGGACGAGGAATCTGGCCTTGTAGTCAGATTGCCTCGTAACGA
>Ga0208490_101210_pt1 | contig 10386 bp, 10 predicted proteins | sample SubbioAug_CSWold_FD_184818 | JGI IMG/M metagenome (GOLD analysis project Ga0208490, IMG submission 184818) | Serpentinite rock and fluid subsurface biosphere microbial communities from McLaughlin Reserve, California, USA - CR11Aug_CSWold (SPAdes) | ecosystem: Environmental > Terrestrial > Deep...
GAGCTCGTCCTTCGGCGTCGGCTCGCGCACGCCGACCTGCTCGGCCTCGTCGCAGGGCACCCACACGCGCAGGTCCTGCAGCTCGAGCTCGATGACCAGGTACCGGCGCTCGACGTCGCCGATGGTCCGCTTCTCGACCGCCACCACCCGTCCGGCCCCGTGCTGCGGGTAGATCACGGCGTCACCCTTCTTGAAGGGCGATTCGATGGTGGAAGTGGACACGACGGGCTCCTCTGGCGTGGCTCGGGCAGAACATGCCCATCTCCCACCATGGCGGTTCGACCGGCGAAAACCAACATCTGCGGGTAGGAAGGGGCGGCACCCTGCCCGCGACCACGCCAGGAGACGCTCGGATGCAGCTCGGGATGATCGGACTCGGACGGATGGGAGCGAACATGGCCGAGCGCCTGCGGGCCGCCGGCCACCAGGTGATCGGCTTCGACCCGTTCAGCGAGGACAGCGAGGTCGAGTCCCTCGACGCGCTCGTCGCCGCCCTCGACACCCCGCGCGCCCTCTGGTCGATGGTCCCCGCCGGCGCGCCCACCACCCAGACGGTGAACGACCTCGTGGACCTCCTCGAGCCGGGCGACGTGCTGGTGGAGGGCGGCAACTCCCGCTTCACCGACTCGGTCATCCGCGCCGAGCGCTACGGCGAGTCCGGCATCGGCTACGTGGACGCCGGGGTGTCCGGTGGCGTGTGGGGCCTCGAGCGGGGCTACGCCCTGATGGTCGGCGGCGAGGACGAGCACGTTCGCCGCGTGTGGCCGCTGCTGGTCGACCTGGCGCCCGAGGGTGCCGCCGACACCGGCCGCGGCCTGGCCCACGTCGGGCCGTCGGGCTCGGGCCACTTCACCAAGATGGTGCACAACGGCGTCGAGTACGCCGTGATGCAGGCCTTCGCCGAGGGCTACGAGCTGCTGGCCCGCCACCCCCTCGGCGTCGACGTCCCGGCCACGCTCACGGCCTGGCAGGAGGGATCGGTCATCCAGTCCTGGCTGCTCGACCTCCTGGTCCGGGGCCTCGACGCCCACCCCGGCTTCGAGGACCTCGACGACGTCGCCTCCGACTCGGGCGAGGGACGGTGGACGGTGGAGACCGCCGTGGCCACCGGTGTGCCGGTGCCGGCCATCGCCGCCGCGCTCTTCGCCCGCTTCGAGTCCCAGACCGAGGAGTCCCTGGCGATGAAGGCCATCGCCGCGCTGCGCGAGCAGTTCGGCGGCCACGCCGTGGTGCGGGCGGGCGACCCGTCCGACACGCCGGCGGGGGAGGGCGGCTAGTGGCGGCGAAGGAGCGCTCCGACGCCGTGGTCCTCTTCGGCGCCACGGGCGACCTGGCGAAGAAGAAGCTCTATCCGGCGCTGTACCAGATGATCGTCGACGGCTCCCTCGCCGACGACGTCCCCGTCATCGGCGTCAGCTCGTCGGACTGGACCGACGACGACCTGCGCGAGCGCATCGCCGAGGCGGTGGACGAGCGCGTCGACGAGGTCGACGGCGAGGCGCTGGCGTCCCTGCAGCAGCGGGCCTCCTACGTGTCCGGCGACTACCAGGAGCGCTCGACGTTCGAGGAGCTCCGGTCCGTGCTGGCCGGCGCCTGCGACCTGGCCGCACCGCTGTTCTACCTGGCGATCCCGCCGGCGCTCTTCGACGACGTCGTCGAGGGTCTCGCCGGGGTGGGCCTGCACGAGCACGCCCGCGTCGTGGTCGAGAAGCCCTTCGGGCGCGACCGGGCCTCGGCCCAGGCGCTCGACGAGACCCTGCACGCCGCCTTCCCCGAGGAGCGCGTGTTCCGCATCGACCACTTCCTCGGCAAGGAGGCCATCGAGAACCTGCTCGTGTTCCGCTTCGCCAACTCGCTGTTCGAGCCGATGTGGAACCGCAACTTCGTCTCCTCGGTGCAGATCACCATGGCCGAGGAGTTCGGCGTGGAGGGGCGCGGCCGGTTCTACGACTCGGTCGGCGCCCTGAAGGACGTGGTCCAGAACCACCTCCTGCAGATCGTCGCCTTCCTCGCCATGGAGCCCCCGGCCGGCCCCGACGCCCGCTCCCTGCGCGACGAGAAGGTGAAGGTGTTCCGCCAGGTCGAGGCCCTCCGACCCGAGCAGCTGGTGCGGGGCCAGTACGAGGGCTACCGGGACGAGGGCGGCGTCGCGTCCGGCAGCGACACCGAGACCTTCGCGGCCGCGCGCTTCGAGATCGACTCCTGGCGGTGGGCGGGCGTGCCGTGGCTGGTGCGCACCGGCAAGTGCATGGCCGCCACCCAGACCGAGGCGGTGGTCGAGCTGCGCAGCCCGCCCAGCATGCTGTTCGCCGCCGAGGGCTCCCCCGTGCCGCACCCGAACCACATCGTGTTCCGCCTCAACAGCGACACCGGGGTCACGATCGGCCTCCAGGTCAAGCAGGCCGGCGACGACCTCGTCGCCGAGGACTCGGCCCTCGAGATGTCCTTCTCCCACGACGAACGCCGCCGCGAGGCCTACCAGCGCCTGCTCGAGGACGCGATGGAGGGCGACGCCCGGCGCTTCGCCCGCGAGGACGGCATCGACCAGCAGTGGCGCATCGTCGACGGGGTCCTGCACGACCCGCCCCCGGCCGAGCCCTACGAGCGAGGCGGGTGGGGACCGGCGAGCGCCGACCGCCTCGCCGCCGACGTCGGTGGCTGGCACCACCCGAGCTGACGGCGTGAGCTGGCTGAACGGACCGCCGGCCCCCGACGTCGAGCCGCCCGACGCGGTGCGCCGCCTGGCCGGCGACCGCCCGCTCCGGGGCGTGTGGGCCAACCAGCTCGGCGGCCTCACCTTCTCGATCGGCGACCCGCCGACCCGGTACGTCAAGTGGATGCCGCGCGACGCCGACCCGGTGGTCGCCGACCTCGGCGTCGAGGCCGGGCGCATGCGCTGGGCCGCCCCGCACACGCGGGTGCCCGAGGTCCTCGAGCTCGATGGCGACGACGAGGCGACCTGGCTGGTGACGCGGGCGCTCCCGGGCACGAGCGCGGTGGACGAGCGCTGGCGCGCTGATCCGACCCCGGCCGTGCGGGCCATCGGCACCGGCCTGCGGGCCCTGCACGATGCGCTGCCGGTCGACGACTGCCCCTTCGACTGGTCGCCGGCCCACCGTCTCACCCACCTGCAGCCCCGCTTCGAGCACCTGCGCGCCCGGCTGTCCGACCCGCCACCGGTCGACCGGCTCGTCGTGTGCCACGGCGACCCGTGCGCGCCGAACACCCTGGTGGGCGACGGCGGGCGCTGGGTCGGCCACGTCGACCTCGGCTCGCTCGGCGTCGCCGATCGCTGGGCCGACCTCGCCGTGGCCACCATGAGTCTCGGCTGGAACTTCGGCCCCGGCTGGGAGCACGACCTCTACGAGTCCTACGGCATCGAACCGGACGCGGATCGCACCGCGTTCTACCGGCTCCTCTGGGATTGCACCTGAGGGCCTGATCGGCGTCTGAGTCGGACGGCCCATCTGCGGGCCGGGGCCGCCGCCGGCGCTCAAGTCTCCGGGTCGCGCTGCCGATGAGCCCTGGGAGCCGCCCCGGCGAGTCGCCGGCCGGGCCGGGTTGTCCTTGGGAGAGATGTGATCCGACGCGAGCCCGACATGTTGCACCCTCGGCTGACCGTGGTGCCCGTGGCCGTCTGTGGCCGGCGCGCGCTCGGCGGGGCGCCCGGTCGCACGGTGGTCGGTCGGGCCGAGCTCGACGCGGCCACCCAGGCCGTCGCCGGTCGGCGTCGCACCGCTCGCCTCGAGCGCCTCGCCGAGTGCAACGTCCACCTGGAGCAGGCGCTCGAGCGCCTCGCCGACTCCCGTGCCGCCGTCGACCAGCGCCGCGCCGACCACGACGGGTTCCTCGCGGCCGCTGACTGGTGCGAGACCCTGCCGGGGCTCGCCGCCGGCCACCGCTCGGCGCTGGCCGCCGCCGAGACCGAGCTGGCCGACGCCCTCCGCGAGGCCCGCGACGCGTCCCGGGCCCTGGACCGGGTGCTCGAGCAGCGGGCGCAGGCCGACGCCGCGATCACCGAGGCCCGCCGCCAGCTGCACACCCTCGACCGAGGCGAGGACGACTCGACCGGCGAGCGCGCCCAGGCCGCATCCGCCCTGACCGCCCAGGCCGAGAGCCTCGAGGCCCGCCTCAGCGAGGCCGAGGACGCCGCCCGCACCCGCTCCGAGCAGACCAAGCGGGCCGTGACCGAGGCCGAGCGGGAGATCGAGCGGCTGACCCGGGAGCACCGGGACCGCCAGTCCCGCCTCGTCGCCCTCGTCGAGTGCCTGCCGGGCGATGCTCGCCCGCCCCACGACGACGATCCGATCCACCACGTGCAGAGCGTGTCGGCCGGCCTCCGCAGCCTGGCCGAGACCATCGCCGGCGAGCTCACCGGGCTCACCGCCGCCCTCGACCGCCACCGCGCCGAGTGCGAGCACCGCCGGGGCGAGGTGGCCGCCATCCGCGCCACGCTCGACCGGATCGCCCCCGAGGACGCCGCCGAGGCCCTCGCCGGACTCGTCTGCGGCGTCGCCGACGGCATGGTCGTGCTCGACGACGTCGTGGCCTCGGACCCCGGGGGCAGCGACGACGGCCTGCTCCGCGCCCTCGAGGACGCTGAGCCCGACGCCCCCCTCGTCCTGCTCAGCTCCGACCTCACCGTCCTCGGCTGGGCCATCGACCTGCCCGCCGAGCGCGGCGCCCTCGTCGGCCCCGCGGCCGTCGACCTGCTCGTTCCACCCACCACCAGCGCACCCGACACCGCACCGGCGGTCGTCACCTCGTCCCCGGGAGATCCACGATGAAGTTCCGCATCCGATCCAAGCTGGCCGCCGCCCTGGCCGTGCCCCTGGTCGCCCTCGTGGCCATGGCCGGCCTCCAGGCGGCCCAGGCCCAGGAGGAGTCCGACCGCATCGAGGCCGAGGCCGAGCGTGCGTTCCTCGCCCTCGGCCCCGGCAGCGTGACCACGGCCATGCAGAACGAGCGCAACTTCCTGTCGCTCGAGCTCATCGGCCTCTCCGGTGCCACCAAGCTCGCCGTGAGCTCGGTGCCCGAGGCCATCGATGCCACCGACGAGGCCCTGGCCGACCTGGAGCGGGCGGTCGCCGACATGGAGCCCGCGGTGCAGGCCGCCTACGAGCCGGCCTTCGAGGCCCTCGGGGACCTCCCGGCCATCCGCCGGTCCGTCACCGGCTTCGACGGGGAGAAGGGCTTCGGCAACCAGGAGCTGGCCGACGAGGTCTTCTCCGCCTACACCGGCATCGTCGCCACGTTCTTCGACGCCACGTCGGTCATCGCCACCCAGGTGGACGAGGCCGCCCTCCGCAACGGCGTGGAGCTCGTGGATGCCTCCAACCGCCGCGGCGAGACCATCGCCTCGGCCACCCGCAACGTCGTGCTCGACACCCTGACCGGCGGCGACTCCGCCAGCCTGCGCGCCGAGGCCGTCGCCCTGGTCGGTCGGCTGCGCTTCCTGAACGAACGCATCAGCCAGCTGGCCGTGGGCCCCTACGAAGGCGTGGCCACCGAGACCTTCGAGCGCCCGGCGACCGAGCGGTCCCTCGAGATCTTCCAGGACTACGTCGACGGCGAGCAGGTGGACTTCACCGAGCTGCTGGCCAGCGTGGGCACCCCGGAGGGCACCGCCACCATCGCCGAGCTGACCACCGCCGCACTCGCCGGCCAGGCCCGCGCGCTCTCCGGCGATGCCTTCGACCAGTTCCGCTTCTTCGTCCTGGTCGCCGCCGGCGTCATCCTGCTGGCGATCATCGTCACCTACGTCGCCACGACCTCGATCACCCGTCCGCTCCGCAAGCTGCGCGACGAGGCCGATGCCATGGCCGGACGCCGCCTCCCCGAGGCGGTGCGGTCGATCCTCGACACGCCCTTCGGCGACGACGTCGTGATCCCCGAGCTCGACCCGATCGAGGTCAAGACCCGGGACGAGGTCGGCGAGGTCGTCGTCGCCCTCAACAAGGTCCAGGACCGCACGTTGGCCCTCGCGGTCGACCAGGCCGTGCTCCGGCGCAACATCGCCGACTCCTTCGTGAACCTGGGTCGCCGGAACCAGAACCTGCTCGACCGCCAGCTCGAGTTCATCACCGAGCTCGAGCAGCTCGAGACCGAACCCGACCAGCTCGAGGCCCTGTTCCGCCTCGATCACCTCGCCACCCGCATGCGCCGCAACGCCGAGTCGCTGCTCGTGCTGGCCGGCACGGAGAGCCCCCGCCAGTGGGGCCTGCCGGTCGAGCTCGACGCCGTCGTCCGCGCCGGCCTCGGCGAGGTCGAGGACTACCGACGGGTCACCGTCCGCAACCTCGAGGACGCCGCGGTCGCCGGTGGCGCCGCCGCCGGCATGTCCCACGTCATCGCCGAGCTCGTCGAGAACGCACTGCAGTTCTCCCCGCCCGACGAGGACGTGGAGATCAAGGGCCGCCGCTCGCACGAGGGCTACGTCATCGCCATCGCCGACAACGGGATCGGGATGAGCGCCGAGGACCTCGAGCGGTCGAATCGCCGCCTCTCCGGCGAGGAGTCCTACACCGTCGCCCCGTCCCGGTACCTCGGTCACTACGTCGCCGGCCAGCTCGCCGCCCGCCTCGGCGTCGCCGTGCGCCTGCAGGACAACCCGGCCGGCGGCCTGGTCGCCACGATCGTCATCCCGCCGACGCTCCTCGAGGAGCCGGTGAGCGACCCGACCCCCGCCCCCACGACCACCCCGGCGGCCGCGGCTGCCCCCGAGCAGCCCGCACCCCAGCCCGTGGAGGAGCCCGAAGTGGACCAGCGCGACGTCGATGCCGACGGTGACCGGGTCGCCGCAGCCCACGAGCCGCTCGACGCCCCGGGCAGCCTGTCCGAAGCCCTCGGCGCGGGGCGGCTGAACGGCGTCGACACCGTCGCCGACCTGCAGCGCGCCTTCGACGGCCCCGACGCCGAGCCGGCCACCCCGGCGGCGGACGCCCCGACCGGCCTGGGCGGCCTGCCCCGTCGGGTGCCGGGCGCGCAGCGTCCCGACGTCGCCCCGGTCGCCGCCCGTCCCCGGACCGCCGAGCCGGCATCGGTCGCCGAGGCCGCACCGGCCTCCGCCTCCGACACGGCCAGCACCGGCCTGTTCGGCTTCCTCGCGGCGTTCGAGGACGGCGCATCGCGAGCCGCCCAGCCGGGCGACGCAACCCCCGACACCACCACCGAGCCCGTCTCCGGGCCCACCGAGGAGCAGCCATGACCGTGCAGGACGACGTCCGCCAGTTCTCCTGGATGATCGACAGCTTCGTCGAGCAGACCCCGGGCGTCACCGACGCCATCGCGGTGTCCGCCGACGGGCTGTTGATGGCCATGTCCAAGTCCCTGGACCGGGCCGGCGCCGAGCAGCTGGCCGCCATCGTCTCGGGCCTCGTGAGCCTCGGCCACGGCACGACCTCCTGCTTCGGCTTCGAGGCGCTCGAGCAGGTCATCGTGGCCATGAAGGGCGGCTACCTGTTCGTGTCGTCGATCTCCGACGGGAGCTGCCTCGGGGTGATCGCCTCCAAGCGCTGCGACATCGGCCAGGTCGGCTACCAGGCCAGCCTGCTCGTCGACCGGGCGCGCGCCGTGCTCACGCCGGAGCTCATCTTCGAGCTCCAGCAAGAGGTGCTCGTGTCATGAGCGCCTCGCCCGGGCGCACGGGTGGCCACGACGTCGTCCGACCCTTCGTGATGACGGGCGGGCGCACCCGGTCCGAGCGGCGCGACCTGCGCATCGAGACGATGCTCACCGCGGTCCCCGGGGCGTCGACCTCGGGGCTGTCGGCCGAGCAGGTGAAGCTGCTGAAGCTGTGCCAGCGGCCGCAGTCCATCGCCGAGGCCTCCGCCGAGCTCGGCCTGGTCATCGGCGTCACCACCATCCTCGCCTCCGACCTCGTCTCCGAGGGCCGGCTCGAGGTGCACCAGACCGATCCCGTGGAGATCGAGCTCGACGTCTTGTCGCGCATGATCGACGCCGTCCGAGCCCTGTGAGGACCCGATGACGATCCAGCCCGAGGGCCGCCCCGCCGCGGAGCCCTGGAAGCCGCGCATCCGCGCCGTGAAGTTCGTGGTCGCCGGCGGCTTCGGCGCCGGCAAGACCACCTTCGTCGGCGCCCTGTCCGAGATCCCGCCGCTGCGGACCGAGGCCGCCATGACGAGCGTCGGCGCCCGCGTCGACCACCGGCGGGGCTCGGAGACCAAGACCCACACCACGGTGGCGATGGACTTCGGCCGCCTCACCGTCGACGAGCACCTGGTCATGTACCTGTTCGGTACGCCGGGCCAGGAGCGCTTCGGGTTCATGTGGGACGACATCTGCTCCCACGCCCTCGGCGCCGTGGTGCTCGTGGACACCGATCGCCTCGACCAGAGCTTCCCGGCCGTGGACTACTTCGAGGCCAAGGACATCCCCTTCGTGGTGGCCGTCAACCGCTTCGAGGGCAGCGACCGCCACGACCTCGGCGCGGTCCGCGAGGCGCTGGGGGTCAGCGCGCACGTCCCGATGACCGAGTGCGACGCCCGCGAGACCGGGTCAGCCAAGGAGGTCCTGCTCCAGCTGCTCGACGAGCTCGTCAACGCCGCTCGCGCCCGCACGGCCGCCCTGACCTGAGCGCCCCGGGCGCCCCTACGGCGAGGAGGTGGCGCCGCCGGCCGACTGGGACGGCTCGGCGTCGCCGCCCGCCCCGCCGGTCCCGCTGTCGGTGCCCGGGCCGGACTCGCCCTCGCTGCCCGGCGTGTCCTCCGTGCCCGCGACGTTGTCCGGTGAGGCGTCACCGCGATCGGCGCCGGACCCGTCGGTGCTGCCCTCGGGGGCTTCCAGGCCGACCTCGGCCATGGCCTCCTCGAGCGTCATGTCCGGGTTCTCCTCCATGAGCAGGACCACGGCCTCGAGCGCCTCGGCGTCCTCGGTGTCGGGGTTCTCGCCGCCGAGCAGGCGCTCGTGCAGGACGATGAAGAGCAGGTCGTGGTCCGACAGCTGGTCCTCGCCGTAGCCGGGCATGCCGCCGTTGACGGGCTTGCCGCTGGCGCCGTAGGAGTCGCCGCGCTCGGCGAGCCAGCCGGCCGAACCGAGGCGGACCCACTCGAAGTGGGTCACGAAGTCCGGGAAGGTCTCGTAGATGGCGCCGCCGGTGAAGGCCGGGCCCACACCGCCACCGCCGCCACCGCCGTGGCAGCCGGCGCAGCCGCTGCCGGCGTAGAGCTCCTCGCCGATGACCTCGGGGCCCTCGCCGGCGGGCGGCGGGGACAGGGTGCCGGTGTAGACGTAGGCCCAGAGCGGCAGCGCGGCCAGCACGGGCATCGCCCAGAACGGGACCTTGCGGCGCGTCTGGTACGCCTCGACCATCGGGGAGGGCGGCGGTGCGACCTCGGCGGTGGCGGGTGCCGGGTGCGCCGGCATGGACGCCGGGGCCGGGGCCGTGGTCTTGGCCGGGGTGTCGGCCGAGGCGGCCGCTCCGGTGTCCGAGGAACCGTCACCGTCCGACGCGCCGCCGTCGCCGCCCATGGCAGAGCGACGTTCGCGCGAGCGCTTGAGGAGGTGTTCGGGGATCTCAGTCAACGGGCCTCCCGGAGACACAGGCGTTGGGCTGTTGCGACGGCGACAGGGTAGGCCGTGGGCCCGATCGGCACCCAAGCCACCCCGCACGACCCGATGTGTTTCGTCCCAGGGGGTCGTGGTAGACCCTTCGTCTGCGGGCTCCGACGGCTCGGAGCCCCTCCTCGCACCAATGTGAACGAATTCACGAGGTCCGTCACGCCGTGGTCGCCCTACTCTTCTCCTCCATCATCGGGATCCTCGGCGTGCTGGCCGTGGTCTGGTACGGCACGAACCGGCGCGCGCCGGGGGCACCGCTGACCTGGGGGCAGGCCAACGCCGCCGCAGCCTTCGTCTTCTTCTTCATGTTCTGGTGGTACGGGATCATCCCCCACCAGTGGCTGTCGTGGGCCGACAACGAGCTGAACTGGCGCCCCGACCGCACGGTGTGGGGCATCGGCAACTTCATGCGCCCCCAGGCCGAGGGCGGTTGGCTGCCGCTCACCATCAACTGGACCCACATCCGCGACCTCGTGGCCGTGGCGATCTACGGCGTCGGCCTCGGCCTGCAGATCTGGCTCTGGGCGTGGTGGAACAACCGCAGCAAGGCGGCCGAGGCCAAGGCCGCCGTCGTGCCCACCTCGAGCTACGGCCGCCCGCTGGTCAAGAAGGGGTGAGCCGGTAGTGGCAAAGACCGACGCGAACCCGCCCCTCCCGGAGTTCCGGGACGACTACGTGCTCCAGCAGGTCGATCCCTCCTGGCTGGCTGCCGCGGTCAAGCCCAAGCAGTTCATCCACATCGACCAGTCCGAGTGCATCATGTGCGAGGGCTGCGTCGACATCTGCCCGTGGAAGTGCATCCACATG
>Ga0208490_101211_pt1 | contig 10376 bp, 8 predicted proteins | sample SubbioAug_CSWold_FD_184818 | JGI IMG/M metagenome (GOLD analysis project Ga0208490, IMG submission 184818) | Serpentinite rock and fluid subsurface biosphere microbial communities from McLaughlin Reserve, California, USA - CR11Aug_CSWold (SPAdes) | ecosystem: Environmental > Terrestrial > Deep...
CCTTCCCCTCCGCCGCAAGTGCGGCTCCGGCCGGGGATGACACGAAGGGGGAGTGAACTGCAAAGACGTGTTCACGCCGCCTCCCTCCCCTCGAGAGGGAACACCTTCGCCGGGTTCATCAGCCAGAGCGGGTCGAACACGCCCCTCACACGCAGCTGCTGGCGCAGATCCTCCGGGTTGAACTGGTAGGTCATCAGGTCGCGCTTCTCGATGCCCACCCCGTGCTCCCCGGTAAGGCAGCCGCCGACTTCGACGCAGAGCTTGAGGATGTCGTTACCGGCCTCCTCCGCCTTCTCCATGTCGCCGGGCTTGCCGACATCGAACATCACGAGCGGATGCAGGTTGCCGTCGCCGGCATGGAAGACGTTGGCGACGCCCAGCCCGTAGGATTTGACGATCTCGTCGATGCGCGCGAGCACCTTCGGCAGCTGCCCCGTTGGGATGGTGCCGTCCATGCAGATGTAATCGGCGACGCGGCCCGTGGCTCCGAAGGCGGATTTGCGACCCTTCCAGATCGCAGCGGATTCGGCCTCTGATTGCGCAACCTTCATGGTGCGCGGGGCGAAGGGCTCGGCAATCTTTACGATACGCGCGAGCGCGTCCTCGATCTCTTCGTCCGATCCCTCTACCTCGATGATCAGCATGGCCTCGACGTCGAGCGGATATCCCGCCTTGGCGAAGGCCTCGCAGATCGCGATGGCGGGCCGGTCCATGTATTCCAGCGCCACCGGGATGATGCCCGCGCCGATGATCGCGGCGACGCAGGCACCGGCGGCCTCCACCGTGTCGAAGCCGAACAGGGCCGGGCGCGCGCCTTCCGCCTTGCGCAGGATGCGCACGGTCGCTTCCGTCACGATGCCGAGCTGGCCCTCGGAGCCGGTGATCAGGCCGAGCAGATCGTAGCCGGGGCTGTCCAGATGCGGGCCGCCCAGTTCGACGACGGTGCCATCGACGAGCACCATGGTCACGCCGAGCAGGTTGTTGGTGGTGACGCCGTATTTCAGGCAATGCGCGCCGCCGGAATTCATGGCGATGTTGCCGGCAATGGTGCAGGCGAGCTGGCTCGACGGGTCGGGGGCGTAGAAGAAGCCCTCCGGGCCGACCTCGTTGCTGATCGCGAGATTGGTGATGCCCGACTGCACCCGTGCGACGCGATCGCCGTAATTCACGTCGAGCACGCGGTTCAGTTTGGCGACGCCGATGACGATGGCGTCCTCCTGCGGGATCGCCCCGCCGGCGAGCGAGGTTCCGGCCCCGCGCGCGACGATCTTGACACCGTTCTCGTGGCAGTAGCGCATCACCGCCGAGACCTCCTCGGTGGAGGAGGGCAGCACCACGGCGAGCGGCATGCGGCGATACGAGGTCAGCGCGTCGGTATCGAAGGCGCGGCGCTCGTCCTCGCTGGTGATCAGCGCTTCCGGCGGGAGCAGGGGGACGAGGCCGGCAATGATCGCGTCGCGCCGTTCGATGATCGAGGCGTCGGGCGTGGGGAAGGCGATCGTCATGGTTCTCTCCCGCTGTCGAATGCGCATCATGCTTGTTTTCTTTGCAATGTAGCGGAAGTTTCGCCGATGTGCAGGGCTCAATGCTGCGGTAGATTGTTTCCGATAACGAAACAATCGGGGGATCTATGGACCGGTTCGGCGATCTCGACGTCTTTTCCCGCGTGGTGACCGCGCGCAGCATGTCGGGGGCCGGGCGCGAACTCGGGCTTTCCCCGGCGGTGATCTCCAAGCGCATCCGGCGGCTGGAGGAGAGGCTGGGCGTGCGCCTGCTCCAGCGCACCACGCGGCAGCTGGCCCTGACCGAGGCGGGGCAAGGGTTCTACGAGCGCGTGGTCGGCATACTTGCGGCGATCGAGGAGGCGGAGGCATGGGCGGCGCAGGGGAGCGCCACGGCGCGCGGGCTGCTCAAGGTCACCGCGCCGACGTCCTTCGGGCGGCTGCACATCGCCCCGCACCTCAATCGCTTTCTCGACGCCAATCCCGATGTCACCGTCGATCTGACGCTGAGCGATTCGTTCTCCGATATCGTGGGCGAGGGGTTTGATCTGGCGATTCGCATCGCGGACCTCACCGATTCGAGCCTGATCGCCAAGCGCCTTGCCCCCGCCCACCGCGTGCTCTGCGCCGCGCCCCCCTATCTCGCGATGGAGGGCGTGCCGGGCAGCCTCATCGACCTGCAACGCCATGCGCTGCTGATCCACAATGGCACCGAATGGCGGCTCGAGGGGCCGGACGGTCTGGAGTCCGTGCGGGTGATAAGCCGGCTACGGACCAACTCCAGCGAAGTCGTGCGCGAGGCGGTGCTGTCGGGCAGCGGGATCGCGCTGCGTTCGACCTGGGATGTCGGCCCCGAACTGAAGAGCGGTGCGCTGGTGCGGGTCCTGCCGGAATACGCCTCCTCGCGCCGTGTCGCCGTGCACGCGGTCTATCCGAGCCGCCGCCATCTGGAGCACAAGCTGCGCGCGTTTCTGGATTTCCTGCAGGGGCTGTACGGCCCGACGCCCTATTGGGACGAGGGGTTGACGCTGTAGGCGGACGTTCCGCCGAAAAACCAAAGGGAGCCGTGAGGCTCCCTTGGCGCGTAGCTCCCTCTCGGGAAAACGGACACCTTCTCAGGGCCGGAATTGATATTTTGGTATCTGATCGCCGGATGGGATTCAAGAGGGTCGCCGGTTCTTCCTGCCGAGCCGCGTGCCATGGCCCAACCCGGGACGAGGGGTTGACGCTGTAGCGGCGGGAAGCGCAAATCCTGCCGGCTCGATTGCAGGAGGAGTTGCCATGCCGAGGCTTTCGGGAAAGATTGCTCTCGTCACCGGTGCGGCGCGCGGGATCGGCGAGGCCATCGCGACGGCGTTCATCGATGAGGGCGCGCGGGTGATCCTCACCGATATCACTGATGATGCCGGGCAGGCGCTCGCGCAGCGGCTGGGCGGTCATGCAGTCTACCATCACCTCGACGTTCGCGAGGAGGAGGATTGGGCGCGCGTCACGCAAGCTGCGCTCGAGCGCTTCGGGCGGCTCGACATTGTCGTCAACAATGCCGGCATCACGGGGTTCGAGGGCGGGTTCGTCGCGCATGATCCGGAGAACGCGACGCTCGATGCGTGGCGCGAGGTTCACTGGACCAATCTCGACGGGGTTTTCCTCGGCTGCAAATACGCGATCCGGGCGATGCGACGCACCGGCGAGGGTTCGATCGTCAACATTTCGTCGCGTTCGGGTGTCGTCGGCATCCCTGGAGCCGCCGCCTATGCCTCGTCGAAGGCGGCGGTGCGCAACCATACGAAGACGGTGGCGCTTTACTGCGCCGAGCAGGGATTGAATATCCGCTGCAACGCGATCCTGCCCGCCGCCGTGCTCACGCCGATGTGGGAGCCGCTTCTCGGCGATGGCCCAGATCGCGAGGAGCGCATGGCCGCTTTCGTCGCGGATACGCCGCTGCGACGCTTCGGGGTTCCGGCCGAAGTCGCCGCGGTCGCCGTGATGCTGGGCTCGGACGAGGCGACCTACATGACGGGCACGGAGCTGCACATCGATGGCGGCATCCTGGCCGGAGCCGCCGCCGCGCCGAAGGCCTCCGCTTAGCCGGCTATTTATGCTCCCGTCGCAGATGCTGCTCGAGGAAGCGGCTGTAGGCGCCCATGCCGTAGCTGAAGACGAGATAGATGGTTGCGGCGAAGACGTAACCCTCGAGCACCGCGATCCCCTGCCAGTTGGGATCGCGCATCGCTCCTCGCACCGTGTCGAGGAAGTCGAGCAGGCCGATGATGGTGACCAGCGTCGTGTCCTGGAAGAAGCCGATAAAGATCGTCACCAGTGGCGGGATCACGATCTTGAGGCTCTGCGGCAGGATCACGAGGCGCATCGCCTGCCAGTAGCCGAGCCCCATGGAGGCGCACGCCTCGTACTGTCCCTTCGGGATCGCCTGCAGCCCGCCGCGCACCACTTCCGCGATGTAGGCGGCGGCGAAGATGATGATGGCGACCTGGGCCCGCAGCAGCTTGTCGATGGTGATGCCGTCGGGCATGAACAGCGGCAGCATCACCGTGGCCATGAACAGAATCGAGATCAACGGCACGCCGCGCACCACTTCGATGAAGACGATCGCCATGATGCGGATCGCCGGCAGCTTCGAAAGGCGGGCCAGTGCGAGGATCACGCCGAACGGAAAGCCGACCGCAAGCCCGACGAAGGAGAGCATGAAGGAGAGCGGCAGCCCGCCCCATTGCGTCGTCGGGACGACCCGCAGGCCGAAGACGCCGCCATACATCAGAATGCCGATCGCGACGATGGCCGCGCCCCAGAACCAGAGAAGCTTGCGGGTCCAGTTCCTGGGCGACATGGAGACGCCGCAGGCTCCCAGGAACAGCAGCATGGCGAGCGCCGGCCGCCAGTGCTCCCCATAGGGGAAGAAGCCGAAGACCATGAAGCGGAACTTGGCCATCACGAAGGGCCAGCAGGCCCCGACGGCGGCCTTGCACGCCTCTGCATCGCCCACGGCCACCGCATCGAGCACAGCCCAGCGGAAGACGCCGACGGCGAGGTATCCCATGGCGAAGATGCAGATCAGCGTCGTTACGGCGTTGATCGGCGTGCCGAAGAAGGGCCCGAGCCGGCGCTTGATCACGCCGCCGCTGCGGGCCGGCGGACGGATTTCCTGGGTGGCTGCTTCCAGTGCGGTCGTCGTCATGGTCTCACCGCTCCTTGAGCGCCACGCGGGCGTTGTAGATGTTCATGCCGTAGGAGATCGTCAGGGAAATTCCGAGATAGACCATCATGAAGATGGCGATCGCCTCGATGGCCTGTCCGGTCTGGTTCATCGTCGTATTGGAGACCATGACGAGATCGGGATAGCCGATGGCGATGGCGAGCGACGAGTTCTTGAACAGGCTGAGATAGGTGCTCGTCATCGGCGGGATGATGACCCGCAGCGCCTGGGGCAGGATCACGAGGCGCATGGCCTGGCGATCATGTAACCCCAACGCCCGGGACGCCTCCCACTGGCCCTTCGTCACCGACTGAATGCCGCTGCGCACGATCTCGGCGACGCCCGCCGATGCGGAAAGCGCGAGCCCGACGAGGAGTGCGGTGAATTCCGGCGTGAGATGCGTGCCGCCCGAGAGGCGGAAGCGACCGAGCTCCGGCCAGCTGATCGAGAGATCCGGCTGCAGCACGATGATCGCGATGATCGCGGGACCCACGAGGAGCGCCATGCGCATCGGCCAGGTGACGCGATCCTGCCCGGTCGCAATTCGTTGCGCACGCATCCTGCGACCATAGCGTATGGAGGCGACGAGGCCGAGGATCAGCGCGATGGCGACGCCGGTATGTGCGGGACTCCAGTCGAGGCTTGGGATGAAGAGCCCGCCGTTGCTCAGGTAGATGCCCGGCAGCGGGTTGAACGATTGCTGCACGCCGGGCAGCGTCACGATGATGAGCGCGTACCAGAGAAACAGATATAGCAGCAGCGGCACGTTTCTGAGCGCTTCGACGTAGAGCAGCATCAGGAACGAGAGCAGCGGATTCGAAGATAGGCGCAGGACGCCGACGATCGTGCCGATGATCGTCGCGATGATGCAGCCGAAGACGGAGACCCAGATCGTGTTGAGGATGCCGACCAGCAGCGCGCGCGCATAAGTGTCCGAGGGGCGATACTCGATCAGCGACTGGCTGATGGTGAAACCCGCCTCCCGCCACAGGAAGCCGAAGCCGGTTGCGATGTTCTGATCAGCCAGCTTCGCCGACATGTTCGAGAACAGGTAGTAGCCGACGGCGACCACACCAAGAACGGCGACGATCTGATAGATGATTGCGCGGACGCGCAGGTCGTAGATGAGGCGCGTCAAGGCTGGACGCTCCTTGTTGGCAGCGAGCGCTTGTGATTTCACGGTTTCACCCGGGCAAAAAAGCGCGACCCCGGGAAGCCTTGCGTGCCCGGGGTCGTCTGATTCAGGTGGGGATCAACGGAATGGCGGGGCGTACAGCAGGCCGCCGTCGGTCCACTGCTTGTTCTGGCCGCGCGAAAGGCCAAGGCGGGTATTCTCGCCGAGGTTGCGCTCCCAGATCTCCTCGTAATTCCCGACTGCCTTGATCGCGTTCAGCGCCCAGGCGTTGTCGAGGCCGAACATCTGGCCGAAGTCGCCGCTCACGCCGAGCATGCGCTGGATTTCCGGATCTTCGGACTCGAGATGCTCCTCGACATTCTCCGACGTGATCCCGAGTTCTTCGGCCGCAAACAGCGCGTAAACCGTCCAGGAGACGATGTCGCGGAAGGTCGAGTCCCCCTGGCGCACGACCGGACCGAGGGGCTCTTTCGAAATCGTTTCCGGGAGCACGACATAATCTTCCGGGTTGTTCGCCACGGCGCGGACGGATGCGACGTCGGTGCGATCCGAGGTGATGGCGTCGCAACGACCCGAGAAGAAGGCATTGCGCCATTCATCGGTATTCTCGAAAACGACGGCCTCGTATTCGATCCCGCGCGGGCCGAAATAATCGTTGAGGTTCTGCAGCGTCGTCGTTCCCGGCAGCAGGCAGATCGCCGCCCCGTCGAGATCGTCGGCGCTGTCGACGCCGAGGGCCTTGGTCACCATCAGGCCCTGGCCGTCATAGACGACCGTCGGTCCGAAATCGAGGCCGAGCGAGTTCTCGCGGGTAAAGGTGTTGGTCGTCTGGCGCGACAGAATGTCGACCTCGCCCGACTGAAGCGCCTGGAAGCGGACATTGGTGTTGAGCGGAACGAACTCCACCGCGTCGCCGTCGCCGAAGATCGCTGCGGCGACCGCGCGGCAGATGTCCACGTCGAAGCCGCGGCGCACGCCCTGATCGTCTGCGAAGGCGAAGCCGGCGGAGGAGGGTGAGACGCCGCAGAGCAGGTTGCCACGGCTCTTGATGGTGTCGAGGGTCGACTGCGCTTGAGCGGGCGCGGTGGCGAAGGCGGCAAGCCCGGCCACTACGCCGGCAGAAAGCCACCGGCTCAATCTTGGTGATATCATGCTGTGTTTCCTCAGGTTTGCGGGCGCTTTCTTGAAGAGCGCGTGCCTCAGGCTAGCCATGCCGAGCGCTTCTGCACAAGCGGAGCTGGCATTTAGAATCGCGCAACTTTGCCAATATGCTCGTGATCAATCACACTTGTCGGTTCGAAAAACCGCATGCCATGCTCCGCGCCGAACCGCTCCGGATCAACTGCATTCTGTCGCGGAAAAACAACCAACATCAGCAGGTGCTTGTATGGCTCATCTTTCCGAGGCGGACATGATCAAGGCGGACCTCATCCTGACCAATGGCCGTGTGTTCTGCGGGCTGGTCGAAGGCTATGTGGAAGCCGTCGCCCTGTGGTCGGGCAAGGTGCTTGCTACCGGGGCCGCACGGGATATCGAGGCCTTTCGCGGCCCCGACACGCGAATGATCGATCTGGCGGGTCGGCTCGCGGCGCCGGGCCTCTACGACGCGCATATGCACCTGCTCCCGCTCGGCCTCGCGATGAGTGACCTCGACGCCCGCCCGAAAGCCGCGCCGACGCTGGAGAGCCTGCTGTCGGCCATCCGCAAGGCTGCGCAGGCGAAAAAGCCCGGCGAATGGGTCATGGCGCGCGGCTACGACCAGTTCCAGCTCGATACCGGGCGTCATCCGACTCGCGACGAGCTCGACGAGGCGGCTCCCGACAACCCCGTCTACCTCGTGCGCACCTGCGGCCATATCTCGATCTGCAACTCGATGGCGCTGAAGCTCGCGGGCATCGACGAGGCGAGCCCCGTGCCCCAGGGAGGCGCGATCGAGCAGCGCGATGGGCGTCTCACGGGCTTGCTCGCCGAGAATGCCCGCGATCCCGTCAAGGCGGTGATCCCCGATCCGACCGACGAGGATCTCGTCGCGGCGATCGAGCGTGCGGGTGAATATTGCCTCTCGCTTGGCATTACCAGCGTGATGGATGCGGGCGTCGGCATGCGCTCGGGCTGGCGCGAGATCGTCGCCTATCGGGAGGCGCAGCGTACGAAGCGGCTCCCCGTGCGCACATACCAATGTCTGCTTGGCGGTCCTGGCGGCATCGTCGAGCGCGCGCATGAGGACGGCGTGCGTTCGGGCGTCGGCGACGACATGTTGATGGTCGGCTGCGTGAAGATCTTCACCGATGGCAGCGCCGGCGGGCGTACGGCGGCCATGACGGAAGACTATCTCGGCGAGCCGGCGACCAAGGGGCTGTTCATGCTCAAGGACGAGGAGATGGACGCCTTCACCCGCACCTACCACGACATGGGCTATCAGCTCGCGGTCCACGCCATCGGCGACGCGGCCATCGAGCAGACGCTCATTGCCATGGAGAAGGCGCTCGAAGCCAGTCCTGACCCGGATCGCCGCCACCGCATCGAGCATTGCGGCTTCATTCGCCCCGACCAGATCGAGCGCATGGCGAAGCTGGGCATCGAACCCGCGCCGCAGCCCGTCTTCATCCATGATTTCGGCGATCTCTATGTGAACGTGCTCGGCGCTGATCGCCCCGCCGTCTCCTATCCGATGCGCGCCTGGATCGATCACGGCCTCAAGCCCTCGGCTTCCACGGATGCCCCCGTCTGCGATGCCGACCCGTTCCCCAACCTGTTTTCGATGGTCACGCGCAAGACCAAGGCCGGCAACGTCATCGGCGGGCAGGAAGTGCTGTCGGTGGAGGAGGCGCTCGCGGCCTACACGGAGTGGGCGGCCTATGCCTGCAGATCCGAGAACCACCGAGGCCGGCTCGTCCCCGGCATGGCCGCCGACATCGCCGTATTCTCGCGCGACTTCACCACCGAGGCTCCGGAGATGATCATCGAAACCCGCTGCGACATGACCATACGCGGCGGCGAGATCGTCTTCGAAGCCTGATCCAGTCATCATTCACTTAATCAAGAGTCTCTCATGCCCCGCACAACGCTGATCAAGAACGCCTCCTTCCTCGTCGCCTACGATGCGGAGAAGAACACGCACAGCTATCGCCGCAACTGCGACATCGCCTTCACCGACGGGGCGATCGTCCATATCGGCGAGGGCTTCTCCGGCCAGATCGACGAGACGATCGACGCCTCGGGCATGATGGTGATGCCGGGCCTCGTGGATATCCACTCGCACCCGGCCTCCGAGCCCATGAACAAGGGCTGGAACGACGAGCTGGGTTCGGCCAGGCTCTACGGCTCCTCGCTCTATGAGTTCATGCCGCTGTTCCGGCCCGACGAAGAGGGCACGCCCGCGAGTGCGACGGTGGCCTATTCCGAGCTGCTGATGTCGGGCGTCACCACGCTGGTCGACATGTCCGGCGCCTGGGACGGTTGGCTCGATCTCTTCGACAAGAGCGGCCTGCGCGGCGTCGTCTCGCCGATGTACCGTTCGGCGCGCTGGTATACGAAGGACGGCCATGTCGTCGAATACGAGTGGCACCCGGCGGAGGGCGAAAAGGCGATGGCCGACGCCATGAGCCTGCTCGACAAGGTCGCAGCGCATCCCTCCGGCCGCCTCACCGGCATGGTATCGCCCTCGCAGATCGACACCTGCACGCCGGAGCTCATCAAGGAGAGCTTCGCCGAGGCCGAGCGCCGCAATCTGCCGTTCCAGATCCACGCGGCGCAGAGCGTCGTCGAGTTCCACGAGATCACCCGCCGCCACGGGATGACGCCTGTGGAATGGCTCGAATCGCTGGAGGTGCTCTCCCCGCGCTCGATCATCGGGCACGGCATCTTCTTCGATCATCATACATCGGCGCTCAACTGGCCCAAGCGCGACGATATCGGCTCGCTCGTGCGCAGCGGCACGAGCGTGGCGCATTGTCCGGTCGTGTTCCAGCGCCGCGGCATCGCGATCCAGTCCGTCGGCGGCTATCTGCGCCGTGGCATGAATGTCGGCATCGGCACCGACACCTTCCCGCACAACATGATCGAGGAGCTGCGCGCCGTTGGCACCGGCTCGCGCATGGTGAGCGAGGATGTCTGGGATGTCCGCCTCTCGCAGATCTTCGACTGCGCCACCCTGGGCGGCGCGAAGGCCCTCCTGCGCGACGATATCGGACGTCTCGCGGTGGGCGCGAAGGCGGATATCGTGCTCGTCGATCTCAACCATCCCATGATGCGCCCCGTCCGCGACCCCCTGCGCAGCCTCGTCCACGCGGCCGCCGAGCGCGCCGTGAAGACGGTGTTCGTCGATGGCCGCAAGGTCGTGGACAACGGCCGGGTCCTGACCATGGATTACGAGGCCGCCAGCGCCGCCCTGCAGGAGGCGCAGTACCGCGCCGAGGGCCGGGTCGCGGAGGCGGATTGGGCTGGGCGGTCGAGCTACGAGATCTCGCCATATACGTATCCGGAGGGGTGAGGGAGCGTGCCTCCCGCATACCCTCCCGTGTCATCC
>Ga0208490_101212_pt1 | contig 10374 bp, 9 predicted proteins | sample SubbioAug_CSWold_FD_184818 | JGI IMG/M metagenome (GOLD analysis project Ga0208490, IMG submission 184818) | Serpentinite rock and fluid subsurface biosphere microbial communities from McLaughlin Reserve, California, USA - CR11Aug_CSWold (SPAdes) | ecosystem: Environmental > Terrestrial > Deep...
CACCGGTCAGCGCTGGCGCTGACCGGGCCCGCCTTCCCCTGCCCACGGCGCGAGACTGGCCGCATGTCCAAGCCCGTCGGTCCCTACACCCCCGTCGTGCGCGCCGGTGGCTTCCTGATCGTGTCCGGCCAGGTCGGCATCGTCGACGGCCAGCTGGTGCGAGGGGGCCTCGAGGGCGAGCTCCGCCAGGCGGTGGCCAACCTCTCCGGCCTGCTCGAGGCCGAGGGCGCGTCGCTCGCCGACGTGGTGAAGACCACCGTGTTCCTGCGCCACCTGGCCAGCGACTACGCCCGCATGAACGAGGTCTACCTCGAGCTCTTCGGCGATCACCGGCCGGCCCGCTCGGCCATCGGGGTGGCCGAGCTCCCCCTCGGTGCGCTCGTGGAGCTGGAAGCCTGGGCCCACGTCGGGGCAGGATGACGCCATGGTCGGTCCGATCGTCATCATCGTCGTCCTGCTCGTCGCCATCCCGGTGGCCGTGTCGATGAGCGGCGCGGTGGTGGCCGGCATCCTGGGGTGGGCGCTCAAGGACAACGGCGAGGCCACCCACGAGGGCAGCGAGCTCGTCGAGCTCTCCTGAGCCTCCGCCCGGTCCGCGGGTGGGCTAGGCCTGGGAGCGGCAGTAGGCGTCCCGCACGTCGGCCGCCTTGACGAAGAGGCTGTTGAGCAGGCCACGCAGGGCGTTGACGGTCCGGTCGGCCGAGGCCTGCAGGAGCAGGCCCGGGTCCGCGCCCAGGGCCGCCAGCTGGGTGAGCGCGGCGTCGGCGTTGAGGGGGGCGTAGGAGGTGGCCGCCACGATGAACCACGCTTCGATCGCGGCCTGGCGCTCGATGGAGTCGATGACCTGCTGGCGGGAGGCTGCATCAGGAGCGTTCACGATCCGCTCGGCGTTGCGCCACGCCATCTCCCGCCAGCTCACCAGCAGCTGCAGGAAGGCGGTCTCGTCCATCGTGGTGCCATCGATCTGCGCGTCGTCGACCGTCGGGTCGAGCCGGGCGGCCGCCTCGTCGATGAGCGGCTCGATGACCTGGTTCAGGAACTGGTTCACCTTGTCGTGATCCGGCTTGCGGGAGGTCCCGTCCGGCTTCACGAGGCCGATCGACGCCAGCACCAGCGGGAGGTCCCGGTTCACGTGGGCGCTCATCCCGAGGAGCATGCTCCCGGTGCCGCTCACCCGGCGTCCGTCGGCCTGCTGGAAGGCGATCCGCCAGGCCTCTGAGACGGGACCGGTGCTGCCGTTCGGGTGGTAGTACCCGTCCCAGGCCTCGAAGTAGTAGCGGGCGAACACGGCGTCCTGGTGGTTGATGAACGCCGGATCGGTGAAGAACCCCTCCGTCGTCGCCGAGCTCCGGTACTGCTCGGTCGTGCGCAGGTAGGTCAGGGCGAACATGGCGCTGTGGGAGCAGGCGTCGAGGAGCGGGTCGTAGCGGCGCTGCATCTCCCGGATCACCGCGTCGACGCACTGGATGCGGCCCGCCTTGCAGTCGTTCTCGCTGCTCGGCTCGTACCCGGAGCTGAAGCTCGGCAGGTAGTCGGTCCAGGGGATGAACAGCGGCTCCTCGTCGGCCGCCACCGGCGAGGCGGTCAGGGCCGAGGCGGCGACGAGCGCCCCCACGACGGCAGCCACCGACCTGACCCCGAACCGCCTCGCCGACACCCGCATCCGTTCGCCCTCCACCCGTGGTGATCCCTCGACCACTGATGGTGGACGACCGGCCGGCCAAGGCGGAATGGCCCGTGAGGATGGTTGTGATCGCCCGAACGGGCTAGCCCCCGGGCGCGAACCGGACGGCTCAGAGCCCCCAGCGGGACTGGCCGAACCGGTACCCGACGCTGCGGACCGTCTGGATGAGCCCGGCGTGCTCCTCGCCGAGCTTGGCCCGGAGGCGCCGGATGTGGACGTCGACGGTGCGGGCCCCGCCGTAGTACTCGTAGCCCCAGACCCGCGACAGCAGGGTCTCCCGGGTGAACACCTTGCCGGGGTGCTGGGCGAGGAACTTGAGCAGCTCGTACTCCATGTAGGTGAGGTCGAGCGGGCGGCCGGCGATGGCCGCCTGGTAGGTCTCGAGGTTGAGGAGCAGGTCCCCGTACTCCACCAGCTCAGGCTGGGCGCCCGTGCCGGCCCGGAAGAACAGGTGGCGCAGCCGGGCCTCGAGCTCGCGCGGCTGGAACGGGTAGAGGCAGAAGTCGTCGTACAGCTCGTCGCGCAGCTCCAGGTCGCCCAGCTGCCCGCCGCCGACGAGCAGCAGCACCGGCTCGAGCGGCAGGTCGCGCTTGCGCAGCGACCGGGCCATGAGGAACGACCCCTCGGGGTCGGCCGCCACGACGATCACCGCCCCGGCCCAGCCGCCGTCGGGCTCGGACGCCGCCACCTGGGCCTCGGACCCGACCGACTTCCAGGCGTAGCCGGCCAGGTCGAGGGCCTGGGCCAGCTCCGGTGGCGCCGGGTCGGGGTAGACGAGGAGCGGTTCCACGGTGGGTCAGAGTCGGTGCAGGTAGCGATCGAGCTCGAACTGGCTGACCTGGGTCTTGTAGTCGTGCCACTCGGCGCGCTTGTTGCGGATGAACCACTCGAAGACGTGCTCGCCGAGCGCCTCGGCCACGAGCTCGGAGCGCTCCATCTCGTCGAGCGCGTCCGACAGCGAGTGGGGCAGCACGTCGATGCCCTCGGCCAGCCGCTCGGCCTCGGTCAGCTGGTAGAGGTTGGCCAGCGTCTCGTTGGGCAGCTCGTAGCCCTCCTCGACCCCCTTCAACCCGGCTGCGAGGACCACCGAGAAGGCCAGGTACGGGTTGCACGACGGGTCCGGCGCCCGGAACTCGATGCGGGCCGACTCCGCCTTGCCGACCTTGATCGGCGGGACGTTGACGACGACGGAGCGGTTGTTGCGGGCCCAGGAGACGTAGATGGGCGCCTCGAAGCCCATCACCAGGCGCTTGTAGGAGTTCACCCACTGGTTCGTGACGGCGGTGATCTCGCGGGCGTGGTGCAGCACCCCCGCGATGAACCCGCGGGCCACCTTTGAGAGGTTCCGCTCGTCGCCGGGGTCGTAGAAGGCGTTGGTGTCGCCCTCGAAGAGCGAGAAGTGGGTGTGCATGCCCGAGCCCTGGAGCTGGGCCAGCGGCTTGGGCATGAACGTGGCGTGCACCCCGGCCTCGAGGGCCACCTCGCGGACCACGAGGCGGAACGTCATGACGTTGTCGGCCATGGCGAGGGCGTCGGTGTAGCGGAGGTCGATCTCGTGCTGGGAGGGAGCGTCCTCGTGGTGGCTGTACTCCACCGGGATGCCCATCGACTCCAGCGTGTGGATCGTGCGCTGCCGCAGGTCGGAGGCCACGTCGGCCGTGGTCAGGTCGAAGTAGGACGCCTGATCGAGCGGCTGGGGCGGGCCCTTCGAGGCGTCGCCGTCGGCGAAGTAGAAGAACTCCATCTCCGGCGCGGCGTAGAAGCTGAAGCCCCGCTCCCGGGCCTTGTCGAGGTTGCGGCGCAGCACCTGGCGGGGGTCGCCCTCGAAGGGCGTGCCGTCGATGTTGCTGATGTCGCAGAACATGCGAGCCGACGTGCCGAGCTCGTCCCCCCAGGGCAGCAGCTCGAAGCTGTTCGGGTCGGGCCGGGCCAGCACGTCGCTCTCCTGGACGCGGCTGAACCCGTCGATGGCCGAGCCGTCGAAGCGCATCCCCTCGTCGAAGGCGCCCTCGAGCTCGGCCGGTGAGATGGCGAAGCTCTTCAGCTGGCCGAGCACGTCGGTGAACCAGAGCCGGATGAGCCGGACCCCTCGCTCTTCGACGGTGCGGAGGACGTAGTCGCGCTGGCGTTCCATGGTGTCGCCATGATGACAGGCTCCTTCGGGCCTGCCCACCTGGACCGACGTCGCGTTCACATAGCGTTCACACACGGGAAAAGGGCGAGGAACAGGGTCCTGGCAGCGTGGCGGCACCTCACCCCGGGCGGACCCGGGGGGACCGCTGCCCCACCACTCCCCCGCGGAGAAAGGAACCCTGATGCCCTTCAAGGCCGAGTACATCTGGATCGACGGCACCGAGCCGACGGCCAAGCTGCGGTCGAAGACCAAGATCGTCGAGGACGGCGTGAAGCCGGGTGACCTGCCGATCTGGGGCTTCGACGGCTCCTCCACCAACCAGGCCCCCGGTGACAGGTCGGACTGCGTGCTGAAGCCGGTCTTCAGCTGTCCGGACCCGATCCGAGGGGGCGACGACCTCCTCGTGCTCTGCGAGGTCCTCTACATCGACATGACCCCGCACGTCACGAACACCCGGGCGCGCTGCGTCGAGGTGGCGGAGCGGTACGCCGACCAGGAGCCGATCTTCGGCATCGAGCAGGAGTACACGTTCTTCAAGGACGGCCGCCCCTACGGCTTCCCCTTCGGCGGCTTCCCCGCCCCCCAGGGCGGCTACTACTGCGGCGTCGGCGCCGACGAGGTCTACGGTCGGGACATCGTCGAGGCCCACCTCGACGCCTGCCTCGCCGCCGGCCTGCACATCTCGGGCATCAACGCCGAGGTCATGCCCGGTCAGTGGGAGTTCCAGGTCGGCCCGGTGGCCGCCCCGCAGGTGGCCGACGAGCTGTGGATCGCCCGGTGGCTGCTCTACCGGATCGCCGAGGACTTCGACATCTCCGCCACCCTCGACCCCAAGCCGGTCAAGGGCGACTGGAACGGCGCCGGCGCTCACACCAACTTCTCGACCAAGGCCATGCGAGAGGGCTACGACCCGATCATCAAGGCCTGCGAGGCGCTCGGCAAGAAGCGCCAGGAGCACGTGGACCTCTACGGCCACGGCATCGAGGAGCGCCTCACGGGCATGCACGAGACCGCCCCGTGGACCGAGTACAGCTACGGCGTGTCCAACCGGGGCGCGTCGGTGCGCATCCCGTGGCAGGTCGAGGTGGACAAGAAGGGCTACATCGAGGACCGCCGGCCCAACGCCAACTGCGACCCGTACGACGTGACCTACATCATCATCGACACGATCTGCAGCGAGCTGGCCGAGTAGCCACGACTGCCGACGACAGCTCGGGGGCGCCCCTCAGGGGGCGCCCCCGGCGCGTCAGGACGGCAGGCGGGCGAAGGCCTCGGCGGCCGCGGTGGCGCCGGCCACGACGAGCACGTCGCCCTTGCGCAGGACGGTGTCCGGAGTGGCGTAGGTGAAGGGCTGGTCGCCGTGCTTCACGCAGACGACGGTGACGTCGAAGCGGGCCCGCACGCCGACGTCGGCCAGGCTCCTTCCGACCAGCTCCTTGGGGGCCTTGGTCTCCACCATGGCGAAGCTCTCGTCGAGCTGGAACCAGTCGAGCATCCGCCCGCCGAGGACGTGGGCCACCCGGTGCCCCATGTCGTGCTCGGGGTAGACGACGTGGTGCGCACCCACCCGCTCCAGGATGCGGCCGTGCGACCGGCCGACAGCCTTGGCCCAGATGCTGGGGACCCCGAGGTCGTCGAGGGCGGCGGTGGCGAGGATGCTGGCCTCCATGTCGTGGCCGACACCGACCACGGCGTGGCGGACCTCGGCTGCGCCGAGCTGGCGCAGCACCTCGATGTTGGTGACGTCGCCCTCCACCACGTGGGTGAGCAGCTTCGTGTACTGCTGGACGGTCTTCGGGTCGGAGTCCACCCCCAGGACCTCCATGCCGAGCCGGACCAGCTCGGCGCCGACCGCCGCTCCGAAGCGGCCCAAGCCCAGGACCATCACCTGCTCGCCCTTGCGCGGGGGCTGCTCGATCCGAGGGTTGTCGTAGAGCATCGACTCGTGGCCGGGCTCTTCGATCAGGCGTTCCTCAGCCAATGATCGGCCTCTCTTCCGGGTGGCGGTACAGGCGCTCGGTCTCCCTCGACACGAGCGCTGCGAACAGTGTGGGCGGTCCGACCCGCCCGAGCAGCATCAACCCGATGAGCGCCACCTGAGCGATGCCGGGGAGGACCGGCGTGATCCCGGTGGACAGCCCCACCGTCCCCATGGCGGAGACCACCTCGAAGAGCACCGAGTCCTGCGAGAGGTTCGTGACCCGGAGCAGGAGGAGGTTGACCGCCGCCACGGAGACGATCGCCAGCGAGGCCACGGTGAGCGCCTGGCGCTGCGCCACCGTCGGGATCCGCCGATGGAAGAGCGAGACGTCGGGGTCGCCCCGGACCTCGCTCCAGATGATGAAGCCCAGCACGGCGAAGGTCGTGACCTTGATGCCGCCAGCGGTCGAGCCGCTGCCGCCGCCGACGAACATCAGCATCTCGGTGACGAGGCGGCTCTCGTCCCGCATGGCTGCCACGTCGAGCGAGTTGAACCCGGCCGTGCGGGGCGTGATGCCGTGGAACAGGCCGTTGACCAGGGAGTCCCACGCCCCCAGCCCTCCGAGGGTGCTGGGGTTCGTCCACTCGAAGGCGGCGATGGCCGCCCAGCCGCCGAAGATCAGGACGACCGTGGTGGCGACGGTGAGCTTGGCGTGGAGGTCCCAGCGGCGGGGCGCTCGAGGGTTGCGGGCGATCTGCACCCAGACCGGGAACCCCAGCCCGCCGAACACGACGGCCGCCGCGATCACCAGGAGCAGCAGCGGGTCCTCTTGGTAGCCGATGAGGTTGTCGGGGCGGAGCCCGAAGCCGGCGTTGTTGAACGCCGACACGGCGTGGAAGAGCCCGTCGTAGGCGGCCCTCCCGAGGGGTTCGTCGTGGGTGATCCAGAAGCGCAGGGTCAGCACGGCCGCGACGAGGAGCTCGACGATCACCGTCACCAGCGCCACGCCCCGCAGGATCGACCGCACCTCACCGAGCGCCAGCGAGCCCGTGGAGGCGGCGGCCACGAGGCGCTGGCGCAGCCCGAGGCGGCGCGCGAGGCCGACCACGATGAGCGCGGAGAGCGTCATCACGCCGAGGCCGCCGATCTGGATGAGGGCGAGGATGACGACCTCTCCGAACCCGGTCCAGTGGGTGCCGGTGTCCACCACGGTCAGGCCGGTGACGCACACCGCCGAGGTGGCGGTGAACCAGGCGTCGAGCGGTGAGGTGTGCTCGCCCGGCGAGGTGGCCCAGGGCAGCAGGAGCAGGCCCGTGCCCAGGGCGCTGGCCGCGAGGAAGGCGGCTACGACGTACTGCGCGGGGTGGCGGAAGATCCGCAGGCCTCGCAGCGAGGAGCCGACACCCATCGGCGGGAGGCTACGCCCAGGACAGGGGCGGGTCGCTCATCGGTCGCGTGGAGGGCGCGCGTCGAGTCGAGCGGGCGATCCGGCGACCGCTAGCGTCGCACCGCCGGAACCGATCCTGGAGGGACTGTGGAAGAGCGCACGGCGAACGAGGTGCTGGAGCTGGTGGCGTCCGAAGGGGTCGAGTTCGTCGACCTGCGCTTCTGCGACCTGCCCGGGGTCATGCAGCACGTGTCGGTCCCCGCCCACGCGCTCGACGAGACCCAGTTCGAGGACGGCCACGCCTTCGACGGGTCGTCGGTGCGCGGGTTCCAGGAGATCCAGGAGTCCGACATGGTCCTGATCGCCGACCCGAACACGGCCTACGTCGACCCGTTCCGGGCCCGGAAGACCCTGGTGCTCCACTGCTTCGTGGCCGACCCGGTCACCGGCGAGCGCTACAGCCGGGACCCCCGCTACGTGGCCCAGAAGGCCCAGGAGCACCTCTTCTCGACCGGGGTGGCCGACACCGCCTACTTCGGTCCCGAGCCCGAGTTCTTCGTCTTCGACGACGTCCGGTTCGAGACCCGGCCCAACGGCGCCTTCTACAAGGTCGACTCGGTCGAGGGGCAGTGGAACACCGGCACCGACGAGGGGCCCAACCTCGGGTACAAGCTGCGCACCAAGGAGGGGTACTTCCCCGCCCCGCCGATGGATCACTACCAGGACCTGCGCTCGGAGATGAGCGCCATGCTCCACGAGGTCGGCATCCAGACCGAGCTCCACCACCACGAGGTGGCCTCCGGCGGCCAGAACGAGATCGGCATCCGCTTCGACACCCTCCTGGCGATGGCCGACAAGCTGATGACGTTCAAGTACGTCACCCGCAACGTGGCCTGGCAGGCCGGAAAGAGCCTCACGTTCATGCCGAAGCCGGTGTTCGAGGACAACGGCTCGGGCTGCCACGTCCACCAGTCGCTCTGGAAGGCGGGCGAGCCCCTGTTCTACGACGAGGCCGGCTACGCCGGGCTGTCGGACCTGGCCCGCTGGTACATCGGTGGCCTGCTGAAGCACGCCAGCGCCGTCATCGCGTTCACCAACCCGACCACCAACAGCTTCAAGCGCCTGGTGCCCGGCTACGAGGCGCCGGTCAACCTCGTCTACAGCCAGAGGAACCGCTCCGCGGCCTGCCGGATCCCGCTCGGCCAGCGCAGCCCCAAGGCGAAGCGGGTCGAGTTCCGCTGCCCGGACAACACGGCCAACCCCTACCTCGCCTTCGCGGCGATGATGCTGGCCGGCCTCGACGGCATCACGAACCGGATCGAGCCGCCCACCCCGATGGACAAGGACCTCTACGACCTTCCGCCCGAGGAGCTGGCCCAGGTCCCGCAGGTCCCGGGCTCGCTCGAGCAGGCCCTCGACGCCCTCGAGCACGACAACGACTTCCTCCGGGTCGGCGACGTCTTCACCGACGACCTGCTCGACACGTGGATCGCGTACAAGCGCCGCCACGAGGTGGACGCGCTGCGCCTGCGCCCCCACCCCTACGAGTTCACCCTCTACTACGACATCTGAGCCACCGGGCCGTAGGGCCCGAAACCCCCTGTAACCAGGGGACTTCTGAGGGCCCAGCTCCCCGTTGGGCCCCGATTCGCACACGTTTCCCCCAGTGCCGTCCCGTCGTGGGCGGCACTGGCGCGTCCCGCCGCGTGTCGCGACTGCCGGCTGCGGCGAGGTCCTGACGGTCCGCCGCATGACCATCACCCACCCCACCCCCACCCGGCGGCTCATCGACTCGGTCGAGCTCCGGAGCCTGTGGCCTGTCGGACGCACCACCTTCTACAAGGCCATCAAGTCGCCCGACTTCCCGACGCCCATCCAGCTCGTCGACGGCGGCGACTACCTCTGGTACCTCGAGGAGGTCGCAGCCTGGCTGGAGACGCGCCGTCGCCACCCCGGTCGCGACGTCACGGCGGAGCCTGCAGCCGAAGACCCGGCCCCCCGTCCCGAGCTCATCGAGCTGCGCCCCGTCCGCCGCACCCGCCGGTCCGCACCGACCCGGCCCGGGCTCGTCGAGCTCCGCCCCGTGGCGCGCGGGGGTGCACGGTGACCCGACCCCCGACCGAGGAGCAGCAGGACCGCATCTTCGAGACGCCGTGCCGTCGCATCACCCTGACCGAGCCCACCGCTCCCGACGTCTACTGGCGCCTCGACTGGCAGGAGGACGGCCGCCGCCGGCAGACCACCGGCGGGCGTACCAAGGAGTCCGCCCAGGCGGCAGCGGCCAAGGTTCTCGCCCGGCTCGACGCCCACGCCGCCCCCCAGTCGACCACCCGCGTCGGTGACGTCCTCGAGCGCTACATCTCCCGCCTGCACGGCCAGGCGTCCCCGAACCACGGGATCAAGGTCGAGCCGGATCTTCGGGCCGCGCTCGCCCCCTACCTGAAGCTTCCCTGCGATCAGCTGGACCGCCGGCGGGTTCGGGCCGCCTGCGATGCCTGCGCCAGCGAGTCGGCCGGGTCGGCCCGGAAGAGCAGGCTCAGCTCGTTCCTGGCCTTCGGCTTCGATGAGGGCTACTTCAGCGAGCCCCAGCTGCACTTGCTCAAGCGGTACAAGTGGGCACGCCCCCCTGGAACGAATCCTCGCCCGACACGCGAGTTCCTGCCGGCGCAGCACGGCGAGGCCGACCGGTTCGTCACGCCTGACCAGGTTCCCCTCCACGGCGCCCTCGCCGACGTCGGCGACGCGCTCGAGGAGCTTCTCCCCGGCCGAGGCAAGCTCGCCATCGAGCTCACCTACACGGCGGGCTACCGCAGCGGGGAGCTCCGTGCTGCGGACGCCCAGTCGATCGACCTGGAGACGAAGCACATCGACATCCACTGGCAGGTGCTCGACATCTCCGCCGAGAAGCTCGCCAAGTTCGGGCGGTCGACCAGGCGGTCGCGCCCCAAGGGCAACAAGGTGCGGGAGACCAACTTCCCGGCGGTCACGCCCACCGGGTACCACCTCTTGGACGCCCTGGGCGAACGCCTGGAGAAGATCGAGTGGGAGCACAAGCGCGGGATGAACCCACGACGCCTCCTCATCCCGGCCGCCCAGGGTGGCTGGATGTGGAACACAGCGTTCACGAACGACTACTTCCACAAGGCGGCGGAGACCGCCGACTGGGAGTTCATCCGGTGGGTCGAGGACGACGGCACGCCCCGGAAGCTGCTGCGGCACACGTTCCACACGCTCCGCCACCGGTTCGC
>Ga0208490_101213_pt1 | contig 10366 bp, 8 predicted proteins | sample SubbioAug_CSWold_FD_184818 | JGI IMG/M metagenome (GOLD analysis project Ga0208490, IMG submission 184818) | Serpentinite rock and fluid subsurface biosphere microbial communities from McLaughlin Reserve, California, USA - CR11Aug_CSWold (SPAdes) | ecosystem: Environmental > Terrestrial > Deep...
ATCACCATTGGCATATGCATGAATCATTTCATTATAATCTTTGAAGATTTTACCTTCGCCTTTTTCTCCTGCTCTTTCTACTGTTAAGTAGTATGCTCCAAGAACCATGTCTTGAGAAGGAGTAGTTATAGGTTTTCCATCTTTTGGTGCAAGGATATTATTTGTAGATAACATCAGTAATCTTGCTTCTGCTTGAGCTTCAGTGGATAGTGGAACATGTACTGCCATTTGGTCCCCATCAAAATCTGCATTGTATGCTGTACATACCAATGGATGAAGCTTAATTGCCTTTCCTTCAACTAAAATTGGTTCAAATGCTTGAATACCAAGTCTATGAAGTGTAGGTGCACGGTTTAATAATACTGGATGATCTTTTATTACAGTTTCTAAAACATCCCAAACCTGTGGTTTAATTCTTTCTACCATTCTCTTTGCACTTTTTATGTTATGTGCATGTCCATCTTGGACTAATTTCTTCATTACAAATGGTTTGAATAATTCAAGTGCCATTTTTTTCGGTAAACCACACTGATAGAATTTAAGTTCTGGTCCAACTACTATTACAGATCTACCAGAATAGTCAACTCTCTTACCAAGTAAGTTTTGTCTAAAACGACCTTGCTTACCTTTAAGCATATCAGATAGGGATTTTAAAGGTCTATTTCCAGGACCAGTTACAGGTCTTCCTCTTCTACCATTATCTATCAAAGCATCTACTGCTTCTTGTAGCATCCTTTTTTCATTTCTTACAATTATATCAGGTGCTCCAAGATCCAATAACCTTTTCAATCTATTATTTCTATTAATAACTCTTCTGTATAAGTCGTTTAAGTCAGATGTAGCAAATCTTCCTCCATCAAGTTGCACCATTGGTCTTAGGTCTGGAGGTATAACTGGAATTACATCTAAAACCATCCATTGTGGTTTATTTCCAGATTGTCTAAATGCTTCAATAACCTCTAGTCTTCTTGTAATTCTAATTTTCTTTTGACCAGTTGCATCTTTAAGTTGACCCCTTAATTCTTTTGATTCACCTTCAAGATCAATTTTTCCAAGAAGTTGCTTTACAGCTTCTGCACCCATCATAGCTCTAAACTTGTTATGATATTTATCCAAAGCATCTCTATATTCAGCTTCAGTTAATAATTGTTTTTCATACATTGGTGTATCTCCTGCATCAATAACAACATATGATGCAAAATAAAGAATCTTTTCCAATGCTCTTGGGCTCATATCAAGTATAAGTCCCATTCTACTTGGAATACCTTTAAAATACCATATATGTGATACTGGTGCAGCTAATTCAATATGGCCAAGTCTTTCTCTTCTAACTTTAGCCTTTGTAACCTCCACTCCACATCTATCACATACTACACCCTTGTATCTAACTCTTTTATACTTTCCACAGTGACACTCCCAGTCCTTGGTAGGTCCAAAGATCTTCTCGCAGAATAGACCTTCTTTTTCTGGCTTTAAAGTTCTGTAATTTATTGTTTCTGGCTTTTTAACTTCTCCTTTAGACCATTGTCTAATTTTTTCTGGAGAAGCTAATCCGATTTTTATTGATTCGAAGGTGAAGGCTTTTTCTCCACCTCCTGATTCAGCTATGTTTAATTTATCTGGTGATGTTGCTCTATCTTCTGTTGACATTTCATTTACTAAAATATTGTCATTAGCCAAGGAGCATTCTCTCCTTTCATAATAGTGTTTACAGTTTTACTAGTCCAAGTCCTCATCTTCAAAGGTTGCAAAATCTTCCTTATCATCTTCTTCAATTAAAAATCCAGATGGTAATTCTTCAGATTTTGTTTTTCCTTTTTTAATCAATGATTCATCTGTATCTTCCACATCTTCTTCGTCATCAGTAAAGATTCTTCTTGTAGTATCATCTCCCAGTAAATCCAAATCTGAAAGATCATCTTCTGTTGACTCTTTTATTGTGATTTCTTGTCTTTCTTCACCAATTACCTTTACATCCAGTGCTAAACTTTGTAATTCCTTGATCAACACTTTGAAAGATTCAGGTATTCCTGGATCAGGAATATTCTCTCCCTTTACTATGGCTTCATAAGTTTTAACCCTTCCAACTATATCATCTGATTTAACTGTTAGGATCTCTTGTAGTGTATGAGCAGCACCGTAAGCTTCAAGTGCCCAAACCTCCATCTCACCAAATCTTTGTCCACCAAATTGTGCTTTACCACCTAATGGCTGCTGAGTAACCAAGGAATAAGGTCCTGTGGATCTAGCATGAATCTTATCATCAACAAGGTGATGAAGTTTTAGCATATACATGTAACCAACAGTTACAGGATTTGCAAATCTTTCTCCTGATCTTCCGTCTCTAAGTTCTATCATACCATTTTCAGGATAATCAGCTTTTCTTAGTTCCACCATTATGTCTTCTTCATTTGCACCATCAAATACAGGTGTAGCAATATATAAACCTAATTTTTTTGCAGCTAAACCCAAGTGAACTTCCAATACTTGTCCAAGATTCATCCTTGAAGGTACTCCAAGTGGATTTAGTACAACATCTACTGGAGTTCCATCTGGCATATATGGCATATCTTCTTCTGGCATTATTCTTGAAATAACACCTTTGTTACCATGTCTACCACACATTTTATCGCCAACATTTATCTTTCTCTTAGTAGCTACATAAACTCTAACCATTTGATTTACTCCAGGTGGTAATTCATCACCATTTTCCCTTGAGTAAATTTTAACATCAACTATTATACCAGTCTCTCCATGAGGAACTCTTAAAGATGTGTCTCTTACTTCTCTAGCTTTTTCACCAAAGATAGCTCTTAATAATCTCTCTTCTGCTGTAAGTTCTGTCTCTCCTTTTGGAGTAACTTTTCCAACTAATATATCTCCTGCCTTAACTTCTGCACCAATTCTTATGATACCTTTTTCATTAAGGTCTTTAAGCATTTCTTCTCCAACATTTGGAATATCTCTTGTTATCTCTTCAGGTCCTAGTTTTGTGTCTCTTGCTTCAGATTCGTATTCTTCAATATGAACTGAAGTTAAAACATCTTCTATAACTAACCTTTCATTTAACAAAATTGCATCCTCATAGTTGTATCCTTCCCATGTCATGAATGCTATTAATAAATTTTTGCCAAGTGCTATTTCTCCTTGATCAGTACTTGGTCCATCAGCAAGAATTTGTGATTTTTCAATCACTTCTCCTTGTTTTACTATGGGTCTTTGGTTAATTGTAGTCCCTTGATTGGACCTTTTAAATTTCAATAATTTGTATCTATCTATTTGATTATCTTCATTTCTTCTAATTAATATTTCACTTGCAGATACTTTTTCAACAATTCCTGATGCTTTTGCTACAACTACAGTCCCTGAATCCTTAGCTGCTTTGTACTCAATACCAGTGCCTATTATAGGCGCTTCTGTTTTAAGTAGTGGAACTGCTTGTCTTTGCATGTTTGATCCCATCAGCGCTCTATTAGCATCGTCATTTTCCAAGAATGGAATCATCGCTGTACCTACTGAAACAATTTGTCTAGGAGATACATCCATGTAGTCAATATCTTCAGGATCAAAGATATCTACAATTCCATAATGTCCCCTTGCAATTATTCTCTTGTTTACAAATTCACTATTCTCATCTAGCTTTTCATTTGATTGAGCAATAATAAGTTCATATTCAATATCAGCAGTTAAATAGTCAATAACACCAGTTACTTTACCATTCTTAACTTTTCTATATGGAGCTTCAATAAACCCATATTCGTTAATTCTAGCATAGGTAGTTAATGAAGTTATAAGACCAATGTTCGGTCCCTCAGGAGTTTCTATAGGACACATTCTACCATAGTGAGAGTTGTGAACATCACGAACCTCAAATCCAGCTCTGTCTCTACTTAAACCACCAGGTCCCAATGCAGACATTCTTCTTTTGTGAGTAAGTTCAGCCAATGGATTTGTTTGATCCATGAACTGTGAAAGCTGACTACTTCCAAAAAACTCTTTAATAGATGCAACAACAGGTCTTATGTTAATAAGTGCTTGTGGGGTTGCAACTTCTATGTCTTGAATAGTCATTCTCTCTCTAACAACTCTTTCCATCCTTGCCAAACCAATTCTAAATTGATTTTGAAGAAGTTCTCCAACACTTCTTAACCTTCTATTTCCTAAATGGTCAATGTCGTCAACTGTCCCAATACCAAAGAATAGATTAAATTCATAGTTCATAGACGCGATTATATCATCAACTATAATATGTTTTGGAGAAAGTTCTTTTATTCTGTCTTTAATAGCTGTTTTTAATTCTTCTTCATCTTCGAAAAGTTCAATTAACTCTTTCATCAATGGATAGTATGCTTTTTCTCTAAGTCCTAATGCCTCCAATGAGAACGGCAAATCAAAAGCTTTTACAGACACGAAGTTGTTTCCCATTACCTTAACTTCTTTTCCATCATCCATAATCAATTTAATAGAATTAATACCACTGTTCTCTATTTCAATAGCTTTTTCTCTAGGAATCTTTTTGCCTTTTTCTATAAATATTTCACCAGTATTTGGGTCAATTACATCATGAGAAGCTTTTCTACCAGTTATTCTATTATAAAGGGCAAGTTTTTTGTTAAATTTGTATCTTCCTACCTTTGCTAGATCATATCTTCTCGGATCAAAGAATAGGTTGTTTAGTAGACTTTTTGCACTATCTACTGTAGGTGGTTCACCTGGTCTTAATCTTTTGTAGATTTCCAGTAATGCCTCTTCTTCTGTAGATGTAGGATCCTTTTCTAGTGTTGTTAATAAGTGCTCACTTTCACCTAATACTTCGATAATTTCACTATCTGAGGATATTTTAAGCGCTCTTAATAATGTTGTAATTGGAACCTTTCTAGTTCTATCAATTCTAACATATACTATATCGTTTGAGTCTGTCTCATACTCTAACCATGCTCCCCTATTGGGAATTAATGTTGATGAGTATAACTTTTTACCAGTTTTATCAAATTCATCTACATAGTATACCCCTGGTGACCTAACAAGCTGACTTACTACAACCCTTTCTGCACCATTGATGATAAATGTACCCTTATCAGTCATTAAAGGCATATCACCCATGAATACTTCCTGTTCTTTTACCTCGCCTGTTTCTTTGTTGATTAATCTTACCTTAACCTTCAAAGGTGCTGAATAATTAGCATCTCTTTCTCTTGCTTCGTTTTCATCATACTTAATCGAATCTCCAATATGATAATCAACAAATTCTAAAATTAGATTTCCCGTATAATCTTGTATAGGAGAAATATCTTCAAAAACTTCCTTTAAGCCTTCTGATAAAAACCAATCATAGGAAGATTTTTGTACTTCGATTAGATCAGGCAGATCTAGTACTTCATCAATGCGGGAATAACTCATTCTAACCCGCTTTCCAAATGTTACAGGATGTACCATTAAACTTTCACCCCTTATTAAACTAAAATAGCCAAAAGCCCTTGCTTTTGGTAGTTAACTCCCGTCGTTCATAAATTATAACTGAGCTTAATTACAGTACAGTATGCCCATTATAATCATTATTATGCAATATATTATACTATCATATACTTAATCTGTTGTCAATTAATACAACTGGAAAATTTGTAATTTTTTTAAAGAAAATCTTTTTTATTTTCCCATGGAAAACGGAAAATAAAAAAGGCTTTCTTTTGGGAAAGCCTTTTTTTATTTAAAATTACTTAACTTCTACTGTTGCTCCAGCTTCTTCCAATTTAGCTTTTAATGCTTCTGCTTCTTCTTTACTTGCTGCTTCTTTAAGTGTCTTTGGAGCTGAATCTACAACATCTTTCGCTTCTTTAAGTCCAAGACCTGTTAATTCTCTTACAACTTTAATTACTTTAATTTTTTCTGAGCCAGCTGACATAAGAACTACATCAAACTCAGTTTTTTCTTCCACTACTTCTGCTGCTGCTGCAGGACCTGCTGCTACTGCCATAGGAGCTGATGCGCTTACTCCGAACTCTTCTTCTAAAGCTTTAACTAATTCTGATAATTCTAATACTGTAAGATTTTTAACTTCTTCGATTAAACTTAATACTTTTTCACTTGCCATTTTATATATCCCTCCGAATTTTTTATTTTTTATTATGCAGTTTTTTCTTCTGCAATGGCGTTTAATACTATTGCTAGACCTCTAATTGTACCTTGTAGTACATTAGCAAATCCTTGAATTGGTGCATTCAATCCACCTAATACCTGAGCCACAAGAACTTCTCTTGATGGTAATTCTGCTAGGCTTTTTACTCCTTCGAAATCAATAACTTTTCCATCTACAATACCAGCTTTTATTGCTAGTTTGTCATTTGATTTTGCAAACTCTGCTGTTACTTTAGCTGCTTTAACTGGATCATCTAATCCAAAAGCTACTGCTGAAGGTCCTTTTAAATATTCATTAAACTCTTCCAAACCTAGGTCTTTAAAAGCGAATCTCATCATAGTATTTTTATATACTTTATAGTCAACTCCAGCATCTCTATATTTCTTTCTTAAGTCTGTAAGTTGTGCTACATTTAATCCTCTGTAATCAACTAGTATCATTGATTGGGAAGAATTGATCTTCTCTTTTATTTCGTCTATAACTTGGGTTTTAGCCTGAAGGGTATGTTCCTTCATCGTGGTTCACCTCCTGGTTTTATCAAATAATAAAGGTCTCAACACAGACATGTTGAGACCCTAATTTCAAAATTAGAATTTTTCTCACCTAGGTAGGATATTAAGCCTCTTGGCTCCTACTGTCTGCGGTTCTTTATTTAATTAACATCAATATTGTATCAGCTTATATATCAACTGTCAACTATTCGCTTAATTTTCCTGGATTTATTTTTACTCCAGGACCCATTGTGCTAGCTACAGTTACTGTCTTAAGATATTTTCCTTTTGCCGCTGCTGGTTTTGCTTTTATAAGTGCTTCAACAAGAGCTAAAAAGTTTTCTTTTAATTTTTCAGTCCCAAAAGATGCTTTTCCTATTGGAACATGAACAATACTTGCTTTATCTACTCTGTACTCTACTTTACCAGCTTTTATTTCATTAACAGCCTTAGCTACATCAAACGTTACAGTACCAGATTTTGGATTTGGCATTAATCCTTTAGGTCCTAGAACACGACCAATTCTACCAACTACACCCATCATATCTGGAGTTGCTACAACAACATCAAAGTCTAACCAACCTTCTGTTTGGATTTTGGCAACCATCTCATCGCCACCAACAAAATCCGCACCTGCATCTTCAGCTTCTTTTTGTTTCTCGCCTTTAGCTATAACAAGAACTCTTCTCGTTTTTCCAGTACCGTGTGGTAATACAACAGCACCTCTTACTTGTTGATCTGCATGTCTTGGATCTACACCAAGTCTAACAGACAATTCAATAGTCTCATCAAATTTAGCTTTAGCTGTTTGTTGAACTAACTCTATAGCATCAATTGTGTCATATAGTTTTGTTCTGTCAATTAGCTTCATAGCTTCTTGATAATTCTTACCTCTTTTTGGCATACTGTTAACCTCCTTGTGGTATTAACGAACTTAATCTCCCACTAAATTATTCTTCTACTGTTACTCCCATACTTCTTGCAGTACCTGCAATCATACTCATTGCCGCTTCTACTGATCCTGCGTTTAAATCAGGCATTTTAGTTTCAGCAATTTGTCTTAATTGTGCTTGAGTAATTTTAGCTACTTTTTTCTTATTTGGTTCTTTTGAACCTGACTCAATTCCTACAGCTTTTTTAATCAACACTGGCGCTGGTGGCGTCTTAGTGATAAATGTAAAAGATCTGTCCTGATAAACTGTTAGAACAATTGGTATTATCATACCTACTTGATCTGCAGTCCTTGCATTGAACTCTTTAGTAAATTGCATAATATTTACTCCGTGAGGTCCTAATGCTGTACCTACAGGTGGAGCTGGTGTAGCCTTTCCAGCTGGAATTTGTAATTTAACTAGAGTTATGACTTTTTTTGCCATATTTCCACCTCCTCATTTCAATGTGGTTTAGCGGGAAAATCCCTCCCACTTCTACTTCTATTTATAAAGCAAAATGCTTATAAACCAAACTAAACAAACTAAGGTTTTACATTTTCTCGATTTGATCAAATTCTAGTTCTACTAGAGTTTCTCTACCGAACATTGATATAAATACCTTAACTTTTCTCTTATCCATATTAATACTATCTATAGCTCCAATAAAGTTTTCGAAAGGTCCCGATACAACCTTAACAACATCCTTAATTTTGTAATCGACTGTTGGTAATACGATTTTTTCTTGGACCCCCAATGCTCTTACTTCAGCATCTGATAGTGGCACTGGCTTAGATGATGGTCCAACAAAACCTGTAACTCCTCTGGTGTTTCTTACTAAGTACCAGGACTCATCATTGATAATCATTTTAACCAAAACATATCCGGGGAACATTTTTCTTTCTTTAAGAACCTTTTTCCCGGATTTATTGTCGATGTATTCTTCAGTTGGCACTGCTACTTCATATATATCGTCTCTCATGCCTCTGTTTTCTACCATTTTTTCAAGGTTAGCTTTAACTTTATTTTCATGACCAGAATAAGTATGGACTACATACCACTTAGCACTTCTCGATCGTTCTTCTCTACTTAAGTCCTTATCTGTCATAATTTAGGGACCACAATGGCCCTTCCCTCCCTTGTATTACGAAATAATTAAAGATAAAATTCCACCAATTGCAAGATCTAGAACATATACTATAACTGCTACTAACAAGCTTATAAATAAAACTACTCCAGTATAGTTGAAAAGTTCTTTCTTATTAGGCCAAATGACCTTTTTCAATTCTGATTTAACTCCTCTAAAGTAAATGGCTAATCTATCTTTGAATTTAACTGTAGCTTTTTCAGTTGCCATTATTCCACTTCCTTACTTTAATTATTTAGTCTCTTTATGAGCTGTATGTGCTTTACAGAATTTACAATACTTTTTAAGTTCAATTCTCTCTGTTGTGTTTTTCTTATTCTTTTTTGTTGTATAATTTCTTTGTTTACACTCTGTACACGCTAATGTGACTCTATCTCTCATCTATCACACCTCCTACTATTAATGGCTCAATCTATGTTAATCTACTGTTTAGGGCATACTATGCCATTATTACAGCACTACTAATATAACCTATCACAAATCAATTTTCATGTCAATAAATTTATTACATGGTTTTTTATTAATTACTGATAAAAAGACTGGGTCAAAAGACCCAGTCTTTCATATTTATAACCTTATTCGTAAACCTTAGTTACAACTCCAGCTCCAACTGTTCTTCCACCTTCTCTTATAGCAAATCTTAATCCTTCTTCCATTGCTATTGGAGTAATTAGCTCAATTGAAAATCTTGCATTGTCTCCTGGCATTACCATCTCTACTCCTTCTTCCAACTTGATGTCTCCTGTTACGTCTGTTGTTCTGAAGTAGAACTGTGGTCTATATCCGTTAAAGAATGGTGTATGTCTTCCACCCTCTTCTTTACTTAATACATATACTTCTGAGTCGAACTTTACATGTGGTTTGATTGATTTTGGCTTTGCTAATACTTGGCCTCTTTCTATCTCTGCCCTTTGAACTCCTCTTAATAATACTCCGATGTTATCTCCTGCTCGCGCTTCGTCAAGTAGTTTTCTAAACATCTCTACTCCTGTTACTACTACTGTTCTCGCTTCTTCTGTTAGACCTACTATTTCTACGTTGTCTCCAGTTTTTACGATTCCTCTTTCTACTCTTCCTGTTGCTACTGTTCCTCTACCTGTTATTGAGAATACATCCTCTACTGGCATTAGGAATGGTTTGTCGATTTGTCTTTCTGGTTGTGGAATATACTCATCTACTGCATTCATTAATGCAATGATTTTGTCTCCCCATGGTCCTTCTGGATCTTCCAATGCTTTTAATGCTGATCCTGTTATTATTGGTGCATTGTCTCCATCGAATTCATATTCTGATAGTAATTCTCTTACTTCCATTTCTACTAGTTCGATTAATTCTGCATCATCTACCATGTCTTCTTTGTTTAAGAATACTACTATCTTAGGTACTCCTACTTGCCTTGACAATAGAATATGCTCTCTTGTTTGTGGCATTGGTCCATCTGCTGCTGATACTACTAGGATTGCTCCATCCATTTGTGCTGCTCCTGTGATCATGTTCTTTACATAGTCAGCATGTCCTGGACAGTCTACATGGGCATAGTGTCTTGCTGGTGTTTCGTACTCAACATGTGATGTTGATATTGTGATTCCTCTTTCTCTTTCTTCTGGTGCCTTGTCAATATTTGCATAATCCACGAATGAACCTGTTCCAAATCTCTTGTTTA
>Ga0208490_101215_pt1 | contig 10351 bp, 10 predicted proteins | sample SubbioAug_CSWold_FD_184818 | JGI IMG/M metagenome (GOLD analysis project Ga0208490, IMG submission 184818) | Serpentinite rock and fluid subsurface biosphere microbial communities from McLaughlin Reserve, California, USA - CR11Aug_CSWold (SPAdes) | ecosystem: Environmental > Terrestrial > Deep...
AAATTTCCCATTTGTTGGTGCTTTAAAAGATGAGGTTTATAAAATATTAGATTAATTGATTAGATAATCTATATATGTTATAATCATTAATTATGACTCACATAAGGGATTCGGAGGGAGGACTAGGATTGAAACGTTTTTTCAAAGGGATCAGTATATATCTACTAATCGTCTTACTTATAATGTTTAGCGTTAGAATGTTTGGGACAGAGGTAGAACCAATAACTGAATTAGATTTTACTGAGTTAGTAGAAAACTTAAATAGTGGAAATATTGAACGAATTACTTCAATAGGAAATACAGTTGAAGGTGAACTTGTAGATGGTAAGAATTTCACATCTATTTTACCAGAAGAAGCTAGGGTAACATTTTATCATGATTATGTAAAAGAAATGGTAGATAATAAGGAGATACAATATGGTGCAGAACAAGTACCTGGTACTCCTTGGTATATAGAATTATTGCCTACAATTATGATTTTACTAGTTTTTGGTGTTTTTTGGTTTGTTTTTATGCAACAGTCACAAGGTGGTGGCGGTGGTGGAAAGGTAATGTCCTTTGGTAAAAGCAAGGCAAAATTAAACAAATTAGAAGAAGGAAAACTTGTTACTTTTGATGAAGTAGCAGGGTTAGAAGAAGAAAAAGATGAACTTAAGGAAATTGTTGATTTCTTAAGTCATCCTAAAAAATATGTAGAAATTGGAGCAAGGATTCCTACAGGTGTTTTAATGGTTGGTCCTCCTGGAACAGGTAAGACTTATCTAAGTAAGGCAGTTGCAGGTGAAGCTGGGGTACCATTTTTTACAATATCAGGTTCAGACTTTGTTGAGATGTTTGTAGGAGTTGGAGCTTCAAGAGTAAGAGACTTGTTTGAACAGGCTAAAAAGAATTCTCCTTGTATTATATTTATAGATGAAATTGATGCTGTAGGTAGAAGAAGAGGTGCAGGACTTGGTGGTGGTCATGACGAGAGAGAGCAAACCCTAAATCAACTATTAGTTGAGATGGACGGATTTGCAAAAAATGAAGGTATTATAGTAATGGCTGCTACAAATAGAGCGGACATTCTAGACCCAGCATTATTAAGACCTGGAAGATTCGATAGAACTATTTATGTAGGACTTCCAGATATTAAAGGTAGAGAAGCTATACTAAAGGTTCATACCAGAAAGAAACCATTGGCTAAAGATGTAGAACTAAAAGTTATTGCTAAGAGAACTCCAGGATTTACTCCTGCTGATTTAGAGAATCTAGTAAATGAAGCAGCATTATTAACTGCAAGATTTAATTTAAAAGAGATTCCAATGCATTTAATCGAAGAAGCATCTATTAAAGTTCAAGCTGGTCCAGAGAAGAAAAGCAAGGTTATTAGCCCTCGAGAAAGAAAGTTAACAGCTTTCCATGAAGCAGGACATGCTTTAACTGCTAGATTAATTCCAGGAACAGATCCAGTCCACATGGTTACTATTATACCAAGGGGAATGGCTGGTGGATTTACAGCATATATCCCTGAAGAAGATAGAAATTATTTAACTAAAAAGCAGATTGAAGATAAATTGGTTATACTTTTAGGTGGAAGAGTTACTGAAGCACTAGTACTAGATGATATTAGTACAGGGGCTCAAAATGACATCGAAAGGGCAACTAAGCTTGCAAGATCCATGGTTACTCACTATGGAATGAGTGATGAACTAGGTCCTATGACTTATGGCACTGATGAAGAAGAAGTGTTTGTTGGAAGAGACTTAAATAGATCAAGAAATTATAGTGAAGATGTAGCAGCAGCTATAGATAAAGAGATGAGAAAATTCATTGATACAGCTTATCATAGAGCAGAATCATTAATAAAAGAGAATATGGATATTCTTCACAGACTTGCAGATGCATTGTTGGAAAGAGAGACAATTGATGCAAGAGAATTCGAAGAAATTTTCCAAGGAAATTAGTGCAGGCTCCCAATTAAGGGAACCTGCTTTTCCTATTGTAAAATAGTATAATGCAATTTTACATTCACAAAAAAAATACTTTGAAATTTATATTGCAATATATATTGCAATAAGGTAACAAATTCTAATATAATAGTCTGTAGAGAAGGTACCATAAGAGGAGGTAAAAAGATGTACAGTGAAAAAAAGTTGGAAGATGTTAAAGCAGCTTTCAAAGATTGGGATGAAAGTGTAAACAAGTCTCTGGCGAAGTATCCTGAAAGAAAAGAAAAATTTTCTACAGGTTCTGATACTTTAGTAGATAGACTTTACACACCAATCCATGTTGAAAATCTAGATTACGAAAAAGACTTAGGCTACCCAGGAGAGTATCCTTTTACTCGAGGAGTTCAGCCAACAATGTATCGTGGAAGATTTTGGACAATGAGACAATACGCAGGATTTGCAACTGCTGAAGAATCAAATAACAGATACAAATATCTTTTAGAGCAAGGGCAAACAGGATTAAGTGTTGCTTTCGATTTACCTACACAAATAGGATATGATTCAGATCATGCTTTATCTGAAGGAGAAGTTGGAAAAGTAGGAGTAGCAATTGATTCATTAAAAGATATGGAAATTTTATTTGATGGAATTCCACTTGATAAAGTAAGTACATCCATGACGATTAATGCACCTGCAAGTGTTTTGCTTGCAATGTATATTGCTGTAGCTGAAAAGCAAGGTGTATCATCAGAAAAATTAAGAGGAACTATACAAAATGACATATTAAAAGAATACATTGCCAGGGGAACTTACATATTCCCACCAGAACAATCCATGAGACTTATTACAAATATATTTGAGTACTGTTCAAAAGAAGTACCTCAATGGAATACTATTTCAATTAGTGGTTACCATATAAGAGAAGCAGGTTCAACAGCTGCTCAAGAAGTTGCTTTTACAATTGCTGATGGTATTGCATATGTTGAGGCAGCTATTAAAACAGGTTTAGATGTGGATGATTTTGCACCAAGATTATCATTCTTCTTTAATGCGCATAATGATCTTTTAGAAGAGGTTGCTAAATATAGAGCGGCTAGAAGAGTATGGGCTAAAATTATGAAAGAAAGATTCAAGGCAAAGAAAGACAAATCAATGCAACTTAAGTTTCATACACAAACTGCTGGTTCAACATTAACTGCACAGCAACCTGATAACAACATCATTAGAGTTACAATTCAGACACTAGCTGCAGTTCTTGGAGGGACTCAATCTCTTCATACAAATTCTAGAGACGAGGCATTAGCTCTTCCAACAGAAGATTCTGTAAAAATTGCATTAAGAACTCAACAAGTAGTAGCTCATGAATCTGGAGTCACAGAAACCATAGATCCATTGGCTGGTTCATATTATATAGAAAGTCTAACAAATCAGATTGAAGAAGAAGCATTGGGATATATAGAAAGAATTGACAATTTAGGTGGCGCAACTAAGGCTATTGAAAATGGTTATATCCAAAAAGAAATTCAAAACTCAGCTTATAAATATCAAATGTCTGTCGAATCTTTGGATACAATTGTAGTTGGGGTTAATAAGTATAAGGTTGAAGAAACTGGAAAAAGAGATCTGCTAAGAGTAGATCCACATGTGGAAATGCTTCAAAGAAATAAACTAGACAAACTAAGAAGCGAAAGAGACAACTCTTTAGTTGATAAAACACTTTCTGTTTTAAAGGAAAAGGCAGAAACAGAAGAAAACTTAATGCCATACATCCTTGATTCTGTTAAAGCATATGCAACTTTAGGAGAAATATGTGGAGTGTTAAGAGAAGTATTTGGTGAATACGAACAAACTGTAATTCTATAGGATATTAAGGAGGAGAACAAATGGACAGACCCATAAGAGTACTTGTTGCAAAACCAGGACTAGATGGTCACGATAGAGGAGCAAAGGTAATTGCTAGAGCACTTAGAGATGCTGGGATGGAAGTAATATATACTGGTCTTAGACAAACACCGGAACAAATTGTTGCCGCTGCCATTCAAGAAGATGTTGATGTAGTTGCAATGAGCCTTCTTTCTGGTGCACATAATCACCTATTCCCAAAAGTAGTTAATCTTTTAAGAGGCGAAGGAGTCGATGATGTGTTAGTATTAGGAGGAGGAGTTATTCCTGAGGATGATATACCTTCTTTAATAGAATCTGGTGTTGAAGCTATATTTACTCCTGGAACACCAACAAAAGATGTTATAAATTTTATAAACACTAATATCAAAAGAAAATAGGTGGTGTTTAGGGTGAATATTGAGGAGAGGCTGCTCAAAAAAGATAAAAGGGCATGTGCACGCCTCATATCTATGCTTGAAAACAACGATGAAGAAGCTATTAAGATAATAAAGAACCTGTATCATAAGACAGGTTCTGCATATGTAATTGGGATTACAGGACCTCCAGGTAGTGGTAAGTCTACTTTGACTGATCGCTTGACTAAAGAATTAAGAAAAGAAGGAAAAACAGTAGGTATATTGGCTATTGATCCTACTAGTCCCTTTACTGGTGGTGCAATTCTTGGAGATCGGATAAGAATGTCAGATTTAGCTTTAGATAAAGATGTATTCATTAGAAGTATGGGTACTAGAGGTTTTTTAGGCGGTGTTTCAAAGGCAACTTGGGGTGCTGTAAAAATATTAGATATGTATGGATGCGACTATATATTCATTGAAACAGTAGGTGTTGGACAGTCAGAAATCGACATAGTAAAAATGGCAGATACAGTTTTGATGGTTTTAGTTCCTAATATGGGTGATGACATACAAGCTATAAAGGCTGGAATAATGGAAATCGCAGATGTTTTTACAATTAATAAATCTGATTTAGATGGTGCGGATAAAACAAAGATGGAAATCGAAATGAATTTAGATTTAAACGAAAAGAAAGATTATCGACCACCAGTTGTAAAGGTTTCAGCACAGAAAAATGAAGATATTGATTTTCTCTTAAGCAAACTTAAAGACCATGAATCATACATTAAGAATACAGGAAAAATTCATGAAATAAGAAGGAGAAATTTAAAAACAGAAATACTTCAACTAGCAGAAGAAGAAGTTCTAAAAATTATTATGAATAAAGCATACGAAAATGACCTAATAGATGCTCTATCTACAAAAGTAGAAAAGAGAGAAGAAGATCCATATACAGCTAAAGAAAGAATTGTAGCTTTACTGAATGATTAGGGGGTGTAGTATATGGTTACAAAAATTGATCATATAGGAATAGCGGTTAAAAACTTAGACGAAACACTTAAGTTTTATGAAGATGTTATGGGAATAAAGTGTGTAAGTAAAGAGGTAGTAGAAGAACAAAAGGTAAAAGTAGCTTTTTTACCTATAGGTGATACTGAGGTTGAATTATTGGAATCAACCCACGAAGATGGTCCAATTGCAAAATTTATCGAGAAAAAAGGCGAAGGTATTCAACATATTGCTTTTAAAGTCGATAATATCGAAGAAGCTATTAAAGAACTTCAAAATAAAGGTGTCAGACTTATTGATGAAATGCCAAGATATGGTGCTGGTGGAGCCAGAATTGCGTTCCTACATCCAAAGTCAACATCAGGAGTATTGATAGAAATCAGCGAAAGAGATTAAGTACACTAGGAGGGTAAAGATGAGCGAAAAAATTCAGGACCTTCTCAAATCCAAAGAGAGAATATCTCTAGGCGGAGGAGAAAAGAAAATAGAAAAACAACATAGTTCAGGCAAAATGACAGCAAGAGAAAGAATCGCATACTTACTGGATGAAGATAGTTTTGTAGAATTAGATGCATTTGTTAAACATAGATGTACTAATTTTGACATGGCTAAAGTAGATGCTCCTGCAGATGGAGTAGTTACTGGTTATGGTACAGTAGATGGTAGATTAATATTTGTTTATGCCCAAGATTTTACTGTTATTGGTGGATCTTTAGGAGAAATGCATGCAGCAAAAATAGTTAAGGTACAAGATATGGCATTAAAGATGGGTGCACCAATAGTAGGATTTAACGATTCAGGTGGAGCTAGAATTCAAGAGGGTGTTGATGCTCTTTCAGGGTATGGAAAAATCTTCTTTAGAAATACTATTTCATCAGGGGTTATACCACAAATATCTGTAATTATGGGACCTTGTGCAGGTGGAGCAGTATATTCACCAGCTATAACTGACTTTATTTTTATGACAGATAAAACGAGTATGATGTTTATAACAGGTCCACAGGTTATAAAATCAGTAACAGGAGAAGAAGTAACTCAGGAACAATTAGGGGGAGCTAATACTCACAATAAAATAAGTGGAGTAGCTCATTTTATTGATAATACTGAACAAGAAACAATTGATAGAATTAGGGAATTATTGTCCTTCTTACCTTCAAACAACTTAGAACAACCTCCAATCTACGGAACTGAGGATGACATAAATAGAGTAGAAGATGCATTAAATGAAATGGTACCAGAAAATCCTAATAAACCATATGACATGAAAGAAGTCATTAAATCATTGGCTGATGAAGGAAATTTCTTCGAGGTACAACCATTATATGCACAAAATATAATCACTGGATATATCAGATTAAATGGTAGAACAATTGGTGTTGTTGCAAATCAACCTAAAGTTTTAGCAGGTTGTCTTGATATAAATGCCTCTGACAAAGCAGGTAGATTCATTAGAACTTGTGATGCATTTAATATTCCGCTTTTAAATTTAGTAGATGTTCCAGGATTTTTACCAGGAACCAGTCAAGAATATGGTGGAATTATTAGACATGGTGCTAAGATGCTTTATGCTTATTCGGAAGCAACAGTTCCAAAGGTTACACTAATAGTTCGTAAAGCATATGGTGGAGCTTATTTAGCTATGTGTTCAAAAGACTTAGGTGCTGATCAAGTATTTGCATGGCCAAATGCTGAAATCGCAGTAATGGGTCCAGATGGTGCAGCAAATATTATATTTAAAAATGAGATTACAGATTCTGAAGATCCAATTGCTACTAGAGCAGATAAGATTTCTGAATATAGAAATACTGTAGCTAATCCATATATTGCAGCACAAAGAGGTTTTGTTGATGATGTATTGGTTCCAAGCCAAACTAGACCAAGATTAATCAGCGCCTTCGACATGTTAGAGACAAAGAGAGAGAATAGACCAAGTAAAAAACACGGCAACCTGCCAGTATAGGGAGGGTTAAATATGGGAAATACAATAGAAATGGGTGAATCACTAGTTATAACAGTTGTTAGTATGATCGTGGTTTTCCTTGTGTTGATTCTAATATCCTTGTTAATTGGTTTATTGAAGAACATGGATGCTGGGAAATCAAAAGAAAATAAAGTAGAAAAAGTTAATAGTGTAGCAAAAGAAGAACCAAAAGTTAATGTGGTACAAGAAGAGAATACAGAAGAATTAATAGCTGTTATTGCAGCTGCAGTTGCAGCTAATTTAGGTCTTAATATACCTGATATTAATATCCAAAGTATTAGAAGAGTATCACAAAATGCTACTGCTTGGAAAGAAATTGGCAAACAGGAACAACTATTTGGGAAACTATAGTAATCGGAGGAGATAAAATGAGAAAATTTGTTATAAATGTAAATGGAAATAGTTATGAAGTTGAGGTAGAAGAAGTAGGTGGAGCACCTTTAACACCAAGAGTATCAGCACCAAGGGCAGCATCAGCAGCACCAGCACCAGCGGCTACAGCACCAAAAGCTACTCAAAAAGCAGCACCAGTAGCTACAGCAAGTGCTGGACAAGAGGTTGTAGAATCTCCAATGCCTGGTAACATTTGGAAAATCCTTGTAAAAGAGGGTCAAGAGGTTAAGAGCGGTGATGTTCTTCTAATTCTTGAAGCAATGAAGATGGAAAACGAAATACTTGCTCCAAGAGATGGAGTGGTTGCTAGTTTAACTACTAGCGAAGGAGCCGCTGTAAATACAGGAGACAAGCTTGTAATCCTGGACTAAACCCTTTAAGAAAGGATGAAATGAAATGTTGATAGAAATAATGACGGATTTCTGGTCCAGTACTGGATTCGGGATGATGACTGGGGGACATATTATTATGCTCTCTGTATCCTTAATCCTGCTGTACCTAGCAATAGCTAAAGGATTTGAGCCTTTATTGTTGGTTCCAATAGCATTTGGTATGCTATTGGCCAATTTACCAGGAGCTTATCTTATGAAGGAACCAATTGTAGAAATAATGAAAGATCCTATAACTGGTGAATTAGTCAGTAAAACAGTTGAAAATGGTGGATTATTGTATTATCTTTACCAAGGTGTTAAACTGGGAATTTATCCTCCTTTAATATTTATGGGAGTAGGAGCTATGACAGACTTTGGACCACTAATTGCAAATCCTAAATCAGTTCTTTTAGGTGCGGCAGCTCAGTTTGGTATTTTTGCTACCTTCATAGGTGCAATTCTTTTAGGATTTCCAGGGGCTGAGGCAGCGAGTATAGCTATTATCGGTGGAGCAGACGGACCAACAGCATTATACTTAACAGCTAAATTAGCACCACACTTATTGGGACCAATAGCAGTAGCAGCTTACTCATATATGGCATTGGTACCGATTATTCAACCTCCAATAATGAAAGCACTTACAACAAAAGAAGAGAGATCAATTGTTATGGAGCAGTTGAGACCTGTATCAAGAAGAGAGAAGATAGTATTTCCTATTCTTGTTACATTAACAGTTTCTTTAATACTTCCATCAGCAGCTCCACTTGTTGGAATGCTAATGATTGGTAATTTATTTAGAGAAACAACTTTAACAGAAAGACTATCTAAAACTTCTCAAAATGAATTAGTAAATATAGTTACTATATTTCTAGGAGTGACAGTAGGTGCAACTGCAAGTGCTGAGAGCTTCTGGAACATACAAACATTACAAATTATTGCCTTAGGTCTTGTTGCTTTTGCAATAGGAACTGCATCTGGAGTTATATTAGGTAAAATCATGAATAAAGTTAGTGGGGGTAAGGTTAATCCACTAATTGGTTCAGCTGGTGTATCTGCAGTGCCAATGGCAGCTAGGGTTTCACAAAAGGTAGGACAAGAAGCAAATCCAAGAAACTTTCTTCTTATGCATGCAATGGGACCAAATGTTGCAGGTGTAATAGGATCAGCAATTGCTGCTGGGATGCTTTTGATGTTTTTTCAGTAATTAAACTTTTCAAACTCGTCAAAAATGGCGAGTTTGTTCCTTTTTTTGGGTAAAAATACCTTAATATGAATTATGGAGGCTTGTTATGATAAAGAATTATATAACTGATGTTGAAGGTATAAAGGTAGGTCATGCCCAGAATTTTGAGGCAATGACAGGTTGTACAGTTATTATATGTGAAGATGGAGCTGTTGGTGGAGTAGATGTAAGAGGATCTGCACCTGGAACACGAGAAACTGATCTTTTTAAATCCGAGAACATGGTGGAGGAGATACATGCTATAGTCATTTCTGGAGGTTCAGCTTTTGGTCTAGCTTCTTCTAATGGGGTAATGAAGTATTTGGAAGAAAAAGGTGTGGGATTAGATGTTGGAGTAACAAAAGTGCCTATTGTTGCAAGTGCAGTTTTGTTTGATTTGTGGATTGGAGATAGTACCATACGCCCTGATGAAAATATGGGGTATGAGGCAGCTAAAAATTCAAGTATAGAAAATGTAGAAATTGGAAATGTTGGTGCTGGAACTGGAGCTACTGTGGGAAAAGCCCTCGGACCAAATAGTTGTATGAAATCTGGTCTTGGAAGCGCTTCAATAATAGTAGGAGATCTTGTTGTATCAGCAATTGTGGTTGTAAATGCTGTTGGTGATATATTTAAAGATGGAATTCAAATTGCTGGACCTATTGTAGATGGAAAAATTAAATCTACAATGGATTTAATGAAGGTAGGTTATGAAACAAGATTTACCAATACCAATACTACAATCGCAGTGGTAGCGACAAATGGAATATTAACTAAACCTCAGGCAAATAAAATGGCACAGGTTGCCCATGATGGAATGGCAAGAGCAATCAAACCAGTTCATACGATGATGGATGGAGATACAATCTTTGCAATGTCAACAGGAAAAGTGAAGGCAGATATTAATTTGGTGAGTCAACTGGCAGCAGAAGTTCTAGAAACAGCAATAAAAGGTATTGAATATAGTATAATTTAATAAAATAATAACAACTTTAGAAAAAAGGTTGAAACTGATTATACAAATCTATATAATGATACTGTTAAAGCCGACATCTAAATAGAGTTGGACTAGCTTTATAAAGAATAAAAAAATACGACCGGTATCTGAAAAGAACCTGAGCGGAGGGAAAGAATTGAAAAGAAAAAATTTTGATGTTAGAAAGTTGACTATTATTGGAGTACTTGGTGCTATCTCTGTAGTTTTG
>Ga0208490_101217_pt1 | contig 10311 bp, 10 predicted proteins | sample SubbioAug_CSWold_FD_184818 | JGI IMG/M metagenome (GOLD analysis project Ga0208490, IMG submission 184818) | Serpentinite rock and fluid subsurface biosphere microbial communities from McLaughlin Reserve, California, USA - CR11Aug_CSWold (SPAdes) | ecosystem: Environmental > Terrestrial > Deep...
GCGGTCGGCGAGTTTCTCGGCCTCGTCGAGGTCGTGGGTGGTGAGCAGGATCGTGGTGTCCTCGAAGTCGGCCAGTCGGTGGACGAGGTCGTGGAACTCACGCCGGGCGTGCGGGTCGAATCCGGCCGTGGGTTCGTCGAGGAACAGCAGTTCCGGCCGGCCGATGATGCCGATCGCGACGTCGAGCCGCCGGCGCTGCCCGCCGGAGAGGGTCAGGATCTTCTGGTCCGCGTGACCGGCCAGTCCCACGACCTCGATCAACTCGTCGACGTCACGGGGTCGGGAGCGCTGCGGTGTGCTGTAGGGGGCGTAGTACGCGCCGAGGTGGAGAAGCAGGTCGCGCGGCGTCCAGCGGGCGTGGTCGCGCCAGGACTGCAGCACCACCCCGGTCCGCGCCCGCCAGTCCTCGTCACCGTCGGCGGGGTCGGTGCCGAGCACCGCGACCTGACCGGCCGAACGCATCCGGAAGCCCTCGAGGATCTCGATGGTCGTGGTCTTGCCTGCACCGTTCGGACCGAGCAGGGTGACCACCTCGCCCCGTCGCACCTCGAACGTGACGCCGTCGAGGACGTCGGTGTCTCCGTAGCGCATCCGTAGGTCGCGTACCTGCACGACGGCGTCGGTCGTCGGCTCCACCCATGTGCTCCCGTTGTCGTAGCAGTTCTACTACGAACATAGCAGGACTGCTACGGGTTTTCCCGGGTTCGTCACGTATGCCATCGCCGCTCGTTTGATGCCGCGTCCCTCCCTACCAAGGCCTTGACGGTGCCCGACGGACCGCAGCCACCGCAGACCGAACTGGTCCGCGGACGCACGATGCTGGGCCAGCCGGTCGACCGACTGCTGGCCATCGCCGCGGTGATCGTGGTCGGTGCGATCGTGCTCGGTGTCGGCCTGCTCGTGCCGACACTGGCGCGCATCGACAAGACCATGGGACTGCTCGAGGAGAGCCTGCCCGTCCTGCAGGCGGTGGAGCCGCAGGTCGACCGCATCGCCCGCGACGTGGAGACGATCACGCCCCGGATCGGCAGCCTCGAGACCGGCATGGAGGGGGTCGGGGGCGGCGTGTCCGATCTCGATGCCCGCCTCGCCGACGTGGCCGACCCCCTGACCCGTCTGGAACTTCGGATCGAAGCGCTCGGCGAGCGCCTCGGCACCCTCGAGGAACTGCCGGCCATGCGCGAGGGCCTCGACGACACCAACGCCACCCTCGGCGGGGTGCGAGGCGACCTCGGCACCCTGTCGTCCACGCTGACCGAAGTGCGCGACGAGTTCGTCGCCACGCGCGGCGGCATCGACGGGATGGCGGGCTCGCTCGAGGCGCTGGTCGCCGACTTCGACCGGGTCGTCGCCCTGCTCGAGGAGACGGTGCACCACATCGAGCGGCTGGACCGCAAGACCGGCCCGGCGGTCCTGCCCGACCTCGAGCGGTGACCGGCTACGGCACGGCGAGCCGGCGGCGGGCGACCACGCTGGTGGCGCCGGCCGCCAGGAACGCGCCTGCGACCGCGGCCCAGGCAGCGGCGTAACCGACGCGGCCGGCGAGCGCGCCGTAGGCCAGGGGGCCGAGTGCACCGCCGGCGCCGAGGCCGCTGAGCACGGTGCCCGCGGCGGCCCCGGGTGCTGCCGGGTTGGCGCGGACCGCGGCCAGGAACGCCAACCCCGTCCAGCCCCAGCCGGCGCCGAGCACGACCGTCGCCGCGAGGATCGCGGGCAGCGCCGGCACCGGTGCGGACAGGACGGCGCCACCCGCGGCGCCGACGAGGCACATGACAGTGATGGCGTGCACGGGCTGGGTCGCCGGCCGGTCGGCCCAGCAGCCGAGTGACAGGCGCGCGAGAATGCTCGCGACGCTCGCACCCGACAGGGTCAGCCCGGCCGCGGTCGCACCCATACCCCGGTCGAGCATCGCCGGCACGAGGAACGTGGCGGTGGCGGTGGCGGCACCGGCCCCGAGGCCGATCCCGGCGGCGAACACCAGGATGGCGCCGGACGTGGCGCCCGCCCGTGCCCCCTCGTCGGCCACGGCCGGCGTGTGTCCCCGCCGTCGCGGGGGGTCGCGTGGCACGACGGCCACGACGCCGACCGCGACGACGGCGGCGGCAAGGAACGCGGAGCGCCAGCCGATGCCCGCTGCCAGGGTCGGCACGGCCAGACCGGCGAGCAGCGACGCAGCCGGGACGCTGGCCTCCTTGATCCCGAAGGCCGTACCGAGGCGGTCGTCGGCGATCTGGTCGGCGAAGGCGCGCGCCGCGCCCGTGTCGACCAGGGCGATGGTGACGCCGACCGTCGCGAGGGCGACACCCAGGTACCAAGCGCCGGTCGCCGTCGCGGCGACGGCGGCCAGCGCAGCTGCGCCGAGGACACCGACCCGCAGCGGCAGCGCCGGCCCGGTGCGTTCGGCGAGGCGCCCGGCGACGGGCGCCGAGACGGCCGCCACCACGAACAGCGCGGTCACGATGGCGCCGAGTCCCGCTTCGCCGAGGCCGAGGTCGCGCCGCAGGTGGTCGCCCAACGCGCCGACCAGGAAGACGGGCAGCATTGCCGCGGTCAGGGCGGCGCATGCCGCCGCGGTCGTTCGCCCCACGCCAACTCCGAGGGTCAGATGCCGGTTGCCGCCACCGCGCGGTCGTCGACGACCTGCTGCAGCGCCTGCGTGAACAACTCGGTCGGCTGGGCCCCCGACACGCCGTAACGGTCGTCGAGCACGAAGAACGGGACCCCGTCGACGCCCAGTTGCCGTGCGCGTGCGATGTCGGCGTCCACGTCCGCGTCGTGGCGCCGCTCGGCCAGCGCCGCCAGCACCTCGTCCCGGTCGAGGCCGACCTCGGCGGCGAGGTCGGCCAACTCGTCGTCGCGGCCGATGTGGCGCCCCTCGACGAAGTGGGCTGCGAGCAACCGCTCCTTCATCGCGACGTGGACGTCGAGTCCGGCCTGTTTGGCCAGGTGCAGGACCTGGTGGGCCTTGCGGGTGTTGGCCGGCTTCTGTGACGCGAAGTCGTAGTGCAGCCCGTCCTGGGCCGCGATGGCGGCGACCTGCGCCTGCATCTGGACGGCCTGTTCGCGTGGGAGCCCCTTGTGCTCGGCCAGGAAGTCGGCCGCGCTGCCCGCGAACTCGACGGGCGTGTCCGGCGAGAGTTCGAAGCTGTGGAACTCGACCTCGACCGTCGGGACGTCGACGGCGGCGGTGAACACCGCGACCGCAGCCTCGAGCCGGCGCTTGCCGATGTAGCACCAGGGACAGGCCACGTCGGACCACACGTTGATTCGGATCGGATCCACGCCACCTCCTCGACGGCTGTCGCGGAGACGGTATCGGCGAGTTCGACGGCCGCGTCCGTCTACGGTGGCACGCGGGGATCGAGTGGGAGATCGGCGTGCGGGAATGGTGGCAGGACCTGCCGGTCCACTTCGCCCCGACGCGGACGGGGCGGCTGGCCTACCAGGTGTTCGGTCAGGGCGAGCACACCGTGGTGGCGGTGCCGCCGACGGCGCAGAACATCGAGGTGTCCTGGCAGTATCCGGCGATCCGGGCCATGCTCGAGCGTTTCGGTTCGTTCTGCCGTTACGTGCACTTCGACAAGCGCGGCACCGGTTGCTCGGACCGCAGCAGCCGTCCCGCGGACATCGACGAACGGGTCGACGACCTGCGTGCGGTCATGGACCACGCCGGCATCGACCGGGCGCACCTGTTCGGCAACTCCGAGGGTGGCCCGATGACGTTGCTGTTCGCGGCCACCTACCCCGATCGCGTGCGCAGCATCGTGCTCTTCGGGACGGGTCCGGCCCTGGTCCCCCCGAACCTGACGGCCGACGACCTCGCGCGGCAGCGGGAACGCAACCGTGCGTACGCGGCGCTGTGGGGCACGCCCGACTCCCCGACGGCCGCCGGGTTCGCGCCCAGCCTGGCCGCCGCCGATCCGGGATTCGTCGCCTGGCACCAGCGCTACGAACGCTTGGCCGCGACCCAGGACGGCATGGTCGACCTGCTGGAGCTGTGCATGCTGATGGACGTACGCGAACTGCTCCCCCGCATCGACGTGCCGACGCTGGTCATCCACCGCACCGACGACGCGGTCGTGCCGGTCTCGTTCGCCCGCGAACTCGCCGACGGACTGCCCGACGTCCGCCTGTTCGAACAGCCCGGCCATGACCACTTCTCCTACGCCGGCGACGTGGACGGGTGGATGGACGAGTTCGAACGGTTCGTCACCGGCGGCATCCGCTCCGAGCCCGTCGGCGCCGCTCTGCGCCCGGCCGTGCGCGTGCGGACGCTGGGTCGATTCGCCGTCGAGGTGGACGGCGAGGAGGTGGCGACGTCGGCCTGGGGATCACGGCGGGCGCGGCAACTGTGCAAACGGCTGGTTGCGGCCCGTGGCTGGCCGGTCACCCGCGACGAACTGTTCGACCTGCTGTGGCCGGACGAGACCGACCGGGACCGGCTGTCCGCCCGCCTGTCGGTGCAACTGTCCATGGTCCGCCGGGTCCTGCGCGGCGGCGTGATCGCCGACCGCGAGAGTGTCCGGCTCGATCTCGGCGAGGTCGCGACCGACCTCGAGGACCTCTACCGCGCGGCGGACGACGAGGCCGTGGTCGCGGCCTTCGCCGGCGAGTTCCTCCCCGAGGACCGCTACGAGGACTGGACCGCGACGCTCCGCGAGGAGGTTCGCAACCGGTTCGCGCTGGCCGCGGGCCGGGTGAGCGCGCGCGCTGTGGCCGAGGGCGACACCGACCGGGCGCTCGTGATCGCGGGCCGACTGCTCGATCTCGACCCGCTCGACACCGCTGCGCACCGTCTGCGCGTGACCGCGCTGCGGGCGGCCGGCGCCGAACGTGAGGCCGATCGGGCCGAAGCGGCGCTGGCCGCCGTGCTGACCGAACTCGGCGACCCCGCACCGTCGGGCCTGCGGCCGCACGGCTGACCGGAAGGTTTCCGAAAGGGCCCCGGGCAGGGTCGGGGCATGAGCCTTCTCACCGATCCGGTCCGCCGCCCCGAGGTCATCGCACCCGGCGCGGGCCGCCACCTGCACTTCCTCGACCACCTGGCAACGCTCAAGGTCCGACCTGCCGAGGTCGGCGCTCTGAGCGTCGTGGAGTTCACCGCCCCCCGCGGCTTCGGACCGCCGCTGCACCGCCACGAGCACGAGGACGAACTGTTCGTCGTGCTCGAGGGCGAGCTTGCCTTCACCAGCGGCGGACACCGCCTGGCCGCAGGCGTCGGCGGCATCGCACACCTGCCGTGCGGCCTCGCCCACACCTTCGAGGTGATCTCGGACCAGGCCCGGTTCGTGTGCGTCACCGGGTCGACCACCGGCACGCCCCGCTTCGACCGGATGGTCGAGGAACTCGGCGAGCCGGTCGACGCGCCCGTGCTGCCGACGCCGGGCTACGTCGACGCGACGCGGGTCGCCGACGTCTGCCGCCGCTACGGCATCGAGGTGGTCGGCCCGCCCCCTGGCGCCGCCTGACCAGCCACCGCACCCATCGAGACCAGGAGCACCACCATGATCCGTTCCATCCGTCCGATCCGTTTCGGGATCGCCATGACCGTCACGACCCTCGCCCTGGCCGGCTGTGCCGACCAACCCGACGAACCGCGGACGGCCTCCGCCGGGACCGGAGCAGCCGCGGCGACCGCCGACGGCGAAGCGGGCGACGACGCCGTCGAGGTCGGCCTGGTCGACTTCGGCTTCGAGGATCTGCCCGACACCGTCCCCGTCGGCACCCGCCTGACCGTTGACAACCGGGCCGACGCCGAATTGCACGAACTGGTCGCCTTCCGCCTGCCCGACGACGAGGAACGCGCGGTCGCCGACCTCGCCGGGCTCGCCCCGGCCGATCTCATCGGCGCGCTCGGCGAACCGGTGACGGTGCTGCTCGCCACGCCCGGCGGTGACCCGATCCCCGCGGTCGGCGACGGCACCCTCGCCGAGCCGGGGCGCTACGCGATCATGTGTTTCATACCGACCGGCGTCGAGCCCGACGTCTACCTCGCCGCCGCGGCCGAGACCGACCAGGGACCGCCGCAGATCGAAGGTGCGGGCCCGCCCCACTTCGTCCACGGCATGTACGCCGAACTCGTCGTCGTCCACGAAGGTTGACCTCGGCACGACATCGACGGACCCTTGGATCATGGAGATGGCCTTCCGTCGGCTCACCGACGACGACCTGCCGCTGCTGCACGCCTGGCTCAACGAACCCGGTGTCGTGCGCTGGTGGGAGGGCGACGACGTGTCCTGGGCCGCCGTCGTGCGCGAGTACGGCTCGACGAACACCGAACCGGTCGAGCACTGGCTGGCGATCCTCGACGCGGCGCCGGTCGGCTGGATCCAGTGCTACGCCGCGGCCTCGTTCGCCGACGAGGCCGAGACCCGCGCCTGGTTCGCCATGGGGATCGATCGCACGGCAGGCGGCATCGACTACCTCGTCGGGGAACCTGCCCGACGAGGCAACGGGCTCGGCTCGCAGATGATCCGCCGGTTCGTCGATCAGGTCGTGTTCCCCCGGCATCCCGACTGGACGCAGGTCTGCGCGTCACCGCAACAGGCCAACGAAGCCTCGTGGCGGGCACTCGCCAACGCCGGCTTCCGGACGCTGGGCACCTTCGAGGACACTCAGGTCGGGACCTGCCGGATGATGGTGCTGGACCGCGCCGACGAGGCGTCGGTCCCGGCGGCGGACGGCGTGCCGGCCTGATCGGCGCCCCGACGGCGCAGCAACCGCATCGCATTGCCGATCACCAGCAGCACCGACGCCTCGTGCACCAGCATGCCGAGCGACATCGTGACACCCCCCACCAGCACGCCGAGCAGCAGCAGGCCGACGGTCACGAGCGCGACCGTGACGTTCTGGCGCATGTTCGCCACGGTCCGCCGGGCCAGGCCGATCGCCTCGGGCAGACGCAGCAACCGGTCCCCCATCAGGGCGATGTCGGCGGTCTCGACGGCGACGGCGGACCCGGCCGCCCCCATCGCCACGCCGATGTCGGCGGCCGCGAGCGCCGGCGCGTCGTTGACGCCGTCGCCGACCATCGCCACGGTGTGGCCGTCACGCTGCAGGGCGACGACCACGTCGAGCTTGTCCTCGGGCAGCAGGCCCGCGTGGACCTCGTCGACGCCGACGGCGCCGGCGATCGCGTGCGCCACCAGCGGCAGGTCGCCCGTGAGCATCACGACCTCGTCGACCCCCACGTCGTGGAGCCGGGCGATCATCTCCGCGGCCTCCGGGCGCACCTCGTCGGCGACGGCGACGACACCCAGGACACGACCGTCGACCGCGACCAGCATCGGTGTCCGGCCGGCGGCGGCGAGGTCGTCGGCGGCACCCGCGGCGGCTTCGACGTCGGCGACACCGGCCTCGGTCAGCAACGCGAGGTTGCCGACCATGACGCGGTGGCCGTCGAGGGTCGCGGCGATACCGCGGCCCGGCAGCGGCTCGGTCGTCTCGGGCATGCCGGCGATCTGGAGGCCCGCGGCGGTCGCGGCCTCGACGATCGGTCGGGCCAGCGGGTGCTCCGAGCCGGCCTCGGCGCGGGCCGCCCACCGCAACACGTCGTCCCGGTCGCTGTCGGCGTCGAGCACGACGATGTCGGTCACGCGCGGTCGACCCGACGTGAGGGTGCCGGTCTTGTCGAGTGCCACCGCGCTGATGCGGGCGGAGGTCTCGAGGTACTCGCCGCCCTTGATGAGGATGCCGTCGCGTGCGGCGCGGCCGATGCCGGCCACGATCGAGACCGGGATCGAGATCACCAGCGCGCCGGGGCAGCCGATCACCAGCAATGTCAGCGCGAGCGCGACGTCGCCGGTGGCCACCCCCGCCACAAGCGCCAAGACCATGATCGCCGGCGTGTACCGGGCCGAGAACCGGTCCATGAACTGCTGGGTCGGGGCCTTGGCGTCCTGGGCCGCCTCGACGCGGTGGATGATGCGGGCCAGCGTCGTGTCGGCGCCGACCCCGGTGGCCCGCACCTGCAGCACGCCGCCGCGTGAGATCGTGCCGGCGAACACGCGGTCACCCGCGACCTTCTCGACCGGGATGGACTCTCCGGTGATCGACGCCTCGTCGAGCGCCCCGTTGCCGCCGACGACCTCGCCGTCGACCGGCACCTTGGCCCCGTGCTTGACCAGGACCACCTCGCCGGTGGCGACCTGCCCGGCCGCAACCTCGTGCTGGACGCCGTCGCGCAGCACCACCGCGACGTCTGGGGCCACGGCGATCAACTCGGCCAGGGCCGAGCGGGTCCTGGCGAGGGTGGCGGCCTCGAGGGCGTGACCGACGGCGAACAGGAAGGTGACTGCGGCCGCTTCCCAGTATTCGCCGATGACGATCGCGCCGATGCTCGCGACGGTGACGAGCAGATCGATGCCGACGACCCGGTTGCGCAGTGCCCGCAGGGCGCTGCGCACGATCGGGGTACCGGCGACGACCGCCGCGGCAACCATCGCGAGGTCGCCGGGCAGCGCCGAGCCGGCGAGCAGGTCGGCCACGACGGACGCGGCGATGAGCAGACCGGACGCGGCCGGCACGGTCCAGCGTTGCGGCGGCAGGGCGGGCATGGTCGCGTTCCTTCGAGGTCGACGGGGCGGGCCGGTGGCGCAGACTCAGAAGGTGGCGGGCCGGGCGGTGTAGCCCGCCTTGGTGACCGCGGCGACCAGGTCGTCGACGCCGGCGACCGTCGGGTCGTGGTCCACCTCGATGCGCGACGACGCGAAGTGGACGGTGACGTCCGTGACGCCGGGCAGACGGCCGACCTGCTTCTCGATCTTGGCGACGCACGACGGGCACGAGAAGCCCTCGGCGCGCAGCAGGGTGTGGACGGTGGCGGAGGTCTGCGAGGTCATGAGTCGCGTCCTTGGTGTCGGTGGTGGGCGCCCGTGTGGCGACAACAGCGACGGTAAGGACGCACCGCGATTCGAACCTGACCGGCGTCAGGTAACGACCGGCCGGTTTCCCGAGCCTCGATCAGGCCCGGGTCGGCACCTGGAGCGTGGTGGTGACGCCGGCGGTTTCGGCGAGCAGGTCGGGGCGCCGGATCGCCACCCAGCGCCGGCCGGTGTCCACGACGCCGTCGCGCTTCCAGGCCGACAGGTGCCGGGAGGCCGTCTCCGGCGCACAGCCGGCGAGGCTCGCGAGATCCTCGCGGGACAGCGGCACGTCGAGGACGATGCGGCCATCACGCTCCGCGCCGAGCCGCTCCCCCAGCACCAGCAGCGTCGCGGCGATCCGCGCCGCGGCCGAACCGGCCGCCCCACGGGTGATGCGTTCCTGCGCCGCCTGCAGCCGTGCACCGACCGCAGCCAACGCCTGCCGTGTCACCGCCGGGTGCTCGTCGAGCACGGCCTCGAACCGGACCGCGGGGAACGACAGCAGGCACCCACCGGTAAGCGCCCACGCGTCCTCGGCGTAGGCCGTCCCGCCCAGGCTCGGCAGGGTGCCGAGGAACGACCCGGGTCCGAGGACGTCGAGCAGGACCTCGTCGCCGTCGCCCGTGGCGACGGTGAGCTTGACCGCGCCGGTGGCGAGCACGTACAGCCGTTGCGCGGCACGGCCGGCGAGGTAGACCGCTGCGCCCTCGTCCATGGCGTGCATGTCGGCACGCTCGTCGATCCGGTGCAGCGCGTCGTGGTCGAGGCCGGCGAAGAACGGCACCCGCGCGAGGGCGTTGACCCGGGCGCCCCGGCTGCAGGCGCGGGGGTCGGACTCGGGGATCGTCAGCGGCGTCCGGCTCGCCATGGACCCTCCACGTCGGGTCCGGGGACCGTACCGATACCGCGACGCCACGTGACCACGAGGCGCCCGGCTCGTTGAAGACCGCAGGAGAGTCCCCGAAGGCGGCGCCTGCAGCAGGTGCCGCCCGTCTGCCGGAGCCGCCGATGCGCACCGTCCTGCGATCCCTGACCGTCACGGCGATGCTCGCCGCCGCCGTCGCCGTGGCGGCCGTCGCCCCGCCTTCTGGCGCGCGTGCAGACCTCGCCGCCGTCGAGTCACCGCTCGACGCGCCCGACCTGGCCTCCGACACGATGGCCGGCGACGGCCAGGAGCAGCAGGCCCGCGGACCGCGCGAGGACCGCGGCCCGAAGGACGAGCGTGGGCCCCGCGAGGGCCGCGGTCCCCGTGACGACCGTGGCCGGCCGGCACCCGGAGACGACGAACCGGCACCCGAACCCGTCGAGTCGATCGGCCCGTTCGACTACATCGCCCAGGCCCAGGCGTTGTCCCAGCCGCAGTACGCGATCGAGAAGTTCGCGACGACGGTGAAGGCACACGACGGCGAGGACCTCTACGTCGAGGTGACCCTGCCCGAGCGCGGCG
>Ga0208490_101218_pt1 | contig 10290 bp, 9 predicted proteins | sample SubbioAug_CSWold_FD_184818 | JGI IMG/M metagenome (GOLD analysis project Ga0208490, IMG submission 184818) | Serpentinite rock and fluid subsurface biosphere microbial communities from McLaughlin Reserve, California, USA - CR11Aug_CSWold (SPAdes) | ecosystem: Environmental > Terrestrial > Deep...
AGATGGACCTGACGGCGCCCGTCGAACTCGTCGGCTACGGCTCCTACGAGGCGCGGTTCGAGGACGTCGCTATTGGGCAATGGGATATCGTGCTCAGCTTCATGCAGGACGGCGAACGCGTCTTCCACTCCCGCAACCGGATCGTCCTGCGGTAGGGCCATGAACGAGCGTAGGTCATGAACGAACGCATCGACTATTCGGCCTTCGTCACCCGCGACAGCGAGGGCCACGCCAATCTCGATCTCGCCATCGACGGTATCACCTGCGCCGCCTGCATCCGCGAGATCGAGCAGGGCGTGGCGGGGCCGGAGGTCGAGCGCGCGCGGCTGAACTATACGAGCCGTCGGCTCAGCCTGACGTTCTCGGGCGATGGCGCCGACCCTTCCGCCGCCGTCGAGCGGCTGTCGCGACTGGGCTACAAGGCCTATCCGTTCACGAAGAGCCGCGAGGAGGAGATCGAGGCCAAGGAGACCGCAAACCTCCTCAAGCGTCTCGGCGTCGCGGCGTTTGCGACCATGAACATCATGCTGCTCTCGGTTTCCGTCTGGTCGGGGAACGTGGCCGATATCGACAACGAGACGCGCGACCTCTTCCACTGGATCTCGGCGCTGATCGCCATTCCGACGGTCGCCTATTCCGGCCAGCCCTTCTTCAGGAGCGCGATCCGCTCGATCAAGGCGCGAACGCTCGGGATGGACGTGCCGATCTCGCTCGGCGTCACGTTGGCGGTGGGTATCTCGATCTTCGAGACCATGAACTCCGCGCATCACGCCTATTTCGATTCCGCCACGATGCTCCTCACCTTCCTGCTCGCGGGCCGGGTGCTCGACCAGATCATGCGCCGAAAGACCCGCGCCGTTGCCGGAAATCTTCTGGCGCTGCGCGGCGATACCGCGCGGCGGATCGATGCGGATGGCGGCGTCACCGAGATCCCGATCATGGCGGTGAAGGCGGGCGATCTCCTGCAGATACGCCCCGGTGATCGCGTCCCCGTCGATGGCGTCGTCGTCGACGGCCTGTCGGATGTGGATGCGAGCCTCGTCACCGGCGAAACCGCGCGGGAACCCGTGGGGGAGGGGGCGCAGGTGCATTCCGGCACGCTCAACCTCACCGGGGCGCTGATGGTGCGTGCGGTGGCGGCTGCCGAGAATTCGCTTGTCGCCGAGGTCAACAAGCTGCTGGACCAGGCGCTGATGGCGAAATCGCGCTACGTGCAGATCGCCGATCGTGCGGCGCAGCTCTATTCGCCCGTGGTGCACGCCACCGCCGCGCTGACGATGATCGGCTGGCTGCTTCTAGGGGCGAGCCCGCATTTCGCGGTGATCACGGCGGTGGCCGTCCTCATCATCACGTGCCCCTGCGCGCTCGGCCTCGCCGTGCCGGCGGTGCAGGTCGTGGTCTCGGGCGCGCTGTTTCGCTCCGGTGTGCTCCTGACGTCGGGAGATGGCGTGGAGCGGATCGCGGCCTGCGACACGGTCGTCTTCGACAAGACCGGGACGCTGACGACGCCGGATGCGCGGCTGGTCAACCGGGCTGGTCTCGATGCGGACCTGATCGCGCTCGCCGCCCGCCTCGCCCAATCCTCCAACCACCCCCTCGCCAAGGCGCTGGTGCGTGACAACCCGTCGGCTGCGCGCATCGAGAACGTGACCGAGGAGCCGGGCCGCGGCGTTCGCGCCGAGCTCGACGGGGTTCGCGTGCAGCTCGGCAGCGCCGAGTTCTGCGACGCGCAGGATCTCGTCGCCGCGGCTCTGGCGAGTGAGCCGGACGCAACGCCGATCGTCCTGCGCCGCGGGGATGACGTCGCCGTGCTGCTGCTGCGCCAGATCCTCAAGGGCGACGCGCTGCAGGTCGTGGCCGATCTGAGGAAGCGCGGGCTGAACGTCATGATCGTCTCCGGCGATCGCGAGGGTCCCGTGCGCCGCGCCGCCGAAGCGCTCGGCGTGAGCGACTGGAGCGCCGCCTGCCGCCCGGGCGACAAGACCGCGATTCTCGAAGAACTGAAGGCGCAGGGGCGTCGCGTCCTGATGATCGGCGACGGGCTCAACGATGCGCCGGCACTTGCAGCCGCCCATGCCTCGATGTCGCCGATCGCGGCGTCCGACCTCGCTCAAGGGTGTGCGGATGCGCTGATTCTCGGCGACGGCCTGCGCCCGGTGGTCTCAGCGGTCTCGCTGTCGCGCAAGGCGCTGGCGATCATGCGCCAGAATCTCTGGCTCTCGACGCTCTACAATCTGATCGCGGTGCCGATCGCCGTGATGGGCTTCGTTACGCCGCTCATTGCCGCCGTCGCGATGTCGGGCTCCTCGGTGATCGTCACCGTCAACGCCCTGCGGGCGCGCGAGGGGAGGCGGGTATCGAAGGCTGCGGCATCGAAAGACGTTGCGGCAACGGCGCGGATGCGCGAGGCTTTGTCATGAACATCATCCTCTACCTCCTGCCCATCGCCATGGGCCTCGGTCTCCTCGGCCTCGCCGCTTTCATGTGGTCGCTGCGCGCCGGGCAATACGAGGATCTGGAGGGTGCGGCGCTGCGGATCCTCGACGACGACGATATCGAGGGCTGAACGCGCACGCGCACTTGCCTTTTCCCCCGCAAGCCCGTATACGCCCGCCCATCACACACGCGAAGCCAGCCTCGTCATCCGACGGGGCAAGCCCGGTGATTGGCCTGATCAAGGTCGGTTCACTGCTTCGCGGAGGCAAAACCGGAGTTATACATTATGGCGCTTCCCGATTTCACCATGCGGCAGCTTCTTGAAGCCGGCGCGCATTTCGGCCACCAGTCGCACCGCTGGAACCCGAAGATGCTCCCGTTCATCTTCGGTACCCGCAACAACATCCACGTCATCGATCTCGCCCAGACCGTCCCGATGCTCCACCGCGCCCTCCAGGCCGTGAGCGACACGGTCGCCAAGGGCGGTCGCGTGCTGATCGTCGGCACCAAGCGTCAGGCGCAGGAATTCGTCGCGGATTCCGCCAAGCGTTCGGCCCAGTATTATGTCAACTCGCGTTGGCTCGGCGGCATGCTCACCAACTGGAAGACGATTTCGGGTTCGATCGCGCGTCTGCGCAAGGTCGACGAGATCCTCGCCGGCGGTGGCTCCGGCCTCACCAAGAAAGAGCGCCTGATGCTCGCCCGCGAGAAGGACAAGCTCGAGCGCGCTCTCGGCGGCATCAAGGACATGGGCGGCGTGCCCGACCTGATCTTCGTGATCGACACGAACAAGGAGCAGCTCGCCATCAAGGAAGCGCAGCGCCTCGGCATCCCCGTGGCAGCCGTGGTCGACACGAACTGCGATCCCGACGGGATCACCTTCCCCGTTCCGGCCAACGATGACGCCGGTCGCGCCATCGCGCTCTATTGCGACCTGATCGCCCGCGCTGCCCTCGACGGCATCTCCCGCGGCCAGGGCGGTTCCGGCCAGGATATCGGCGCGTCGGAAGCTCCGATCGTCGAGGAGATCCCTGCCGTCGAGGAGACCGTGGTTCAGGCGGATCTGGTGCAGACGGACAAGTTCGAGCTCCTCTCCGCTCCCCGCGGCGCGCCCGACGACATGAGCAAGCTCACGGGTGTCGGCCCGGAGCTCGAGACGACTTTGAACGACGCGGGCATCTTCCACTACTGGCAGATCGCCGCCATGACCGATACCGACATCGAGAAGGTCGATGCCGATCTCAAGCTCAACGGCAAGATCAAGCAGAACGGCTGGGTCGCCCAGGCGCGCGAGATGATCGAGGCAGCCACGGTCTGAGCGCCGTCACCGACGTGCAATCGACCTGAGTTTCAGCCCGGCGCCCTGACCAAGAGCGCCGGGCTCCATTTATCAATCTGGAAAGGACGAGCCATGGCGAACATTACCGCTGCGATGGTGAAGGAGCTCCGCGAGAAGACCGGCGCGGGCATGATGGACTGCAAGGGCGCGCTCAACGAGACGGACGGCGACATCGAAGCCGCCATCGACTGGCTGCGCACCAAGGGCCTCGCCAAGGCCGCCAAGAAGGCCGGCCGCGTCGCTGCCGAGGGTCTCGTGGCGATCGAAGTGTCCGGCTCGGAAGCCGCCATCGTCGAAGTCAACTCGGAGACGGATTTCGTCGCCCGCAACGACCAGTTCCAGGAACTCGTTCGCGAATCCGCCGTCGCCGCACTCGGCACCGACGGCACGCTCGAGCAGCTCCAGAACGCGCCCTTCAAGGGTTCCTCGGTCAGCGTCGCGGACAAGGTCAAGGAACTCGTCGCCACGATCGGCGAGAACATGACGCTGCGCCGCGTCGTCAAGGCCAAGGCGAATGAGGGCGTCGTTGCGTCCTACATGCACAACGCCGTGTCCGACGGCCTCGGCAAGATCGGCGTTCTCGTCGTGATGGAATCGGCCGGCGACAAGGAATTCCTGTCGAACCTCGGTCGTCAGATCGCCATGCACGTCGCCGCCGTGAACCCGGCTGCAGTCGATGCGTCGGGCGTCGATCAGGAGACGATCGACCGCGAGGCCGCCATTCTTCGCGAGAAGAACGCCGGTAAGCCCGACCACGTAATGGCGAAGATCGTCGAGAGCGGCGTGAAGTCCTATCTCAAGGAAGTCACTCTCCTCGACCAGGCCTTCGTTCACGATCCGTCGAAGACCGTGGCGCAGGTTCTCAAGGAAGCCGAAGCCAAGGCCGGCGCACCCGTGGCCATCACCAGCTTCGTGCGCTACGCACTCGGCGAGGGTATCGAGAAGGAAGAGAGCGATTTCGCCGCCGAAGTCGCCGCCCAGGCGGGCGCGAAGGGCTGAGCTTTCGACGACGCGGAAAAGTCCGTGTCAGGATTTTCGAAGAGGCGTCCTGCGGGGCGCCTCTTTTTTTATGCTTGAACCAATGGCAGTTTTTTGTTCGCAGGGGGTTGCGGCGGCTCGCCATATCGGGAAGTTAGGCGCGAGATCGAACGGGCCCCCGCCCGGTGCGCGGATGCGCTTGCGCATCGCGCGCTCGAAACCTTGGAGACGGCGATGACGATGTCCTTTCGGCGCATATTGGTGAAGCTGTCCGGCGAAGCCCTGCAGGCGCCTGACGGGTTCTGGCTCGATGCGCAGACGCTCGCGACCCTCGCCGAGGACGTTGCGCGTGCGACGCGAGCAGGTTTCGAGATCGCCCTCGTGATCGGCGGCGGCAACATCATCCGCGGGGCGCGCATGAGCGCCGCCGGCTGGATCGACCGCCCCACCGCCGATTCCATGGGGATGCTCGCGACCGTGATGAATTCGCTGGCGCTCGAGACCGCGCTCAACGCGGCGGGCGTCTCGGCGCGAACGATGTCTGCGGTCTCGATGCCCACGATCTGCGAGACCTACGCGCGCCAGCCGGCGCTTCACCATCTGGAGAAGGGGCAGGTGGTCGTCCTCGCCGGCGGCACCGGCAACCCGTTCTTCACCACCGACACGTCGGCCGTCCTGCGCGCAGCCGAATTGCGCTGCGACGCCGTGCTCAAGGCGACGCAGGTGGACGGCGTCTATTCCGCGGACCCCAAGACCAACCCCGACGCGGTGCGCTACGAGCGTCTCAGCCACGACGAGGCGATCGCCCGCGATCTGAAGGTGATGGACACCGCAGCCTTCGCGCTCGCCCGCGAGGGCCGCCTGCCGATCATCGTCGGAAGCCTGCACGCGCCGAGTTCGATCACGGCGATTCTGGACCGCAGCGCGCCCTCCACCATCGTTGCCCCTTGATACGAAGCGCTTCGCAGCGTAATCCCAAGTCTGTTGAAAATTTTGGGCTCGTGAATTTCGTGAACCCAGTCTGCGTAGGAACGAGAGATGACCACAGATTTCGATCTCGACGACATCAAGCGACGCATGCGTGGCGCCGTCAATTCGCTCAAGAGTGATCTTGGTGGACTTCGCACGGGGCGCGCATCGGCGAGCCTGCTCGACCCGATCCAGATCGACGCCTATGGCGCCATGATGCCGATCACTCAGGTCGCAACAGTCTCCGTGCCCGAACCGCGCCTCATCTCGGTGCAGGTCTGGGATCGCGGCATGGTCGGCTCCGTCGAGAAGGCGATCCGCGAATCCGATCTCGGGCTCAACCCGCAGACGGAAGGCCAGGTCATCCGGCTGCGCATTCCGGAGATGAACGAGCAGCGCCGCAAGGAAATGGTCAAGGTCGCGCATAAATACGCGGAAGAGGCCCGCATCGCGATCCGGCACGTGCGCCGCGACGGTCTCGATCTTCTCAAGAAGCTCGAAAAGGACGGCGCGATGGGCCAGGACGACGAGAAGCGCCAGGCGGACCTCGTCCAGAAGGCGACGGACGAACACGTCTCGGAGGTCGATTCCGTCGTCGCGGCGAAGGAAAAAGAAATCATGCAGGTGTAGGATACCTGGGTGATCGATTTTCGGTGCCGTCGTTTTGCGAATGCGGAGACTGGGCTTCATGCCTGTTGAGAACGGTGCGTCAGCTGTTGCAGTGCAGGAGGATTTGTCCCGCGCAGCAATGCCGCGCCATGTTGCGATCATCATGGACGGCAACGGGCGCTGGGCTGCGGGACGTGGCCTTCCGCGCATCGAGGGGCACCGCAGGGGGGTCGAGGCGGTGCGCCGTTGCGTGCGCCTCGCGGGCGATTTCGGCATCGACTATCTGACGATCTTCTCGTTCTCGGCGGAAAACTGGCGGCGCCCGCATCAGGAGGTCTCCGATCTTCTGGGGCTGCTGAAGCTCTTTGTGCGAACCGATCTCGCCACTCTCCACGCGAACAACGTCCGCCTCAAGGTGATCGGCGATCGCGACGGGCTGACCTCCGATCTCCTCACGCTACTTCTCGAGGCGGAGGAGCGCACCAAGGCGAATACCGGCCTGACGCTGGTCGTCGCGTTCAATTACGGCGGCCGGCAGGAGATCGTGCGGGCGGCGCGGGCGCTGGCGGAGAAGGTCAAGGCCGGCGAGATGGAGCCGGACGAGATCACGATGGAAAAATTCGCCACCGCGCTCGATACCCGCGACATCCCCGATCCCGACCTCGTCATCCGCACGTCCGGAGAGCAGCGGATCTCGAATTTCCTGCCCTGGCAGTCGGCCTATGCCGAATACGTCTTCGTGCCCGATTACTGGCCGGACTTCGACCGGGCGGTCTTCGTCTCGGCCCTGGAGCAGTACGCGCAGCGCGATCGCCGCTATGGTGGCCTGAGCGCCGAGACGGCGGAGAGATGATGCCAGAGGGCGGCAATCCAGAGCGGGAGGGGATGACAGGACCCGGATCGGACGGCGGCTTCTTCCGCTCGGAAACCGGGGTGCGCGTTCTCTCCGGACTCGCCCTCGTCGTCATTGCCCTTGGCTTGACCTACCAGGGCGGCGCGATCTTTGCGCTTTTGTGGTTCGTCGCCGGGGTGGCGATCTTCTTCGAGTGGACGCGAATGGTCGATGTCGACCGGCGGGTTCCGACGCTTATCGCCGCGACGCTGGCGCTCCTCGCATACGTGCTCTCGCGCGTGACGGGCATGCCCGCCCTCGTCCTCACGGCCATAGCAGTGTCGGGGGCAGTGCTCGTCGTGTTGATCCCGACCTCCCTGCGGGACCGCATCTGGGCGGGATTCGGCTATCTCACGGCATTCGTGGTCGTGGCCGTACCCATCGCCGTGCGCTTCGATCCGCTGCTGGGTGCGGCCGGGATCATCTGGATCTTCGCCGTCGTCTGGGGGACGGACATCGCCGGCTATTTCACTGGCCGCAAGTTCGGCGGGCCTAAGCTGTGGCCGTCGGTAAGCCCGAAGAAGACGTGGTCCGGCTTTTTCGGCGGCCTCATCGCCGGGACGCTCGCAGGAACGGTGACGGGTGCGGTGGCCCGCACGTTCGGAGCGGTGCTGCCCTTCGATCTTCTCTCCCTCGCGGTGCTGTCCGCCTTCGCCTCGGTCCTCGGCCAGCTCGGCGACCTCGCCGAATCGGCGATGAAGCGGCGCTTCCACGTGAAGGATTCGAGCAACATCATTCCTGGCCACGGCGGCGTCATGGATCGGCTGGACGCCTTTGCGGCAGTTTGCCTTCTGGTCGGCGCGCTCATGATCTGGGCATTTCTGTTCGGGTTCGCGGGCAGGGTGTTGTGAGCATGGAGAAACGCAGCATCACGATCCTCGGCGCGACGGGTTCAGTCGGACGTTCCACCGTCGACGTTGTCTTGAGCCATCGCGAGAGTTTCGATGTCGTGGCCGTCGTCGGCGGCAGCGATGCGGGTGCGCTCGCGGATATCGCCCGCCGTCTCGGCGCCCGGTTTGCCGCGCTTGCCGACGAGGCTGGAGCGGGTGCGCTGGCGGATGCGCTGTCGGGCTCGGGAATCGCGCACGGCGCCGGCCGGGCGGCGGTGATGGAGGCGGTCGATCACGACGCCGATATCGTCCTGGCGGCGATCAGCGGCGCAGCCGGGCTCGCGCCGACCTTCCGGGCGCTCAAGCCGGGCCGGGCGCTGGCCCTTGCGAACAAGGAATGCCTCGTCAGCGCCGGCGCCGCCTTCATGCGCCGCGCCCGCGAACTCGGAGTGCCGGTGCTGCCGGTGGATTCCGAGCACAATGCGCTGCAGCAGGCGCTGGGCGCGGGCTTGGTCGAGGATGTCGTCTCCCTGACGCTGACCGCGTCCGGGGGTCCGTTCCGCACGTGGAGCGCGCAGGAAATCGCGGCGGCGACCCCGGCCCAGGCGTTGAAGCACCCCAACTGGTCGATGGGCGCGAAGATCACGATCGACTCGGCGACGTTGATGAACAAGGGCCTCGAAGTCATCGAGGCGCATCACCTGTTCGACGTGGAGCCCGCGAGGCTCGACGTCGTGGTGCATCCGCAGTCCATCGTTCACGGTCTCGTCTACTGGCGGGATGGTTCGATCACGGCTGGGCTGGCCGCTCCGGACATGCGCGTTCCGATCATCAACGCGCTCGCGCCGGCGCCGCGACGCCTTGATTTCGACGCGCCGCGTCTCGATCTTGCGACGATCGGAAGCCTGACGTTCGAGCGGGCTGACGATGTGCGTTTTCGTTGCCTTGCTCTCGCCCGGGCAGCCCTGGTCGAGGGCGGCGCAGCGCCGACGATCCTCAATGCCGCAAACGAGATCGCCGTCGGCGCCTTCATCGCGAGGCAGATCGGGTTTCTTGAGATCGCGGGCAGCGTGGAGGCTGTTTGCGAGCGCATGGCGGGGCGTCACGCGCATGCGCCTGTCGATGTCGAGGAAGCCATCGCGATCGACGAGGAGGCGCGCTCGGAGACGAGGGGCGCGATCCTGCGGCGCGGATCATTGTTGAATTGAAGGACGGCCTGGCCGTAACGGGAGTATCGTGATGGAATTCTTCGGCATGTTGGCCGGCTCGACCTACGGCCTGGTTGTGGGATACCTGCTGCCGTTCGTCATCGTATTGGCGGTCGTCATCTTCGTGCACGAGATGGGGCACTTCCTCGTCGGACGCTGGTGCGGCGTCGGGGTGAAGGCCTTCTCGATCGGGTTCGGCCCGGAGATCCTCGGATGGTACGACAAGCACGGCACCCGCTGGAAACTCTCGATCATACCGCTCGGCGGATACGTCAAGTTCGCCGGCGACGTCAACGCGTCGAGCTCGCCTGATGCCGACGAACTGAGCAGGTTGAGCGACGAGGAACGCGCGGTCAGCTTCCACCACAAATCGGTGGGCAAGCGGGCCGCGATCGTGGCCGCCGGGCCGGCATTCAATTTCATCTTCGCCATCGCGATCTTTGCAGGCATTGCCTGGTTCAACGGCAAGATGGTGCTGGAGCCGCGTGTCGGGGCGGTGGTCGAGGGCAGCGCCGCCGAGCGCGCCGGGTTCGAACCCGGTGACCTGATCATGTCGGTGAACGGGCGCGAGATCGTCGGCTTCTCCGACCTGCAGCGCCTCGTCAGCTCGTCCTCCGGCGACAATCTCCAGATCGTCGTCGAGCGCGACGGCACCCTCGAGACGCTCGTCGCGACGCCGGTTCGCACCGAGACGGAAACGCCGTTCGGCCGACAGCGCGTGGGGCTGCTCGGGCTGCAGGCGCTCAACGACGAGGGCGCGATCCGCCATGTCGAGTTCGGTCTCGTGGAATCGCTCGGGCAGGGCGTCTTCGAGACCTATTTCGTGATCGAGCGAACGGTCGACTACCTGAAGAAGCTCGTGACGGGCCGCGAATCTGCCGACCAGCTCACCGGGCCCATCCGCATCGCCAAGGTCTCCGGCGACGTGGCGACCTTCGGCGGCATTCTCGGGCTGATCAGCCTGACCGGCCTCCTGTCGGTCTCGATAGGCTTCATCAATCTCTTCCCGATACCGATGCTCGACGGCGG